>Ga0181524_10000158_pt1 | contig 81041 bp, 79 predicted proteins | sample PEATcosm2014_Bin_34_FD_119761 | JGI IMG/M metagenome (GOLD analysis project Ga0181524, IMG submission 119761) | Peatland microbial communities from MTU Mesocosm Facility, Houghton, MI, USA - PEATcosm2014_Bin05_60_metaG | ecosystem: Environmental > Terrestrial > Soil > Wetlands > Peat | place... | reverse complement strand
TGCAAGTGCAAGAATTTGTGATGCGTGCCTGAAGTCGCTTCCGTGCGGGCTGGTTGTCGGCAAGTCATTGATGTCACTGGCCATTGTAGCGGAGAACTTCTTCAGATCGTCTAACGGCCGATCAGCCGTAGATCCTCCAATCAACACATGAATCGCCCTGTTGGCGCGCTGGCAATGTGCGAGAGGTGCGCCTCTCTTGCGAGCCGTTGACCTGCAGGGGCCTTAGTTGTTCGCCATTCTTTCTGAAACCTCGATCAGGAACTCTGACGGACCATCTTCGTGTTTCCGATCGTAACGGTCTACGGTAAAGCCCGAAAAAGTCATGTGTACCTCATGGCGGGCTCGCGTCAATCCCACATAAAAGAGCCTACGCGGTTCGCGCTTGCTCTCGATCGTCTTCGCCGCCCAGGATGGCAATCTTCCTTGATCCATTCCCATCATGACTACCACGTCAAACTCCATTCCTTTTGCGCTGTGCAACGTGATCAAATTCAGATGGTCCGGAGCGCCACCTTGTCCACCGAAAAGCGCCACCGTGAACGGCGAAAGCTTGCCACCTTTGCCAAGGGCCTTCTTTAATCTTCCGAACTCTTCCGCCTCATCTCGCAGCGTCTTCTCATTCGCAAGCGTTTGGTCCAAGAGCGTTTTTTCAAAAGTGGCCAGCCATTCTGAAGCGGGCATCTCCGGTTGGCGATTACCAAAAAGGAAGCGTACAAACTTGACTCTTAGGTCATCGATGTCGCGGTCGGTCTTGGCGTGAGTGTTGAAGTAGAGCCAGGTCCGGATCAAGGCAGACAGCCGCGGCATGCCTTCTGCCCATCCGCCTGCACACCATGCGGCACAATCCTCAAGCCAACGGATGAATGGCGTCTTACGGTAAGGAGCTCCCTTATCGATGCGAATGAATTTCATTCCGGAAGCCGACGCTTGTTCCTCGATTATTTCGCCGTCATTCCTGTCGAGATACAGGACAGCCACTTGGCCCAACTCGCGTCCTTCGCGACGGCCTAAGGCGGCCGGAATTATGGACCGGCAGATTTCCTTTGCCTGTTGCTTGATTCCTGCTCGATATTCATGAAAATCTATTGCTCCGGCGTAACCTCCCTTCGCTTCGTAATCGCGCTTTTCTCCCAACGCGATTTCTGAGGCATCGACAATATTCTTGCCGCTGCGGTAATTGAACCTGAGTAGAACTTTTTCCATACCTTCCATCTCTGCAAGAGCGCTAAGAAGCTGAGGCTGTGCACCGGTGAAGCCATAGATCGATTGGTCCGGGTCTCCGACGGCTAGTATGCGAATTCCGGCTTTGAAACAAAGACTGAGCACGATCTCGTGCAACGGGAGGCCCAAATCTTGATACTCGTCTATTGCCAGAACCGGGAACCGCGCCCTCAGAGAATTGCGAACCCACGCAAAGCCCTTAATGAGCTGGAGTCCCATGAGCACCATGTCATCAAAATCGATCAAGCCTTTAGCATGAAGCAGTTCCTCGTATTGTTCGATGAGCGCTGCTGTGTCCGAGTCTGTGTGCCGCCACTCCCTTGCACTGCGATCAAGGTACGTGCGGCGATAGCGATCGAAGCCAACCCGCCACGAATCAGGACGGGCATTGGGATCTATTACCTCGGCAACTGCATCTTGGAATGCCCTATCCTGTTCACTCTGTGAACCTACGGCTATCTCCTCCGGCAGCGGCAACTTTGCCAACCGCGCATAAGGCATTAACACGTGCTTGAGGCAAAAAGAGTGAATCGTGCCAATGAAGATGGCCTTGCTTTCTCGGACACCAAGCTGGTCGAGCCTGCGCCTCAGCTCTCCGGCACATTCGGTGTTATACGTTATGCACGCGACTCCTTGCGGCTGCAGAACATCTTCTGCAAGTATTCGTGCAAGTTTAATCGTCAGCGTTTTAGTCTTGCCGCTCCCGGGTCCTGCCAGGATGACGCAGTTTCCCCTAGATTCGTACGCCTGCCATTGCCCAGGATTGTCCCGCAGATCCTCGGCTGCAAGCAGATACGGCTGGCTTAGCTCAGCTGCAGCGTTTGATGACATACTCGACTGCCTGCTTGATATATATGGGGCACGCAGTACCACTGATGTTCGATGCTAGCCGCTGAGCAAAGCGGCCCTTGCCGATGTCGCTGATATCACTTAGCAGCTGAACAGAGTCAAGGCTGGATGGATCGGCCATCCACTTCTTCGCGCGCTCGTGGCACGCTCCATTCGTAGAAAGGTCAAGAAGCGTTTTGCACATGCTTTTATGTCGGCCGCACTTGAACAAATCAACTTCGAAGGTAAAATCGTTCAGGAAAATCCCCCTTTTGGCCGCTACATCGATGATATCCGCTTCCGCGTATTTCAGTTTGGGGCTGAGCACTTCTAGCAGCTGTGCGGCACGACTGTTCCCCAAATTCTTGCCGCCTACTTGAGGATCTCGATCAGTTAGAATTGCAAATGGCACGTTCAATCCTTCTGGCCCAAGCAACTTTATGTACGGTGCAAAATTCGTGCCGGAAACGGAGGAAACAGTAATTCCGAGTTGATCCAGATCAAAACCATTCAGCTTCGCTAATGCTGGAACAAGAAAGAGTTCGGCATCACCTTCGACCAAGAGCACCCCCTTTGCGAACAGCATCTCTCCGCGGGTGACGTCCAGGTATCGTTCAAGATCCTCGATATCGCTTTCCTCAAGATCGATCCGCGCCGCAGAAGAACCTATCGTGCTCTGTTCATTTCGCGCTTTCCGCAGCAAGACTAGAGAACGCACCGGACTCACGCTAACGATGTGTGGCGAATGTGTTGTGAGGAATATAGTCGAATTCGAAACACCGTGTTTTTCATCCCCTGTTTTAACGTCCTGATGAACGCGGGACTGTAGAAGATCACGATACACGAGACGTTGAACATGCGGGTGAAGATGCGCTTCCGGTTCCTCGATCGCAAGGAAGGTGTGGTCCCGAGTTCTCTGTTCGACAAGGTGTTCCAGCTCGAGCATAGTCAGCGTCAGGTACAGCAGATTGGCAGATCCGACACTGGCCTCGCCGATGCCCCGCCTTCCGTCGTCAATAAACAGGCGCAAGGCGCGGATTAGGCGATCGGGACTGGTCGGAGAGAATCCAAGGGTCATCTCCAGCGCGTGAGCGGTGCCCACCATCTGAGTCAATCGTCCAGTGATACTCTCCGCCAATTCGTCTATCTCGTTAATGTCGGAGACCGTATCCGTGACTTCCGAGATCTCATCGGCGATGGTTTTCAAAGTATTACGATCGATATGAGCTGAGGCTTCGTCCAGCAAAGGCCGAAGTGGGGATTTCCGCCAATTTGCTAAATCTCCTTCGGCATCCCGCAATGCATGCAGCAGGTCAAGGGGCAAACGCCTACGTAGTTCGAAACCGACTTTATTGTCGGGGCGGTCGCCACCATAGATAAGAAAATCGTAGTCTGCCTCTGTAATGTCCTCGCCTGCAGCTCGAAGCGGGCCGAAAACGTACGTCAATCGCGAGACCATCGGATCGGTCGAGATTGGGTACTCTCCTAAAACAGCCAAAAGTCGATCGTCTTTTTCGAAATCTGCAAGATCGATTGAGATCGTGATAACGTCTCTCTTTCCCAGTGGCCTTGGTAGTCCGTCCCAGAAATCTTCATCACGGAGCTGACGAGCAGAGTCGGGGAGCGAAGGATCGAGAAGCAATCGAAGCGCGTGTAATAGGTTGGATTTGCCGATCTTGTTTTCACCGACAATGACTGCGTTCTCGCCAAGCTGCACGTCGAAGTTGTGGAAATTCCGGAAGTTCTCAATTCGAATTCTCGAAATATACATAGGAATGAGTTTCGTACCTCAAACTACCAGCTACGCAGGGGCGGTCAAGTGTGGTGCGCCGCTAGCGGCTGCACTGGGGGGAAGGAAAGATCCCCTATACCACAAACGCTGCGGGCTGGATCGGAATTCTGAGCGAGTTCCGGAATTTGGAACAAGGGTCCCGAGGTGGCGTAGTGTCCGTTTAGTGTCTATGGCTGCCTTCGCACGGACGCGGGTCTAGAATCAGACTTCTGTGATTTCCGTAGCCGCCGTTTAGCGGCCGGTTTGTGTGGGTCGAGCGAGACATGATGGGATTGGGTATCCCTTTGCCCACCAAGGCATTGCACATTAAGTCTCGATACATCTATAACTTACGTGAAGCAGTCCGAAAGAATTCGGCTTATGTCCAGTCTCCATCTGTATCTGAGGCTTTCCCTGACTGCCGTGTGTTTTTGAGGATCTCGGTATCCGACGGCAGACTGCGTGCATAAGAGACCTGAAACGCCCAGCCCATCCTCTTTCATCTATTTGGATACCGGCCGAGGCGAGAATGTCTTGACTTTGGCTAGGCCACGTACAGGAAGCTCTAAGGCTGGCCTCCGTGATTTCCGATCCAAACTGACTACGAGAGAAGCCGTATCCACCTTTCGCCCCTGAAACCCACCCGGAGCAATCCTATGAAACTCCGCCGTAATGAATACTGTCCAATCCACCGATCAGTCTTGTGCTGTGGCCGAGAGCAAGTCCGAAAAGTGCGCATTTTGCGCCTCGGGGTCCAGCGCATTGAAGACCCACATCACCCGAGGGTGTACCGGGAACTCAGGTCGCCAGCAGAAATGCGAAAACTCCTGAATCAGAAAATTGTCGAGCAGGAGGGGATATGCCCAATCTGCCATGAAGAGTTTACGGACTACAATGACGTCGTCCCCGACCATAAGAATCCCAAAGGAATGGGAGGAGCGTGGAGAGACGATCATCCGGAGAATATCCAAGCAACACATTTCTGGTGCAATGACGAAAAAGGATCGAGCAGAATTGCCGACTGACGGCCGATCAGCCCACAGCTCTTTGGAGCAGCGACAGATCAGCCCTGGCCAGGTAGCTGTGCGCCAACTGTGTGCGTGATTTCAGGTCAGTCCCATAAAAATCCTCCATCTGTTGTGTTGGAACGCGCCGAAGTATAAGCAAGAAAGTGCAACTTGCAAGTGCAATGTCGTTGGGCAGATCGGTCGTCGAGGACGCAGAGCTTTTGACAGTGATTATTCAGAAGATCGGGCCAGTAATGAACTTCCCATCAGCCAAATCGATTTGCCAGAATGCAAGCGTCTGCCCTCCCGGATGGACAAACGAGAAGTCGCGCGACAGTGAGAGCCTTCGCACTGCGGCGGCTGTCGATTTTGCGACGAGGGGGCAGCCGATCAGGACATCGAGTAGCAACGTCGCAAATTTCCGCCATTCATCGAAAGACAGTTTGTCAAAAACGATGCCGTACCGCGCGCCACACTCCAACAATTCACGATGGAGTCTCTGAAACGAAAGCACACCAGTGACAGCGGTAAGGACTTCTTCAGGCCGGCCGCAGCCGTTCTGGAATCCGTCGACGGCGTTCTCAATCGTCGTGAGCCCGGCCTTTGCCCAGGGATGGTGGTCCAACATCGCGTGGACAGTCCAGTTCGCGTAAAAGTCGAGAACAGGGTAAGTGGCCGCCGCGCCGGTCTGCTCAAAAATCTTGCGGATCTCCGCCAGCATGTAGACCACATCGGCCTCTTTCTGAATGCCCGAAGCCAATTGGTCGTTAAGCTTGGATACGATCTCGCTTATCATGCGTGGCTGCTCACAAGATTTTATCTCGTGCGAGCCCCAAAGTGAGTACGATTCAGATAACCTAGAACATTTCCTTCCCCGCAGGTCGCGTGAGAGGTAGTGAATGAAAGCGGTTCTTGGCGAGGAATGCAAGATGGTTACCACTATCGACGCAGACTTCGATGAAGATGCGTCGCTGGAAGCGGCGTGGGAAAGCCTTGCGGCATCACACCCGCGCGACATCCTGAAAAGCGAGGACGGAAGCCGGGCGATCAAATACCTTCGCGAACCGAGCCAGAACCTCATCGTCATTGAGCGGTTGAGTAAATTCGGCGAGCTTTTTCAGGTCTTCGGGAGCGTCAGGGAAGGCTTGACCGTCGATGAACCGCTTCAGCAGCGATTCGGCGCCATGCCGCAGGAATTCTTCGAATTCGGCACCCGACCAGATGTCGCATTGGTCTACGCGAAGAAACTTGACGTGCGCTTTGACCCTGTCCCGCATCTTGGCGGAGATGTTGGAAGCCGCGACGACGCGAAAACGCTGAGGTGTGCCGTTAGGTGCCTTCAGAACCTTCGCAATATCCTTCTGCGCCTTGGCAAACGTCAGGCTCTTGCGGTTGACGCACTGGATACAGACGGATTCGCCGGCCCTGGTCTCATTCTCGCGCACGCCCCAGATGTCGCGCCCGAGGTCTCTTCCCGTCTGTCCATACCATTCCAGTGACAGCCAGGGCTCGCTTCGCCAGTGGTAGGCAAAAACGAGGCGCTCAAACTGGGAGCCGTCAGAATCCTCAAAATGAATCGGCTGTACATGGCTGGCGGGCTTCGGCATATCGTTACTCCAGCGGCTCGGCCGTATCAATCGATCACAATGGGTCGCTGCACCTGCTTCGTGGCAAATTCCCGAAGACGGGTATATTGCACGATCTGGGGAATCGTCTGAAGCGTAAACACTTTTCCGCGCGTGGCAATGAGCAACTTCTTCATGTCCTCCCGGCGCTGTTTGAAGCCGCGGCCGGCGATGCACGCGATCACGTCATAGCGAGGCCCCTGCTCAGGAGTACGGCCCTGCATGCTCATCGAGTAAAGATGCTGAACTCGCGTTACTTTGTCGCGCGCGGTGCCGTCATCTTCCGCCAGTTTTGCCTCGATCACAATTTGAGGATTGAATTCATCCGGGACGATGAAGTCAGGTGTCTGCTCAAATCCCTTGACGCGCTCGGCGCGCTTTGTTTTGCGGGCACTGATGCCGTGCTCATGTAGCACTTCCTCAATCGCGATTTCCACGGTCTGACCGATGACATCGCTCACCGAGTCTCGATGTCCGGCGAATGGCCGCCCGAGAAAACGTTCATACAGCAGCATAGGATACGGAACACCGATGTCCGCCAATGGGCCGACACTCTCCAGCCCCGAGCTGGTGTCTGCCTTCTGCAGCCGGTGGATTAAACCCTCTTCTACAACTTCGGGACCTTCCGTTAGAAGCTGACAGGCTGTAGCAACGAGGGCCTGCACGCGCTCGCCGGTGATTCCACCTTGATGCAACGGCGTATCAGGAGAAATTCGTATCTTGCGATCGATGCTTCTTGCCGCTCCCTGCGTCACCTCCACATCGGTTCGCGCACAAGTCACGGCCGCCCACTCCGAAGGCGTAAATCCCAGCATGGCCCTGAGGACGATCAGGGCGATTGGAGTCTGACGGACGGTTTGGAGAACGGGTGGCAAGCTTAGATCCCGGAATCCTCGCGTGGTTCGTTTCAGCTCCTGGTAACCGTGCTCGAAGGTCTCGTATTCGATGAAGCCAGGGCCTTTCGGCATCGTGAGAAAGCCGGTTTCCAGCGCGGCGAACACTTCATCGACGCAAGCGTCGATGTTGGCCTGCACCTCCTCGAATGACAGCTCAAAGGGAGACGGCATAGCGGCTCCTTTGCTTCTTTTGGACAGGAGCCACAGGAGGGACGGCAGGCGGAGCTTTGCTTGGGGTGGGGCGCAGTCGCTGGATAACGGAATCGAGGTCACCGAAGGCGGCCACGGTCTGGGCGAAGAGCGTGAGCTTTTCCTTGGTTGAGTTCTTAGGCCGCCATTCCTGATGCAGCTTCCATATGGCCATGCGTGCTGCGTGCCCGTAGGCAATGCAGCGAATATCTCCTGCCGTGGGTTTCATGCCGGCCGCGCGCAACTGATCAAGCTCGTCATGAACGATGGAGATCAATTCACCCGTGGACTGGAACAAATTCCGTGGTACTTGCTTCGCCCTTGCACGGCAAACGAACACGGTGTCCACGATGGAAGAGCCCGTGCCGTGAATATGAATGGAGCCCCCCATTTCCGCTGGGCAGGGAAGCGTCGCGTAGCAAACGAGACTGGCATCAAGGATTGCAACGCCAATGGCCCGGTAGGCGTCGAGCGTGTTGTGGTGGTAAGTAAATACCAGTGGGCAGCCGGGCTTGAGAGCCTTGGCCATGTTCGTGTAAACGGCCGAGAGCCCTTCCGTGAAATGCTCCAGGTCCCTGCCCTGCGTCATATTCCCGGTCAGCTCCTCCACGGCGCGCGTCGAAACCCGGTCGAAGCCTTCCGACTCTTTGCCGACCAGGCGCTGCAGCCACACATAGCAGAAGTCCATCAGTTCGCCGTACTGGACATTCCCAAAATACGGCGGATCGGTGAAAACCGCGTCGAGGCTCGCTGCGGCCAAGGCGCTGGTGGTCGAGCTTGCGCAGCGGATATTGACGCTTCGCGTTCTGTGGCCGTTAAGGCGCTCGCCAATCCACTCGCCTTCTATCGGGATCTGCTTCTTGGAGGTGTCGCCGCGGCGCACCTCGAAGGGTTCATCGCAATAGCGCTTGGCCTTCGTGTATTTGTCGATGATGTTGCTCCAGCCTCCCGAGCCGACCCCTACTCCGTTTCCATTGTGTATACCCAGAAAATTGGATTCGCACTGCACCAAGCCGACAGGAAAGCCGTGAATAGAAAAAATATCGAGCGATTTCAGAGCCATCGTGTCGTAGCGGCACAGCATGTTCTGGTAGCGCAGCAAGTCGGATAAATTCGTCGCGAGCGCATGGCGGACACGTTGATCTTTGACGGTGGCGATATATTGGGCGCTCAGCTCGAGGCCCAGCAGTTGACGCGTGTTGAAAAGATCCCGGTATCGCTCGTACCCCCAGCGATGCAGCCGGTCCGTCTCGTCGCCGGGAAGAATTTTCTGGTCGGGAACAAATTGCGGCGCGATTTGCGACCACAATTGCTCCGCCTGACGATATCGCTCAAAGTCTTTGCGGTCCGGCCTCTTGAAGAATCGGCCTTTGTGCCCATCCTTGCGTTTGGGATTGTAGTATTCAATCGCGAAGAGGCGGTGGCGAGGGGGGCCGGCCTTGGGCCGGGGATAAGGGTTCTCGTGCTGGCACTTCGGGCATGGACAGCGGCCCCGTCTTGCCGCTCCGTTGAGCGTCAGCGCCGTCGAGCACTCTTTGCAAGCGCCTGGCGCGAGCGGATTCTTTACTTCGTTGAGTTGCCCGCATGCGCTGCATACCAGCATGTTCTTGGGGTGTCGAACATCTTCGGCGAGCAAATATCCGGGGAAAAGGGGAACCGCTTCGCCGCACGCTTCGCAATCGATCTCCTTCACCCAAAGCCAGTATTTAACGGGTACTTTTCGATCCCCGTACAGCGGGCAATCGGTAACGTACAAGGACTGAAGCTTTTCGCGCAACGTGGTTAAGAGTCCGGTCGCGGCCAGGGCATAAGCCTTTAAGTCGAGGTGCTCGATTTCTTCGCGTACAATCCAGGCGGCCATCGGGTTGATATCAAACCCTTCCACGTCACATCCGACCCGATTGGCTTCAATCAACGGAGTGCCGCCGCCCATGAACGGGTCAGCAATGCGCTTATCTGCAAATTCATTGCCCTGAAAGAAAATGTCCTGGACGGGTCCCTTCCCGAATTCCGACAAGACCAGAGCGCGGAAAAGTGTTCCGGGCCGGCGCGCGAACCACTTGTGGACCGCAATTATAGGGCGATAATTCTGTTGAATCTGTTTCTCGCGCAGTGCCAGTCCTGCCACGAAGGAAACATTGAAATTCTGCTCTATGGCCATTTGGCTCCCGGCTACGATTGCTTCACTGCCTATCAAATCAGCTTTCGACTGTCCGTGCAAATATCTCGGGAGGGTCAGAACCAAAACGTCTAGCCCCTGCCCCTCTGCCTGCCGCGCATCGCAGCTTCTGCTGCATTCTGCGCGGTGATGAGCGCGTAGCCTTCGTCGTGAAGGAGCTGAATACGAGAGAAGCGGTATCCCTCTTTACATATCTGAAAATCCACCCGGAGCGTTCCTATGAAACTCCGCCGTAATGAATATTGCCCAATCCACCGATCAGTTTTGTGCTGTGGCCGAGAGCAAGTCCGAAAGGTGCGCATTTTGCGCCTCGGGGTCCAGCGCATTGAAGATCCGCATCACCCGAGGGGGTATCGGGAACTGAGGTCGCCGGCAGAAATGCGAAAACTCCTGAACCAGAAGATTGTCGAGCAGGAGGGGATATGCCCAATCTGCCATGAAGAGTTTACGGACTACAACGACGTCGTCCCCGACCATAAGAATCCCAAAGGAATGGGAGGAACATGGCGTGACGATCACCCGGACAATATCCAAGCAACCCATTGGTGGTGTAACGGAGAAAAAGGATCAACCCGACTGGATGACTGACGGCCGATCAGTCGGCTAAACCCCTTCACCCGGATGAATACCGGTGAGTATTGATTTCCTGTGTGCCAGATGTGTGCCGGATTTGCGCCTGGTCCGAAGTATCGAGGCGCAGTGCATTGTCAGACGGACTTCGGTTCCTCAATCTCTAAGAGAATCCGGAACCCATCTTTTTTCTCATGCATCATTGTTGCTAGTGTCCTGATTGCCTGAATGAACGCCATCGCTGCCGGACCGCTTGTGCTCACGTGAGTCGCAATTTCATCGCCTCTCCAACAGACGGCATCACAGGAGGTGCATTGTCGGGGAACTTCGCGCAATGAATCAGCGGGAATTGTAATTCTAGTTTTGCAGGACGAACATTGAAACGTCACTGCACGTATGTCATCAATGCCAAATATCATTCTGCGTTCCACGGTCATGTGGCTGCCTCAGATTTTTACTTCGCCCTTGATACTGCGAACCGTCACGGGCTCATTCGAATAACGGTTTGGTGGTTCCCAGGACAGAGTCAGATTGCGGTGGCCGCGGATTGCAATACCGAGCCTGAATCCGCGAATGCTCCTAGCCCGCCCTGTGCCGACCAGAAGGTCCGTAACCAGCAACTCCGAAATCGGCCTGATGATTTCCTCTGACACCGGATTTTCCCGCAACGGCGCCAGGGGATCATTGATCTCGGTTGCGAACCCCATGTACTGGCCGGCCAGGGGATTGCGTTCACCGAACAGAACACTTCGCAAAGCACTCTCCGTTAAATCGGCGGGACTCTTTCCGCCAATGCTCACCTCAGTGAAATGGTCCTGCGGCGCCTCCTCGGTTTCGAGTTCCAGACGAAACATTTTGGACCGCGCCGAGGTGGTCTTCGCATGAACTCCTGCGACCTTCACATATTTGCTGCGTCCAGACCACGTGAAATGAGCCATGGTTCCGCGATTGAACCTGTCGCCACGTGCCTCTTCGAGTGCGCGCGCCACAGTGTCATCTTTCACCCTTGCGGTGACATGTATCGACGCTCCTCGATCCTCAACCTCCATCGCCCGGAACACCACATTTCCCAATTTGCACCAGGGCGCCAGATCTTCGGCGGCGATCGCTCTCATCCTGTCCTCGACCTGTCGTTGCAAATCATCGGCCGTGCGAAATGACGGTACGACATGAAATGTGCGGACCTCGTCCAGAAAAGATTGTTCGTGGCCTTCGCGGTCCGGCGTCGAGGATGTCCATACTGCCATCCGCAAAGCATGCTTCTCAGCGTGAAGGTATTCCGCATGCGTTGCCGAAAATCTTGATTTCAGCGGCTTCCCGTAGCGCCTTCCAAGGATGCCGATGTAAATGTCCGAGCCTTCAACTTCCGCAAGGTAGGCTTCCTCCGGGTCAGCGTCGCGCCCGCCGAATTCCTCGAACATGACCGCTCGGAGGCCGGTGGCGCGAACTCCGGCGGCGGCAGCTTGCCGCTCGGCGGCCAGTTCCGCCATCACGCTTGAAATAAAGGCGCGTTTCTCGCGCGCCCATTCCCGGGTGCCCTCGGCTGAGGGCAATTCCGCCGCTGCCGCCCGATCAATCAGAAGCGGCTCGACCTGATTACTGGATTGCCTTGGCATGGATCTATTGTACGAGGTACTCGGGACTGTACTTCTCGCGAAAGCGAGCTTGGACTTGCGGTTCTCCGCAAAAGAGAACACAGTCGGGATCTTTTGTGCGCCTGTCGTCAATGATGGAATCTAACCGCAAGGCATTTCCTTGATGATGCGGAGACCAGTTGCAGTTGCGATCGGCAAACAGCTGCAGAAGTAGGTACAGGCCCGCAAGGCCTGTCACCATACTGTAGCTCTCTGTTGGTCGCAGTGTTTGCCCTTGCGCAAGTTGATCGCACGCCACACGCTGTTCGTGGCTCGTGTCTTTGCGCGGTGGAAATAAGCACGCCAAACAAGCTCCGTTCAAGAAATCATGTCGCGATGCCTGAAATGAATATGCGTTTGTGCCGGCGTTTAGCAGCAAGCGCGGGAAATCGGATTGGACGGCATACCTCGACACCACATTGTCTAAACATGTGACTACCCTATCGTACTGTCTGATGCGTATCGAATTCCTTCCCACCAAATCCTCGTACTTTCCGCCCAAAGCGTTCGCTTCGACCTGAGAATTGGAGCGGATATACCTGGCAAGGTGCTGATCTTTCCTTATGTTCACATCATCGACGAAGGCGCAGAGATAGCGATTGAGGTTGGATGGTTCGATATTTTCGAAATCGCATATATCGATCACTCCCGTCAAAGAGCAGAACTGAAGCGCCCAGGAAAAAGTATGGCCGATACCCCCCGCTCCGACCAGCAGGGTTCGCCCGATATCCGATTTGTGAGGAACGGGATATGCAAGTGAGAGATTGTCTAGCCGCGGCCTGAGGAGTTGTACACCAAAGAAGTCTTTGTAGACCTCGGCGAGGACGGCATACGCACCGGCGACAGAGGCGTATGGGTTAAAGTCTTGATCACTTTCAAAACTGTCAGAACTAACGACTGCCCGATGGTTTAGAACGCCGCCGGCGATCACATTATTTCCGGAGATTTCATTATTCCCAATTGAGATTATCGTGTGCGCGCCAGGGGAGTAAGGCAGAATCGCGCAATGCGGGTCAACGTTGTTTGAGAGTTCTCTTACCGCGCTGGGTAGGTCGGTGGATTTGAGCGTGGCGGTCCGGACGAGCAGTTCCGCGTTCGGTACTTCGATCTTGGGGGCGGCAAAAAAACGCCCCATCCTGAGGAGCGTGTTGAAGAAGGTGAGAAGAAGGACTTGGCAGTTGAGGTTCTGCGCCGATCGGCGACTAACGATTACAGCCAAGTCTGCAGAACCTACCTGCTGAATGTACGGGTTGCCTTCTGCGGTGCGCTGATCCCGCAGCATGTAAAACAGTTCCTTTGACTTTCTCAGTTCTTCGGGGGTGATGGGGCCTCCCACGAGGCTAATCATTGGTAGCCAACCTCTTTGTTACGTCGAACTCGAACCAAGCCCCGTCCTGGAGTTCGTAACCAAACCACAGAGGTGCATCAGGCTTTGAAAGCAGGGCGAAGAAGGGAACGACGAGAGAAATGAAACCGTTACGTTTGGAAACCGTACCGCAGTCGTCGGTTTCAGAGTGGTCCTCAGCCGCAGGGTGCGTGTGGAGCTGTACGATGAGGACTTCACCTCGTTCATAAATCTCGTTTACGATTCGAGCCACTTCCTCGCCATCGACTTGGGCACACTTTCTGGTGCGATGTGCCTCCGGTTCAATCAAGCGAACAATCCTTGCGTGGTCACATTCTTCAAGGCCGGCCCAGTAAACAATGTTTTCGACAGCACCAAACCGCCGCAGAGCATCGAGCGTTTCGCCGACAATGGAAAGGGGAACGATAATCCTCGAATAGCTAGCTCGCGGCCTCCAGACAGTCATTGCTTCTCCCACATCGGTCCCTTGTAGAGGTTCGAGCTAAGTGCGTTGCGAACTTGCCGCACGACTTCCAGCAGCGACCAATAATGAGGATTCCAGCTATCATTTAGGTGGAAAATAAAGTATTCCCGTGAGAAGCCCGGTTCGATGCAGATAAAGACCCGTGGTTCTTTCGGGAACACGGTTTTGAATCGTTGCTCACCGTCGTCGGGGAACCACACGGGATTCTTAATAGGAGCTGTTTGCTGCGACAAAGGATCCGAGCTCGGATCGAGAAAACCGACATCAAACGCTTCGATTGGAAACCGATCTGTATCGATTGCCAGCAAGTAGCGATCACTGATTCCGGAGGTCCTGATGCCATCAACCGCCGTAATGACACGTCTGCCCAGCATTACCGGGGAGGGCAACACGCCCTCCAGTTCCACTTCCTGGACGAGACGCTCGAACTGTTGCCCAAGAAGTTGGCGGTAAATGATGTCCACGGCTAGCCTGCCTGGTTTTCCCAGGTCATGACGAACAGGGCTGACTTCTTGTGTTCTCCCTGGGCGAAATGGGCCAGCGTCAGTTGCTCATTTACAATGCGAGTTCCGCCAAAAGTCAGAAATGTGGCTTGCAAGCTGAGGCCGTTTGGCTTGATGTGATCGTATGCGTAGCTCTTAACGTCGGCGATGGTTGCCGACTCCTTGAACGGGTGTTCAACGCTGCCATCGCTGCTGCGAACCGTGACGTGGACTTCCATGGACCCTCCTGCCTGCCTGTGCCTCTTGCGTCCGCGTTGTTGGACCAGCTGCCCCGGCAGAGCGGGCGCTTGATATGACTCTAGAGGTTGGATCTAGTAAGTAACGACGGCGGAGGTGTGTCGGAAACTCTTCAGAGTTTCCTTCAGACTTTCCTGGTACGGCGCGGCGCGTTTTCGGTCAGCTCTTTGGCGAGCCCTGATATCGTATGGTCACCAATCTCGAGTAGCTTGGCAACGGCACATTTCCCGATTCTCACATTGTCCACGAGGCTGTAGTAGCCGTGGTAATCGTTCTCGATGATTTTGACATCGCCCAAGATTGGCTTGAGTTCATTCTGCAGTGTGGAAATCCCCTTGAAGCCTTGTTCTGCTGTCGCGCCCAACTCGATCTTGTGCACGGGCGCTCCCTTTCGCTTAGCGCTCATCAAACGCAAGAGCACCTTCAAAGAAGCGTTTGTGAGTGGCACGGGCTTGGACGCGATTGTTATACGGGTTCGGCGCCCAATCCTGTCCCCTGGAATCGCGATCTCGACTCCGGCCTTCAAGTTCGGACCTTGTGTAGGGGGCGACTCGTGGCATTGCTCGTGCGTCTGGCGGCCGCTGGCTTGGAGGGCCTGGCGTATCCCTTCGGACACCTGCTGGCTTTCGAACGGCTTTCTTATAATATCGCTGGCGCCGTCTTTCATTACGTCGACGGCGTCGTCAAACTCACGTGCGAATCCACTGACAATGAGTACGGGCAACCAGAAGGGAACTCCGTTATGGTCGCCGTGCTTCTGTCGAATTGTGCGCAAAAGTGCCTTACCGTATTCGACGTGGCCTTTGATCTCGGCCGCCGCACTCTTGATCTGCAAGTCCAACAGAATCAAACAGAAGGACTTGTCCTGAAGCGCGGCTAGAGCATCTTCGCGATTATCCACAATGACACTGTCACACTCGATCGACCGCAGGATCTCGCGGAGGTCTTCCGCAGTTTCCTTATGGTCCTCAACAATCAGAGCGATATGCCGTTTGTTCATACATGATCCACGGGCCGATGTCTTGGGATGATGATACGAACGACGGTTCCACGGTCTTTCACGCTTTCGATGGTCAGTCGACCTCCGTGCTCAGACTCGACAATCTTCACTGCGAGTGGCAAACCGACACCGGTACCGTTTGGTTTGCTTGTCGCAAACAGAGTGACCGCGTCACGTTGCCCTTCAGCGGACATGCCACATCCTGAATCCTCCACTGTGATGGTGACGAGGCCCTCCTGGGGATCAGCCCTGACCTGAATTGGCTTCAGCGTTTCCAGATCTCGATAAGCTTCAATCGCATTCAGCAAGACATTCGTAAGAGCTTGAACGAACCGCGCACGTGCGACGTCCACAACTAAATCCGATGGCACGTTGACACCGATGGACGGGCGTTGCGACTTGCCTCCCCCATCGCTATCACGCGCCACGCCGGCCGCTTCTTGAACGAGCTCTCGCAAGACTTCTGCCTTGAAAGTGAGTGTGGGTTGAGCAGTGTAGGCACGCATCCCGTCCAACACGGCACGAACTTGTTTCACCCGGCGTCCGATACGCTCGGCTTCCTCCGCAAGTGCTTCTGGCCGAACATTGGGGTCTGAAAGCTGCGTTCGTAGTCGGTCGGCTGAAACCGCGAGCGGCGATAGCAGCTTGATGACTTCGTGGTACAGTTCGCGGGCGAAGATATTCGAGATTTGTTCGGCAGCACGTTTTACGGCATCCCGACCCTTCGAGCCGAAACGGGTTTCGAAATCATCCAGTATTGAGTTGATCCGGTCTTCATGTTGCTTCCCCAAGGTGCTCGCATGGCGAGAGTCACGACGTCGGAGAGCCGCGTATTCCGCGGCCTGCCGAACGCGGCTGTTGTCATCAAGGGCAAGCTTTGCCAACACTCTCTCAAATATGGAGTGAGGAACCTGTGCAGCGGCGTTTGCGACGGCCCTACGAACCTCCCATTTCGTGTGACTCGCGAGGGCAGCGAGCTTCGCGACGATCTCTTCGACTTGGGGATCGCCGACGATGGAGCCGCGTAAGCGTGTCTCTGCAGCGGCCACCGCCTGAACTGTGGCAGACCAGTCGGGTGACTCCAGCGCAGCCAGTAAATCCCGGTGAGTTAATGTCTCATCAGTGGCCATAACGCTTTTTTCTTAGCAGAAACGCCTCCCGGCCGCCTTCCAGAATTCTCTCGATTTGTTCCTTGCAATCATCGACGGTTCCGACCTGCTTGAGACTGGAGTGTTGGCCATCTGAGGAGAACACAAAAACCCGTTCGGCTTCGCCAAGGACTGGTATGTTTGGATTGTGCGTCACGAAAATCACTTGGCGGCTGCCTTTGATCGCTCGCAGCGCTCGAACAATGGTGTCGTAAACGAAAGCGTTGTCGAGATTATCTTCAGGCTGATCGATCAACAGAGGCCGTTCGCTTTGGGTCAACAGGATGGGCAAGATTGTTGTACATCGTTGTCCTGTAGATAGATGTGTTGATTCTTTGAAAGTGTCACCATCGAGAAGTTCGATGGAAGGTTGATCGTTAAGGGCCACAGTCCCAATCGTGTAGTGAGTACCGCCGCCGAGTAGGGCGTTTAGGATTTTCCTGGAGCGGTCTTCGTCGAATCCTGTCCGTTGCCCGAGCGTGTCGACATCTTTTCTTGCGACAACCTGGGCCAACTCGTCTGGCAAGAATACGTGGCACAATCGCTCTGCGGCCGTGCCTTGTTTAACGCCCGAACCCTTGAGCGCCTCGGTCACAATCTCCTGATAATCGCCCAAATCGGCCGCCTGCGTCACCGTGACACGGATACTTGGGAATTGAGTTGAGAGACGCTCCGCGACCTTCTTCCTCAGGGCGAAACGTTGATCGCGCAGTTCTGAAGCTCGCTTCAGCAATTCTGCGCGCGTCTTCATCATGCCATCCCGCTGTTGTTCTTTGGCCACCTGTTCGGCAGCGGCAGATTGTGCACTCGTAAGAGATGCTTGCAGCGACATCCGCTCAGCGGCGCGTTCTCCTTGTTCCTCCGACGCTTCGATAATGGTTCGGTACTCAGACTCCTGAATGGCGTGACGCTGAGCAAGCGCAGTTGCATGCATACGGATCCGTTGCTCAAGGGCTTGAGCGTCGTTCTCGATCGATCGGATGATCTCGGCTAGGCGGCGTTTAAAGGCTGCGAGGTCGGTCTCAAGCGCTTGAAAGACTTCGCGGTTGGCGGCCTGTCGAATTTGACTGTCGAGTTGGGCATCTACGCCCGTTTGAAACGCCAATTGGCTTGATCCGATGTCCCGTGCAAGCTTTTGCAAAGAGGCGATAATGAGTTCTGGCACCTTCTCTTCGCGGGCGCGCAAGCTCTTTGCGGCATGTGCCGCGTTGATGCGATTAGCGTCGGGACCAGCAACCTGGGCGAGACCTTTCAGCTTTTCCTGTAACACAGGGAGCTCCAAGGCCCGGCCGCGAACGTCCTCTACTTCTTGATCAATGCGACGAAGGTCGGCGCTCGATTGATCAAGCTGGCGTTGCAGTTGCTCCAACTCGCGATCAATTGCTACAGTCTCAGGTCCTTGAAAGCGGTCGAGAAGTTCGAGTTGGGCAGCGGGGCTAGAGGCGATCTCCTCGATCTCGTTCTGGCTAAAAACGTCTGCGCCGAATATTTGGTCGCGATCTAGCGAAATCGGGACGGCTGTACCTACTTCGTTCAGGACTTGGACAGTTTCGTGAAAGCTACGGCTGGCTGTATACCGCATATCAGTCCTGGTGCGGAGTTCGATCCTGAGCTGCCCGGTTCCAAGATTCGCTTTGACCAATGCTTCGATGGACCGATGTCGCTGTGGATCCGCCTTGGGGTCTGGCATAAGTCCGAGACCGAAGCGAAGAAACTCAAGAGCAGTTGTCTTTCCAGCTCCTCGGCCTCCGATCAGGCAGTTCAACCCGTCGGCGAACTCCAATTGCGCGTCCGCCAAAAAGCCGCCTGTCACATTAAGACTCACTACCAAGTGGTGAGCAGGCTGTTTCTGACTCTGATTCGTCATATCGTCATAACACCAAACGTGTCGTGCAAACTCCATGCTGTATGCAACACAAGCAGGTCTCTGAAACCGATGTCTTAAGTGTCCTCGATAGACCGCCGTCGGATTTAATGACAAACAAAGACTTCCAGATGCAACGCGAGTTGCAACAGCTGCTCTGTTTCATGGTATCCAGCTTCGTATCCATTAAACCCCAAAATTACAAACACGAGGCGGAAAAATGGAAGCCAGGGACCTTGCAAGATGGCGACCGCCAATAAAATCGCAGGTATCCTACCAGTCTAGACATGGCTGAGCGAAACCGCTATTTCGCGGCTCTAATACTTGGTGCGAACGTACACCCCATACCGTCCGTAACATGGATAGCCCTGACGATTCTTGTGAGGGTTCAGCGAGCCGTCCATCGTTTTCCTATTAAAAGTCTTTCCGCAAACGGTGCACCGGTACACATAAGTCGGCCCTTGATGCCTCGTTCTTGCCGCGCGCCGCATGCTTGGCATGCGCGATACTACAGTCGATGGTGCGACAGCGAGCGGTCCCGTCGAAGTCAGTTCAACCGCGTAACGCGGCGTGAAAACCTGCGATGTGACGGTCGCTCCCTGCATCCGGTCCACGCGATACGAACGGTGCTCCCCTGAATCTGTGCGGATGGCATGCAATACAAAATACCCTTCCGCCGTCTGCCGCAACGAATACGCCTCTATGCGGCGGACACTTCGGTCATAGGTGAGATCAACGCACAGATGGTTCGCTGCTGCGAAACGGATAATTTCCAGAGTCGACCGCGCAGGAAGGGGAACTCCTATCGGTAGTAGGCGCGTGCGGATCGCCACTTCGCCGGCACCGTGCTGGATGACCGCGCGCTGCGGAACCGGCGCGCCGCTCGTCATCCAGGTGAAGATTTCCGGAAGCGCGTCCCAGAAATCATTGAGCGGAGGAAGCACTGGAAGCTGGTGTGAAAGCATGTCGGACCACATCGCCTCAAGCGCCTGGCGATGCGGCATCAGCGATGCGAAGGTGGGCACTGGGATTGCCTTGTAATCGCATTTCTGCCGAAGCACGTCGAGCAGCACCGCGGCCGTAGGCCGGCTGTCGGTGTGCCTATAGAGGTTCACCACGTCATAGAGGTCGCGCGGGCGCGTCCGCTCTCCGAGCGCGCGCAGCTTTTCACCAAAGGCTTCTTCGTAGGCATAACAATTGGCCCAAATTCCGCCTTCAGGCTTGTCGCTGTACGGATGAAAAACTTCCCGGCGCACGGAAGGAAGCACGAGCCTTTCATCCGCCGTGAGATCGAGCTTGATCTTGGGCCAGCCGCCCGATGTCGGCGAAACCGGCCCGCGATATGCGATCTTGCCCTGGCAGTTCGGTTTGCCACGCGGGTTGTCGTAGATCTCGAACTCAAGCTGGTCGGCGGGAATATTCAATCCGGATTGTTCCGTGACCCAGGTAACGACTTCCCCGAATACCGGCTTCAAGAATTCTTCGTCGAGATGGTTTTCATCGCGCAGGCTAAAATCCAAATCCTCTGAGAAACGGTAAGTTTCGAAGTAGCACTTCTTGAGACAGGTGCCGCCCTTGAAGACCCAGCTTTCCGCTAGTTCTTGGTGCGCCATGATGCCGGCTAGTATCCAGCCCAGGATATAATCTTTCTCGACAACATTGGGCAACAGCGAAAACGATGACGCGGCTTCGAGGATCTCGCGTTTGTCGATCATGAGGTCGCGGCTTTCCAGGCCTCCGGCACCCACAGTCGCCAGGCAGTGACGAGCTTCTTGGTGCGCAGCGCTGGATCGAGTTTGGCATAACCGTGCGTCAACCGAGTACGGCATTCATCCGCGAGTTTCTTATGATGAAGTCGCGTGTCGGCAAGAAATCCGAGACGCTTGAAGACGGCGCCATTGTCGAACCGCTCCGCGTGACGGATCAACAGCTCGCGATCAGCCGTCTTGCCCTCGAAATAGTTACTCAGGCAATCCGCCACATGATCGATGCCACCCCCCACTTCCGGTGCAGCGATCATATCGACAAGCGTGCGCGCCGGGTCCGAGATCGAGACCTTGGCGGAGCCGCGCCACAGAGTTTTCAATCCGAACAGCCGTTTCGGTTTTATGTTATGCAGCAGGAATGCGGCGCCCTGCGCGGTCACATCCTTCACGGTGACGCGGCGCGTAGTAAAGACGAAGGTCTCATTAAAGAGCTGCTCGGTGAGTTCCCAATGATGAGCGGCACTCCAGCCGCCGATGTAGCATTGACCAAAGAGCGCAGGAACAAGCATCCATGGATCTGCGACGACCTGTTCGCTGCCGGCCAAATCCAAGGGCACGGGAACATAAAGGCCATGCCCGATCCTCCGGAGCCAACCCTGCTCTCTCCAGCGTGATAGAAGCTTTGCGGCTTCGCGCCGCTGGATGCCGAGAACCTTTGTCGCAATATCGACAGACACGACTTCCTTGGCGGCGCGGAGCACGGAAGCAAGCCGTGCGCGGGAAACCGGCAAAGCGCCTATTTCGCGTTTCATGGCTATATGGTAACACGCGAAGTCCCCGTTTTATAGGAACTTCATGCGTAATGATATAGCTACCGGGGACGAGAACCCAAACGCCAAGAAAGAAGACTTATCTGTGCTGGTCGACTGACTGTCGGTAAGCCGCCGAATCATCCGCCTGCAAAATTGGGTCCTTGCGAAGTTAAAAGATTTGAAACAGCGGCAGACAGAGACCCCCGTCGTTGATCCAGAGGAGTGGCCTGAGGCCATAGATCTCATTCTCGTCACGGAGTTTGGAAGGCCGGTGAATGTGAATAGCCTTGTCTACAAGCACTTCAAACCCATCCTGAAAAGGGCCGGACTGCCAAACATCAGACTCTATGACCTGCGACATACGGCGGCAACCTTGGCGTTGACCGTAGGCGTTTCACCAAAGGTCGTATCAGAGCAACTGGGACACACGAGTGCAGCGTTCACTCTAGATGTATATTCACACGTCCTGCCTCACATGCAGGACGATGCTGCTGCAAAAGTGGAAGCTGCTTTAACGGGAAGCTTTTAACAAGCTGGAGCGGAGAAGGTTTTAGCCCATCGAATCAGGATGTTTTGAGTCTTGGACAAGATACCATCAGCGTTACCCGTTACTGCCGATGTGCCCTACTGCGAGTTCGGGAAGATTGCTTGTCGAAAGTGAATAGACTAGCGACTGGCATCTTGAGAGCAGTAGCCATGCGCTGGAGCTTTTCAAAAGAGGGAGCATTCCTTCCCCGCTCAATCAAGCTAAGAAAATCCACAGACATCCCTATCATCTCGGCAAAGTCTTCCTCACTCTTCCCCAGATCATGCCTGATCTGGAGGAGTCGAAGGCCGAATTGCTTTCGGAGGCTGTTCAAAATTAGCTTGCAACCTTCCAAAAGTCTGGCGTAATGTGATTCCGGGTACCACCGAATGAGATTACGGGTCCGCAGAATTAGCTATTCTGACGTGCCGCGTTGTTCTCGAACACAAAAAGCTCATGAACAGGGATGCCGAGCTGGGTGGAGAAAACTTCTAGGTTCTCAAAGGATTGAGCGTTGATTCCGCGTTCGATAAGGCTAAGAAAATCGACAGAGATCTCTAGCAGTTCCGCGAATTGCTCTTGGCTCATGCTCCGAGCCAACCGGATGGTCTTAATGCGGTTGCCGAATTTTTCGCGAAGGGCCGACAAGCATTGCACCTGTGGGCCGAATGTCGCTCATACTCAGCTTTCTAACCACCGAATGAGATTACGGGTCGTGTGAGATTACGGGTGGAGGCTTCGTATTCCGGTTTGCGCTCACCGTTGGCGAAGTGCGTCGCCGATGATTCTTTGAGGAAATCAAAGGCGCAAGGTAAGACTGAGTCCGCCCGGCGGGCATAGTTTGTAAGTGGTTGAAACTAAACCGGTTCCGTGTGCAGCGATGTGTGCCAAATCGCCCCGCGGAAGTGTGCTCGTCGGAATCGCGATCTGGTTGCCGGCGAGCAGGGAAGTGCTCCGTCGGAAAGCCACTTTTTGAAGGGAACCGGGGCGTATGGGTTCATCGACCACAATTCGCTTACCAAGGCTGGCTATTCCCAAGGAGCAAGGGGAAAGCCCTGCTTTGCCAGCGATTGCTCGGGCGGCAGCGCCTGAGGTTTCGGATGAGAGCCTGATCGAAGAGGTTTGTGCTGGGAGCAGGGAAGCGCTGGCCGTTCTCTTTCGTCGCTACGCTCGCGTTGTTCATTCCGTAGCCTACCGAGTGTTGCGGGACGCATCCGAGGCGGACGACCTCCTACAGGACATCTTCATACTGATCCATCGCCTCTGTCGAACCTTCGACAGTTCCAAAGGCTCGGCACAATTCTGGATTCTCCAGATGACCTATCGGCGGGCCATCTCACTGCGCCGTTACCTGAATTCGCGGCATTTCTATACGCGGGTAGAACTCGACGACCAGGCCATCCACCCTCTGGACACCCGATCTGGTGAGTGTGACGCCGCAAACAGCAGGATGCTGGCCAGACTGGACCTGCAAAAGGTGTTCGCGACCCTGTCAGAAGACCAGCAGCAGACCCTTCGTCTGCACTTCATTGAGGGCTATACCTTGGATGAGATCGCAAAGATGCTCGGTCAGACCAAAGGCAACGTCCGGCACCATTCCTTCCGGGGCTTGGACAAGCTACGAAAACAGATTTTTGGTAGCAAATTGCCGGGCGCGAGAGCAGTATGATACAAGGTTCGTCCAAGCCAGGAGCAGGGGCGTTGTCTCAAAGCGGACCCCATGACGAATTCCTAGAACTCTGCGCTGCTTCGACCTCCGGCGAGCTAACCGACGACGAGCAGAAACGGCTACAGGAGCATCTTGCCACCTGTGCAGCCTGCCGGGAGGCCCTTCGACAATACGAATCCATAGTCAGTGAAGTGATTCCCGCAATTGCGGCTAGCGAAGAACCTGAACATGTACAGGCCAACAACACTTGGTCCCAGGAACAGCAAGAACAAGCTGAAAAAGCATTGTTTGACCGACTGGCACGGGAAGGGAAGCATCCATCCCCAAAAACCGGGAATAGGAATGGTTTACCGATCTTCCCCCATCGCCTCCTTCCATTCCCAAGCGAGTCCACATGGCGGCATGTCTGGATGCTCTACGCTGCCGGAATTCTTCTCTTCACAGCCCTGAGTTTCTTCGCGTACCGCGTGGGCATGCATCGAGCGACTAACGTCGCGAAAGGGCCCCAACCAGAACCAACCAAGCAGGCGGCCGCCGCTCCTGCTCAGCCCTCCCTTGAAGAACAGCTGAGCGACGCCGGCCACGATCGCGCGGTCACCAATGCTGAGATCGCTGAGCGCGACAAGATGATCGCTGAGCTTCGCCGTCAGATGGCCCGACAGTCCGCCGAAATAAACGAGATGAAAGCCGCGCAGAGCCGGCTTGAGGACAATCTCCGTGCTGGCGATGCGACGAGACAAGATCTCAACCAACAGAAGGCCGAACTGGGGGAGAAGCTCGAATCAGCGCAGAACAATTCCCAGTTGCTCGAGGAAAAATTGGACTCACTCGCCCAGGAGTCTACCCAGGATGCTGCCCGTGCGAAAGCGTCAGAAGCCAAGGTCAATGACCTCACGCATCAGCTTGAAGACCAACAAGCCGCGCTGGAACAGCGAGATGAGCTCCTAGCCCACGACCGCGACATCCGCGAGGTAATGGGCGCCCGCGACCTGTATATCGCGGAAATCTACGATGTAGCCGGCACCGGCGAAACCAAGAAGCCTTACGGTCGCGTTTTTTATACCCGTGGGAAATCGCTGATTTTCTATGCCTATGATCTGGACCAGCAGGCAGAACTGAAACGGGCGAGCACGTTCCAGGCATGGGGCCGGCGGGGCCCAGATCGGCAGCAAGCCATCAACTTGGGCGTTTTCTACGAGGATAATGCCACGAAAAAGCGCTGGATTCTAAAATGCGATGACCCGAAAACATTGGCGCAGATCGACGCGGTATTCGTGACTGTCGAGCCCAATGGTGGCAGCCACAAACCCAGCAGCAAAACCCTTCTGTTCGCCTATTTGAAGGTCAACCCGAACCATCCGTAGCCCCATCTTGTCCGGAATACCGGCCATTCGCTTCACCCTCTCCGTCCTAAAATTAAAGATGAAGTCTCGTGGTGCTCCCCGCGGATCTTCCCGCGAATTAAACGAAAGAGCGGCTGAGATTTCGTTGCTCGCTGGAGAGCCGACATGCGCTTCCCCTTTGTTGTTTGCGTTTTCGTTTGCATCACGGTGATTGCCATTCCTTTGTTCGCCCAGTCACCCAACGGAAATATGAACGGCCTCGTCTCTGACCCGTCCAGTGCTGCAGTCGTAGGCGCCGAAATTGTGGCCGTTAACGATGTGACCGGGGTGCAGTACACAACCAACACCAACAGCGAGGGCATCTACGTTTTGCCGAATCTGCCTCCAGGCCCATATCGCGTTCAGGTCTCCAAGATCGGATTCAAGACCCTCATCAAGCCTGACATAGTCCTCAACGTGCAAGACTCTTTGTCCATCAACTTTACTCTGCTGGTCGGCGCATTCCACGAGATCGTGACTGTGGAGGGTGGAGCGCCGCTCGTGAACACCGAATCGGCAGCGGTGAGCACGGTGGTGGACCGGCAATTTGCAGATAACCTGCCCATGAATGGCCGCAGCTTTCAATCGCTGATCGAACTGACCCCGGGTGTAGTACTCACACAGAGCGTTCCGGAAGACGGTGGGCAGTTCAGCATCAACGGGCAGCGTGCGAATGCGAACTACTGGATGGTTGACGGTGTGAGTGCAAATGTGGGCTCCGGCACTGCATCCGGATCAGGAGCAGGGGTTGCAGGTTCAGTCGGTTCCTTTAGCGTGCTGGGAGGAACCAACAGCTTGGTCTCGGTCGATGCCCTGCAAGAGTTTCGTATCCAGACTTCGACGTTTGCCCCCGAGTTCGGGCGCACACCTGGAGGACAAATCTCGATTGCAACCCGATCGGGTACGAACCGCTTTCACGGCACTGTCTTCGATTACCTCCGAAATGACAGCCTCGATGCCAGTGATTGGTTTAACGGATACACCAACGTTCCGCGACTGCCGAAGGCGCAAGAAAAACAAAACGACTTCGGTGGCACACTGGGGGGTCCGATTTTCAAGGACAGAACCTTCTTCTTTTTTTCCTATGAGGGACTTCGCCTACGCCTTCCGCAGACGACTCTTACCACCGTTCCCGATGTGGCTGCGCGCGAGAACGCAAGTCCGGCCTTACGGCCTTATCTGAACGCCTACCCGCTCCCGAACGGTCCAGACAATGTGGCTGCCGGCGTGGCGCAGCTCAATCTCAGCTACTCAAATCCAGCTGCACTCGACTCCGCTAGTCTGCGGGCTGATCACAGAGCGACCGACAAACTTACTCTCTTCGGCCGCTACGATTACTCGCCCTCCAAACTCGACCAACGCGGCACCGGTGTGGCGCTCAGTAATATTTTCCATTCACGGATAACGCTACAGACGGCAACTGGGGGTGCCATCCTGGCAATGTCACCTCACATTGCGAACGACTTGCGAGTTAACTACTCGCGCACGGACGCATCGAGCAACTATAGCTTGGACGGCCTTGACGGAGCTGTTCCCCTGACTGCCCCTCCCTTGGCCAGCGGTTTTACCAGTGAAAACGGAACGTTTCAACTCACAATTCGGTCTCTAACACAGGCGCGATCTGTATTGGATGGCCCCAATGCGAGAAACCTTCAACGACAGGTCAACGTCGTAGACAGTCTGTCCTTCCAACACGGTGCCCACATTCTTAAGTTTGGCCTAGACTTTCGTCGGTTGTCGCCGCTGACTGCTCCGCCTCAATATTGGCAAGGCGTCCAATTCGCCAGTGTTCCGGATGCTGAAGCTGGCAATAGTCTCTTCGGCTTCATCTTCTCTATAGTTCCCAGCAGTTTGCTGTTTCGCAACCTGGGTGCGTACGCCCAAGACACCTGGCGGGTCGCACCCCGCTTGACCTTGACCTATGGTCTTCGCTGGGATCTGGATGTTACTCCTTCGTCTCTCGGCGGCCCTGCCATTCCGGCAGTGAGGGGCTACAGCCTCACGGATTTCTCGCAGTTGGTCGTTGCCCCACCCGGAACTCCGCCGTTCGGAACCGCCTACAGGAATGTGGCGCCCCGGATCGGCGCTGCTTACGAGGTATTCCGACACAAGGACTGGCAGTTGGTATTTCGCGGCGGATTCGGCATCTTCTATGATCTCATTGGTTCCGAGACAGGGAATTCGATTACCTATGGCTTTCCTCCTTTTCAAGCCAATAACTTTAACTTGAGTGGTCCCTTCCCGTACAGCACAACGCAGATTGCGCCTGTCCCCATACCGACGACCGGTACCATCAGCAGTCTGTATGCCTTCAACCCTAACCTGAAGTCGCCCTATACCTTGGAGTGGAACGTAACCGTTGAGCAAGGGCTGGGCGGGCAGCAGACTCTTTCGGCTTCCTATGTGGGGGCGGCAGGCCGACGGCTCCTGCAAACCACGAACATCATCTCCCCTCCATCGAATCCAGCCATGATGGGGCTGCTGGTGGACAACACAGCCCAGTCGGATTACAACGCCCTGCAGATTCAGTTCAAACGGCGCCTTTCCCGCGGCTTGCAAGCCCTCGCCTCCTACACATGGTCGCGCTCACTGGACGACGGCTCTGCTGGATCACCAGCCCTCACCTCGAACGAGGGCATACCCGGTGCCAATCCCAATGTAAACCACGGGCCTTCTGACTTCGACATACGCAATGCGTTCTCTGCCGGATTGAGCTACGAGTTGCCAAAGCCACGCGTCGGCTTCCTGGCAAACACGATTTTGCGGGGCTGGGCGACCGAAAGTTTCGTCACCGCTCGTTCGGCACAGCCCGTGGACATTGTGGATTCCAACTTCGACGGTACGTCTCTCGCTAGTGGAGTACGGGCGGAGATCAGGCCGGATTTCGTTGCCGGACAACCGCTATATCTATTCGGTGACCAATATCCGGGCGCCAAGGCATTCAATCCGGCAGCGTTTCAGGACCCGCCGGCCTTAGCCGGCATCCCGGTTCGACAGGGAGATGTTGGCCGGAATGCTCTCAGGGGTTTCGGGGCTTGGCAATGGGACTTTGCGGTCCATCGAGACTTTCCGATTCGTGAATCGATCAGACTCCAGTTTCGCGCCGAGATGTTCAATGTGCTTAACCATCCAAACTTTGCACCACCTTCTCCAACATTCGCTCTTCCCGGTTTCGGGATCTCCAACCAAATGCTGGGGCAGTACCTGGGCGGGAGCAATCTAGGCAGTGGGGGATTGAGTCCTCTTTATCAAGTCGGTGGACCGCGGTCGGTGCAATTCGCGCTCAAGATGTTCTTCTAGTACCCCGCAGCGGATGGAAATGCTTCGGTCAGTTTGGCTTGGTTCTTCTGCGGAACAAAATTGAATCACGGTGCCCTGCACCGGCCCGATGAGGAGAGGACTCTGCTAGGACCAGTGAGAAATGCGGCCTGCCTGCTGCTGTCGGCATGGCTCCTTACCAGCGCCTCAGCCGAAGTCGCAAGAAGACTGTTTACGGTCGCCGACGATATTGCGCTATCTCACTTCGGCGACACTTACACTGACAAAATCGCTCCTATCACGTTCTCGCCGAACGAGCGTTATTTCATAGTCGACACCGAACGAGGCCTGCTGAAAGCGGATCGGTCCCAATCTACCCTTTGGGTATATAGGACGTCAGACGTACGCCGGTTCCTCTCCCATCCAAAAATCCTTCGCAGACCTCAGCCGATTTGGGTAATGCGAAGGTCAACCTACAAGGATGGTCCGGTGATCGCACAGCTTCATTGGTTAGCGGACAGCAGCGGGTTTGCGTTCCTGGTGAGAGTTAGTTCGGGTAACTATCAGTTGTTTCTCGGCAATCTCAGAACCAAGACGGTAATGGCACTGACCCGTAGAGATCAAGACATCACCGGCTTTGCCATTCGGGATGGCCGGAACTTTGTCTACAGTGTGCTGAGCGCCGAAATCCGCCGGCAAGCTGAACGCGAAAGCGACGCTCCGGCGATTGTGGCAACCGGCCGTCCGTTGCTAGACCTTCTGTTCCCAGCCGACAAATATCCCTCCCTGATGTCGCGCTGGCATGACTTCAGCGATCTATGGGCTGTCGTGGACGGCAGGCGATTCGTAGTGAAAGATGAGAAATTTCGGCGGCCAATGCATCTTTATTCCGGGGGAACAGGATCGCTGGCGCTCTCCCCGGATGGTCGTTCAGTTGTGACTCTGCTGGCGGTTCCATCAGTTCCCCGCGAATGGGAATCTGAGTTTCCACCGCCATATCCCTCCCTGCCGTATCGCATCAAAGCTGGACCACAAAAGGTCGCGGCGTTTGAGGGTTATTTGTACGTTTCCGAGTATGTACGCATCGACCTTCGTAGGGGTGAAGTAAGAGCGCTCACAAACGCTCCCACCGGGTTCTCGGCGGGATGGTGGCACGTGCCTCAGGCGAAGTGGTCTCCCACGGGGCGTGAGATCCTCCTATCCAACACGTTTCTTCCGCCCGGCCAGTTAGGGCTGGCAACCGACAAGGATCGTCCGTGTGTGGCGCTCGTCGATCTGCATCTGAACCGGGTTTCTTGTCTGGACCGTCTGAAGCGGGTAACGGAGAGCGGCTACGAAGAAAGCTATGGCCGCCTGGACGACTTTCGATTTGGCCCCGGCATCAACGCCCGAACCGTGACCATCACTTACATACTCTTGAACGGCAGGCGCCGGACAGTTACCTGCGAGCGAGGCGGAGATGGATCCTGGACGTCAACGTCTTCGGTGAGCGAGTCAACTGGGCCGTCCAAGTCGTTCGACATCTTGGTCAAGCAAAGCTTCACCGAACCGCCCGCGTTGGTTGCGTCCGACCTCGAAAATGGGGTCTCGCGAGTTATCCTGGATCCGAATCCTCAGCTCCGTCAGATTGAATTGGGCGAAGTTTCTGTGTTCAGGTGGAGGGACGAAGCCGGCCGCGAATGGGCTGGAGGTCTTTACAAGCCGCATGATTATACATTCGCTCACGCCTATCCGCTTGTCATTCAGACACATGGCTTCTCGGAATCGCAGTTCGAACCCAGTGGGATTTATCCGACGGGATTCGCGGCTCGGGAGTTGGCTGCGGCCGGAATACTCGTACTTCAAATGCCGGACTGTCCGATGAGGATGACGACCGGAGAGGCAGGTTGCAACGTTGCTGGCTTGGAGGCGGCCGTCGAACAGCTTGCAGCGGATGGCGCGGTGGACACCAGTCGGATCGGTATCATCGGCTTCAGCCGGACCTGCTACTATGTCTTGCAAGCCCTGACCTCAAGTAGGCTTCACTTTCGGGCAGCCTCCATCACAGATGGCCTCAACTTTGGATATTTGGAGTATGTGACTAATTTGGACTCTCCTGAGGGGAGATTTGCCGGACAAGCAGACGCGGTAATAGGGGCGGCGCCATTTGGAGCGGGCCTCCAGCAGTGGCTTGCGCGGTCGCCAGACTTCAACATGAACAAACTTACAACTCCTCTCCAGGTAGTCGCGAACGGCCGCTGCACGATATTGGAAATGTGGGAACCCTACGCCACACTCCGACTACAGCACAAGCCGGTGGATTTGATTGTGCTTAGAAACAGCACGCACGTGTTGACCGGTCCCGCCGAGCGGAGCGTCTCGCAGGGGGGCACCGTAGACTGGTTCAGATTCTGGTTACAGGGGTACGAAGATCCCAACTCAGCAAAGGCGGCGCAATACACCCGGTGGCGAGAAATGCTTAACCAAATGCGATGATGGTAGTTAGCTCTCGGCCGCATTTAATCTCTACCCCCCACCACGGCCCGAAGGCTCGACCGTTCAAACGGTGGCAAATTCCGGCTCTGCCCTCCCCGTGAACAGGAGGACAGAGCCTTCATTGCCGCTTATCGCCCTCAGCGGGTTAGTCGTCGAGGTCATAGGCGGAAGTCGTGTGGGTGGGATCACCGCTGCCATCGCTCGGCCTGGAGCCCTTTCCCAGGAGCGACTCGATTACGTCGGTGGCTCTTCCAACTACGTGAATCTCCGGCTTTTCGTAGGTCATTTCCTTGGTCCTCCTTTCTATAAGATGATCCACCACTCTGCTAGCAGGAGTAATGAAAGTCGTCGGACACATGGCCCAGCGCATGCGTCACCACCGAGCACGTGCCGGTTCTGCACCAGGCTCTAATGGAGCTTCGCTGTCCTCGGTGATCAGCCCACGTGAAGTCATGTCCGCAAGCCAAAGTTCCAGCGAGATCGTCCTCAGCAAATGCAGCATGTGAACGCTCTGTCCGTTTTTCGAAGCTTGCAGAGCCTCAAGGAAGCGCATACGGTCCACGTAGCCTCTCGTCGAACTCAACGGGGCGCCGAAAGCTGCATGGATCTGCCCCCAATGCGCTTGCAGCGCTACAACTGGAGTTCGAGCCCCGAATTGCTTGGTTCGCCGGGACAGAACGTCCTGGGGTACGATTTCGGCTAGAGCGCGCCGCATGAGAGAACGCCTTTCGCCGGGTCGCAAGAGCTGGCTCGCCGGTATGGCCAAAACAAATTCGATCAGTGTTTGATCCAGATAGGGGTAGCGAAACTCCTCTAGGGCCAGCACAGGACGTCTAGCTTTTGCCATTTTGTTTTGCATCAGCACGACTCCGCCTGCGCAGGCGCGTCGGCTGGGTAACCAGAACCCGAAATGTTCGCGAACATCCAAGAGGCGAACAGAAAGTTTCGCTCTCCTTGCGAAAGCGGCCTCGATCCAGCGCTCAACCCTTGCCTGGGAGCTGAAGTGCTGGCTGAGAGATGCAGGCACAAGTTCCAAAATGGCTTGCCACAGCAGGCGAATCCATGGTCGACGTTTAACAAGACCCCAGGCCATGAGCTGTGCCGCCAGACTTTTGAATTTCAGCTGTACGATCAGGTCGGCAAGTTGCGGACTGGCGTTTGGGATCCCTCCCAAGAACTCATCGCCCCCGATACCTGAGAGAACAGCTCTGTACCCACCATGACTCACCACGGTCGCGCGTTCAGCCTCGAGTTCTCGTCCGTAGCCTAGCGAGCCGGGTACGGCCGCGAACTCCTGAGGTTCAAGCCCGGCGTGAGAACTCGGGAGTTTGCTGACGTCGATGTGCCAGCCGGACCTTCCTCTCTTCTCTTCAATCTTCGGGAAGTACAAGCAATCATCTCCGCTTGGTTCGGTCGCATCGTAGTACGAAAGAGTGTCGAGGCGAGGGGCTAGCGCGCCTTCCTTTGCCAGGATGTCATCCGCTAAGCAAACAATAGAAGACGAATCAAGACCTCCGCTGAGTTCCGCCAAGATAGGACAATCCGACCGTAACCTTCGGCGCACGGATTGCCGGAGAACATGGCGGAAATGCTCCTCATAATCAGTGTCGGTCTTATAGCGGATGCGGGTGCGGGGTTCGAATCGCCAATAACGCTCGATCGTAGCGCCAGCATGGCGGATCCGAACCAAGTGGCCCGGCGGGACTTGGCGAATCTCCTGATAGGGACTCACGTAGGCCTCAGGATCGTGGGCGAAGTATCCGGCGATATACTCGTCGTCGATATGGAGCTTACGAGGTGAGAACAAAACCAGCGGAGCAATATCTGTCGACCATCGGATTGTCGGCTTCTCCAGCCAGTAGAAAATATGCCGAATTGCCATGTAGTCGGTAGCAAAGAGTAGCTCGCGCTGGTGCGGTCTCCAGACAGAGACAGCCCAATCGCCGACGATCCGCCGGAAGCTTGCAGTCTCCCAGCGGTCGAACGCGGCTGCAAGAATCGCTGCATCTGTGGGATCGCGTTCGAGGTCACCGTTCAGAGCGGCAATCAGTTCTTCGCGGTTGTCGAGTCGGCCGTCCCAGGTGAAGACGAAACCTCGACGCGAGATCAGGGGTTGTATCTCCCGGCGTGACTCGGCGGTAGTGTGGAATGGGAAATAGAGCATGGCAATGGAGTCGCCGACCCAGGAGGATCCGCCGTCGGGACCCTGCTGTTTCAAGAGGCCGGCAACGTTTATGAGCAGCTGGTTATCCACCTGCAGTCCGTCCATGTTCCAAATGCCCGCTTGGGCGCTCATTTTGGTCTCTCCGCTAACAGCGATCCAGAATGGCGAAGCTTGCTGGAATCCCTGACCGTTCCCCAACCACGCGCTTGTCTACCTCGACCCAAGCGTGAGCTTTAAAGGGCATCCGCTGAGCCCCAATCACCAATTCGGCGTTTACCCCACACTGGCGCATCAAAGACACCGTGGCTGCGGCCCGCTGTAGGCACGACACACTTCTCCAGTACCACAGACAAGCTAGGTCTATCGCCAAAATGAACTGTTCGACGGGGACGGCGGGGTCTAGCTTCTTAGCGAGTCGGCACCCGGAAACCCGTTTAAGCAGCCCCTCTATATTCCCGATCGCCAAGTAGTAGTCGAACCGAAGCACGAGCAAGTAAGCTCTCAAAACTAGAATCCGCCGGGCTATCGAAAATTGGCGGGTCATTTTCCACCCACTGTGGCTTGACTTCTCAGCTCATTCGCCTCACGCTTCATTCGTCTGACCAAACTTAAGAGGTGCCGGCCTATCTGGGGCTCTTGAAGCGTGGTTTCAACTCGCCATCCATTCATTGCGGCAGCGTATACAAACACCGCGAGCATCCGTGCCAGCGCTAGAGCTTGGGTAATGTTTTCGGATGGGACCCATGAACGCCAATGCTGGGTATAAGCATCGGCCAGCTGTGCTCCGGCCGCGTCCATTACCTGTGGGACGCGTCGGAAGTGCTCGCAGAGATATTGGAAGCTGAAAAATGGATGCCCTACGTATGCTTCAGCCCAATCCAGAAATACGCAGTGCTCCCCGCATACGATAACGTTTCCGGGGTTAAGGTCGAGATGCCCCAAGGCATCCGGGATCCCCAAATCACCAAACCGAAACAACGCGCGTCGGACCTGCTCTCTGAGCAACAGCGCATCTTTTAGGAATAGAACAGTCGTCGACATCTGATGTTCTAAGAGTTGCTCTATCGCCTCGAAGAATGGGTCAACCAGTTTCAGCAGGGAAGTCGTCGAAAGGTCCCGTGCACCGGCGTCTCTGAGTGCGCCAACCTTGAGAGCGGACTCTGTTTGGAGCATTCCCAAGGCTGAGGCTGCCATCCTCCAGTCATGAGCGTCATGGCTACCGCCGAGCTCGGTTCCGTCTACTCCGAGGGCAAGCCATCCATTCCACGGTGCACGGCTAGCCAGAATCGGAGCGACCCATCCTGGGAGATGTGTTCCCAGTGCAAGGGTAATCGGAAACTCATGCAGATTTGGCTTTCCAACTGCCTTGAACCAAACCGCCGAGCCGTTGGTCTCAAAGCGAATCAGACTGAACGATGGGCTTCCATTCAGTTGGCGAAATGGTCCGGAGAGTCGTAGCCCCATGGGCCGGATGACGTCCGCTATCCAACTCTGTAACTCGGTGAACCATCCGCTCTTCGCAAAAGGTGAGGCCGGATCGCCTGCATAGAGATCGAATTCGCGAAGACACTGTTCAAGTACTTCATAATCTGCGCTATCTCTAAAGGCTTGTCGTGTCAAGGCTCGGGTAGATGTCCAGATGGTCTTGCTCCTGGGGCTTTCATCGCTACACCAGCACTCCATGACTTGGTAGCGATGTCCATTTGAGGCATTGCCTAGCCGAGGCACTTCTGGCGCGAATAAAGAAATCGCACCACAGTTCCATTTGTTTCTGACCGCGGCAGTCAGATTGTCAGCTACCCGTTCCCAGCGTGGAATCTCTACGGAAGGAAGGACAAAACAACTGTCTTCATCGTCCACTAATAGAACTTGGGTCCTGTCTCGATCGAAGATAAAGACCCTGCAGTTCTCGCCATTGGGTTGTTTGTCCGACTCCACGGTCTTGTCCCACCTTAGTGGTGACCATTCGGCCCCGCATCTTCTAGAAGTCGATGCTGTTTCAGAGCCGCGATGAACTCCCGCACGTCGCTTTCGGCGATGTCCCTGCTCACTTCGAATGTCTGGCTGATTTCCTCGACAATGGCTGATTCGGTTGCCCCAGTTTCAAGTAGCTCCAGGATTTTGGATCCGACGAGATTGAGGTTGAACATCTGGCCCTGGCGGATATCCAACACAATGGCCCCGTCTTGGCCGTGCGTGCTGCGGATGCCTGCTGCAACTCGGTACATCGGAGACTCCCACTCAGCCGACTTGCGGGCCCAAGAGGCAATGTCTGGGCACACTTTGACACTTTTGCGGAATGGAACGCCAGAAGAAGTTGAATATTTCCGAGAAAGCAACCTACTCGGCCAGATGTTGTTGCTGGCCCAGAAGATTTGGGGAGGGCCCGATTGGCAGGCGGGATGCGCTGTGTTCGCTTTTTTGTCCTAATCGGTTCCCATCAAGCCGTGCGCGAAGCTGTGCACGGGCTCGAAGAGCGCGTTCCACTTGCACTTAGCCGCACAGCCGAGTGACTCTTCTCGCCTCGAATGCTGGCTTGTGGAAATTTCCGACGCACTCACGTTGCGCAGAAGCGGAGAAAAGACTGGCGCCGCATTTGAGTGCCTGCCAAATGACGGCCAGCTATGTTGGCGCTCTAACTCAATGTGATTTGAATCACGGGCATTTGTAATTCGAGCACTCGGAGATCTCAGATCAAGCGCCTCCTGTCGCCGTTCGGATTTCGTAACAAGACTTATCTTCTTGTTACTTGATCATTCCTGAGTAGCACTATTTCCCCTGTACTCCCGGCCAAAGGAGAACTCATGTCTCTGCCCCAGAGAGGCATTGTCTTGGTCCCCGACTCCTCCCTCGCCAGGCCGGTTTCGCCGACAGGGCAATCCAAGGAGACGCGAAGACTCCAACCGGAGGAGGTGAATCCCTATGAAAGTACAACCAACTGGGGACTTCGTTGCGGAGCCCCAAGAGAACATCACCTTTAGCGTCACGAGGAAGGGTAGTCCGTGCAACGCAGGTTTCGATTGCCAAAAATGGCAAAGTTGTACGCCGGTTACATCACCCGATCTGCATTCAAAAACCAAAACCTGCACAGCAACTTCGGTCTCTGGAAGTCAATCGACTTGCAGTATCAATGTTGATTTCCGAAACGACTCGGCGGGCACGTATGATCCCGGCGATCAATATACCGTCACGATCACCGGCAGCAAAGGTGGATCTTACACCGATACGTTTACCCCTCCTCCGACGTTGAGCGCACAAACATACGTTTTTTCTGTGGAGTAATTCCCATGAAGCATTCCTACCAGATCAGCTTTTTGCTTGTAGTCCTTACACTATGTGTTTCTCTCGCACTGGCTCAGGATTCGACATCGACACCGGCACGATCCGACTGTCTAAAGGGCACGGTCACAGACCTCAGGAATGCTTTGACCGCCCCAGGGACAGCAGATGAGAAGAGACCGCACGTGAGCAATATACTGCGTCGCTGGTTCGTGTACGTGTGCTACCTAAGTCCGGTGGATACGCTCCGCGCTCAATTGTTGGGCAAGGCAGAAGAAAAGCGCTTAGACAAGCAACCAGGAGCAAACAATAGCACGGCAGGATCTACAAGCCTTGCAAATAAGGGAAGCTCGCCGTGGTTGCTAGGATTTGCGCTGGAACACGGCGGGTTGACTCAGACAACCGATGGAAACACGATTACCTTTCGGGGAAACCTAGCCAATTCCATTCGTACGCTTTTGAATAGCACGTACCTCGGCAGCTATCAAGTGGGCATCAACGATCCGGTCGTACAATCCCTGTCAAGATTGTCCTTTGGGGTGTCGTTCAACACTGCAACAAGCTCTGCCCCACAAGGCGTCTCTCCAAGCACGAACACCTTTTCTGGTGCGTCTGCGACCTACGAGCTCTACAACCACCGCGATCCCCGTGACAAACGGTGGAGCAGTAAATGGGACCAGTTGTCAGCAACTGCTGGCACGGAGTTGGCACAGTCCTACACCCATTTCGACGCTGCCGTAAGACGAGATACGAGGATCAACGATTGGGTGAAATCTCAAGCAGACGTCATCTTGGCATTGCCGCAGGATTCGTTGGATCAACAGCTCCCGACTGCTTTAGAAAATGCTGTAAAGAGTTTCGCAGAGGAGTTTTGGAATGTACCTGAGCTGCAAAAATCCCTCTCGGACTTTACTGCTGGAATCTCTCAGTACATCCAAACTGAAGATGCGGTCTTTGCAGAGATCAAGCGGACGCCGATTGTAACGCTGGATTACAGTTTTGTCAGACAGAGCCTGCCATCGAATCAAACTGTGACACTGACCCAACCGAGCACCAGCCTCCCAGACCTCTCCACGGTAACCTTGGTTTTGGAAAAGGGATTTTCTGGAGGAGCGAAGGCTCCTGAACTGACGTTCAATGCAAGTGGTACGTGGTTCAGTAAGCCCGCCTCAGACGGGGGAAGAGTACGAGATGCTCGTGCAACCCTGCAACTGGATGTTCCTCTGAAGGAGATTCAGAATATCGGTCTGCCAACGTTGAGTTTTTCGGGCCAGTTCTTGTCGCTCTTGGAGGAACCTCTGGGCCAGAAGGTGGCTTTGAATGGGGTCACCATCAGCCGGACGGGCAATATGGGTGTTTTCCAAACGAAGCTCTCCATCCCGGTCAAAGACTCGGGGGTGAAGATTCCCATCGCGTTCACCTATGCCTCCAGGACGGAGTTGGTCAAAGAGAAAGACGTACGAGGCAACGTCGGCATCACTTTTGACCTTGACTCCTTGTTCGCCAAAGCGAAGTAGGAAACATGATCTGGGCCCCGAGCCGCTATGAGGTAACTTATGAAAATCATCCTCTTACTCGTCGTCATGGTTACATTTGGTTGGGCCCAACAGCCGAAGAAGCAGCCGCCCCCGGTTAAGCCCGCGAATCGGACCAATGTCGCACTAACCGGTCAAACGAATGTACCTCCGCCTCAGAACCAACCAACTGTCACTCAGGTTGTTGGTATCAATCGCGCTGGCTTAGGAGATGAAATCACAGTCGAAGTGAAGCCGTTGCAGCCTCTGCTTGACCGGGCAAATTGCGTGAACATTCAATCCAACTGCACAAAACAGAATGTCGCTCTGTTCTTGAATGGAATGCCGCTGCGGGGAATTTCACCGGTCTCGGACATTCACAATGAGACGCTTCGCTACCCATTACAACGAACCGATGATACGAAGGACGTGTGGTCCGCACTGTTGGGGGCTCCAAAGGCAACAGTCCGCACAGTGAGTGTCAGCGTGGGCCTGGAGAATGAGTATCCGGTGGCTACCCAAGTCACGAAGTTTCAGCTCATCGTGCTGAGGGCAGGCTGGTCCCTCGTCGCCCTGGGGATTGTCCTGCTCATGGTGGTTGCAATCTTCATACTGGCGGCTCGTTCTGCGCTTCTACGAGATCCGGGACCTGCTGAAGCAGCTTCGGACGACACAGTACCTTGGGGTCGCAAGGTGAAACGGAAAGTGATGGTTCCATATAGTTTGGGGCGAGTCCAGATGGCATTCTGGTTTTTGCTCGTGGTCGCGTCCTTCTTATTCATATGGGTAACTACGGGCCAGCACGATACGCTCTCCGCCCAAGCTTTGGCGCTGATTGGCATTGGAACGGGTACCGCATTGGGATCAGCCCTGATTGACGCAAACAAGAAAGAACAGAGTCAATCGGCGGTGACGAGCCTGGAGGCGGAGAAAGTCACTCCAAGGAGGAAATTGAGGAGATTACAAATGAGCTGAGGAGGGCTCCTGGGAATAAAGAGCTGGAGACGGCGCTGATCGCAAAACAGCAACGCCAAGGCACCCTGGAAAGCGACCTGCAGAAGGCAAGGAAAGCACTCACGCCGCTTAAGTCGGAAGGGTTTTTCCGCGACATACTGCGGGACGCGAACGGGATCACATTCCATCGTTTTCAGCTTTTGGTTTGGACTATCGTTTTGGGCCTTATTTTCTGTGTCTCTGTTTACAGAAGCTTGGCGATGCCTCAGTTCAGTGACACTCTACTGGCGCTTATGGGAATAACGTCAGGGACATATATCGGCTTCAAATTCCCGGAGCAACACGCAAAGTGAGGCAGCCCACAGAAGTGAGTTTGTCAGGAATGGGGACGTGACGAACAAGAAAGGGCACGCCGGAATTAGCGTGCCCTTTCCGTATTCAAAGACGTCTACACTGCTTTCTTTGCTTTCACCTTTGCCCATCTTGCCCGCTGTGCTGCAGCAATCCTGCTGCGGGCAGTCGCGGACAACGTCCGCGAGCATGAAGAGAGTCGATAAAAAAGAGGCGTGCGTCACTTAATGCTGGCGGCGACCGCGAGAATCTGCTTGTCGATGGCGACCCGCAGATTCTTGGGCAGCAAGTCCGCGTGTTCGAGTTTGGCCCACGCGGCAGCGGCGCGCTCTGCCGTCTCGACCGCGATCTTCCATAGCGGGCTTGCCGGAATCCGGGCGGTGTCGGCGAAGCGGCGCATCTGGTCGGGAGTGACTTCCGACAGACTGCGGCTGCCGCCGAAACTTAAGGCGAGCTTGTCGTTCGGAATGTAGGGAAGCGTCGCCACAAAATCATATCCCGGTGACAACACCGGCTTGCGCCGGTCGGGATAGAGCAGGGACCAGTTCTTGAGATGCATGTCGGCGTTGCCGATGACAACCGAGAACACAAGGCGGCGGACAAACTCCACCACGGCATCCTCGCCGATTTCCGCCCATAGGACCGCGGCGATGTTGGCATAGCTGCGGAAACCGTACTTGTCGTTCGGATACTGGCCGAACACCTGCGCGAAATCCTCCATGTGAACGCGCGCTCCTCCGGCCAGACGGTCGAAACGCTCGACGGCAAGGGCTCTTGCTCCCTCGACGTGCGCCTCCTCGGGCAACCCATGGATATCGGCCACCTTCACCAGGCGGTTGTCCGGCGCCGCAATGCCCACCCGGCGTGCGAGTTCCAGCATGGCGAATTCGTTTTCGGGGACGTGGGCAAAACGCGCCGAAGGAAGCTTGACGATCCACGATCCACCCATGCCTCCTGCCGGAATGGTCAGGCCGCCGGCTGCTTCCATCACGGCCGAGAACTTCAACTGCACGCCCGCGAGCGAAAACCGCAACACAGACTCACGCCGGCGATCCTCATCGCGATGAGCATCACCATCATCGTGACGACCATCGCATTCGGCTGTTGCGTCCTCGGGAGGTGTGATGACAAGCGCGCCCGGAAGATCGGCGCCGAGGACCGCGAGAAGGAAGAATTCGCGCTCGGGATTGACGTCGGCAAGCTTGGCGAGATATTCCCGCAGATGTCCTTCCGGAAGCAGGTTCGAAAAAAACGGTGGCACACGGCGTGTGACAGGTCGTATGGTTGTAACGAGCCCGCCGGTGCGGCCCTTGAAAGACAGGCTGAGGGTTGGGCGCGCATGGTCGTCGATGTAGTCTTGCTCGAACGCAAAGATTTGCCGGTCGCCAGCGAGGCGGTTGATGACGCCGATCTGCTTTCCGTGCAGGCGCACCGACAGCGCGTTGAGCTTTTTCGAGTCAAACCTCATCGCGCGGCTCCTCCGTGCTTTCCCTGTTGCCGTCGGCATAGAGCGGGCGTTCCTCGCCTTCGCCCTGTTCGGATTGCGCCTGATCGCGTACGAGCGACTGGACCACGGGGACGAGAGCGCGGGGAACCATGAGAAGATCGCTGTCGAGAGTGCGCACAAGCTCAAGAAGCGTGTCATAGCGGGGCACGATCTTCCCCGACTCAATGCTGGAGATGTGCGTCTGCGTCAGCCCGAGGCGGCTTGCCAACTCCCTCTGGCTCCATCCGCGCTTCTCCCGCGTCTGCTTGAGAGCCCGGCGCATCTCCGCAGGCAGGCCTTTGAGCCGCAAGGGCTTGATATCATTGTTTATATTTTTGTGCTTCATTGATATTCCATACTATATCACAATGGTTAAAGTCAATATAGTATGATGTATCAAGGAACAGGCTTGATGTTATGTATTATATCAATGGAACGGCAAAGCCGGGCCTCGGACGTCGCCCTTCGATCCCTGGTCAACGGCCCAGGTCCAATGGTCCTCGTGCCAGCTCAGTGGAATGAACAGCCGGTCCAACGATAACTGCCGCAGGGCTGCTGTCCTCGACAATTCGGCCGCAGGAAAGAATCAGAACTCTGCCGAACGATTGGAATGTTGACGGCCGGTGCGATATGACAATCAGGGTCCACGCGTTGATCTCCCGGAGCCTCCCCAGAATCGTCGCTTCCGCGAAAGTATCCAGGCACGAGGTCGCCTCATCCAGAATCAAGACTCGCGGGTCCTGCAGAAAGGCTCTCGCGAGGGCAAGGCGCTGGCGCTCGCCACCCGAGAGTTGGCAGCCATCCGGCCCAATTCGCTGGCGAAGCCCATGGGGCAGTGACGCCGCGAAAGCCGACAGCCCTACCATCCGGATCGCTTCTTCGATCTCCTGCTCGGTAGCAGCGGGCCGGACAAACAGCAAGTTGGACATGATCGTGCCATCAAACAGCACCGGATCACGCGGAAGGTAACAAATGCTTTGACGCAGGCTCTTGAGGTGAATACCCCGAATGTCTTTGCCGCCCAGGCGCACCGCGCCAGAAACCGGATCGTAGAGTCTGGCCATGAGCTTGACTAACGTGCTTTTCCCGGCTCCGTTTTCTCCGGCGATCGCAATGTGTTCTCCGGCCATGATACGAAGCGATGGGACACAAAGCAGGTCCTTGTTCCTGGAGTATCCAAACTCGACGGCAGTAAACTCGACATCCGCTGGATGTTGTCTGGAAAGAATGAGGGCTCCCGCGGCATTTGTGACGCTCGGCCGCAGGCTCAATGCGGCCTCGACTTGACGAATACTGGCAAAGGTTTTCTGCGCCCTGGCATAGAGCTCAGAGGCGCCACTGAGGGGATCAAAAAGTTGGGTCACAAAACCGTAGAAAGCGACCAGGCTTCCAACACTCAGCGTGCCCGCGAGCACACTCTTTCCTCCATAGCCGATGACGGCGGACATCGCCAAAACAATCGCCAGGGAACTCCACACGGTAAACCAAGTAGCGGTCTGGAATAGGCGCTGCTGTGACCGCACCGAGCGCGCCAGCAGCCGGAACGCCCTTCGTTCCTGCCGCTTCTCCTGGCCCAGGAGCTGAATCGGAATCACTGCGGAGAGATGTTCTTCGAGGAAATTACTCCACACGAGTCGGTCGCTCTGCACGGCGTCGGCGTCGGTTGCAAGCTTTCTCCGGAAGTATTGCCGCGTCGCCAGGAAAACAGGGATGAGCGGAAGCACAGCTACCGTGAGCGCCGGGCTCAGTGCAGACATCGCCGCCAGGGTAAAGGCGGTTGTGAGTAGCATCCGCAGAATGGCAGGGAGAAGATCGGATCCGAAATATGCGATCTCTTCGATCGGCTCCTTGAGTGGATACATGACCCCGCCTACCGGCGTTTCTTCGTAATAGCCCGCAGACAGAGTATCCAGATGTTCGAGCAGAGCCATTCTAAGAGTGACCGCCATTTTCTGCGACGCGCTAAGCATCAGGTAACTGCCTAGACTGGTGAGCGCAACCCTGCCCTGATGCCCGATGAAAATCAGCGCCACCGCAAACAGGAGCAGTCCCATGCTTTTTTGAGGAATGATCGAGTCAATGAGCCACTTGAGCAGGAGTGGAGAAATAAGAGCTAGAAGGCTTCCGGCAGTGATCGAGAGAAAACTGGCCAGATGCCAATGGAGCAGTGGCCGAATTTGCTTGATCAGCCAGACGAATTCGGCCGGCAGTCTAAGCCAATGAGATCCTTGTTCGTGCATGTCAGAGGACAACGTGCGGCCACCCAAATGCCGGCGTGATCAAACATTCATGTCGAGCCTAGGGAGGCGTATTTGATTTGTCCAGAAAATCAGTACTCTGTTCGCCCTTCTATCAATTCGTGCAGATTTCCCAGAAAAAGGTCCGATCTTAAGGCAAGCTTGGGTGGAGATGTGTCCGGAAAACCATCAGGGAATCGAGCATCGTCCTTGCGAACTGAGCTTCTTAGTAAGACTAAGAAGCCCCAGTAAAATCCCGCCTCACGACTTCGCGCTAAGGCGTTGTCACTCATTGAGGCGCCGCACCGGGCTCCAGTTGTTTAAGGCACTGCGACAAATCGCTGGATGCATCCTTAACCGGCCTAGAAAACGTAGACGTATACGGTTTTTCGGTCTGACAGATCGCCGCCAACACCTCCTTTCGCGCCCTTGTTAATAAAGTGGCGCTCGATGTCTTGCGCATCAGCCAGTGAATCGGCTGTCCAACTTTTCCAGTGGGTGATGTCCTGTTTCTCTGTCTCTTTCCAATACCTCTTGCGTTCGGCTAGATCGTGCGTAAGGCCGATTCTCCAAATGCTGCAATTGGAGCCAATTTTGTACTGAATTTCCGCCAATATGCTCGCCTTGGGTGCCATGACACACTGGTTTCCTTTCTCCCCCTCAGAGGCGAATTATATGCCGCTACTTGCCCCTTGCTGGAAGAAGCCGATGGCCTTCTGAGGATCGAGACGAGGATTTCTTGGTCGCAGGAAGGAGACCCCAGCCGAAGCCGGGGTTTGTGCTGTGAGATAGCTTTTGCAGGACGTGACGAGGACCGGGCTACTTCAATTCACGAACCGCGTCAGTCGCTTTCCTTAGTCCATCGGCTAACTGATTCGGGTCCTGGGCAGGGGCTTTCCTGAGTGCCTCCAAAACCTTTTGTACCTTTTTCTCGGCGGCCCTCACTTCTTCAATGGTTGACATGGGCTATAACCACTCTATCCGCCCTTGCGCGCTCCGTTGTTCGTATGCACTCCAGGGCCGATCCATACGTCAGTAGCCATTGCCGGAGACACGCGAAGTGAACGACGAATCTTGAAAGTAGCCCACTACCAACGCTCTCCGGCTTGCCCTTTCGAAGGGTCATTTTGCAGTTCACAGTGGTGCGCGCCAAATTTTTCTCTCAGATACTGCTCTGCGCCCATGGGATCTCCGTGGTGGATGTTCGGGGTAAAGAACTTGCGTTGGCACCGGGTGCAAGATGCCATCATCGGAACCTTGCCTGCGTACCGCAAGATGACGAAACCGCGCTCTGCCATCACGAGCACAGTCTGGCATAGTTTCGAGGCGGTACCGGGTCCAAAGTTTTCCACAGAAATTCGCATCTTCCCCGATGCTCTGCCTCCTGCTAGGCTTGACCGAAGTCTGTCCAGACGAAGGAGCCACAATGACAGACCCAGCCTCTGCCATAAGGCATCAAATCGATGTGTTGATGCAGCTGCAAATCACCACTCTCGGACAACATTGGTCCCTAACACCCTTGGAACTGAGTGAGTATCACGAGCGATCTGCCAAATTCAGCGCACTATTGGAGGAACTGGATGCGACAAGGCCTGCTCCCCTATACCGTGTTCCCAAGTGCAGAGGACGACTCGATCCCACGTTGTAGCTCGGCTTAATCCGCTGCGCCTGTGTTACAAGACCTTGCACGGGCCGGGAAAATTCTCAGCACAGCTGCCCCCGCGTCTTACACGGACCCCCTCTTTCCGGGGGTAGGTCCGCGATCACTTTGGCCGTGGGGTGCAGAGGAGTTACCTAAAAAAGCCGCCTGGCAATCGCAACAATTTGACCGACGACTTCCGCGTCCTGGTGAAGCCGGTATTCTTCATTGCGATGAAAATCCCGCGTGTACGGATGAACAACGAGTCTGTCGTTTTCGATTCCCCAGCACGCCGCCACATAGGTCGCGTCGCGCTTGAGAACAACATAGATCGGCTGCTGCCAAAGGGCCTTCGACACAAAGTGAAGAGGTGTCTTTCGGCGGCGGTTGACCATGACAACCAATCCCTTTGCCAGATACGGGTGAAGCGGATCATCGTCTCCGCCAATCCAGAAGAAATCATCCAAAGAGACGTGTGTAGAGCCGGAGAAATACCCCAATGAATGACGCAAGAAGAACGGAATTTCCTGGCACTCTTCGAGCAACTTCCCAAGAAATCCAGTGGGGACATTGTCTGCGTCGGCACTTTTGGTTGCCACGGTGGACTCAGCACGGGACAAGTAGCGGTCCGGCATCGATTCTGTGCCAGCCTCCGTGGTGTCAACTCCCATTCGGCTCATCACAGATTCAAACTGCAGGCCGTAGATGGAACAAAAGGTAACGATCTTGTGGAAATCCCGCGGAGGAGTGTTGCGCAGTTCGTAATCGCTGAGCGAACTTGGCGAAGTCATGTATCGATCGTCCTTCAGAACTTCGGCAATCGCGCGGCTCATTCTGGCGGCTTCGCGAACAGAAAGGTTTCTTTGTCTACGTGTTCTTTTGAGCAGTTGCCCGAAGTCTTGGTATGTGGGAAGGGGATGAGGTGTCCAGTGCCGTCCCAAATCCTTTGGGATCTCCGGGTCCTCGCTGCCGAGCAACGGTCGGAACTCGAGATCGACAACGCCCCAAAGCCTTGCCTCTTGAGGACAATGCAACTCAACCTGCGCATAACGGAGTCCATTATCGAAGGGCACGATGACTCCGTTACTCAGGACCCGTATGCGACAACCACAGAAGCCCTTGCTGTGCTCAATGAGAAAGATACGATCAGAAATGGAGGAGTTCTCTCGGAGGGCAGAACTGTCCACGATCTGCGGATTCACTCGCACGATGCTTCCCGGGGCTAGATCCGGAAAGGCAAACGCGTCTTCACGCCCGACCTTCGCGTAGAGAAAACGCCGGGCACTGAGGTCCTGGAGCAAGCCGATCTGCCGCGCAGGGGCCTCTCTGAGAAGCCTTGCCAGCGGCGCGATCGGTGGGATAGCTGTTCCGTCATGTCGGGTGTCGAGCCAGGGGACGCATTCGTTAGCGTCCGTCAGCGACGTGTCTAGAACAACGGTACGTTTCGACGGCAGCAGGATCTGCAGCCGAGTAATGTCCTCAAGGTTATAACCAAACACCCGAAGCCAGTCGGCGACTCGATAGCCGGAAATGCGGCTCAAAGCCCAGATCTGATGAATGCTGGGTCTGAATGACCCGGCGCGGAGATCGTAGTAGAGATTGTGCGGGAGAAAGTATGGGGAGGACCGGCCATACAACTCCGCCGATTGCTGTGACACCCGGTAGAGAGTGAACTCTTTGTTTTTGAGGATGGCTTGGACTTTTTCGGCAAGTGCGGCGCTTGTTGGCGAACCATCCCTCAGACGCGACGGCACGGTCTCTCTCGCTCGGTCGTTCCTGCGAGAACTTCTGGCCCGCGCCGATTACTCGACAAGCGCACTTATCCCCTAGGTCGCGCCTGGCATCCTCGGATGCGCTCAAGAATGACTGCTCGCAGATTTCAACTTGTATAAGCAGCCAGGGGCCGCAATCGCCACAAATATCTTCGAGTTGTCCTGTCCTTCGGCCAGATGCCCGGATTTTCGTAGGCAAAACAACGACTTACAGCATCAGCGCAGTCAAAGACCTTGACAGGTCAGTGGTCGGAACGGCGACCAGACAATGGTCTCCTTTGTCCGGTTTTTGGGAAACAATTGAGAAACTTGTTGAAACATGGCGTGTTTGCGTTAACATCTAGCGATTCCTTCGGGATGGGCCGTCAGATGCTGGCCTCGTCGTGGAATCCGGAATGGGGTAAGAGGCTCAGGGCGGAGCGCGAGCGCCTGGGTTTGTCGCTGCGTGATGTAGAAGCCTTGAGCCGCGGCATCGCTGACCGACGGCAGAGTCTCGACTACCAGATAGCCCGAACTTCTCTCGCTGATATCGAAAACGGAAAGTGGGCACCTACCCTTCACAAACTCTACACTTTGAGCGTGATTTATGGGCGTGATTATGATCGACTCGCCATCATGTGCGGCGTTCCTGTCAGCGAAGCCCTGAGCGAGCACAAAACACTTGCCTTGCCCCACACCTACGTGATTGGGCCGACACCCGAGGCCTACAAGTCAGCGATGCTGTCGGCGGCGAAACTGCGAGAAAAGCTGAGGGCGGAACGAACCAATCTTGTGCCCAAGATGATTGAAACCTGGGACGAAGTTCCGCTTGTGCTTCAGCTAATGGACGGCTCCGATCCGTTATACGGATATGTCGGAATGGATGATTACACATTGCATCCTTTCGTCCGGCCTGGAGCGTTTGTGCGCATCGATCCCCGCCAGAAGAGGATCCCCACCGTGCACTGGCACAGCGATCATGATCGGCCGATCTTCTTCGTGGAACTCCGTGAGCACTACGTTTGCACTTGGTGCGAAATGCTGGATGGTCGGCTGATTCTTGTTCCGAGCCAGCAGTCGAAGCGGAGGGCGCAACAGGTGCGTTATCCGGCTGAGGCTACGATCGTGGGGCGCGTGACGGGGATTACCCAGGACATTGTCGAATCATCGGCACACGAAGTGCGGGCGTGATTTGCACCGCTGGGAGCAGGTTTTGCGGTGAACACACGCCAGATGGACCCATGCCAGGAGGCACCCGCGAGTCCCACTGAAATCGTGCTATACTCGCATTCGAAGATGACGATACGCGGACCTGCAAAGTGGATGGTTTCTGTAACAAGGATGGTCTGACTCAGCGAAAGCACTCCAAAGACTATTCGAGCGACGATTTGGTCCGGCTTCCTTGAGTCACCGGGAAGACGGGCACAACGATTGAACGGTCATCACCGAGGAGTTGCAAGCCGATGACCGTATCTCCTACGTCCCAGCGGCCATATTCCTTCGCGGCATCCGTTAGAAGCCGGTCGGTCCGTTCGAATGACTACTGCTGCCTTGTGATATTTGGGTGAGTAACGACCATTCTATAATCCGCCTCGGTACAGCTTCTCTTCAGCCACTAAGTCGAAAAGAGAATTAATCCCGGCGACGATGCGTGCTCGTTCATCGTTCAGCTCAGGGATTGCTAATGCTATCGAGACTACTTCCGCTATCCTGCGAGACCGTTGTTCCCTTGACAGTGATCTTAAGTGTCGGATGTTATTCTCAAGATCCCATAGCGACTGGTTCACTTTCCTAAGTTCCGCTGCGAACAGCTCCAATTGTTGGATCTGGCTGCCACTCTTACCCTGAAGCCAGGTCTTTTCCATATAGAGTTGCAATTCAGCGTCCTCATCTTTGAAATGCTGGGAATCCAAACCAATCGTTTCTGCTTCGCGGATTTTAATCTGCAAAATGGTTTGTCGATCGATGCAATCACCCGGGGGAGGTCGCAATAATCGCATAAAATTCCTCTTGGTCAAAGCAGTTCAGGTCAGTCACACGCTCAGACTGATCATCTGTTAATGGCTGGTCTAGCGCATGACTGCCGAACCATCAGTTCAACGGGAAGCAGAACCTGCCGAGGACGTAATCCGGGGTTGTCGATCCGTTCGCGCATTATGCGCACGGCCGCTTGCCCGATTTCACGGCAAGGCTGGCGAACCGTCATCAAAGGCACGGCCAGAAGCGTGGCATACTTCACGTCATCGAATCCAGCCACACCCACATCATGTGGCAATCGCATCCCGAGACTCGAGAGGGTCTGGATCAGCAGGGCAGCCGTGCGGTCGTTGGAGCAGATGATAACATCTGGCTTCTCGGGATGCAGTAGATCACCCACGAACTTCGAGTCGGTCGGTTCTCCAAATGAGGTGCGCGGTGGGCCAAGTTTTGCCCGCGCTGTCGCCTCGCGACAACCAGCTAGCCGAAGGTCAGTGGTAGATGGGAAATTGGGCCGAGCGACGAACACAAATCGTCGATGGCCGAGACCGATCAGATGTTGCGTTAGAATCAGGCCCGCGGTGAAGCTGTCAATGCCCACCAGGTCGAATTGGCTGCGCCCAGGAAACTCGGGTACGTCCCGATCGAGCGGAACCACCTGAATCTTGGCCCCTTGCAGGGCGGTTGCGATTCTGAGATTCACCGACTCACGGTCCGGAATTGATTCGAGCGGTGCAAAAAAGACCCCGTCTACTTCGCGTTGAATGTACTGATGGCAGAGTTCTTCCGCAGGGCCGGCCGACAAGATGGGAGCAGAAGCATCACCCCACAAAACGGAAAAACCGCCACTCTGCCCAAATCGTGTGATCTCATTGCAGATGGGATCAAGGATTTCTGTATTGCCCAATCCGGGAACGAGCAAGCCGAGGGTCCTTTCGGTCTGAGCGGAGGGTTCCGGAGTGCGGGTTCTTAGATATGTCCCCGAGCCCACCCGTCGACTGACCAGATTCAAACTCTGCAAATCTCGCAAGGCGCGGGCAACCGTTGGGCGAGAGACGCCGAAGCGGCGTGACAGTGCTGTTTCACTCGGCAATCGCTGGCCTTCGGAATACCGCCCGGCCGCGATCTCTCGTCGCAGGGTCTCGGAGATACTTCGGTGCTTGGGCTGCTTGGGCGTTCCGGTTTTCATCTTGTGCCGCATATTCGATAGCTAGAAGTGGATATTACAGCTTACTTGCATATCTTGGCAGGATTTGTACTGACAATCACCACAACGCGCGAAAGTTTACGTGCACTTTTCGCGAAACCTAGTCTCTTTGAGGCCTACATCACACTGAAAGTAGTAATCCTAGATTTGCTAACGAGCGCGGCTACGCCAACGGAGCGATTCCGGACGACCGGCCCCGAGAAATCGATTGGTACCCTGTCGGGTTCCTTGTGGTTCAGCGCGGCCATAATTCGTTCCCGTGATGTCATTTCGAACCTCCGTCCTACGGCCGCTTCCTGGCAGCCCCGTCAATTCGCTCTTTCCGAGCGGGTCCCTTCTGCGGCTAATCCGCGCCCCTCGGAACTCCCATTTCCGAATCCTACGCGAATGATTATGCCTTCGAAACGTTTCATGGGCACACTTACTCTTGTCCCCGTGATCGCAAATGATTTCGCCGGTACAAACTTATCTCACTCCATCATGCTTTGGTCTGTCCGACGAAACTTGCTGCAGGCTCGAGGATGTGCCGCCGCACCAGTCGTCACCGCAGTCGGGTCAGCAAAGGCGGCTGCTTCTGGGTATCTTCCATGGCGTGCCCACGACCAAGAAGAGCATATTTGACCTGCCGACAGGGCCTGATGACATCGTGCTTTATCAGAAGAATATTGAAGCGGTCTGCTCTAGCACGCCGGCCACTAGCGCTGTATACTGATATATCATAAATCCGCGGTCGTTGTAAGAGGCTGCAACAATTCAAGGCAGGCTCTTGTGCATTGCTGATATGGGCAGGGCCCGATCAAGGATGATAAACACGATGGAACTGGCAGGTAAGGTATGTCTGGTGACCGGAGGGGCAAGCGGCATTGGCGCAATGACGGCACTTGCCCTTTCCGGGCGTGGAGCACAAGTTGCAATCACGGGGCTAGGCCCGCGAATCGATTCATCCGAAACCCAGAAGTTCCCACCGGCAGCGGATGTCTCTGGGAGTCTTTACATTCAGTCTGATGCTGGCATCGCTGCGGATTGCGACCGCGCCGTTGCCGAAACGGTTGCCCGGTTGGGGCGCCTCGATGTTCTGGTTCATGCGGCGGGCGGAGCCGTCCCCGGCGGATTCTTCGAGATCTCGGAAGAGAGCTGGCTCAAAGCCTTCGATGTTCATGTGCATGCTGTGCTGCGACTGGCTCGCGCCGCTGTGCCGCACATGATCGAGCAGGGGGAAGGCGCAATAGTACTCATCAGCTCGGCAGCCGGCCACCGCGGTTGCCTCGGCGCGCTGGCGTATGGAGTGGCGAAGGGTGCCCTGCCGCAGTTTACCCGCGCACTCGCACGGGAACTCGCGGACCACAATATTCGCGTGAATTGCGTCTCTCCAGGAATCATTCGCACTCCCTTCCAGGACTCCCTTACGCCGGAGCAGGTGGAGGACAATATCAGAAATCGGATACCGCTCCATCGTGAAGGCAAACCGGAGCATGTAGCTCGCGCAATCCTGGAGCTTGTGGAGAATGACTTCATCACCGGAGAAGACTTGGCCATCGACGGTGGCATGGCCATGCGGATCGTCTAGGGTCAGTTGAAAGCTATTCCCCCAACCTGACCGAATCGAAATAGGGCGGTTCGGGAGGGAAAGAGTGCAAAGACGCCAGGGACGAGGCGGATTCTTCCTCGGGAAAATCTGCTTCGCTTCGTTTTGGCCGCCTCGCGGAAGGCCGGATGATTATTGCTCCAGACCCATTTGGTGAGACCGGAGAATAGAAGAGGCAACTGCAGGCTCTTCGCCTCACCACTCCAGCGACTGAGCTCTGTCGCTTGGGAGCCTGGCCTCCGGTCAAACCCACGGATGGCAGCGGTGGCGTCGGTTACATTCAATTGGTCCGGTTCAATAGCTACCCTGCGATTCCAGCTCGGTGCCCGGCGGCAGATCAAGAAACTCCGTCTTCCGCGGCAGCGTCCAGACCAGCCAAGCGGCCACAAGGGGAATGACACCGAAGAGTACGAAAACTGGCCGGAATGAGTAGTGATCGACCAGCCACCCAGTCATTAGGCTGAAAATCATTCCTCCAATCCCAGACCCCATACTAGCGAAGCCCCAGATGGATGCCACAGTTCCTTTTGGGAACACATCTCCCGGGACAGCCAGCAGATTTGCCAGCGCACCGCAGTATCCAAAGGTCGCCGTCGAAATAAGAGCGATGCATAGTGCAGCGCTGTTTCTGTCTCCCACAAAGACCGCAGACACCATCAGCGCGGAAAAGATGAGGATCGCGCCGCGCCGCGCAGTCGCTGCCTCGGTGCCCGTGCGCAATAGTCCGCTGAACACAGCACCTCCCGCAAGATTCCCGACGGTGGCCGTAAAGAACGGTATCCAGGCCGTCGCGCCGATCTCCCGCAGTGAAAATGAGTGGGCCACTTTGAGATATTGCGGGAACCAGAAGGCGTAAAAATACCACACTGGATCGCTGAACACCTTGGACAGAGTGAACTGCCATAGGAACCTTGATCGCAGTAGCCTTCTCAGTGGAAGGCGCTCCGATTGATCTCTCGCAATGGCGGCGTGCGGCTCCTGGTAGACTCCAAGCCACCCGGCCAGCCACAAGAATCCTAGAAGGCCAATCATCACAAATGCCGTCCTCCATCCGCTTGCCAGCGCAATCCATGCAAGCAAAGGTGGAGCGAGAATCGCGCCGATGGATGCTCCGCTGTTAAAGATGCCCGACGCATGCGAACGCTCCTCGACAGGAAACCACTCAGCGATCAACTTCACGCCTGCGGGATAGTTGCCAGCCTCCCCAATGCCCAACAAGAACTGGAAGAATCCGAGGCTTAGCGCACCTGCTGAAAGAGCATGCAAAAGCTCCGCCCCCGACCAAAACGCAATCGTCAAGCTATAGCCAATCCTGGTCCCCAGCCGATCCAGCAATCTACCAGAGACGCCATTCATGAGCGTGTAGGCCAGCATGAAGGCAAAAACGATGTGAGAATAACTCGTCGCCGAGATACAAAATTGCAGCATCAGCACGGGTGCCATCACCGACAGCGTCTGGCGGCTGAGATAGTTGATCACCGTCGCGAGAAATGCGAAACCCAGCATCCACCACTTTCTTCTCTCATTCGCGGCGTGCACCTGCATTCGAAATCTCATATGAGCGGCGACGATCACCAGGTTGCGGCGCAACAGCTATTGATATATCATCTAGGTATTTCCGGTCAATCGAACAAAAGGATTCCGGATCGAAGTCTGGCCATCTGCCAGCCCAGCTCTTTTGCTTTGGGTAACTTGCCGGTACGAAAAGGACAATCCATGAAGGCGCTCGTACTCTCAGAATACAAGCAGCTTGACCTCGTCGATATGGCGAAGCCGCAACCCGGTGAGGACGAAGTTCTCATTCGCGTTCTGGCGTGTGCCATCTGCGGAAGCGACGTGCATGGATACGATGGAAGCACGGGACGGCGTCTCCCACCTGTCGTTATGGGGCATGAAGCCGCTGGAATCATCGAGGCTGTTGGCGGCGCGGTGACTGGTTTTCAGCCCGGCGAACACGTTACATTCGACTCCACCGTCTTTTGCGGCAAGTGTTTCTACTGCCGCCGAGGCCAAGTGAATCTGTGCGATCATCGCGAAGTCATAGGAGTTTCCACGCCCGATTTCCGCCGCACGGGCGCATTTGCGGAGTACGTGACCGTTCCCGGGCGCATCGTGTATCCACTGCCGGAAAACATGCCGTTTGCTCACGCGGCTCTCATTGAAGCCGTTTCGGTCGCGGTTCACGCCGTTTCCCTGACCCCGATCGCGCTCGATGATACAGTTGTCGTCATCGGAGCTGGCATGATCGGTCTCCTCACGCTGCAGGCCGCGTTGCTCGCAGGAGCCGGCAGGGTTTTCGTTTTCGATGTGGACGATACTCGCCTTGAAACTGCGCGCAGCCTGGGCGCAACCGGCACGTTCAACTCCCAGAATGCCAACTCCATCCCCGACATTCAGGAACTCACGTCGAACCGGGGCGCGGATGTCGCGCTGGAGTGCGTCGGCATCCCGGCTACGGTGAAGCTTGCCATCGATGTCGTGCGCAAAGGAGCCACGGTCACGCTGGTTGGCAATGTTGCACCTACAGTTGAAATCGGTCTCCAGTCCGTTGTGACGCGCCAGATTCGCTTGCAGGGATCCTGCGCATCTTCCGGCGAGTATCCCGCGTGCATTTCGCTCATCTCGCGGGGAGCGATCCGCGTCGAGGCAATTCTTTCCGCCGTGGCTCCGCTCGAAGAAGGAGCGGAATGGTTTCGCCGTCTCTATGCGCATGAACCCGGCCTGCTGAAGGTCGTTCTGCAACCATAGGAGGAAGCAACCATGAGTGACTCGCTATTCGATCTATTGGGCAGGGTGGCGCTGGTCACCGGTACCAGCCGCGGTCTCGGGCAGTATTTCGCGCGCGCTCTGGCGCGAGCAGGCGCGGATATCGCCATGACAAGCCGCGACAAACAATCGCTCTCGACCTTTGCCGATGAGATCCGCGCGCTAGGACGGCAAGACTTTTCCGTCGATCTCGATGTCCGAGACTACAACAGCATCCAGAGCGCTGTTGCCGCCATCGAAGCGCACTTCGGTCACATCGACATCCTGGTCAACAACGCAGGTTGCAATATCCGCAAACTCGCCTTGGACGTAACCTGGGAAGATTGGAACACCGTACTCGATACCAACCTGCGAGGCTCGTTCTTTGTGGCGCAGGCGGTTGCGCGCGGCATGATCCAGCGTGGCTATGGGCGCATTATTAACATCGGATCGGTGACCAGCGTTGCCGGGTACGCCGGCCTGGGGCCCTACGGCGCCAGTCGCGGCGGAACCAGGCAACTGACCATGAGTTTGGCCGACGACTGGGGAAAATATGGGGTTACCGTCAACTGCCTCGCTCCCGGCTGGTTTCGTACCCGGCAAAACGAGGTCATGTACCAGAATGCGGCGTGGGTTGAGTACCTCACGGATCGCATTCCCGTAAAGCGGCCAGGGCGGCCCGACGATCTGGACGGTGCCGTCGTCTTTCTCGCCTCGGAATCCAGCCGTTACGTAACCGGCCAGACACTGCTTGTAGATGGCGGCATCTCAACCGGCGCGACCAAGGCCACGAAGTAGCCAGTTGTGGAAGGCCTTTCGCCTTACAACCAAAGCACATTAGGCCCGGCGGCGCATCATGGGTTGTTTGGGAACATGGGTATAGGCATCGTTTTTGACAGCACTTTCGAGTCTGATATATCATCATTTCGGCTCAAGGCAAGCAGGTTGCTCCCAGCCGTGGCGGCGTGATTGTTCCCGTTCTGGATCAAACTGAATCCACGCGGGGTGCGTTACTTTGTCAGGACTAATACCCCATGAACCGGAGGCAGTTTCTGGTATCGTCGTCCGCGGCTTTGGCAACAACCGCCGTGTACACGAGTTTGAAGATGGTCACGGAGCGGCCCCACGGATTCCCAGCCTCGCAGTTGAAGAACGATCCTTACATCGAGAACACGCCCATCGTCGAGTATCATTCAGCTTCGGCGAGTGCCTACGAAGCCTTCCGGGATATGAAGTTCGGGGTCCGGATTCACTGGGGAATCTACTCGATTTGGCATCGCGGCGCCGAGTCCTGGCCCTTCCTCCCCATGTCCTTCGAAGATCGCCAGACTTACAACAACCTCTATAGGACTTGGAACCCTACCGGCTTCGATGCGGATGCATGGATGGATATATTCAGGCAAAGCGGTATGAGGATGTTTGCCTTCACGACCAAACATCATGAAGGCTTCTGCATGTTCGATACCAGAACCCGGGTGAAGAGCCGAGCCAATTGGATAGCGGCTGGAGGCCCGAAGATCGAGGCATGCGATCTAGCTTACTCCATTATGGAGACGCCGTTCCAGCGGGATGTGGTGAAGGAACTCTGCGATGCCGCACATAAGCGGGACATCAAGATCGATCTTTATTTTTCACATCCCGATTGGTATGACGCGGACTTCCGGCCCTATGTGTGTCACCCGTTCCAGGTGCCTTCTTCAAAAGAGTGGATGACCCAGAACGACTTGCAAATGACGCAATCAAGATTGGGCAGTCATGCCGCGATCGTTCCCGATCCTACGGATGCGGAGGTGAAGCGCATGATGGAGAGGCATCGTGCGCAACTGGTCGAGCTGCTGACCAACTATGGAAAGATCGACATGATCTGCCTGGACATGTGGCTGGGGCCGCGCATCTGGCCCGAGCTTCGCAAGACCGTGATGAAGCTGCGCCAAATCCAGCCCGACGTGATGCTCCGCGAACGTGGCATCGGCAATTACGGCGATTACTACACGCCCGAGCGCGTAGTCCCCGGCTCGCAAGATGATTCGGACAAACCCTGGTTTTGCATTTATCCGCTGGGTTCGGACTTTTCGTATGAGCCGGACGCTGCGAAGTACAAAGGCACGCAATGGATTGTGCGCAATTTGGCGGATACGGTCGCCAAGGGCGGCGGCCTGATGATCGGGGTCGGTCCTAGCTCTCAAGGTGAGTTTCACCCGGAGGCGATTCGACAGATGAAGGCTACCGGCGAGTGGTTGAAGGTGAATGGAGAAGCAATCTATGCGACTCGTCCGCGCGCGGGTACCCTCTGGTCCGAGGGCGCAACGGTCCGGTTCACTCGCTCGAAGGACCGGAGATTTGTTTACGCAATCTTGACCGAATGGCCGGGAACCCAAGTCGCGCTGAAGACGGTGCGGCCCAAGGCCGGCTCGAAGGTAACACTATTGGGATCGAACGCAGAGCTGCCCTGGCGCGTTGACCCGGCCCACGGAACCACAGTTACGATGCCAGAGTACCTGCAGCAAGCCGGTAACAGGCCGTGCGATTATACATGGACCCTGAAATTCGAAATGATGGAGACGTAGTCCCTGCCCTAGGGAACTTCTAAATAACTCTCGAAGGCGCGTGTTTAGCTGTTAATGCGAAAGCTTGGGAGGAAACGATATGAAAAGACGCACATTCCTTACAAGAGCGGCCATGGGGGTAACAGCCTTTGCCAGCGGAGTGTTGCCGGCTCTCGGAACCGACAGACCGGCGGCAGGTGAAACTGGCAGCGCTGCGGCCCCACCGGCAGCAGATGCGGCCGCAGCCGTAGGACGCCCAGTCCGCATCGTAAGCATCGGGTTTCAAGGCGCGGGCATGCCTCTGGAGCGGATCGTAAAACATGTCGATGAGGAGGGGGCGCGAGGCGCCGATGTTATCGTCTTGCCGGAGACGTGTCGAGGACAGAATGCGTCGAGTGAAGAGCCGTTGAACGGCCCAACGGTTACGGCAATGGCGGAGTTGGCGGCAAAACATCGCACCTATATCGCTGTTCCGATTGATCGGCGACTTCAACAGAAGAGACTGAATACCGTCGTACTCCTGGATCGCGCGGGCCATGTCGCATGTGTCTATGATAAATTGTTTCCCTACTGGTCGGAGTACACGTTGAATCCGCCCGTCAGCCCGGGGGATGCATCTGAAGTATATGAGGCGGATTTTGGCCGCATGGGACTAGCAATCTGCTTCGATGCCAATTTTCCGGAAGTCTGGAGGAGCTTGGCAGACAAAGGAGCAGAACTGGTGATATGGCCTAGCGCGTACTCAGCGGGCAGTTCGCTCCAGGCTCATGCCATCAACCATCATTACTATATCGTGACTTCCACACATATGCCGGATTGCATCGCGTATGACATTACCGGAGAGCAACTACTTTACGCCGGGGCTAAGGACATCAATATTAGCCGAGTTACTTTGGATTTGGATCGATGCATCTACCATGAGAACTTCAACCTCGATAAGCGAGACAAGTTGCTGAGTGAACATTCTCTGGATGTTGAGCAAGATAAATGGATGAAGTTGGAGCAATGGTTTGTGCTGAAGGCCAAACGGCCCGGCGTGAGCGCCAGGAACCTGGCTCATCAGTATGGGATGGAAGAACTGCGCCACTATATCGACCGTAGTCGTCTCTCGATCGACAAACGCCGCGGTTGGGAATTTGCCGAGAAGGTTGTATTCCCGAACAAGGGCATAAAGAGTTGAAGGCTAGCTCTGGAATCCGGGTCTTGGAAACTTTGCGCCGAGGCTTCGCGCTCGCTCAAGGCTTCTGCGGAAAAGAGATCTAACACGAAAACTTCTCTCGTGCTGACACGCCGTAACGGCCGGCACTACGGTACCACAGACAGCCAGCGCCGGGAGATCGTCGGCATCACGCCGGTTTTGCCGTCCGGCGCCGCCGTGGCCTTCAAGATGAGGTTGTCCTGCGGCTTATCTGGCAAGGGATGCAGAACTTCTTCTTCTTGTTCTCGGGTCGAACATCAGTTTTTGGTCGCCGCGCACGCACCGACGTTCAAGTGATTGACTTGAACGCCTCGGTCTCGTGCGCGTTGGAGCTTAGACTGCGCAAAACCATATCGCGGGGTGAGATCGATCGCGCACGATTCCCGGCGGCCCTGTTAAGAAGCACAATTCTCTTCCATGATCGAATAGGCGAGCATATGACACACGAACATGTGAACGTCCTCGATCCGTCCCATGTGCGGCTCGGCCGCGAGAATGTTCAACTGCACCGCCTTTCCCAGGCGTCCGCCATCCCGCCCCGTCAGCCCGATGGTGCGGCATCCGGTTTCGTTGGCGTACTCCACGGCCCGCACGACGTTTGGCGAGTTGCCGGAGCCGCTGATGGCGATCACCAAATCGCCCGCGGCCGCAAAGTTCTTCAGTTGCTCCTCGAACACCGCCTCGTAGGACACGTCGTTCGCGTATGCGGTGATGGTCCCGATGTTGTCGGTCAGAGCCTGGATGCGGAAGCGGCGCGGACGCTGATAACTGGCTCCCTTCAAGAGATCGGTTGCGAAGTGCGACGCCGTGAAAGCGCTGCCGCCGTTGCCGCAGACAAAAATCTGCCGGTCCTCATCGCGCGCCGCGCGCAGCCACTCGGCGGCAGTCTCGACGGCCTGCAAATCAAGCTCATTCAACACCGATTCAAGGGATTGCCTGTAGGACGCAAAGTAACTCATGGTCTGGTCTCCTAATTTGCTTGCCTGCCTTACGAGCTCCGGCGTAGCGGCGCCGGTGCCGCGCTGCATGATGGTGATGGAGGCGATCAGGTTGCCGAAGCGCGCCGCCTGAACCGGATCGCCGGTTAGCCGCAGCACTAGCGATGCGCCCGCGCTGAAGCTGTCTCCCGCGCCGCAAATATCGACCGGGTTCGCCACGCTCTTCGTCGGCACGGACGTAACGCCGTTGGCATCGACGACCACAACGCCGCCCGGCCCGTGCGTAACCATCAACGAGCTGTATCCGATGTGCCCGCGGAGTTTCTCGTAATCGGTCTCCATATGGAGACGGGCGCAGACTTGCGCCGCCTCGTCCTCGTTCAGCTTCACGAGGACGTTGCGGAAGAGCTCGCCGCGTGCGCGCGAATCGACAAGGACCACCGTTTTCGGGTGGCCGGCGGCAAAGCGCGAGATCGCGTCGCGCAGCCGCGCGCTCACCACTCCGCCGGCGCTGATCTCCATCTGATCCGAGATAAGCACGACGTCGAACTGCGGCGCGATCTGCTCGAAACGCTCCACGACCTGCGCTGTCACCTCTTCCGGCAAATCGCGAGGGGTCAGGTAGTCCACGCGCGGCAGGTCCTCGACGCCGTTCGAGCAGTTAATGAGCTTCGTGTACGTGAACGTCAAGCCCGACGGATTACGGACCAGCGCGGAGTGCTCGATGCGGCGGGCGTCGAGGGCCCGCTCCATCTCGAATCCATGCCCGTCATCGCCAACGACACCCAGGACAGCGACGCGTCCCACGCCGAGCGCCGACAGGTTCGACGCAACCGTGCCGGCGGCTCCCGGGGTCCGCTCGTATTCGACAACGGCCACGCGCGGGATGGTTGTCTCCCGCGACGGCTCGGCCAGTTGCGGATCGTAGAAGCACCAGCGGTCGAGACAGACATCGCCCACGACGAGCGCCGACAGCGTAGGCAGAGAGGCAAGGACCTCATCGGTCGTCACGCCCGCCCTCCAAGCGCGCGCCAGAGGGCCGGAAAAGTTGCCCGATGGTCGCCGCTGAAATAGTAGCTGTGTCCGCCGTCGGTGACGGTGCGGATCAGAATCGTCTTGCGCGGGCGGAAATAGTAAGCGGGCTCAGACTTCGGCAACTCATTGTGGAAGTCGCCGGCGATCGGCATCAGGTCGAAGACGGCCGTCGTGAAGTTGCGAATCTGCCGACCTTCCTGGTGCGCCACATTGCGAGCCATCGACAGTGCTTTCAGATAGACTTCCGGAGCCATCACCGCAGAGCCGAAACTCAGCATCACCCCGCCTTCTAGGCTTTCTACCGAATGGGCAAAGATCAGGAAGTCGCGATAACTGGCTCCGCCCAGTGCAGCGCCGTCGCAGTTCGGATGCTCGTGGATGATGTCGTAGCCGATGCCTACGTGCACGGTCGCCGGCAAGCCGCAGCGATACGCGGCCGCGAGCACGCTCATGTCACGGTACGGGAAGTCGCCGCTAAGAATCGCGCTGCCAACCGTCTCTCCAAAACCGCGGCCATCGCACTCACGCAGCAGGTCGTTCAGCCTTCCTGTCTCCTGCCACAGTCCGAATTCTCCGGAGCGGATGTAGCGCCCCACACTCTCGGTGGTTTTTCCAATCAGGGCTAATTCGAAGTCATGGATCGGGCCGGCTCCGTTCATCGCGATGTGCGAGATGAACCCGCGCTCCATCAGATCGATCATGTGGCGATTGACGCCCGCGCGGAGCAGGTGCGCGCCAAACATCAGGATGCGCGCGGCACCAGTCTCTCGAGCGCGACGGAGCCGTTCCGCAAGGGCGGGCAAGTCTGCGTGCTGATATGGCGGTGCTGGGTCGTCCAGCTTGAGCCAATTGCCAAGCTCCAGATCGTGATGCCGTTCCGCAAGCGGCTTCACGATGAGCCGGCTGCGATCAAACATTTGATACCGGGAACTCATGACGCGATGACCTTCTCCAGCAGTTTCGCTTGATTCAGATAGTTGGGGACGATGTAGTCGGCGCCCGCTTCGGCTAACCGATTGCGCTTCCACTCGTCCACCACAAGGCAATCTCTTTCGTCCGTGGCCACGCCGACCGCGATGCCGCCGACAGCCTTGACGTTTTCAATTTCAACGAAGCCGTCGCCAAAGCCCAGAATCTCGGTGCCATGACATTCGGAGCGAGAGAGAATCCGCTCGATCAGAATTCGTTTCGAGAAACTCTTGTAGTCGTCCTGCGCCCCATAAACGCCGCCGTCGAAAAACCCCGTCACGCCGAGCAGGTCCGCCTCTTGCCGCATGAACTCTTCGTCCGTCCCGCTGGCCAAATACAGACGCACGCCTCGCTTGCGGAGCGCCTGGAGCAGCTCAATCGAACCCGGAACCAGATACTTCCCCGGCTTCGCCCGCCCGGAGCGCAGTTCATCCAGGCGGTGCGCAATCCGCTTGTGCAGGAGTCCCAGGTACTTGTACTTATATGCAAGCGGCGTCTCCGGTATACCGCCACGCAGTTCCACCTGCGCTGCAAGCTCGATCATCTGATAGATGGTCTGCTTGCCGGTCAGGCGATCCACAAACTCGCGCACGATCGAGTGCAATTCGGCCTCGCTCTCACCGCTTTTGAGCGCTGCCAATTCGGCGACCATCATCGGCACCATCACGCCTGCCCATCCGGCGCGCAGAAGCGAGAGGGTCCCGTCGAAATCGAAGAGCACGACTTTCGGAATGCCGCGCGCCTCGGGATGGAACGTTTCGATGGTCGGTATGGGCAAGCCCATTTTCTTTCCCAAGGCAGGGACATCCCGCGGCGTGAACGACGCTTTCTCTCTGATTTCGCCGGCCAGCGCTTCAGCCACTTCCCTCCGCCTTCCGCGGATCATGACTCGAGTGCCTTCGCGGGCAAGAACTCTAATGCCTGGGGTTGAGTCCGTGACCAGGATGACTTTGTCTTTTAACCGCTCGCTGCATGGAAATGCTGATTCATTCATGCTTTGAGGACTCCCTTGACAATCTTGCCTGAACCCGTTTCTTCAAACACATCACGCCATTCAGAGAGAGGTGAGATTCGGTTGAGGATCGGATCGAAGTCAATCCTTCCGCTGGAAAAAACTAAGAGTAGGCTAACGCTCAACAGACTGATATGTCAAATATTATTTCCGATTTTGACGCAGGGCCAGCGCATATGAGATACCGAGTAGTTTGAGCAGGTAGGCCTGATCCCATCCAGCCTTGAGGCGTTTGCCCATGATGCCTCGTTTTAAGCTGGTTTTCTGTCGAAGCAGGTTGAGGGTGATGCGGTTCAGCAGCGAGCAGAGCTTCCGGCGCGTTTGCGACTGAGGTCTTCGACGAAGGCTAGGTCCAGCATCCAGTGGAGTTTGTCTTCGATGCCCCGAGTGTTGGCGGATCGCGCATTCAGCCACGCCGCACTGGGCTTCAGGCTAGCGATGTGGTAGCGGATTTCGCGTTTGCTTTTGCCGCTGAGCTTGGGTATTCCTGCGATCTAGGATCGCGTGTGCCAGCAAGCGTTGCTGAACCGGTTGAACCTATCTTCGAGCCGATATTCGATGATGCCAGCTTTGGCTATCGGCGACGGCCCAAGGACGCCTTGCGCAAAGTGTGGGGAGAATCCAGGCTGGTGCGGAGTGGATCGTGGATGCGGATTTGTGAGACTTTTTCGATACGATCGACCACGAATGGCTGATGAAGTTTGTCGGGCACAAGGCCGATGATCCGAGGATAGTGCGCCTGATTCGCAAATGGCTCGGGGCCGTGGCATTGTGCAACCGCCCCCTCCAACCCCGCCGCGACGACCGTAAACGCCGAACTGACTCCTCACCGACCCGACCTAAAACATACAAGCGAAACTGTCAACCCCGACACGCTCCCAGAAAGCCAACTGATCGTCATGATGCATGAACCTTCCCTAACTTCCTCCCATTTTCCTGAGGATTCTTGCTCTTCAACCGCCAGGCGTCCTCTCTGTCGTAGTTGGCGAGACGCTCCAACACTTGGTCAAGACCATACCGAACGTGTACTCGCATGGCCGCATCTGCAACAAGCGGATCACCGGTGCATAACGCCTCGGCTAAAGTCGAATGGAATTCCTCTGGCTGCGTGCGCCGGTTGGCAGCTATATCATAAAGCCAGTTGAAAATCAGAACCTGCTCTTTCTCAATGGCACGGCACAGCCCTGGACAGCGACTCAGTTCCGCGATTCGCATATGGAATTGCAAGTGGTAGGTATGTACAGAGAATAAGAACCGTGAGTCCGCAGGTTCCAGCCCGGACGTCTTCTGTAACTCATCCAGATGTCGGGCACTGGTGCGAAGCTTCTTCTTCTCTTCCTCAGTGATGTTCTGCGCGCATAATCTTGCCGCCTGCGATTCCAAAGCCTCCCGGATGACATTGCTGTCGCGGATGTCCTGCTCGCTCGGCACGCGTACCCGCGTTCCGATCCTGGGGCGGCTTTCAACCAGTCCTTCCGTTTCCAAGCACTTTAGAGCCTCGGTGATAGGCAGGAAACTCATGTTAAACCGCTCGGCAAGCCGCCTCCGCGAAAGGACATCTCCTATAGAGAGATCTCCGCTGAGAATTCCGTCTCGAATCTGCTGGTAGGCACGACTGGAAAGTGATTCGCCGTTCCCATCCAAGCGGCTTGGCGTGCGCGCAGCCCTTTTTAGCTCGGGTTTCCTGATCATTTGCTCTTTCCGCACCCCGGAAGGTAAAGATAAGAAAGACCCTTCCTCGGTTTCTTCATATAGTATCACAAAATTTGATTTTCAATTTCCATAATCAGAGCCTAGTGCTGATATATCATAATTTGTCGAGAAGGTCGTATTCCCGAATAAAAGTATATGTGAGCTGAAAGCTTTAGCTCTGGAATCTGAGTCTGGGAAACCATGCGAAACCTCCGCCTAATGAATATGACAAATGAACATGAGAATCGCACCAGGCAAATGAAAGGCGAGAGGTTAGAAGATATATGGAGTACTGGAATTGGTAATTTGAGATAACGGGTACGAAAGGAGAGTGGGGTGCGCAAACCCCTATAACACTGGTAAGACCTGCCGTTCAAACAGATTTCAACCGAGTGGAGACGCAAATCAAAAAGAAATTCGTCATCATGCTGTGAGTTTCGACGAGTTCCTAGAGAGGGCGAACTTGCTTGCCGGGCGCAGGCTTGATCGCGGATCCTTGACTCAGGAAGCTGGCTCAATACATAGCACGAGCCGTCTGTCAGCGCCGCGCCAAAGCCGAGGATTTGCTGCCCCTGTTCGGCTGGATTGATGACGATAGCATCGGCGGCAACCTCGGAGACCGGGTTCCACTCAAGGGACTCGCCTTTCTGTGCGCCTCCGGTCCCGGAGGGTGGCCCAAATCTCCACGGGACCGCGAGCATCCGCCCACACGGAAGCTGGTTTCGAAACCGCCAATGCTGCCACCGCGGCTGAAGATGTCTTCAGAAACGTTCGACGCGAACTCGGCACAATGAATTCCTCGCAAAAACTTGGTTTTGAATTTCCTGAAAAGCTGCCGCTTGGGTCACGCCCAAGCCCGCTGTGTTGTCGGCATCACCCATCGGAGCGTTTCCCGTTGGATCCAGCGACGACTGGGCGCATAACGGAAATGTCGAGTTGGGCCCTCGAAAGCAAGCTCTTTAGTCGATGGACTGCTCCAGCCGTAAATCCCGTGAAGAAGAACCGACGCTGACAGTGCGCTTTCCCGCGACTCTGACCCACTTGCCATCGGCGGTTGACCAATATTGAAGCTGTCGCGGGGGAACATGCAGAGTTACTGTCTTCGATTCCCCGGCAAGAATGTGAACGCGATCGAAAGCCGCCAGTGCTCGGACCGGGAACTGAACGCCACTGGGGATCTCCTGGGGCGATCCGAGATAGACCTGCGGCACCTCGTCGGAGGCCATTTTCCCCACGTTCTTGACGTTAACGCTGACTTCGAGGCCGCCGTCGGACGATTTCGCGATCTTCAGGCCGGAGTAGGCGAAGCTGGTATAGCTGAGTCCGAAGCCGAACGGGTAGAGCGGGTCGATCTTCTCTTTGTCGAACCAGCGATAGCCTACATTGACGCCCTCGCTGTAGATGGTCTTGCCGTCCACGCCCTTGAAGGATCGCTCGGGATACCTGGGATCGGTTGCAGGATAGTCCTCAAGGCGCCTGCCCCACGTTATTGGCAAGCGGCCGGCGGGACTGACCTTGCCGAGCAACAGATTGGCAGTGGACCAGCCGCCTTCGTCACCGGGGAACCACATCTCGAGAATCGCTTTGACTTTGCCGGCCCAGGGCATCGCGACAGGTTCGCCGGTATTGAGGACGACGATTGTGTTAGGGTTGACGGCGGCAACTTCATCGATGAGTTTGTCCTGATCCCCTGGCAGAGCGAAGACGGGATCAGATTCAGGTAGTTCCCAAACGAAGACCACGGCGATTTTCGCCTTGCTCGCGGCCGTGATGGCGGCTGCATGATCGGCTTCGCGCTGTTCGGGAGTGTACCAATTGAGGCGTATCTGCGCAGGCGCGTTGGAGGTGTCAGGGAGAATATGGATTTCAATTGCGTGCGGCCCGGCGTCCAGCTCGACCGCGCGGCGCACATTGTCAAGGCCGTCCGTGGTGGGAACGATGTTGTCCTGGTTGGGCTGCAGAACGTCGCCATGATACCCGCCTTGTTCGACGCTCGTGGAACCAACCTGCTTGCCGTCGACGGAAAAGCCGGCGTCGTCGCCCAGGGCTTGAAGATAGAGCCAATAGCTACCTGCGCGCGGAACGGTCAGTGTGCCCTTCCAGTTGCAGGTTGAGTTAGGCGGCAGAGCGGTTCCGCCCTTTACGGTGAAGTCAAGCTGCTCGTCGGTTTGCAAACCGCACGGCCCGGTGCGCGAAAGGCCGGGCTGGCCGTCGTGGCTCAGAACATCGGCCGGAACGAGCGTGCCGGTCATATCATCGGCTGCGGCGAAGGCGATCTGGGGATTGCCGGAGATCTTCTTCATCGCGGCGAGGGGACTTACCTCGCGCCAGACAAGGCCGACGGAGCGTTCGCCACTCGTGCCGATGGAGTCCACCTGCCCTGCGGTGGGACCAATCAGGGCCACGGAGGAGAGATCGTACGACTTCAAAGGAAGAATGTTACTTTCATTCTTGAGAAGAACGGCGGCATCTTCGCCGGTCTTTTCGATAACCCTTGCATTCGCGTCGATGTCCTGCGAAGTGACGGAATGCTTCTGCGTGCCATCCATGTAGCCGAAGCGGATTATCTCGTACAGCACCCGACCTGCCGCGCGATCGATAACGGCCTCTGTCACTGTGCCGTCGTTGAGAGCCTCGGCCATCTTTAGCGGCTTGGGCTCGATGCCCGAGCCGCCGGACTTGTCGCTCATGTCCGGGTCCTCTGGAATGTGGTCTTGATAGTTCGTCTCTGCCGTATGTTGCGGTACCGGCAGCGGCTTCAGCGAGAAGAAGGACGGGATCGAACCAATGTTGCCCGGCATCTCCACGTCGAGGCCGGCGTTGATGTCGGTGGCGGTGTGGGCTGCTCCCCAGTCGGAGGTTACAAATCCCTGAAAGCCGATCTGGTCGCAAAGGATTCCGGTCAGCGTGTCTTTATTGCCACAGGCGTAAGGGCCGTTCACGTGGTTGTAGGAGCACATGATGGACGCTACGCCCGCCCGGATCGCGGCATCGAACGGAGCCACATAGACTTCATGCAGGGTCTGATCGTCGACGAAGATGTTGCCGCTCTCGGAATCGTAGGCTACGTAGTGCTTCACCATCGCCATGACGTGTTGCGACTGGATGCCCTTGATCTCAGCCGCGGCAACCTGGCCAGTGAGAAATGGGTCCTCGCCGAAAGTGTTGTACCCGCGCCCGAATACGAGATCGCGAACGATGTTGACGAAGGGTTGGAGCGAAACGTCAATGCCCATCGCCCGGTCCTCGCGGCCAATCACCAGGCCATTCTCTTCCGCGTCCTTGATGCCAAAAGTGGCGGCAACCCCCATGGTGGCCGTCTCACCCTGCGCGGGGAGGCGCGTCAATACGCCTGGCGGCCCGTCAGCAAAACGCAGGCTGGGAATGCCCAGGCGGGGCACGCCGGCGAGATAGCCTGCTTGCCCTTGATTCACGGCGGGATTTTCGAGCGTGCCACGGATGAGATCCAACTTCTCCTCTAGCGTCATCTGGCTCAGGAGTTTGTCGGCCCGAGCCTTTGCTTCGGCGTCCGTCACCCACTGCGCTTGCGTTGTATTCACCCTGATAAGCAGCATGAAAAGCCCCAACGCAACCCAACGTGACGCTCGCACTGTCTTGTGAAATACGTTCATTGCGGGTCCCTTTCGTCAGAATCTCGATCTCATGGCGGCCGTGAGCCTTCACTCGCCGCCTGCTCAGCAGTCAGATCCGAACCAGTCATTGAATAACACGAAAACTTCTCTCGTGCTGACACGCCGTAACGGCCGGCACTACGGTGCCACAGACAGCCAGCGCCGGGAGATCGTCGGCATCACGCCGGTTTTGCCGTCCGGCGCCGCCGTGGCCTTCAAGATGAGGTTGTCCTGCGGCTTATCTGGCAAGGGCAACGCGATTGCAAGATCGCCCGCGCCCAAAGCTACCACGTCAAACGGACGTTCCGCTTTGGCCAGTATCTTGCCACTCTTGGTTTCCAATGTCAGGATGAGCTCGCCTTTCAGCGGCTGATCGTAATCGTTGATCATCTTCACAGCAAACTCGTGCGGCGCACCGGCCGGGAGAGTGGGGTGAAAGAAATTGATATACACGCCCAGCGGCCTGAAGGCTTCGCCCACGTAATCCACAAAAGCCGGATCAAGTTTGAGCTGCTTCACGTCGTTCCAGTTGTCCGACGTGGGAACATCGGGAATGTCGGAAGTCAGATACACGAAATAATCGACGCCGGCCATTTGCCGATGTGCCCGCCAATATTCCGTCAAGCCTGCCAGAAGATAAGCCAATTCATCGAGCCGCTGGCGCGGCGTCGCATCGGCTCCGATGAGTTGGGCGTAGAGGTTCTTGTTTTTCGGCGTGCCGTCGCGATTCAACCAGAACGCGTCGTATTCATTGATGACCACGGCGTTTTGGCTGGAAGGCACCGGCGTGTCCAGCCCCACAGCAACGGGTCCGCCATTCATGTTTTCCAGATCGCTCATGTGGAAGGCGAGTTTGCCCTGAGCGCCCTGGTCGAACAAGTAGCCATGAAACTCCTCCACGTCGCCGGATCTGTCGGGCGGATTGTAGCTGTCCTCCCAAGGCCGTTGCGACAAATCCAGTCCGCGCACGGCGGGAATCACTTGCGCATTGAAGATTTCGTTCCGGGTTTCGTTGGCGGCGTCCCAGACGACGACGCTCGGATGGTTCCAGTTGTCGCGCATCCAATCCTTGAATTGCCGGATCGTCTCATCGGCGTTGTACGTGCGCGAATAACCCTGCTCTTTGTACCAGCCTCCGCCGGTCCAGACGGGAAATTCATATTGGACCATCAAACCCATCTCGTCGCAAACGTCGAGCCAATGCTGGGGCACAGGGCCGATGGTAAACCGGAAATAATTCCAGTGCATTTCCTTGGGAACGGTTCCTAACAATCTGCGGACCCAGGCGTCGTTCCACGGCAAATTGCCGCTTAGCGGGTCTTCAAAAAAGCGGTGTAGCGCGATGTTCGAGCCGCGCAGATAATAAGCCCTGCCGTTCAAATAAGCACGCTTGGTGTCCGGATCAAAACGAAGCTCGCGCATCCCGAGCCGGGTCTGGACCGAATCGCCGCTCGTGTTCGCTTCCAGAACGTAAAGAAAAGGGTCTTCCGGCCACCACAAATGCGGGTGCGGAATCTTGATGGTTTGCGTGAAAACTTTCTCTTCGCCGGGTTCAATGGAGATGTCCTCGGTTTTCAATGCCACGACTTGTTCGCCGGTCTTCCAGATCTTGATGGCATAGGATACGGAGCCGGAATACGCCGCGCCGGAACGATTCTTGAGCGTGGCTTGAACGACGATCTCATCCGTGTCTATGCGCGGCGCGACTTGAACGCTCTCAATCTCCGGATTGTCGCAGAAGAAGACCGACACATCGTCGTAGATGCCCGGAGTCCATTCGGTCTTTTCGAAGTCCGAGCCGACTGGAAAATCGTCAGGCAAGACCGCGGGATGCGCGCCGATGCGGACGATAAGAGTGTTCTCGGCGTTCCAGCGGATCTCGTGGCTGAGGTTCCAATAGCTGGCGCTGAAGCCGCCGGGATATTCCGAGCGCCAAGCGCCGTTCTCCGGCGTCAGTTGCCGCCCGTTCAGCCAGACCGCTGTGCCGAATTGCGCCTTGTTGATTTGCAGAATCGCGATCGCGTGGGCTGATGGTGCGCGAAACGTCTTGCGATACCAGAAATAACTGCGGTCCTGCTCTACCTTGCCATCCCAATATTTGACCATCGAATAAGGGTCCGCTTGATGATCGGTGATGAGCGAAGCCATACCTTCGCGGCTGATAAATCGGTCCACGCCCGGGAATGGTGGGTTCGCCAAATGCACCAAGCCGGGCACCGGGACGGTGTGGGTGAGGTTGTCGGGAATTTTATCCGGCAACTTGCTGTCCGCGATCTGCCACTGGCCGTCCAACGATAAAGTGGTTCGCCCTGCCGCTGCGGCGTTGGCTGAAGGGCAGAGTGCAACCGTGAGTGCGATCATCACGAGTAACATAGCCTTAAGCAATGGTTCCGGTTTTCTCACTCGTCACTCGTCCTTCGCTAGTAATTGTCCGTCTTGATTCGGGATTCGGCCGTATCGGATCGACCAATTCTGCTCAACCAGTTGTAGTAGCGGAGCGAATCGTCACCTAAGGCAAAGCCGTCACGATAACCCGAACTGTAGAATCCGCTTGGCTGCTTTGTCGGCTCAAACTTCCAGAGTTGCGTGGCGGCACTCGCCGGGATCTCCGTGAAGATCAGCCTGTCCACTTCGAATTGCCCACCGAGGTTGGAGAGCACTCGGCACAAGGCCCGAGTCTGACGCCACCGCGTGAAGCGAAAGTACGTCTTAACGTCGACATCGAAGCGATTCGGGTCGAGTTGGCAGTACACTAACACGCCCTTGCCCAACATTCTTCGCACCAGTAGCCCATCCACCAGTTCCGGTCCATCCTAAGTTTGTCTAAGAAGTTCACACGAAGGGCACCCCAACGAAACAGATCATGAATAGCAGTGGCTACAGAGCGTTCGAATGCCGCACGGCCCGATTTTTGATTCAGAAATGTGATATATCACCATAAGGAACATTGTCAAGCGGAAAATATTTCTTTCTCATGTTTACGGCGGGCAGCTAAAGCTCGTAAAGTTACTGATATTGCATCGCTTCCTGGGGTGACGGTTGTATTTCTTGCCTGCAAGCTGCCTTCGACGCATGTTTCGGCGCACCACCCTTACCCCAAGGAAATCGCGCCGGCTGAATCCGTTCTTGCTTTTTGGTTCGCTCATGCTGTTCTTGCTTTGGGGTCTGCTCAGAAACCAATCCGCCCGTGAAGCGCTTCAGCCATCACGGAACGCCACGCCGAAGCTCAGTATCCACTTATTCGTGCCCGACCCCTCGTTTGGCTCTGCGCCTCGCTGCATACCAAGCAACCAGCTCCTGCCGGTGGGCGAGGTTAAGAATCCTCCGCACGGTTCAAGCTGGGCCCGGATCATACATGAACATACCTCCAAGCCGATCTATTCGCATTCGCGACAATCGCGTATATGATATATCAAATATCTGGCCCAATGCAATTGAGGACGTCTCCGATCACGTCAGAGGATTTCGCGATGCAAAGACACACAAAAGCCCAGGATTGGATCAATGGATCTGTCCAGCTCAGAGTGCGTAAGAGGGTGCTCCAATTTGGAATCACACTTCATGGAAAGGGCGAAGAATTCCTTATGACGAACCGAGCGAAACATCTCGCAGTACAGGCAACACCCAACTACACTGGCCCATTTATCACGGTCACTGCGCTGTTCTTCATCTTTGGATTCATCACAACCTTGAACATGGCGCTTGTACCCCACCTGCGGTCGGTGTTTAGTCTCGATTACGCTTGGGCGATGCTTGCCGATTCTGCGTTTTTTCTTGCCTACTTCATCTTCTCTGCCCCGTCTTCGAAACTGATCGAGATCATTGGCTACAAACGGACGATGGTAGTGTCGCTGTTTGTTCAGGTAATCGGATGTCTCTTGTTCGTTTTTGCAGCCGAACTGGTGAGTTTCCCTCTTTTCCTCTCTGCCATCTTCATTGTGGGCGCAGGCGTAACCGCGCTGCAAACTTCGGCTAATCCTTACGTTACAATTCTTGGTCCCGAACAAAGCGCTCCGGCCCGCCTCACTCTCGCCCAGGCCTTCAATTCAATCGGCGCCGCCGTTGCTCCAATCGTTGCCGGAGCATTCATATTGATGGACACCTCGAGTATGTCCACAATGGCGCAAAATGCCGCCACTGTTCGCACTCCCTACACGCTCATTGCGGGCGGCCTTCTGCTGCTCGGAATTGCTGTAGCATTCATTCGCTTACCACATATTCCCCAGACGCAGGTTTTCCGTCCCGGTCGAGACGATGATCCCGTTTTACGTCGCAGTATTTGGCGTTGCCGACATACAGTCTTGGGTACTGTGGGTATCTTTTTATATGTTGGCGTGGAGGTCGGACTCGCTTCGATCGCAGTGAACTACTTCAAACTCCAAGGCGTGAGCAGCGCAAGAACGGCCTCGTTCTTGGTTTCACTCTATTGGTTTGGCGCTATGATTGGCCGCTTGCTCGGCTCCTGGGTTGTCACCAAGATCAAGGCCGGACATCTTCTTGGAGGTTGTGCAGTTGCGGCCTCGCTGCTCGTCATCACCTCCATGATCACCAGCGGCCAGGTTGCCATCTTGACCCTCGTCCTGTGCGGGACTGCCAATTCCGTTATGTTCCCCAATATCTTTGCGCTGGGTGTCGCAGGCCTCGGTCCCCTGACAAGCAAGGGATCGGGTCTCATAATGACAGCGTGTGTCGGTGGCGCGGTGATTCCTTTCCTGCTTGGTGCATTGGCTGACAGAATGGGAATCCAGTACGCACTTTTCCTTCCCGCGCTCTGCTATTTCTTTATCGCGTACTACGGATTCTGGGGATCGAAGTCACAGCCGGGCGCGCCTTCGTAGGTGGCTCATTGCTCCTCAAACGGGAGCGTTCGACCAGGCTCTGAATTGACAGAATTTGGAGCACAGTGCGCATTCCGCCGCGCTCCAATTGACGCGCCGGTGATTGGATATTTTATGACGCTTTGGTTTTTTGGGGGGGCACACGGAACTATTTGACATATCAGATTGCAGAAGCGTAATCTGAGCCAATTAGTGAAAAGGGGACCGTGAAATGTGTTCATGGAGCACGAATGCGCAGTTCAAAACGTTGGCATTGATCGCTTTGTGCGTTGCACCCGTGAAGGCTATGGCTGCGACACCCGCGAATTTGACAGCACATTCCATCCTGAAGGTTCAGTCCAGCGTCAACGGATTTGTGGCGATGCTGAACGGGGAAATGCTACGGGTCGTGGTGTGCAGTGACGCAGTACTGCATGTCGTGGCATCTCCGGGCACATCGGCAGTGCAAGACGCTTCGCCGCCGCAGCCTTGGATGTTAGATAAATCCGCAGCATGTCCTGGCGCCAGATTCACATTTTCGCAGGGAACGGATAGCGCTTCGCTGACCACAGCTAAATTGCTTGTCACGATCGACAAAGATGGCGGCAACCTCGTCTATTCCACCGTGGATGGCGCTGAATTGTTGCAGGAATGGCCTGAGGGGATACCTCGGACTTACGAACCGGTGGAATTCAATGGGGTAAAGGCATTTCATGTAGAGGACCGTTTCTTACCAAGCATCACAGAAGCGGTGTATGGCCTTGGGCAGCACCAAAACGGTATGTTCAATTATCGCGGTTCCACGATAGAGCTCGGACAAAACAATACCGATATTGCCATTCCGCTTTTGGTTTCTACCAGAGGTTACGGACTGCTCTGGAACACGGCCTCGCTTACCTACTTCGACAACAGATATCCCAAAATGCTTAGTTTTAGCTCCCTGGCTGAGAATGCGATCGATTACTACTTCATTTATGGCCCCGAAATGGATGAGATTATCCAAAGATACCGGCAAATGACAGGGCGAGCACCGATGTTTCCTGAGTGGGCCTACGGATTTGTTCAATCGAAGGACTCTTATATATCGCAGGAAGAAATATTGGCCATCGCCAAGCGCTATCGCTCGGAACATATCCCACTCGACTGTATCGTTCAGGATGGGGGATGGTGGAAGACCATGGGCGATCCGCCTTTCCTATCGGCCTATCCCGATGTCGCCGCAGAGCTGAAGGAGCTGCATGATGAGCACGTGCACACGATGATTTCCGTGTGGGGAGGCTACGACAACGACTCAATTAATTATCAAGAGTTGAAAGCGAATGGTTGGCTCATTTCAGATCCAGCGGAAGCGGCTCCGCATGACGAATTTTGGATCGGCACGGCGGAGTACGACGCAACGAATCCGGCGGCACGGGATTTCTTTTGGAAGACCCTTCCTGGGCCTCTACTTGCTCAGGGGTGGGATTCGTTCTGGCTAGACGCCTCAGAGCCGGATTCCGGGCCGCACGAAGGCGATGCGATACTGCTGGACAAGAAATTGGCGATCGGCAGCGGCGCCATGTATACGAACGTATTCCCTCTGCTCCACACTGGCGGCATTGCGGAGCACTGGAAGCAAACTACTCAGGAAAAACGTGTATTACTGTTGACACGTTCGGCATTCCTCGGCGAGCAGCGCAATGGAACGACAATATGGAGCGGCGATGTTTATCCGACTAACTGGGCATTCCATCACCAGATTGCTGCGGGGCTCAACTTTGCCCTTAGCGGCATGCCCTATTGGACTACGGACATTGCGGGGTACTTTCCGCTATATAACGGCGCCTCGATGACGACACCGGAATATCAGGATCTCTATGCGCGTTGGTTCGAGTTTGGCGCATTCTGCCCGATGTTCAGGACGCATGGGAATCGTGACCATAATGAGATTTGGACCTATGCCAAAGTTGAGCAAGTGTTGGAGAGTTACGATCGGCTACGCTATCGGATGCTGCCGTACATCTACTCGCTGGCATGGAAGGTAACCCACGATGACTACACGATGATGCGGCCGTTGGTGATGGATTGGCGGACTGACCATAATGTGTGGGATATCGGGGACGAGTATATGTTCGGACCTGCATTTCTGGTGAGCCCGGTATGGAAGGAGGGGGCTCAAAAGAGGGAGGTTTATTTGCCGCAGGCACTTGCTTGGTACGACTTCTGGACAGGAGAGCGAGTTGCCGGCGGGCAGGAACTGGAGGTGAATGCTCCACTCGCGAAACTGCCACTCTTTATGCGCGCCGGATCGATTGTGCCGCTTGGTCCGGAACTTGAGTACGCCGAACAAAAACCGAGTGACCCGATTGAAGTGCGTATTTATCGCGGCGCTGATGGCTCGTTTGACCTCTATGAAGACGAAGGGGACAGTTACCGATATGAGCAGGGCGCGTATGCGGTGACTCCATTGCACTGGAATGACGAGGCGGGGACACTGACTTTTGGCGAACGCATTGGAACGTTCGCAGGGATGATAAAGGACAGAAAGTTTCGCATCATTTTGGTAGGTCCGGGACATGGAGTAGGAGAGGCGGTTTCTTCAGATGCCGATGCGGTGGTGGAGTATACGGGAAAGAGCAAAAAACTAGCCTTTCCTTCAGAACGAGCGAAACAGTTACTTTCCACCCAGCCTCAATAATCAAGACGGAGGCTTTTGCTTTGGTCGCGCAGTTGGCCATGTCCAATGGAATTCTCTTCAACGAGACTACTCGCGAACGCCTGGCCACCTGTTCGACTGAGTTATTGTTCACATCCGGCTTCTTGGCAAGAGGAGACCTGGACATAAGCTGTCAGTCGTGAACTGCAAGCGGCATGTGTTGTTGAGTGAAGGCGCAGAAGTGATCTTCGCAAGAGGAAATCAAGATGCTTGATAAGGTTCGTTGTGTTGTACCAGCGGGCGATATTTGTGGCGAGGGTGCGGTCTGGCACCCTAGACAGAATTCTTTTAAAGGAAGAGAAATTCGCCATCGATCTTTATCTCTGGTTTGACGAATCGAAGGGCGAAGGGCAAAAGGGATTCCATTACTTCGTCGCCGACGGGCCGCATCATCCCGCACTGTGCGCGTTACTTGGCACTAATCCTTCTAAGCATCGGCGCCCGTAGGGCCGCCAAAACGGGGATTCCAGTTTGAATCTCATAGACCCGACTCCAAATGGCACATTTATCTATGTCGAATAGCATGCGTCGAGACATTGCTCTCATCTTCACCTTGTTCCTTGCATGCGCGCCGCACATCTTTAGCGCGGAACGCTATCCGCTGAAGGTTTCTGCAAACCATCGTTATCTTACAACCCAGGACGGCACCCCTTACTTGGTCGTAGGGGATGCGCCCTGGTCTCTGATTTCCGGTCTCACCAACGAGGAAGCGGAGCAGTATCTCGAGGACCGCCGGCGAAAGGGCTTCAATTCGATCATCGTCAATTTAATCGAACATAAATTTCGTGGCCCGGTAAACCGTTATGGAGAAGCACCGTTTAAGACACCGGGCGACTTCTCAACGCCCAATGAAAAGTATTTCGAACATGCAGATTGGGTAATCCGAAAAGCTGCGGAAAAGGGCATTCAGGTTTTCCTTGCGCCGATCTATTTGGGGTATCCCGGTAAGGACGAAGGTTGGGTAAACGAAGCCATGGCCAACGGTCCCGAGAAGTGCCGGGCTTGGGGACGTTACGTCGGGAGGCGCTATGCAGGATTCGACAATATAGTTTGGATCGCTGGAGGAGATCGAAATCCGGATGCTGCCCGTCAAGATGTTGATGCGGTCATCGAAGGAATAGAAGAGTTCGATAAGCGGCATCTCGTCACAGCGCACTGCCACCCTGAAAACTCTGCGCTCGACCAGTACAAGCAGGAATGGTGGCTGAATCTGAACACGACCTACACCTATATGATCGTGCATAGCATGTTACTTAACGATTATCACCGCACACCGGCCATGCCGTTTGTTCTTATCGAATCCACATATGAGGGTGAATACAATGCCTCTGCCGTTCAGATTCGGCGCCAGGCTTATTGGGCAATGCTGTCTGGCGCAACCGGGCAATTTATGGGGAATAGGCCTATCTGGCTATTCGACCCGGGCTGGGAGACCGCGCTTAACTCAACAGGTTCGCAGGACATGACGCGACTCAAAGCTCTCTTCGTTTCCCGGCCATGGTATGACTTGGTTCCTGACGATCAGCACAAGGTTATCGTTGATGGTCTGGGTGAATTTAACGGACTGGACTATCTCGCTGCGGCCCGTGCCCGGGATGGCGGAACGGTAATCGCCTATCTGCCGTCTGCGCGCACTGTGACGGTAGAGATGAGTGAGATCTCCGGTAACAGGGCAACTGCCTGGTGGTACAACCCACGATCTGGAGAACACGATTTAATTGGGCAGTTTCCCACGAATGGAAAGCGGCAATTCACTCCACCGGGTCAAGGTGACTGGGTTCTCTGCCTGGATGATTCTTCTCGCGGCCTGTCAATGCCCTAAGAAGCCATGCAGGAGGAATAGGCACTGCCGGGCGCCACATAGCCTGCCGTGAGCTTGTCGAAGGGGTCTGGATTTTCGGCTATGGAACACCCGGACGAAATAGTTCAAGGAGAGAATGTGAAAAATTCCTACTTGTCACCAATCCGAGAAAATAAGATGCACCTTGGTGTTCCGGTTTTGGCCATCCTACTGTTCGTAGGGGGGGGCAAGGCCGCCCATTGCGCTGACTCAGCCGGAACGCGATTTCCTCTCCATGTCAGCGATAATAAGCGCTACCTGGTCGATAGATCCGGGGAACCGTTCTTTCTTAACGGCGACAGTGCTTGGGAAATCGCTTGGCAACTTAATCGGAATGAGACCGAAATGTACCTTGAGAAGCGGCGTCAACAAGGTTTCAACGCCATCGTTGTCGACGCCCTTCCTTATTCGGAGTGGAGCGACCACGTCGCCGAAAAAGATCGCGAAGGGAATCCTCCGTTTTTGAAACCAGGTGATTTCGCCACTCCGAATGAAGCATATTTCAACCGCTTGGGTTGGCTGATAAAACGAGCGCAAGAAAAAGGCATGTTGGTTCTGTTAAGCGCCGCCGATCTGGGTTGGGCGACTCGGAATATACCTCAATTCAATGTCCACGACGGAATGTGGTACGCGCAATACAAGGCAAACGGTCCGGAGAAATGCTATCAGTACGGACGCTTCTTGGGGCAGCACTTCGGGAAATTCAAGAATATTCTCTGGCTGCTCGGAGGCGACCGTGACCCGGGAGATGTGAGACCGGAGGTGTTGGCAATGGTCCGCGGCCTGGAAGAAACCGCGCCGGATCAGTTGAAGACTTATCATGCTGGCGCGAAATCCAGCGGCGTGTTCTTCCAAGCCGAGCCTTGGCTCGATGTCAATATGTCGTACGGATACAGCGATACGTATCTTATGCTCGCCGAGGACTACAACCGCACGCCCACTAAACCTGTTTTTCTTGGGGAGAGCGGCTACGAAGGAGAAAATAACGATCAGCGTGGCGGAACTCCGCTGCGAGTCCGCCGCCAGGCTTACTGGGGAGTGCTGTCTGGCGCTTTCGGCAATGTGTACGGATCTTGTGGATGGGCGTTTACCACGGGGTGGCGGGATTGGCTCGATTCGCCTGGTGCAAACCAGATAAAATATTTCCGGAGCTTCTTTACCTCACATAAGTGGTATGAATTAAAACCGGATTTCGACCATCGGATTTTGACAGGGGGCTATGAAGAAGGAACCGAAATGGCCACCGCGGCAGCGACATCGGACGGTGATTTCGCGGTCGTCTACATGCCATCGGCGCGCACAGTCACGTTGGACTTAGCGAAGCTGAGGCACGATCTAAGAATCGAATGGTTTGATCCAGCGAACGGCGAGACCCGTTCGATCGCGGAATCTTTAACAGGGAACAATGGCCCGACGAGTTTCACGCCACCTGCAAAGAACTTCGGAGTTGACAGTGACTGGGTTTTGTTGCTGGTCTCCTCTCGACAATGATTCTGAAGTTACGCCTCGAAGGCCAACGACTACGCGACCACTAGCCTGATCGAGGTCTGGATCGACGAAGCCGAGCGGCGCGCGTGGTTCCTGTTTGAGTCCACGCGATAGCCGGCCGGCAGGTTGCGGAGACTTGAGCCGCTATCGTAAGGTTGGCGCATTGGGCTCACCTGGCCAGGAGGCCCCTCAAGTCGATGGACGCCGTCAACGTATCCCCCATTGCCGCCGCCGCCGGCGGCAGTTTCCTGCTCGAATCGCGCGCGCCGGATGAGGTTTTTACCCCTGAAGATTTGAACGAGGAGAAGCGCCAGATCGCGGCCACGGCGGAGCGGTTCGCGCGCGAGGAGATTCTGCCGCGCGTGGCGGCAATCGAAGCCATGGAGCCCGGCGTGCTGCCGGCGCTGCTGCGCAAAGCCGGCGAACTGGGATTCACCGCGGTCGATATTCCCGAGGAGTACGGCGGCCTGGGGATGGGCAAAGTCAGCTCGACGCTGATCACCGTTCACATCTCGGTGCTGGCCAGCTTTTCCACCGCCTTTGGCGCGCACATCGGCATCGCCACGCTGCCGCTGGTCTGGTACGGGACATAGAGCAGAAACAACGCTACCTGCCCAGGCTCGCCACGTGCGAATGGATCGGGGCCTATGGATTGTCCGAGGCCAGCTCCGGCTCGGACGCCATGAACATCCGCACCCGCGCGGTGCTGTCGCCCGACGGCGCCCACTACATCCTCAACGGCGAGAAGCAGTGGCTCACCAACGGCGGCATTGCCGGCCTGTACACCGTCTTCGCCAGGATTGACGGCGAAAAGTTCTCGGCATTTCTCATCGAGCGCGGCACGCCGGGCCTCACGGTGGGCGCCGAAGAGCACAAGCTGGGGATTCGCGTTTAAGAGTTTGGATTCTCTGTGATATTACCCTATCAGAGCCAGTGAGGCCCCGCCGCCGCCTGACGGAGCAATGCAGCTCCTGAAGGTCGCCAGAGGCCGGCCCGGCGCTGCTTCATCGACCCAACCGGACAAAAAAGGTGAGTTTTCAAGCGGTTTCGTTGACACCTCTCCGTGCCTCCTTACTATTCCCTTGATTTCCTTTGCCCCATCCTCAGCTCGCTATCCGGTGGGGCAGCGGCAGTGCCTCAATTCGCCGCACCATGCTGGCGAACAGCCGCCTGGTCATGTGGCTCTCTGCCAACAGCAGCCAATAGTAGCGGGCGTGCTTCACCAACCGTCCGCCAGTTTTCACCAGCCGCTGTTGCAAGCTGGTCTGGGACCACTTCTCGACTCCCTTCGGTAGAACCAACCGCCGCCACAGGTTGCCCAAGTTGTAGGCGATCACGCTCAGCCACAGCCGCACCTCGTTCGACCGGAATCGATGGCAACTCAGCCGCGTCATCTTCACCGCTTGCTTCCCCTCTCTAATCCACTGCTCGGCCGTCCCGCGCTTGTTGTAGAACCGCACCACTGCGCTGCTCGGCAGCGTCAGATTGGTCACGATGACCCCGATACACGGGAACAACTCCCCGGCATGATGCTCAACCTTCGCCACCACCCGCCGCGCCGTATTCCAACTTGCCGCCTTGTAGAGAAAGCCTTTGTACCACACGGTCGGTTTGTGACTGGGACGCCCCACCGGGCGTGGCAGTTCCGGCACATCCCGTTCCAGGTTCTCGTTGGCCGGAATGCGGATGGCGTACTTCACGCCCCGGCTTTCCAGCGCTTCGTAAATCTCTGGCTTGGCGAAGGTGGCATCAGCGCGAAACGCCACTTCCTTGCCCAGCTTCTGTTGCCGCTCAATCTCGGGCAGTAGAAGCTCTTCCCAGCACTCGGCGCTGGGCACGTTGCCGGGACGCAGCTTTGCCGCCAGACAATGGTCATATTGATCGAGTTGTATCCCTCCCGACCTTGAACCCTACTACCTGCACGTTTGGTGGGCCCGACCTCAGGACGCTCTATATCACAAGTGCTCGATCCGCCGACCAGCGATCCGGCAGCGTCTTTTCCATGGAAGCCGAGGTTGGTGGCCTCGCGGATGGCTGCTTCCGACTTCTATCGACTTAGCTAAAACGACTTTCTGCTATGGTTGCAATGCAACCACGCCCCGGCTGGATGCGATGCCAACAGAGTTGACCGCATCCACGGTGAAGAAATAGGGAACGCCAACGTTCAGACTGCGAATCTCGAGGCTTGTGGCGCCGTACACCTGATAGCTCGCAAAGAGGCGGTCCGGCGCGATACCATACCGGACGATGTAGAAGTCCGCGCCATGCGCCGGGCTCCAGCTCACTTCGGCAATGCGTTTATCAAGCGGCGCTGCTGCACTGCGCGTGACGGAGAGTGCGATGGTCGCGGTCGGCAGACTGCCGTTGCTGTTGCCGAAGACCCTGAGCCCGCTGAGTGAGAACTTCGCTCCACCGGGCATTCCCTCGTTGATGATGCGAACATAGCGCGCACGCGCAGGGCTTGGCAGCTCCTCATAGTCGTGCGGTGCGTCTTTGGCTTCGCTGCGATGGTCAATCAGTGCGCTCCAGCGCTTCCCGTCAGTGGATGTCTCTAGAAGATAGCGATAGCCACCGACGACAAAGCCATGCGCGTCACTTCCTTCGTCCGCGAAGTTGATCTGGATGGCGTCGATCGTGGCCACGTTTTGCAAATCGACCGTGAACCATTCGCCGACATTTCCCGTCCTGGCTGACCACCAATCGCGCACGTTCTCATCGACGGCCTTTTGCGGCTCGCGACCTTCCAGAGACGACGAGGCCGTTACCGGCTTGTTATAGGAAAGAAGCATCCAGCCAGGGAGGCCGCGATCCCCGCTCCAGCGATGCGGATAGTCGGCGAGAAACGTGTCTTCGACCATCTGGCCGTCGGGCAAAAAACGGATCGGGAAGAGACCGAGACGGCGCTCAAAAACGTGGCGCACGGAGATGGTCATGCTGGCAATGTGCCACCAGCGCCCCTGCAGATCCTGAAAGGTGCTGCCATGGCCCGCACCGGTAATAAATCCGGTTGGCTTGAAGGAAAGCGGACTCCACGGAGGCGCATGAAACGGACCCATCGGCGAGTCGCTCATCAAGACTCCGTCAGCGTAGCTCTGAAACTGCGTTCCGGGCGCGGCGTACTGCAAATAGTAGCGACCGTCATGCTTCGTCATCCACGCGCCTTCAATCCAAGGTGCTCGGCCGGTCTGATCGTTGGTCTCGCCGGGAACTTCGAATCCACGATGCTTTGGATCGCGGCTGGCGTCGATCGACGCGCTACGCACTACGCGAAAACCGCTTTTCCAGTCGAGCTCCGTCACCATCAGCGGCTGCTTGTCAGAGCACCCGCTGTACATGTAGAGCTTGCCGTCGTCATCGAGAAACAGATCGGGGTCGGGATAGCCCGCGATGCTGGCTTCCTTCTTCCAGACACCAGCGCCCGGATCGTCGGTACTCCAAATGCCCCGAGAGCTGGACGCGGTGAAATAGAGACGGCCGCCGATCGCCTCAACGGTCGGCGCGTAGCCCTCAAGCGGCAATCCTACGGGCGTAATGTGAATCCAGTGCCATAAATCCGGCGATCGCCAATAGCCGCCGGACTTTGAGGCGAACAGCCAGTATTCGCCCCTGAAGACGACCATGGTCGGATCGGCGGCTTCGCGCCGGCTCGGGGCATGGAGATCGAAGCGATAGCCAAGATCCATGGGATTGGCATAGGTTTGGGGCTGTGCTGTCTGTCCGGCGACAGGCAGCGCAACCAGCAGGCAAAGCAGGCAGGCAATTCCCGCGGTGCAATTCAACATGTGCTTCACAGAACCGTCCTTCTCGAAAGTTAGATCAGGTAGTCGGCTTTTCTCATAGCCCGATCACCTCTACCAGTTGTAATAGCGTCACCTAGTGTCCTGTAACTGAAGTTCGCTGACAAAACCGGGCCACGCTGGCCAGGATTTGGTCGGCAGTCTTGGTCCAAACGAAAGGCTTG
>Ga0181524_10000156_pt1 | contig 81350 bp, 74 predicted proteins | sample PEATcosm2014_Bin_34_FD_119761 | JGI IMG/M metagenome (GOLD analysis project Ga0181524, IMG submission 119761) | Peatland microbial communities from MTU Mesocosm Facility, Houghton, MI, USA - PEATcosm2014_Bin05_60_metaG | ecosystem: Environmental > Terrestrial > Soil > Wetlands > Peat | place... | reverse complement strand
GCACCAGATCTACACCAGCGTACTCGTGCAGGTCGAAATGTCCCTCATCGTCTGTGTCGGTCTGCGCACCATGGTCGTTCTGAAGATCGATTCTCGCAAGGTGATCGCCACTCCGTATGTTGAACTGTCGGAAGCTTTTCATGAATTTGGCGAACGCTACGCGCGCTTGTTCTTCGGTTTCGAAGAATGAAACTCCGCAGTCGGAACAACACCCTTTCTGCCCGAATCTATTTCCCAACTTCAACGCATGTACCTGAAAACTCCGCGCATCCACGGGCGGAGAGAACACAAAATGGAACCCGGGACGTTCACGTCCCTTCGCCTGCGACGGCGGGCAAGGCTTCTCCGCATCCGGCACCTGCTGGTACAGACTCGCGTATTTGAATGTCGGCACGACCTCGCAGTTTATTCATTGTACACTCACGGTTTCAACCGAAGATATAACGACGATTTTCCGCCGACGGGGATTCCAACACGTTTCCTGATAATATGCCATCGGGTGAAATCTGGGGCGGTGTCAGTTTCTGTGCAGGATCATCGTGCTGCACAAATAGTCGAGCCATTTGAGGGCTTTTTGTGCAAAGCCCTGCAAGGGAGAGGATGAAGGTGAGGGTCCGATTACAGCGCGCCCGGTTTTCCTTTCTTAACACTGGCTACCCGTGCCCACGGGCGCGCGATTCAAGATTCTGCGTCCGCGATGCCCGCGCGCTCTTTTCTTGTGTCATCCCGAGCGAAGTCGAGGGACCCCGGATCTTTCTCCAGCCTCACCCTGGCTCGCACCGGGACAGCGCGTGTGGACATCTGGATTTGTCGCTGTTTCTGAGCGTCAACTTCGAGCGTACAATCCAGCGGTATGTTGAAGGAACCGCCGACCGATGAGATTCGGCATTTCTATTGCCGACCGTGCGGCAAGTATCACCTGAAAACGCATCCTCATCACACGGGAGCATTGCTACCAATAGAAGCAGCGTCGAAACAAAAGCCGTGGCGAAGCCGAGATAAATTTCGCACGCGTACCACAGACTAGCTCTAAGAGTTCTGTCCTCCGGGGGAATTTGAAGATGGCCGAGACCAGACCAGATCAGCCAAGCAGCGATCAGAAACGCGAAAGCCCCGACTATGCCGAGTACATAACTTTTGAGCGAGTAATCTCGACGCTGAATTTGCTCGTCCTCGCTGTAACAATGGGCGGTGTCTTCTGGTATGCGGGCGAGGCTCGCAAGCAAAATATGCTGATCGCAACCGAGAACCGACCGGTTATATATGGGAACGGCGTGAGTGCTCTGGAAAGGACGCCAGACGGCATACCAAATAAGGTAAAGGTGAAGTTCCGCAACTTCGGTAAATCGACCGCGATGAGCGTCGGGGCAATAGGGCACATTTTCGTGGCGGATGCCGGTCAACCAGCACCATTTGAGCCCATCTGCATTGAAATCGCTAGACTGCCCAAGGGAGCCGGAGGAACAGCCGTGGCACCGGATGCCTTTATCGAGCCAGAGTGGGGTCCAGCTGCCGGCCAAGATCTGAGTACTGTCAATAACGGCGAGGTTCTGTACGTCACAGGGTGCGTCCGTTATTCCGGTGTCGATAGACAGCAGACCTACTTTTCGGACTTGTGCGTCATGTGGGCGCCGAAAGCTCCCCAAGACTTTCAGCCGTGCCACGAGCCCGAGCGCAATCACGTAGAGTAAACAGAACAGTAACGACCAAACAACACACCCCCTTTGAGAGCCGCGCTTGCCAATCATTTCTATTAGACGCGGCTTTCGGGTGGGCATCAAACATCGGACAATCCCCAACTAAAAACGTTTGACGTGAAACGTTCGGGTCTGGATCCTAAGAAATAACCCCTGTTTCGCAAAATGCGCCGTAATTGCGCCGCCATCAGAGGAAGACCATCCAGAGAAAAAGATCCGGGTTCCTTCGCTGCGCTCAGGATGACACGAGAGGTCGCGCGCGTTTTTGTCATCCTGAGCGCAGCGAAGGATCTCGCGCGCTCCAGCGCGGCAGGGGTGACCCCTGCACCCAATGCTAAGGCCGCCCGCCGTTGGCGGGCGCGGCCCCTGCCAAGGGCTTAATACTGCGCTGCCGTCGCCACGGCCAGGGGTAACCCCTGCTGGTGGCGGGGGAGGGCGGCGACCGGTATCGTCATGTTCGACTATCCCGATGGCAAGGCTCAGAAAGGCGGCGCGGATCTGGGGAAATCCCAAGGCGCGCGAAATTGGACAGCGCGTACTAATCGCGCCTGACGACCGTGTTTTCACGATCGATCCACCGGCGATTTTCGGCCGCCGCGCGCCGGTCGAAATCGAGATCGGCGCGGGCAAGGGCGAATTCATCATCGAGCGCGCCGCCGAATTTCCCGAGCACGATTTTCTCGCGGTGGAACTCTCGGCGACGATCACGCGGGTGCTGGCCGTGCGATGCGGGCGGGCGGGGCTCGACAATTTGCGCGTGGTGAGGATGGACGCGCGCACGCTGGTCAATCTGATGCTCCCCGACGCGAGCGTGAGCGCGTTCCATATCTACTATCCGGACCCGTGGCCCAAGGAGCGCCACGTCAAGCATCGGCTCTTCACGCCGACGCTCGCCGCGAGCCTGTTTCGCACGGTAGAGCCGGGCGCAACCGCTTACGTCGCAACTGACGTGCGCAATTACGCGAGCGAGATTTTCCCGATGATGCTCGCGGTGGGGTTCATCCGCGCGGTCGAGGCGGCGCCGGGTGCGGAGCGGACTGGGTTCGCGCGCAAGTACGTGGCGGCGGGGAAGGCGGTTTTTTCGGCCTCGTTTCGCAAGCCGCGCGAGTCAAAAAGTTCCTGAATCGGCGCGGTTATCGCGGCGATGGTCCGAATCGGGGTCGCGTGCCGATTGCAATGCGCAACGGCGTTGTTTAACCTTTTTGAGTCTCCAATCTGCGTCTCCAATTTGCATCTCTAAGATGAAACGATTGCTGTTGATATTGGTGGCTTTTGCCCTGCTGCCCGCGACCGCGTGCAGTCTGCGCCAGAAGCCCACCGGCGAGAACTACTACGAGCAAGGCCAGCTGGATTTCGCGACCAAGGAGTACAAGGCCGCGATCGAAAACTATCAGCAGCTGATCGACAAGTACCCGTTCAGTCCGTACGCCGAGGATGCCGAGATGAAAATCGGGCTGGCGCACTACCAGCAAAAGGATTACGCCGAAGCGATCGGCGCGCTCGACGATTTTCAGCGGATGCATCCGACCAGCAAGAACCTCGAGCTGGTCACCTACTACATCGGGATGAGTTACTACGATCAGATTGGGCGCGAGGACCAGGATCAGGGCAAGACCGTAGCGGCGCTCAAGCGCTTCCAGGAATTGGAGCAGCGCTTTCCGGAGGGTGACTTTGCCGAACTGGCGCACGAGAAGGTCCTGGTATGCCGGGAGATGCTCGCGCGCAACCAGATGATCGTTGGCAGCTATTACTACAAGCGCGCGAACTTTCGCGCGGCGGAGTCGCGATTCGCCGAATTGATGCAGAAATATCCGGAGAGCCCCGTCGCCCCGGACGCGCTGTTCGATCTCGGAGTTTCGCTGGAGAAGGAAGGCAAGCGATACTCCGCGGCGCAGGCTTTCGCCGCGGTCAAGAAGCATTTTCCGAACTCCGGCTACGCGAAAAAAGCCCAGACCGAGCTGGCCAAGCTCCACCAACCAATCGATACCGAAGAAGATCCGCTTCCACTGGTGCTCGCCGAGACCGGCTACGGCGGAAATCCCGATGATTCCAACGCGGACAGAGTGATCGTGCGCCAGCGCTCCGACACGCCCAGCAGCACCGAGCTTGCGTCGGCCTCCGGTTCGCCGGCATACGGATCGGACGGACTGCCAATCCTCGGCGCGCCATCGACGCCGGCCGATCTTCCCAGCCGCAAACCTGGCGGGCCGGACATGATGCGGGCGCCGGCGCCTATCCTGCCAGCGCCCACCGGCAGTATTGCCGCGGCAGCCGGCGCCGAAGCGCGCGCGCTGACAGCAGCCACCGGATCGGCGCCGGCGCCATCGATGCATCAGATGACAGCCGCCGCCTCGGCGCCTGAGCCGTCGATGCACCAGATGACAGCCGCCGCCTCGGCGCCGGAGCCGTCGTTGCACCAGATGGGATCGGGCGGGGGCACGCCGGCGTCTGCGCCGCTGTCGTTGAGCGAGCCGCCGGTGGCCGGTCCCGCGACGCTCAAGGCGATCAGGTTGTCATCGAACGATCCGCCGCTGTCAGTGGTGCTTGAACTCAGCGGGCCAGTCAGCTTCGACAAGAACCTGCAGAACAATACCGGCGGTTCGACCGCGACGGTGGTGCTCAAGGACGTTACCCCCGACTCGGCGCTCAAGACTCATCTCGCGTTCGACAAGTCGATTTTCAAGGATTGCGTCGTATCGAGCAGCTCGTCGGGAACCACCGTGACCTTGAACACTCAGCCGGTCGCGCGTTTCGCGGTGGTGCCGCTGGCAGGGCCGCCGCGCTTGCTGATGACGTTCACGCCGCAGGCGGGAACCCTGAAGGCCAGCGCGGCGAACTGAGCCCCGTTGGCACGGGGGGCCAGTGTTAAGGCCGCGCTCCGTTGTCGCGCGCGGGCCCCCTGCCACCAGCTTAATACTGCGCCCCCGTCGCAACGGGCGCGCGGCGCCGGCGCTAACCGTTCGGCAACGCCCTAAAGTTCCCATCGAACGCGGAGCGATCCGCAGTGGCGTCGCTTGATGGACGTGGCTCATGCGGCGACCGGTCAATTTCGGTTTCATACAAAGCAGCCGTTGACGTTCCCATGAAACTAGTTTAATAGTTATTTATGGATTTTGTGGCGACCTCTCTCAAACTTGCCAGTCTGGGCCACGAACAACGGCTGCGAATATTCCATCAGCTGGTCCGAGCGGGTCGTGGCGGGATGACGATCGGGCAGATTCGGGATGCGCTGGATCGGCCGATGTCCACGGTGGCGTTCCATCTTCGCGAACTGGTGGCGGCGGGGATGGTGACGCAGGAAAAAGACGGGCGCTCGGTGTACTGCCGCGCCAGCTTTGCGGCGCTAAACGAAATGCTGGAGTTTATTTCCAGCGAGTGCTGCAAGGGGGTTTCGATACCAGCGTTCTCCCGGCGGCGAAGCGCTTGAATCGGGCCTACCGTCGAGAAAATCTACGCGCGGAGTTCAGACAGATGCAGATAAACCGGATTTCCCAATGAGCACTACGCCCGCATCCTCGACGCGCGACGGGCTCACGCCAGAGGGGCTGCTTAATCAGGAATGCTTTTGTATCAATGTTGACCCGGCGCGCGTCTGGCGTGCCGTGGAGGAAGCAACGGCGGGTATTGTCCCCGGCGAAGTATTGGCCCGAGACCGCGACCATCTTTTCTCCAACGCGCCGGTTTTCCTCGCGCAGGCGGATCTGACCGCAATGGGCGAGGTCGTGCAGGCGATCGAGGCGGTGGGCGAGCTCAAGCGATTCCAGGGCGAAGTACTCGCGCGGGGGCCGGAAATTGCCCGGACCGATTTTGGCCCGCGTGGCGCGTTCATGGGCTACGACTTTCACCTGACGCCTGACGGACCCAAGCTTATCGAGGTAAACACCAACGCTGGCGGAGCCTTCCTCAACGCGATCCTTGCGCAGGCGTGGGTCGCTTGCTGCCCCGAGGTGCAGGCGCTCGCGCCGCAGCCGCCGGCCAGCTTCGACGACGCGGTCTGGAACATGTTCGAAGCGGAGTGGCGGCTCCAAGGGCGCGCCGGTTGTCCGCGCGTTATCGCAATCGTCGACGATGCGCCAGAAGGCCAGTACCTCTATCCGGAGTTTCTGCTGGCGCAGGCCTTCTTCCAACGCCGTGGCGTGCAAGCGGTGATTGCCGATCCGAAGAGCCTACGGTTTTGGCGGGGCCGTCTGATGATGGCCGAGCAGCCGATCGACCTCGTTTACAATCGGCTGGTGGACTTTGCGTTCGAGGGTCCTGCGGCCGCATCGATCCGCGAGGCTTATCTGGCGGGCGCGGTGGTTGTAACGCCCAATCCGCGCAATCACGCGCTCCTGGCGGACAAGCGCAATCTTGCGCTGTTGTCTGATCCTGCGCGACTCGAAGCGCTCGGCGTCGAGCAAGGGTTACGCGACACGCTCGCGCGTCTTCCGCGCGCCAGGGTTGTGACTCCCGACAACGCCGCGGCGCTGTGGGCCGAGCGCAGATCGCTTTTCTTCAAGCCGGCGGCCAGCCATGCCGGCAAGGCGGTTTACCGCGGAGACAAGCTCACACGAACGGTCTGGGCGGAAATCTTGCGCGGTGATTACGTCGCCCAAGCCATCGCCGCGCCGAGCGAGCGCCGGATTCAAGTCCAGGGTGATCCCCAGGTTCGCAAGATGGATGTGCGGCTCTACACGTATGCGGCCAGCATGATCATGGCCGCGGCCCGCCTGTACCAGGGGCAAACCACCAACTTCCGCACGCCCGGCGGGGGATTCGCCCCGGTCGTCATCCTGGGCGGAGCCCAAGCGGGTACAGCCGCCGATCAGGTGAAGACTTCGTCGAACCTGATGCCGAGGAATTTGAGCAGTACTTCGGCGTAAACCTTCAGTCCCCAGTAAAAGCCCCTGACCACCTTAGCAATCCGCTGCCTTTGGCCGCCAAGCGGCCGGCCGCCGTGTGTCTGTGACACCTCCCGATAAAGGGCGAGGCAATTTCAGCCGAAATACGGACAGTGCTCGCGGATCGCTTGCTCCGAAGCTGCCATTTCCTCGTAACACGTGCCAAACCTCACGGATGACAGTCCGGAGAAATTCCGAACCTCGGAAGGGCTAAACCGGGAGTCATATTCTGCTGCTTATCGCTACCGAAAACACCCGAGAATCATATTTTGGTGCTTGTCACTACCCAAAACACGGGGCCTGCTACTTGCGACGCTGATCGAACAGGGCGATACTAAGCGGGCTACCTTCGATTGGTCACTCCCGCGTTCGATCGCTTTTACAAGGACAGGTGAAACTTTGAATCTACGACATACTGCCGTCGCGCTCGCGCTTATGGGCTGGTATTTGATGGCGCCGCCGCAGACCAGGACCTGGTGGGTCGGCCCGCAACGCTCCGATAATGGCGCCCCGCTAAGCAGGTGGACGAATGAGCAGTCATTCGACAACGCGGAAAAATGTGAGGCAGCCAGGCTGGCCACTCAGGTGCAGGCCGGAGCCATTTGTGTGTCCACCGACGATCCTCGCCTCAAAGCCTTTTAGTATGTAAAGGACGACAGCAAAAAGTGAGCAGGCGGGGTTTTGTGATGCGCTCGTGGAACCTCTCCCTAACCCTCTCCTCGGACAAGGAGAGCGCACTGGATCGCGACATCGTGCGCTCCACTCTCCCCCCTTATCCCTTCTAACAGTGGACGCGCCCGCGGCGATGGCCGCGCGCGACAACGGAGCGCGGCCTTAACACTGCGCTGCCGTCGCCACGGGCCGATCAGCTGAAGACTTCGTCGAACCTGATGCCGAGGAATTTGAGCAGCACTTCGGCGTAAACCTTCAGTCCCCAGTAAAAGCCCTCGACTGGCAAGCGCTCGTCGTTGCCGTGAAAGAGCGAGCCGAACGGTATGTGCGCGTCGAGCTTGACCGGGGAGAATCCGTAACACGCGGCCCCGAGCTGCGCATAGAACTTGCTGTCGGTCGCGCCGGGGATCATCCAGGCGATCGCACGCGCGCCGGGATCGGCCGCCTCGACCGTCTGCTTAATCACCTCAAACAAGGGAGTGTCGGGGCTGGTCTCGGCCGGTGGCGCGGTCCGGAGCAACTCGAAGGTCGGCTCGGGACCGACTATTTGACGCAGCTCGGCCATGAAGCTCTCGGGATCCTCGCCGGGCAGGGTGCGGCCGTCGAGCACGATCGTCGCCTCGCCGGGGATCACGTTGTCCTTGTAGCCGGCGCGCAGAATCGTCGGCGACACGGTGTTGGCCAGCATCGGCGCGAACAGCGGCCCGGAGAATTCGACCGGCAGGCCCATCTCGTCGAGCGTGCGGCGCATCAGCGGCGAGACATTCCGGCGCATCGGGGTGTTCACGATTTTGGTGATCAGCTCGGAAATTTTGGCGATCGCGGTGTCCGGGCGCGGCATCGATCCGTGGCCCGGTGTCGCCGTGACCTTCATCTTGATCGTGACGAAGCCCTTCTCCGCGACCTGGATCGGGTAGAAGCGGCGATCGCCGAGATGAACGGTGAAGCCGCCGACCTCGTTCAACACGTAAGCCGAGCGGATCAGTTGGGGATGCTGCTCGACAAGAAATTTCGCGCCAAAATCGGAGCCAACCTCCTCGTCCGCGACCGCCGCCATTATCAGGTCGCGATTCGGCTTCACCCCGGCGCGCTTCATCGCGGTCATCATCACCAGGTCCATCGCGGTCTTGGACTTCATGTCGATCGTGCCGCGGCCCCATACGCATCCTTGCGCGACTTCGCCGCCGAACGGGTCGTGGGTCCATCCGGATCGCTCGACCGGAACGACGTCGGTGTGCGACGAGAGCAGCAGGGCGCCGGCGGAAGAATCGGCGCCGGGATAGCGGGCAACCAGATTGGCCCGGGTTGGAGCGCCCTCGCGGATCACGGAATCGATGCCGTGAGCGCCCAGGACTTCAGCCAGGTAATCGACGGCGATCCGTTCGTTGCCGGGCGGATTGGAGGTGTCGAGCCGGATCAGCGCGCGCAGACGATCGAGCGCCTCCTGCTGAATCGTTTGCCAGGAGATTCTCATCGAGTGCTCCCTTCGCTTGAGGCCGTGATTGTCATAAAAAGCTACAACCTGTTACATAATAATCGTGGATAACTGAGGGTCGATTATCGCGGCTGGAGCGGCGGAAAGAAAGCGCCTTGCAGATGCGGCCGCGGGTAAATTGCGACCGGTGGCGTCCGGGAGTGAGTGACGATACGCTCGGGCCAAGGTTGCGGATCGTGGACATCATTTGTGTCGAAAGAGTGCTGGTCGCGGTGCGCGACGTGGCGGCGTCGCGCGAAAACTGGCGACGGGCCGGGTTCGGCGTTGCGAGCAACGAAAACCAATTCGAGGGCGGCGGCATCCGTATCGCCCGGCTGGCCGCGGGCGGCGTGGAAATCGATCTCTGCGCGATGGACTCCGCCGAATCCGAGTCACCTCTGGCGGAGCATCTGCGCGGATTGATCGAGAACGGCAACGCCGGCGGCATCATCGGATGGGTCTGGGGGGTGAAGGGTGCGTCCATCGCAGACGAGCGCGAGACGGGGTCGGGACGGGCGCGAGAATCGATCGCGCTGCCGGGGCTGTCGGCGCCTGTGATCCTAGCTCAGATGCTTTCTTCCGGATTGCCGGGGGTGGTTACGGCCGCCGCTCCAATCAGCCTTGACCTCGAGGCGCGCCGCCAGTCGCTCAGCCGGTTATGCGGGAGCAACGCGAACAGCGTCGAGTATCTCGAGCATATCGTGGTGATGACCCCGGTGCTGGAGGACGCGATCGCGGCGAACGAGGCGATCGGCGTCCGATGCAAGCGAATCCGTGAAGCCGGCAACGGCGTCAAGCAGGCGTTTTTCAAGCTCGAGCAGACCGTGCTCGAAATCGTGGGACCGGGGCGCGGGCGTCCAGGATGCTGGGGGTTTGCGCTGATGTGCTCGGACATCGCACGAGCGGTTGCAACGGCGCGTGCGGGGGGCTTGCAAGCGACGGAGCCCAAGGCGGCGATTCAGGGTGGGCAGATCGCGCGAATCGTCGAGCCGCTCGATGGGGTGGCGATTGCGTTCATGCAGGCAGGCCCGCGTCGCGACGACTGAGCGGCGAAACGCGTCGCTGCGCCGGTAACTCTCGACACGAGAAATTTTCTCATCGGCGCTGTGCGGCGGTGCTCAGAGGCTCGGCCGCGATTGACGGCTCGTTCTCTTCGAGCTTGCGGTAGAGAGTTTTGCGGTCGATGCCCAGGATCGCCGCCGCCTCAGTCTTGTTGCCCGCCACCGACGCCAGAACGTTGCGGATATACTCGTGCTCGAGCTGATCGAGCGTGAGTCCGCGTGACAACGCATCGTCGGCCGTGAGGTCGGCAGCTTCGGTTCCCGCAATTTTTGCCGGCAGGTCGGTGCGTTCAATACGGTTACCACGGCACAGGATGAATGCTCGCTGCACCGCGTTCTGAAGCTCGCGGATGTTGCCTGGCCATCCATGGCGCAACAGCCGATCCGAGGTTTCGGGCGCGATCTCGGGCACCGGCCGATTCGCCTCGGCGGCCGCGCGTGCGAGAAAATGCTTGACCAGCAGCGGTATGTCTTCGCGCCGCTCGCGCAGTGGAGGAAGGTGCAGGACGATCGCCGAAAGCCGGTAAAACAAATCGGCTCTGAACCGGCCTGCGGCGGTCGCTGATTCAAGATCGCTGTTGGTCGCCGCGACGACGCGGAAATCAACCGCGATTTCGGCGGTGGCGCCGAGCGGACGCACCCGCTTGCTCTCGATCACGGTCAGCAGCTTGGCCTGTAGAGCCACCGGCATCTCGCCGATCTCGTCGAGAAACAGCGTGCCGTGGTTGGCTGCCTGGAACAATCCGGTCTTGTTGACCCGGGCGTCGGTGAAAGCTCCCTGCAAATGGCCGAAGAGCTCGCTCTCCAGCAAATTGTCCGGAATCGCCGCGCAATTGATGGGAATGAACGGGGCAGTGGCGCGACGAGATTGAAAGTGCAGCGCGCGAGCGATCAAATCCTTGCCGGTGCCGCTCTCGCCGGTCAACAAGACGCTTGCCGGGCTGTCCGCGATGCGCGCAACGATCCCGAGCAGCTCCATCATCGCAGGGCTTGTTGCGATGACATTTTCGAGGCCGTAGGTGCGGGCCAGTTCACCCCGCAGCCGCCGCACTTCCTGGCGGAGCTGCCGGTCTTCCAGTGCGCGGCCGACCACAATAATGAGCTGATTGTTGGTAAACGGCTTGGTGATGAAGTCGAAGGCCCCGCGCTTCATCGATTCGACCGCCGTCTCGATCGAACCGAATCCGGTGATTATCACGACCGGCAAGTCCGGACAGAGCCGCTTGATTTCCGATTGGAGCTGATGGCCATTCATGCCGCTCATCCGGAGATCGGAAATAACCAGTTCAGGCGCCGCCTGCCGGATGAGCGCCAGCGCTTCATTACCGGAGTTGGCCGTCAGCATGTTGTAGCCCTCGGCCTCCAGAACCTCGGCGAGCAGGCTGGTCATTGCACGATCGTCGTCAACGACGAGGATGGTGGCCTTCGCATCTGTCCGGCTCTCGCTCTTCATGTGCGTATCAGGCGCTCTGCTTCAGCTGGCCGGCAGCAGAAGCCGGGAGGGTAACGACGAAGCATGCGCCATGCGCATTTTGTTCGAACGCCAGCTCGCCGTCGTGGTTGGAGATAATGGTCTGACACACCGCCAGCCCCATTCCCGTGCCCTTGCCGGGATCCTTCGTCGTGAAGAATGGGTCAAAAATACGTTCCCGAATCGCCTCCGGCACCCCTGGTCCGGTATCTTCGAAATATAGTGTCACTTTTCCCGAGGCGCGGTCGGCCGCTGACGTGATGCGCAGCGCACCGCCGTGCTCCGCCATCGCGTCAAGCGCGTTTACTTCCAGATTGACGAAGACCTGCTGGAGCTGGTCGGGGTCGCAGTCAACGATAAGCGGCTCTGGGCCCAGCTCGGCGACGACCGCGATGTGGCGCCGCGCAGCTTCGGCTTCGAGCAACTGAACCGATCCATTTGCTATTGCCCGGATATCGGAAGCGGTCCGCGTCGGCTCGCGGCGGCGGCCGAGTTCGAGCAGCATCCGCACCATCTTGGCAATACGATCGATCTGTTCGACGATCACCTTGAGGCTGTCCTTGCGCTTGCGCTCGTCCGGATGGTTGGTCATCAGAAACTCGGCGCGGCCACGGATTACGCCGAGTGGCGTGGCAATTTCGTGCGCAAAGCCCGAGGCGAGCGTGCCAATCGTCGCGAGCTTATCGGCGTGCAACAGGCGGCGCTCGAGCTGCAGCTTGCGCTCGGTCTCCTCGATCAAGCGGCGATGCGCGCCAGCCAGTTCTTTGTCCACCCGCTTGAATTCCTCGGAAATCGATTCTACTTCGTCGCCATCGGGCTTCCCTTCAACACCCTCCGCGCGGTCCAGATTGGATACTCGTCGACGGAGTTGAGCGAGCGGCACCGCGACGTAGCGATGCGCCACCAGCGGGATCACTGTCGCGACCACCAGCAACGCCGCCGCGATTACAATTAGTGATGCCGCAATCCGGTGATACCGATCCGTGCGGAACGCGCTCCAATCTTGAGCGACGAGCAGATAGCCATGTACGCCGCGGCCGAGCGGAACAACTCGGCAGAACCAGGTGAGTCCGTGCGCCGTCTGCATGTATTCAGCGGCGCCGTGCGCCGTGATTTGCGCAGTAATCCACTCCTGCGGCGGCGGCGCCACGGGGAAATCATTCAGCGCGAACCGAATCTTCCCTTTCTCGTCCAGAACCGCCGCGATCAGATCCTCGCGGCCAATCGCCGAGAGGATCGAGCCGATCTCATCCCATTCTGATTGCTGGACGTCGGGCGTGAGCGAGGCATTAAGTGCGCGCTGCGCGACCCGCGTCTCGGCCTTCAGGTCAGCCGAGAAAATCTGTGCCGTGCTGCGAGCAGTAACGAATGTGTAGGCAAGCGCGATCGGTGCGAGGCACGCGAGCATCATGAGAGTAAGCCGCGTGGCAACTTTCATCGTTAGAATTCCCGGTCACCTTCAAACGTAATACTAGGGTCTTTGCGAATTACATGCCATGCGCGCAGTGATTGCGCTGTCTGACACTTTTCCCCTGGGATTTGGCGACTGGGGCAAATAACTACAGATCGAGCGTGAGGTTCGTGGCGAACTGCCCCACGCTCAAATTGCGGTCGGTTAGATCATTCCCATTTTAACTGGATTTTACGGCGGCATGTCCGTTGCAATTGAGCCGTTCAGCTGGACGTGGCGCAAACCAAAACCAATTCGCCACCCCGCGGAGGACACACAGATGAAAAACGGCTCGATCACCCTCAAGAAACCTTTGGCGATTGCCGCCCTCGGCGCTTTACTGCTCGTTCCGCTTTGCAGCAGCACTGTCCGAGCGGAGGGTTCCGACTTAACCGTCACGCTCAGCAAGCTGGACGTCACGCATGGCGTCGGGACGGAACCTGTCGATCAGGTGGATTTGATCGCCAACTTCAAGAACACCGAAGCGTCGGAGAGCGGCAAGTGCGACCCGTCGTCCGATTCGCCGATCAACGGCTTCGTTCTGGGCCTGCAGGAAGGTGCCTGTGGAACAACCGCCTCGGCTGCGACGGTGACGGTTCCGAGCCTCAGCAAGATCGGCAAGAACAAGTACAAGTTCGAGGGCGCCACGAAAGAGGGCGCAGTGGTTGACGCGATCCTTACTGTGCTTGGTAAGTCGGCTCGGGGTTGCGGCCAATGGCATCTCGTATTGGACGCCACGCCCGTCGATCTGGCGAGCATCCAGACCAACCCTGTGGCCACGTCGATTACCCTGGGTGACGGTTCCTTCGGGTGCCTGTCGACCACGGCGGGGGCGATCGATCGCTAAGCATGTAGCGCCCTCTGGGCGCTGGTCAATCCAGGAGCGTCACGGTGACCTGGCGGCGCATCAAGCGCCGCCGGGCCACCCGATGGGGAGGGGATTTTCATGACTGCGTTCAAATCCACTGCTGCAATTTCGCGAGGCGCACTTCTCGCATCGTTGGTCGGCTTGTTCGTACTGCTCGCGATTGGTCCCGCGCTTGCCCAGACGACGTTCGGGTCGCTCAGTAATTTCGACGTCTTCAACGATACCGGCCAGGATTGCCACGGGTTCGAAATCGAACTCGACGGAATCACCAGCGCCAACGTCACCTATAAATTTGGCGGGAGCTACGAACAATACGGCGACCCAGTTGTGGTCGATTTCCCCGGCGGCGTCTATGTCCGTTACGAAAGTCCCTACGACCCGGTCGGCAAGGCATTCACCAAGACCACGCTGATGCCCGCGACACCGATTACGCCAACTGCCGGCCACGCCTGCTGGTCAGGGGGAATCCCACCGGCTGGACTGCCCGCCTATCCGAACGGGGGATGCGAACATTTCGGCCTGGGGCTGAGCGCCAACCCGACCAACACCGTCTATCGCTGGCTGGTAGCCGATCCGGCCAACCCCGGATCGCTGATCGCCTCGGGCACCAAGGTTTCTATTCCGGCGCCGGTTTGGAGCGTCGCTCAACCGGTCCCGGCTCAACCACTGGTCGTCGCCGCGGTCATCCCCGCGCCGCCGCCGGCGCCGGTGTGCGAATTCGGCGAAGCACAGTGGGTCAAGGTCTATGTGACCCAGTCGCCCAACCCGGCGGATCTCAACCATCTTCTCTCCGACGACCCCAACGTGCCGCAGGATCCTGCTGAAGTGGAAACCGAATGGTCGCTGCAGCAGACCGATTCGGGCGCTGTTGGCGGCGGTGCTCTCGCCGAATTGCCGGAGTCAGCCCCGCTCGGAGCCGGTGACGAGTCTGTCACGCGGCGCTACGAGTTCTACAAGTACACTGGAGCCATCGACTCCGAGACTTGCGAGGCGCTTTCGGCCAACGATTCGAATCCGCCGCCCAGTGAAGTCGGCGATTACATCGGCGCGCAGATGGCCGCCGTCAACGTAGTCGTCCCCGCCACCTCCATCGGCGTTCCCGCCATCCTCGGCTTCGGCGCGTCGCCCGTTGGCAACCAGGTGAGCAAGAGTCTCACGATCAAGAACATCGGGAAAAAGGCGCTGATCATTCAGAGCGTGGCGTCGAATAATTCCGATTTCATCCCCGGCGTCTCGGCCTGCCCGGCCGGCGGACTCGCCGCCGGATTGACCTGCGCCATTCCGATCGCTTTCACGCCGAGTGCTGTGGGCGCGCGTACCGCCGCTCTTATGATCACCGACAACGCCGGCGCCGGCACGCAAAACGTCGCCCTCTCCGGCACCGGCCTCGTCACCACGACCGTCACGCCGGCGCATTTCTCGATCAGCGACGTCAAGTTCGGATCGAAAGTCGCAAAGACCGTGACGGTCACTAACAAGCAGAACCAGACGGTATCGCTGGGCGCGGTTATCAGCGGCCCGAACAAGGCTGACTTCCCGATCACCGGCGGCACTTGCGGCGCCACGCTGAACCCCAAGGCGTCCTGCACTATCATCGATACGTTCACACCCAGCACGCTGGGGGTTGAATCCGCCACGCTGACGGCCACTCCGATCACGGATCCGCTGGGACCGTACACTGTCGCTTTCACGGCTGCGGCGACGGTCCCGGCAACCGTGGCGCCTCCCACCCTCAGTTTTGGCAGTGTGGCGCGGACCTCGTCCAAGACCCTTTCCGCCGCTGTGACCAACCTCTCACCCTTCGCGTTGCCGCTCAGCGACAGCACCAGCGGAGGCGATTTCACGATCAACAGCAGCACCTGCGGCTCGTCCGTAGCAGCCAACTCGAAGTGCACGATCGCGGTTAAGTTCAAGCCGACCATCGTGGGCACGGAGAGCGGTTCGCTGACGGTTACGATTGGCTCCGATCCGACGAGCCCGCACCACGTGACGCTCAATGGCGCGGGCCTGTAATCGGCCTGCGGCGACGGAGAAGCGAATGAAAAAGTGCGCAGGAGCAGCACCGACCTGTGCGATCCCGCTCTTTGGCGTTACCGGCGCTCCAGGCGCGACGCGGTTAGGAGCGTAGGCCATGATAGCGATTGCCTTGGCCGTGACTATGATGACTGCCGGATTGGCGATCGGATGCGCGGCCGTGCACATCCACTTCGACGAGCAAGAGCGTCGTCTCGAGAGAAGGAATCACCTCAAGAGAACCCTACGCGATTGGTACGCGCAGCGCGGCGCTGGCCGGCGCCATTTCGCAAGATCCGGCCAGTTCGCATATCGTGAGCCTCACGGGCGCCGGCATGTAGCCGGGCTATCCGAATTCCGATGACGGAAACCGCCGGAGCGAATCGATCGCTCCGGCGGTTCAACTTCCCTGCGCAAATCGGGAGAGGCTGCTGACGGCTTTAGAACGGGCGGTGGCCGAAGAACACGGCATTTATATCGCGCTTGGACGCCGCGAGAGCGTCGCGCGATTTCGCCGCCATCGTTTTCGCCAGCTCCCGGGCGGCCAGCATCAACGCATCGCCTTCGACGACCCGGTTGAGCACGCCCATCGCGAGCAATTCCTCGGCCCGGTAATGGCGACACATCAGGATCGCTTCCTTCGCGCGCCACGGGCCGAGCCGGGCGGCGAGCACGCTGGCGGGAGCGCCGCGATAGGGTACGTCGAGGTCCACCTCCGGCACCCAGAACTCCGCACCCTCGACTGCGATCGCAAAATCGAATGCAAGCGCAAATGACCATCCGCCGCCGACTGCGTAACCGTTGATCGCGCCAATCGTGATCTGATCCAGATGCGCCAGCACGTCGAACGCCCGGCCGATCAGCCGCGGCCATCGTTTGCCGAACTCGCCCATGCGGCGGCGGCGCTCGGCGGGATCGATCACGGCGCCGGCCGGGTTCTTGAACATCGCGTTGTCCGCGCCGGCGCAAAAGGCGGCGCCTTTGCCGGTCACGATCAATACGCGGCAATCGCGATCGTCGCGGACGGCTTGCAGACGACGCTCGAAGTCGAGGATGACTGCTTCATCGAGGCAATTGCGACGCTCGGGGCGATTGAACGTGATCGTCGTAATCGGGCCATCTTTCTCGGCCAGGAAATTTTCTGTGATCTGGCTCGGTTCCATAGGTGTTGCTTTACTTCGGCGCATTGCTCCGGTGCAACTCTTTAGCTTTCTCACTGTTTCATTTTTTCGCTTTTTCACCGGCTTGCGCGCCAGCGACCGATGTTGAACAATCGCTTTTTTCGCGTTCGCGCGCGGAGAGGTGGCCGAGTGGTCGAAGGCACCAGATTGCTAATCTGGCGTACTGGGTAACCGGTACCGAGGGTTCGAATCCCTCCCTCTCCGCCACACAGTCTGTACCGTTGCCCTACAATCTAGAGATGGCGTAAAATCCGCACCGGACGCGGGGCTTTTGCGCTCAATGCGAACCGGAGAAAGCTATCTTGGTGCAGATTCGCTGAATTGCGCGGGGTTTTCTCCACGCGAAGAAAAAACGGGTCGCTTCAGGGTTCGAAGATATTTCTGGTCGGCCTTCGCCAAGACATCGCCTCTCTGAAAGTCCGGCGGTGCGATGACTCTAGTCGATCCCGAGCGCGTTTAGCTGCGCCGACCATTCGAGCGGCAATTGCGTGCGGTCCCTGAGCAGAGATTCCGCGGTGAGTTCCGGCGGCTGGCAGCCCTTGACGATCTGCTCGATGATGTCCGGAGCCAGGAAAGCCAAGCGGATCAAGCGGCCTACGTAGCGGACGGATAATCCCTCGCGCGCAGCGATCGCAGCAAGAGATCTTGCCTTGCCGGTGCTGATCTCCTCGAACCAGCGATGTGCCCGAGCAAGGGCTTTCAATAGCGACAGATCTACGGTCGCCGCTGAACGATTGTAATCGCCGACGATGTGATTGCGCTCGATCTAACTCGTCGAGGATTACCGGTTGCTGGGCGAAGGTCAGGGCGGATACCGGGAAAACGTGCGGTTTCACGGCCTGAAGCACGCATCTGACAAATGGCCTCGATGCCGCCTGACCGCCCGAGGGCCGTGTCCGCCGGCATGGAGCCGTCGGAAAACTCGTTCATCGGTCTGGACGCGTTCAACGCTCACGAGGCGAAGAGGCGTTCCTGTGAGGCGGGTTCTCTCCACGGCAGGACGGCGAGTCCATTTTCGATCTTGTCCGCGCGTACAATTAGTTGCCGGCCTTGACGGATAACCATGTGTTCGCGCTCCAACTGAGCCAAGTGCTCGGTGACTCTTGGCCGCGAAGCGCCGACGAGATTGGCGATATCCTGATGGCTGAAAGACACTCTAAGGAGCGTGCCGCGCGACTCTTCGACGCCAAAGTCGGAACATAGTTCAAGCAGCGTGATTCCGAGGCGCTCATGAAGGCCTAGCCCCAGGAAACTGGAACCGCGCACCAGTAGCCGGTAGCAAAGCTTCAAGTTGTTCTGATGGAATTCCCTGAAGGCGGTCTGCGGAGCGTTCACGGTAATGGCGTTGAAACGGTCCCAGCTCACGCTGCCGAGCCTGCAATCGCTATAGGCCGCGCATTGAAAGCTCCATCGGCTGCCAAATTGAGAGGGGAATTGCGGGATCGGACCGGGCGCCACCAGCGCCACGGTTACTCGCTCACTGCGCGCATTCAGGCAGCTGATCTTCGCGACTCCGCTCAGAAGGATATTGGCTCCGGACGGGAGATCGACCGAGTCAAGGATAACCTGATGTTTTTTGAAGTTGGCCACGTTGAGCTCGCTAGCAAGACCGGTCAGCTGCTCAAAGGAGAGCCATGATAAGGCCTTTAGACGATTCACCAACTCATCTGTTTTCGTCACGCGCTTATGTTCAGAGAATTCGTTCATAATCATCCTGTTGTTTCGCGCCAACGCCGACTCTTCTGCCGTTTGGCTGTTTTCGTGCGGTTTCCATTCTCAGTTCTCCAGCCGCGCGTTCAACGACACGTTCGCGTTCAGCAGACGACCGATCGAACAGCCGGTCTTGGCGCTGACCGCGGCGTCGATGAAGTCGGCGAGCGTCGCCGCGGGTACTTTTGCTACTACCTCGAGCAGAATGCGCGTAATGGTCCAATCTTCCGTACCGAGATCTTCCGAAGTCACCGTCGCGGTCGTGACTATCCGTTCTGCCAGGAATCCGGCGCGATTGAGCGCATCGGAAAAAGCTATCGAAAAGGACGCGGCGTGGGCGGCGGCGATGAGTTCCGCGCTGTTGGTCGTTCTTCCGCCTCCTACTTTCTTTGCCTGTGCCACGTAATGAGTCCCTCGCAGAGCGCCGTTCTGTGTGGTGACATAGCCCTTGCCCTTGATTGGACTTCCGTCCCATACCGCGGAAGCTCGGTATTCCATTAGGTCACGCTCACCCGCGCGGCGCGCAGCAGTTGATCAGTTGGGCGAACAGGTGCCGACCGCAGCCGCAGGACCGCCGAGTGGCCCTTCAGTGACGAAAGCCGCTTGCGCAAGCGATCGGGATCGATGCCGAGGCTTTCGCAAACCTCCTCGTAGGCAAACACTCCGGAAGCAGGGGATCTATTGCTGATCCAGGCGCCAACCTCGTCTGACCGCCTGCGCCCGCCACCCGTTTGCGGGTCGGAGCCTTGCAAGTAGTCAGAGATTGCAGTCTTCAGCACTGCGAGCATCAGTCGGCGTTCGCCGTCCGAGCGAACGCTGTGGTCGCAAATGTCGTAGTACCGCCTCACAACGATTGCGGCGGAGCTAAACTCGGCGAACGGAGCGGCCGACTGGCGAAGTTCGGCGCCGTTCCCCTCCGACGGGCCCGCTCTAAGTGCGGGGCTCATTCAGGGCAACCTCCGATTCTGCTGATTGTCTGCAGCGTTCCAAGCCGATGCAGTCGTCGGCTCGACGAAGTTGCCGGGGTGCGCCTTGATATCTTCATGCGCGCCCGGGTACTCGGCCAGGAACTGTGCCAGCGCCGGATGCCCGGCGACGAACTTCGCGTTGTCCACCAGCGCCGGGTTTCTTGAGAGAGCGCGCGCCAGTTTCGGATCCGCGTTGGTTACCTGCGCGAAATCCCGGAACTCCTTCAGGTTCAAGTTCGACTCGCCTCGATCCGTCACGATAGTGACACTTTCGTCGCGGGAATTGTTTGAATGATAGACGTTAGTGTCCTCTGCCAACGCTGGGGCCGCGAGCCCGCCGGCAACCAGAACCGCAAGCAGTGTGAATTTGATCGACTTCATTTCGCAATCTCCTGAGTTAAAGGTTCGACCAGCCGGGCCGGTCCCACTGTCATGATCACGCTTGTGTTTCTCGCTTCGCAAATACTTTGTTCCTATGGACCGTATAGGCGACAGCTATGGGGCCGGTTCGGTGGCGGCGATCGCCCCATTTGGGCGCCGGTTCTGACGAGCGCTGGGGAAGAAGATGCGCAGAACGAATGCGTCGTGGACGAAGTATCAGACGGAGGTTTCCAGGGGGCTGCGTTTAAGGCGATGCGTCCGGTACAGGCCTCAGCTTGGTCCGCCAGGCAGTCTCATTTGGCGGACTGCTTGAGCATCTCGACATAGCGGCCGAGCGGCTTGGAAGTGTTGTCAGCCTTCCAAGCGATGCAGGACTCGACCTGGACGACAGGCTTCAAAGGCCGGAAGGCAACGCCGGGATGCGCAAGCAATTTGACTTGTTCCGGTAGCAGCGCGGCTCCCAGCCCCGCCGCGACGAACGCGAGCACTGCAAGCGGTCCATCGGCCTCTTGCAAAGTTCGAGGCGTAAAGCCGGCCTCGGAGACTATGCGGCGCATCCATTCCCCCCAGCCGGGATAGTTTCGCTCGGACATCCCGACAAAGAAGTGCGATTCCAATTCTTTTAGATTGATCTTGGGTTTTTTCGAGAGTGGATGCGCGTTGGGTAGAGCCACGAGGATCTCATAGAACGCGACGGCTTCCACCTCGAGGTTGGTTCCGGCCAGCGACTCACGCAGACCTACAAATCCGAGATCGATCTTGTCGGCTTCGAGCGCCTCGAGCTGCTGTGCGCAGGTCATATCAAACAGGTTGAGTGCGACTTCGGGATAGGCCCGTTGAAACGCGGTCAGGGTTGCGGGCAACAGGTGATAGTGAAGACTGGCGACGTATCCGATTTTCAGTTGCTTGGTTTCACTCCGATTGAAACGCTGCACCAGCCGCACGCTTTCCTCGCTGAGGGCGAGCACGCGCCTGGAATCCGTCAAAAAAACCTTGCCTGATTCGGTTAGAGAGACGCGACCCTTGATGCGATTCAGCAGCTGCACCCCAAGCTCTTGTTCCAGGAGTTTGATTTGCTGAGTGAGGGAGGGCTGCGCGACGTGCAGTTTTTTCGCAGCGCGAGTGAAGCTCAATTCCTCGGCTACGGCTACAAAATCACGCAGATGCCGAAGTTCCACGCGTCACCTTTTTCGCCTGGGCTGCTCGGTTCGGCGGGATACGGCAAAATTTGGTCGCATGCGGCTACTGGGGAATCTATACAGAGCGAAATTCGCTTGTCAATCGAAAAAGCTCTGCCCGCTTTTGCGACGCGAACGCCGCTTGATGGCCCTGCTCCTCGGAAGCCGGCTATTTTCAGTAAAACAGAACACCCGCCCAGCGAAACAGACACTTGAGGCGCAATACGCGACGATATCTCGTGCTATTGCTTGCTCGAGGCCGATCGCGCAATCGCCTTGTATTTCAGGCTCCGCAAACCTGCGATGAAAGAAGCACGCGCGCCATCATTCCATCAAGCTCGAGCTGCCGCCGGATGACGCGATGGCGAGAGAGCAGCGCTATCGCGGCTTGTGGTGATTGTATCGGTCGGGCAAGCGTCGGCACAACTTGTAACAGCTAAAAGACGGCCGCAGCCCCCTGATTGGGACTGCGGCCGCTTTTCGTATCCGGACTGGACTTGGCTTACTGCACGGGCACCAGTTCGACGCGGCGGTTCTGGGCGCGGCCCTCAGCCGTGTCGTTGGTCGCGACGAAATCGGTCTTGCCGTAGCCGTGCGGAATCAGCCGGCTTGCGGGGATACCCGCATTCGCCAGGTAATCCACGACCGCATTGGCCCGCCGATCGGAGAGTTTGAGGTTGTATTCCTCTCCGCCGATTGCGTCGCAGTACCCGTTGACGTTTACCGTCGCGTTCGGATTGGCCTTCAGCGTGGCTGCGGCTTCATCCAGAACGGCGGCGTCACCCGGTCGAATCTTCGACTTATTGAAGTCGAAATGCACCCCGCGCAGGATCAACTTCACCGGTGGCGGTGGAGGAGGAGGTGGTGGTGGCGGTGGTGGCGGAGGAGGAGGCGGAGGAGGAGGCGGTGGTGGCGGTGGTTTTGGCGCCATCCAATAGCCGATGACGCCACCGAGTAGAGCACCGGCCCCGACACCGATGGGACATCCGATCGCGTAACTGGTGGGGTCATCGTCGTCTATCATAGCCGCGGTTCCGCATCCAATCGCACCCCCGACCAGCGCGCCGCCGGCGGCGCCTACTGCGGTGTATTTCTGCTGCTCAGGCGTCATCGAGCAGCCCGCCACCATCGATAAAATCGCGATGCAAATTAGGTATGTCCCTGACTTTTTTAGCATGATCGATCCTTGTTTCCTCCGGGAATCCCCGCCTAGTCCGAGCAGCCGCAGTTAGCTGACTCTGTCAGGTTTTTCATAGCGCCACTGGAGCGCCCAGCCTGCGAGCCATGGTTCGGTCCTCCATCGCCTGGTTCACGTCGAATATTATTGACTACACGCGCCGGGTGCGCCAATGGCGCCCCCTAGTGTGCCCGCTATTGTGACTGCGCCAGTCAGTGGAACGGGGCCGCCCAGTCCTGCCAGCGCTCTGCCGTTCAGCGTTGCGCCGGTCGACGCAAACGTAATAGACGTGCCAGCCAGTATATTTCCTACCATCTCACAGCTCCCTCCGATCGTCACTGAACCGGGAGTCCACCAAAAGACGTTGTTCGCCTGGGCGCCGTTGGCCAGGATAACGTCGCAGCTGGGGTTGGTCAGGGTGAGGCCGGTCCCGACCGAGGGCATCTGGAAGACCCAGACAGCATTCGAGTCACCCTGGGCGTCGAGGGTGAGATTCCCTCCCGTTATCTCAAATGTGGTCGCCAGCGATGTATATACGCCGGGATATTCAGTAAGTCCGGCCAGGTTTTCGGCGATAACGGCTGCCCCCGGCAGCGAGGTGGGGTCGGCGGCGCCGTACGCGCTCTCCAAGGAGGATAGCGCCGCGACTACCTGCGCATCACCGTCAACATAAATCGACCCGTTTACTATTCCAGGTGGGAATCCAGTTATCGAACTCATGTTGTCTGGCGTCAAACCCATATCCCCGTTGATCACGTTCGTGCCGGTGTTAGTGATCGCGGCTCGAGCGAAAATCTCGAAACCGGTGCCCGCTCCAAGATCTATCGCCCCGGGCGAAAGACCCGTCGTTGTACCGGTGGTAAAGCTCCATGGATTCGGGACAACGCCCGCTGCCAGTGCATTGCCCTCCAGATCCTTGGCTCCAGTCGTGATCGTGGCAGTATATGTCGAACTGGTTGCGAGATCGCTGATGGGAGTAAACGTCACGATATGGCTGCTTGTATCATAGGCGACTTTCCCCGCTACGGAAGTTAGGCTGGGGCTTGGCCCAACCAGCGTAAAAGTTGCAGCGTTGAGCGTTGAAACGTCCATCGCCTTACTGAACGTTGCGTTGATGGATGCGTTGGTGTTCACCCCCGTGGCGCCGCTGGCAGGCGTCGTGAGGGTTATTGTGGGTGCGCTGGTGTCGGTCCCCGAACCAGTGGTGAAGGTCCAGGTGACCGCGACCGCGATCGCATTTCCTTCGAGGTCCGTGGCTCCGGTTGTAATCGTCGCAGTAAACAGCGTGCTGGCCGCCAGATCGCTGCTCGGTGTAAACGTCGCGGTAGCGCCAATAATCGAATAGGTCACCGTGCCGCTAACCGGCGTCAGGCCAGGACCGGTGAGCGTAAAAGTCGATCCAGTGATGGTTGTAGAGTCCATCTGTTCGCTGAAGGTTGCGGTGATTTTCTGGTTGGTAGCCACGCCGGTGGCGCCACCAGCCGGATTTTTGGAGATGACAGTCGGCGGGGTCGTGCTCGCGCTCGCGCTGGTGGTGAAGGTAAACACAAAATTACTTGCCAGGAAAACTCCGCTGACGCTCTCGACTCCGGTGGTAATCGTTACCTTATACACGGTGCCAGGCGTGAGTGGGCTCGAGGGCGTAAAGATCGCAATATTGTTTGTCGCGTCATAGAACACGGTTCCCGCTATGGGGGTTGTGCTAGGCGGAATTGTCACCAAAAAGGTCGAGGTGTTGATGGTCGAAGAGTTCATCGGCTGATTGAAACTCACAACGATCTTCGAATTAATCGGCACCCCCTGGCCTCCACAGCCTGTTATCGGTGGGGCCGTCGAAACCACCACGGGAATGACGGTCGGCGTCGCACTAGGCGTCGGAGTGGGCGTCGGAGTCGGCGGCGTCAGAGTCCGCGTCGGAGTGGGCGTCAGGGTTGGCGTCCGAGTGGGCGTCGGAGTCGGCGTCGGAGTAGGCGTCGGAGTAGGCGTCGGAGTAGGCGTCGGAGTGGGCGTCAGAGTGGGCGTCGCAGTGGGCGTAGCCGTGGGCGTAGCCGTCGCCGTCGCGGTGCTCGTAGCGGTCGCAGTCGCGGTGGCCGTAGCCGTCGGCGTGCGATGCTTAACGGCTAGCTGGGCGTGGCTGCTCTCGTCGCATCCCGCCGCCAGAAACGTAAAAGCTGCCAGGAACGCCAGGAGCCAAGTCTTGTCGCTTTTGTAGTTTCGCATACGCGGCTCCATTGGCCGGCATGATGGTGGTTCCTCTTTGAATCAGCATTGCCGACCGTTGAACTGAGGTTGACACGAAGACTATCAAGGCGTCTTTTATTACAAACAGCCTTCCTTGGCAAGCGAAAGCGAAGAGCATTTCTCGGCAAAACTTAAAATGTGTCCGCTCTGGAATTCAGCGCACGAATCAGGCAACTTTTGTGCCAATTTCGCGGTGTGCCATTCCTCGAGTGATGATCTCTCCTGAGTTACAAAGTGCCGCGTCACCTGATTCGGCAGGCAAGACCAGCGGCGATCAAACTCATGAGCGAAGCATGTCTGCAACACTACGGCCGTAACTCGTAAAACTTCAGATTTATTGGCACGTTCCGGCTCTTTAGTAAGCACAGGACGCGACGTGGACCGGAGAAACGCATCAAGCGAAGGTTTGCCCCGAGACTCGTAACTGGCTAGCGGATTCGAAAGGACCAAAGATGTGGCCACCAACTGATGCTACTGCTTGTGCTTGGAACGGTGCGGAATAAGCGAAATGACTATCGGAGATATTCGACCTTCGGCCAAGTCTCGCTGTCAGGACTTCCGATAGAGGCCGCTTCCGACCAGCACGAGACCAATGATAATCGCCGCTCCGCTCACGATCGGCGGCACGCTGTGCGAAGTCGGTTCGGTGGCCTGAACCTTCAAATCGCCAAGTGTCACGACGTTCTTGGTCTCATTGGTTGTGAACTCCGGAATGGCGAGCCCCAACACTCCGAGCAGGGCGATGATCACTCCGACGGTTACTATTGGCTTCATTCGTTTATGACTCCGCGGATTTGAGCCTGGCTCGAACTTTCATGATTGCGTAACTTGCGATCCCGATTACCAAGATAGCGCCGCCCGCGACTGCGAATGCCTGCCACAGCGGTAGCCATTCATGGAGCAGCAGTATCGCGGCGCACACGATGCATACCGCGCCGCAAATAATCACTGCGATCACAGTTAGACTAGCTATTGCATTAGCTACTTGCCTCTCCAGCGCCGCGCCCATGCTGGTCTGCAGCATGTGGACTTCGGACTGAAGGATGCGCGTTACGTCGTCCACCGCCCTGGTGACCAGTGTCGGCCAATCCTGCAAGGTCTCCGGCGCGCCGTTAGCGGGGTGAGATTGTTCTTCTGACATAGGATCACGCGTGCGTCTCGTGCTTGCGGCGCTTTAACCCTGGTCATTCGACTCGTGTTTTGAGATTGCAACACCGAGTAATGCTGCGATCACCACCGGACCCGCACCGCGGTTGGTGACGATCGAGCCGAACAGAAAGCCCAACGCCCCGGCTATCAAGGAAGCTCCAACGGGATGGCGCTCGATCACGTGGTCGGGACGCATTTCGCCCTCGGCGCGCCCAGCTTTCTCATTGACCTCGGTCAAGGTGTCGCGCAGGTCCTGACGCGCGTCGTTGCGTTCAATCTGGATTGCGGAAATCTGTTCTTCGGTTGTCATGTGTTCTGTTGCCATGGCTTTCGCCGTGCGCTTTTGTGCGGTCCGGGCTTTGGTTGTCGGAATTACCGGTGACCAGGCCGATGATGAAACTGGTGACGGCGCCGCGCAGCGCGATTCGTCCGACGATGGTCAGAAGCGCAAGCCCGATACGGCTGTTCGCTCCTCCGCCGAGGATGAATCCGGCCGCGCCGGCGATAGCCAACGCGGTCAGCGGTTCCTCCCTGACGAATTCGCCGACGTCCCGTCCCCGCCGACGCAGCCTCTCATCCGCATTCGCCGAGATGGCCTCTGCTGAATTATTCATGGCGCCTGCGCGTTCGCTCAGGAAACGCGCCGAACGATCTGCGCGGCGACGTAGCCGACCGCAAACGCGGCCGCGATTGCAAGCCACGGTTCACGGCGCACGAACTCACGCAAGTCAAAGTCAATTCCCTTGTCCTTGACGAATTGCTGCGCCGCGTCGTAGCCGTCTTTGACTGCCTGGGTGGCCTTGTCCGCCGCTTGACGGCCCTGATCCACGGCGGTTCGAACGGTGGCGTTTGCAGTTTCTTCCAATGTCATTCTTGTTACCCCTGTTATCCCGGGTTGCTATGCGTCGTTGTTTGTTTCGATTGACTCCAGGCGTAGAAATATTTGGCGGGCACCCAAGGAGGGGGGAATCTCCCGGGTGCCTGCCGTTTCGCAAATCACCTCGCGACGAATGCCGCTCGGCTGCTGGAAGAAGGGCCCCTTATGGGGCGGCTGAATTGTCATTTGCCCATTTACATCCAATTTCATTTGCAGGGGATCGCCGATCACTTCAGCGCCGGCATTTTGAGTCCGGGGATCGCTCCGATCAACCCGAACGTTTGCAAAATCCAAATCAACACAACCACGAAGACGACAATATTAAGCAAGCTCTTAATAGCCCCGGCCATCGGGATGTAGGTATTGATTAGCCACATCACCAGACCGACTACGACCAGGATCACAACTATATTGACTAGAGTCACCCGAGATACTCCCTTGCCGCCTAATGGTAGCTAACCGTCAAAGACCGCCGCGGCCGATCAGCAGCCAGATCACCAGCACGACGAGTATGATCGGCACAATACCTCCGGCGGGGCCGTAGTTATTATAACCATAGTAGCCACCGCCGCCGCCGAACAGCAGGATCAAGACAATGATTAATAGCAACATGACATTCTCCTTAGTCTCTCACTCAACGAGTGCTTACGGTGTCGGAAACGTCGTAGTGGTCTGCTTCTGTACGGTTCCGTCATTTGTCTCGGTGGTTACGGTGGTTGTGCTCTGATCCGGCGGCACGTAGGGCGCGGGCTGCGTATACGTCCGCTGCACGGTGCCGTTGTCATACTGAGTGGTCGTGGTCGTGCTTGAATTCGCGACCGGCGCCATCGCAGGCGGATTCGTCGTATCGTATTCCCTGGTCGTCGTGGTTTCCGTGACATGGGTAGTAGGCGCACAGCCGACCAACCACACCATCGCAATACCAACACAAATAGCCAGTGCGGAATTAGTTGTGTATTTCATTATTCAGGCTCCTGTATGATCTTTTACTCCCTTAGCCGCCGGCATACATCAGTATTTGCCACGGCCGAGTTGAATAGCGTTACATGAGGAACCAAAGATCGCTTCGCAGGACTTTGCGTGCTCCGGTTTTCTCCCGCCCGATCGTGTGAAGTAAGATATGTTCTCCAGGGTACATCTGTCGGCGAATACAGGTGGCATTGTCGTAGCTCTTGGTGGAGACTAGGGGAGGCTCTGAAATTAGATTTCTTCGGAATCGAATTTGATCAGGGAATTATAAAACTGAAGTGGCGGCGAGGTTTGACCGCGCAGGAATTTCGGCCTTTTGGCTATCGTAACCATCCAGGGGTACAAATCATGATCCGGTTCCCGCATCCAACCGCGCGCGTAGCTACCGCAGCGGCAACTCTTCTCGGCGCTATCGTTTTTGCCGGCCCTTTGTTTGCGGCCTCAGGCGATCTCTCCCAAGCGGCTGCGGCGAAATCGCCCGCGGCTCGCGAGATCGTAGCGCAGGCGGCTTCGCCTGAGGCGATGGTGGCGCCATCGCCGGAAGCGGCGGGAACCGCATCGGTCGAGGCGCGTATCGCGGAGCTGCACAAAAAGCTCCACATCACGGACGCTCAGAAGACTCAATGGGACAGCCTCGCCCAGGTGATGCGCGATAACGCGCAGGCGATGGTGGACCTACAAAAGCAGCGGGCCGCAAGCGCGAAGTCGATGAACGCAGTCGAAGTCGTCAAATCTTACGCGTCGGTGATCGAAGCGCATGAAGCTGGAATGAAGAAGTTCATTCCGGCGTTCGAGGCTCTCTACGGCAGCATGTCGGACGCGCAGAAGAAGATCGCCGACTCCCTGTTCCGGAGCCGTGCGCGCGCTGGGGCAAGAAAAGAGGCTAAAGAGAACAAGTGAACCGGGAGTCGCTCCGGCGATGGAGAGTCACCATGGAAATATCGCCCAAGCTGAAACAAGAATTGCGCTCTACGATAGGCAGGATCGCGACGGCGGTCGCGTTTGCGCTGGTGATTTGTAGCTTCGGGGTCGGGCCGGCTCGCGCCGACGAAGACCACCACGGCGGCGATCGTGGTCGCGGCGGCGATCAGCATCACGAAGATCACGATCGCGGCGGCCGCGGACCCAACGTCTATTATGCACCGCAGCCGGACTATTATTACGCACCTCAACCTGACTACTACGTGGCGCCTGAGCCCTACGAGTATTATCCGCCGCAGCCGGAGTACTACCCGCCACCGCCGCCCGAGGGTATCAATCTCTTTTTTGGCTTTTGATAGCGCGACCGGCTCGACGGTGAAAAGCGAAAAGCGAGAATTGCTGTCGATTGGATGCGAATCCGGCGCGTGGTGAAAGACGGTGGCACGGTCTCGAAGGCTTGGGCGTGCATCGGAATTCTCCGCCAGTCCAACGGCGCTCAATAATGCAAGGGGACCGTCATGTGCACGGTTTGTCCGTGGATCCACGGGGTTGAGAATGTCTGGGTTTGCGCAGTAGTCGAAAAGATGCAGTCAAGTCTGAAGTTGAACATTAGTGACCTGAGCGCTGAGTCGGTTCCACCGATACTTAGGTAATGCGGACGCTTACGCAGTCTTCGCTAAGCGATCCGAAGGCGACTAAATACCGGGAATTTCGCCACGTCCGCGACGAATGCTAGAGCAACTGCTGCCGCCAGAGTACCGGCCACAACAATGACCGGCAGGGCCGTCATTACGATTCCGCGCGCGGCCAACGTCGAAGCAATCAAGATGTCCGCTACGGACGACAGAACGAGCCAGCGGCTTGGCGCTGACCACGACCACAGGCGCTGGCGTTCGCGCAGCGCGTAGAGCGTAGCCTGATTGCCGAACACGATGGCGAGAAAGGCCAAGGTTTGCAGCGCGTCGATTCCAAGCCCCAGCCGGAATTTGCCGACAGTCAATACTGCGGTGCAAAAGACCAACTCGCAGAGTCCCATAAACACTCCGGCAATCGTCAAGCTGCCGAGTCGCCAGGTATTGGGCAGCGGCGAGGGAGTCACGTTGTCGGTTGTCAACGACATGCCCAGGAAGTCGCCGGTGAGCATAACGATGACCATCAGCATCGGGGTAAGGATCGCGTGCCCTGTCATGATCAGGCCAACCGCAAGGAAGAGCACCTGTACGGTCTTTTTGGTAACCGAGTTCAGCGCATAGGTCAGGATGCGCTGAAAGGTCATGCGGCCTTCCTTCAGCGAAGCGACGATGCCGCCGAGTCCGGGCTCGGTCAGCACTATGCCGGCCGCCGACTTGGCAACGTCGGTCGCAGTTGATACCGCGATTCCCATCTGTGCCTGCCGCAAGGCCGGCGCGTCGTTGGCGCCGTCGCCGCACATCGCAACATTATGCCCGCCGTTCTGGAACGCCTTCACGAGCTTGTACTTGTCTTCAGGCAGGACGCCGGCAAATACCGAGAATTGCTCGGGCTTTACCGCGTCGCCGATCGGCCCCGACGGACACACGGCTCCATGGAGCCCTACCGCGCGCGCCACGATTGCGGCCGTCGCGGGAGCGTCGCCGGTTACCATCACTGTGCGAACGCCCAAAATGTGCATCTCCGCGATCATCGCCGCCGAGTCAGCTCGCGGCGGATCGCTAAGCGCAATCAACCCCGCCAACCGCATTGCCGTGGCGGTGCCGGTCGTGACCGCGAGCAGCCTGAAACCCTTCGCCTCCAGTTCGGTCGCCGACGCTGACAACTCCGGCATTGGCGGCGCAAGGCGGGTCACTGCGTCATAGGCGCCCTTCACGATCCGCATGGTTCCGTTTCCGCTTGGATCGACCGCCGTCGCCTCTGACGTCTTGTTTGCGGAATCGAAGGGGATGAACTTAATCAGCTTCGGCAGCTTGGCGCCCTTGCTCGAGGCTGCGGAGCGGATCGATGCGTCTACCGGATCCTGGCCACCGTCCGCACTCGCTACCGCCGCAAGTCCCAGCAAGCCGGCCTCGTCAAACCCCGGCGCGGGACGGACTGCGGTCACCGTCAATTCGTTCCGCGTCAGCGTGCCGGTCTTGTCGGCGCACAAGACATCTATGGTTGCCGCTTCATCTACGGCCGAGAGCCTTGTCGGAAGTACGCCCAGATGCGCCAGTGCGCGTGCGCCGAGGGCAGCCGCAAGCGTGAAAGTGGCCGGCAGCGCCACCGGGATCGATGCGAGTATCGCCGTCAACACCAGCGGTATGATTTCACCAAGCGGCATCGCGAGCCTGTAGGCATACGCCACCAGCATGACAATGACGGCGCTGTTGAACATAGCCAGATTGCGCACCACGCGGAGGACTGCCTTCTGCTCCGAACTTGTGACATGAGCAGTGCGGACCAGCTCCGCGGTGCTTCCGAACTTTGTGCGCGCTCCGGTCGCCGTAACCTCCGCGACCGCCTCGCCGCGCCGCACCAGTGCGCCTGCATACGTCTCCAAGCCGGGGCCACCTTCAATCGGTATGGATTCGCCGGTGAGCATGGACTGGTCGAGCAAAACTGAACCATCGACAATGCGCACGTCGGCTGCAACCACGGCACCCACAGACAGCTTCACGACATCGCCGGGGACCAACCCGACTGCGGGCACGGTCCTCCATACACCATCGCGCCGGACCGACGCGTTCAGCGCCAGCCGCGACTTCAGCGCGGCGAGGGTTGCCTGGGCACGCGACTCCTGGAAAAACCCGAGCGCAGCGTTGAACACCAGCAGCGCAGCGATGATCGCCGCCTCGACGTATTTGCCAAGGGCCACCTCGAGTGCAATCGCTGCTTCGAGCATCCATGGAACTGGTGTCCAGAATTTGCTCAATGCCGAGCGCAACGGATGCACCGAGGTGTCGGGCATCGCGTTGGCGCCGAACTTTTTGAGCCGGACGCCCGCCTCGTCATTTGTAAGGCCGCTCGGTAAGCCATCGGCACCGTTGCCGGCCGGCTTATCAGCTGGAGCGATTATGACCGGTGACGCGACCCCAGATTTGGACTGGGCTGGTGAAGGAAGATTCGAAGACGGATCGGCCATGACTTAGCCATTCCCTTTCAATGCGGCTTGGGAATATGCAGTCTGCTCACCATATTCGCGGGCATGATTCCAACCAAATCTGGCAGCTGCCCAAATCAGGCGGGCACCTGTTGTTGGCTGAGATCAGAAAGACCTCACTCCGGCCCGCCCGGGTCGCAATTCCCGGCTACAGCGTGAGCAAATGGTCAGCCGTGAAAGCCGCCGTTGACTAACCAGACGACCAACACGATCACCAGCACCAGCATCAGCAGGCCGCCGGGATCCCTAGGGCCGTGATGATAGGTTCTGTACCCGCCACCGCCACCGAATAGAATCAGCAAGATGATGAGAATCAATAACATTGTGATTTTAACTCTCTAACCCCACCGACAGCCTGCTAACGCCATGTGAGTTGATTTTTCACCCCGGTGACGCCTTGTGCGGCGGCCGCAATGTCGCCGGCGTGCTTTGCGTCCTGGGCCGACTTGACCACACCGCTCAACAAGATCCTGCCATGATCGCAATCGACGGCAACAGGATAATTCTCGGTAACACCGTCACGGGCAAGTGCGCTCTTGACCTCGGTGATCAGCAGATCGTCGTGCGCACGTTCAGCCGGGGAGTTGTAATGATGCTCCGCCGTGACGTTTACGCTGTCGTTTTCGCGGGACGCAGAGCTAGAGGAGTCGGTAGTCCCTGGTTCGGCGCGGGCGTTGGCCGCAACCAGTCCGCCGCCAATCAATGACGCGATCGCGAATGTCGCCAAGGCTGTTCTTTTTCGCTTGCGATTGTTTCGCATCGCAGTATTCTCCCGAAGCTGCGATCAGTTGCTGGGAGTCACGGTTGTGGATTCGGCGTGATGGGAACTCGAGCTCTCCACGGTGCCTGCATTGCCCGACTCAGTTGAATTGCTTGACCGCTCGCTTGACGTGCTGCTGGTCGTAGTAGGAGGAACCACTTGGACCGGTGCGGGCTGCACGATGACTTGAGCCGGCGGGGCGGGGACATAACTGGTGGTGTCAACTTCCTTGGTGCTGGTGCCGCATCCGGCAACGCAAGCGAAGGCCACAATACTCACGGCGCCGATGGCAAATCGTTGGATTGAATTCATTTTAGTTTCTCCCTGGGACTTTGGTTGTGAGTTGGCGGCCAGACTTTTCCGGCCCGCCAATTGTTACTTTGGCCGCAACGCTCGTCGCCGAGGCGCTGTCATTAGGAGCTCGCGCTAGTTGCCACCGGTCTGTGTGACCGTGGTCTTCTGCGTCGTCGTGCTCTGATCGGGGACGTTGGTCTGGGTTGTGGTGGTGGTCCGCGTGACCTCAGTCGCCGGCGTGCCGGTATCCACGGGCACGAACACAGCACACGCTGTGGCGTACATGCTACCGAGTAGAATTATAGTTGAGACATATACTGCTGTAGTTAGTTTTCTATTCATCACAGCGTCACAGTACCACGACTAGTAATATAAAGTATGGTTTGATCGTTGATTCGGGTTCTTCATATAACCAAATGGTCGCATATGCCGGTCGGTCAGCACTAATCGTCGACTGTACGTTACCTTCGCGTTACCGGCGGGAATCCAACTCAATCAGATTTCTGCTGGAGACTGAGCGTAGTCCCTGGCCCTGATAATGATGACTGGTACTTTCGCGCACTTCGGCTGCTGCTTCTTGCTTAAAGGAACAGGGCCTGCCCGCTCACCCTGTCGGCACGTCCAAGCTTTTGGTGCATTTAAATGCGCACGACCAGCGCGCCCACTACTGTTGCACCAAGCTAGCCGATTCGTAGATGCGGGCTGCTACTCGGCCGGCTTTGAAGTGGGGACGACGTAATTGGCAGGATCGGCGATCATCGCGTCGCGCAGGCCAGGGTTCTCGGAGAATAGCTTTGCGAGGTCCGCGTGCTTGTTCACAAAGTTATCGTTCGAGATTAGCGAAGGGCTGTGTCCTAATTCCCTCGCAACGGGCGGATTCGCCGCAGCGAAGTTGCTCCACGCCTTGAGGCGGTTGATGTCGAGGTCTGACACATGGGCGGCTTGGAAATCGGTCGTCGTATTTCCGTTCACTACCGTCCCGAGCGTTTTCCCAGCCGACTGCGCCGTGCTCTGCGCCAACGCCGCGGACGCCATCAGCATCAAGCCGAGGATCGTCGTGAGAATAATGTTCCGATTCATATTCCGTCCTCCGGCACCGAACGTTTCCCTACTTTTGTGCGGCAACGGTCGCTTTGTTCGCTGGTTGCCACGTCGCATCGGGATCGTACGCCACCATCGCGCTGGCTATCTGGCCGGTATTGGGACCCAGGTCCTTTTGATAGACCTGACCGTCCTGATTGATGATGAAGGTCATCACTCCGGAGTCGCGATAGCTGGCAGGATAGGCAACCAGCGCGAATCCTCCGGTCATCTTGCCATCGACGATATAGCTTTTGGCGCCACCGGGCGCGTTGGCTCCTTGACTGGTCAGCATCCGGTAAAAGTAGCCGTGGAAGGGATGCGGTTGACCTGTGTGTTGATAGCCTTCGCTAGCCGCTTCAGCGACCAGGGGACCGAGGGGGCTTTGCGGCTGCGAGCCAGCCTTGACCTCCCAGTATAATCCGTCCTGCGTTTCTGCCGTGCTCCGGAACCTTTGAGCGTATTGATGCTCCGGGGCGCCGTCGTGCAGCGCGGCGTAATACTCTCGCTGGGCATCGGCGATTGCCCCGCAGACCTTGATCACGTCCAGTTCATTGAAGCCGATTCGCCGATATAAGATCTCCTGCTTGCCGTAATCCGTGTCGAAGTACCACTGCGATCCATTTTGCCGCAACGGTATCGGAGTCGGCCAATTCTCGGCCCCTATGTAGAGGAAGGTTCGTCCATCGCCAGCAGCGGCAAACTGATGCGACGCACTATACTTGGCGGCAAAGGTATCCTGTTTGTTCTTGTCGGCGACCGGATCGCCGGAGGAAATCAACTCGCTGCCGGATGGGCCCAGAATCGCCAGCATCGCCGCTTGATCGTGATTCTGTACGGCTCGGGCGAAAGCGTCGGTCGCCTCCGCAGCAGAAGTGAAGGTCTTCTGGCCGGGCTCTTGTGCCAAGGCTGCCGGGCCGCTGCCAAGCCCAAGTACGAGGCTGACCCACAAGACCCACAGAGCTAGCCAGCCGGTCGTGCTTCTTCGATTATCGTCTATTGGTTGACGCATTGTTTTTTCCCGCCATCGGCGATTAGTGGCCATGACTGCTGCCTCCACCATGTTCTCCGCCGCCTCCAGTGCCGCCACCGCGCCCGCTGCCTCCGGTGCCGCCACCGTGCCCGCCGCCCCCGGTGCCGCCACCGTGCCCGCCGCCTCCGCCGCCATAGCTGGTCCTGCCCCGGCTGCTCGCGTCCCAAGCCTCGTGAGCCGGAGGATAGCCGCCGAATAGACCGGGCCGCGGATAGCCGCCGTAGCCCCGGTAGACGTTGGTCGAGTAGTAGCTCGGTCCTCCGCCCCACCAACCGGGACCCCCGCCTCCATAATCGGGGCCGTAACAACCCGCCACCAGAGTAGCCATGAGCAGCGCTCCGAGGATCGTCAAATTCCGACTGCCGATAAATCGCATTTTCATTTTGATTAGAACTCGATAACCACGTTACGACCGTTCAACTGACTTCAGGTAGAATCAGCCGTGGCATTTTGCTTCCTGGACAAACTCACACTTCGATGTTGCTCGCTTCGCGGCAAGAGCGACCGGGATCCCGAGGTGAGTATTAGTGCCCCAGAGAACAAATTTAATGTTGTCGAAGCTATTTCTGCATGGAGAAATCCGTGTGGTAGCGCGTTGAGCTAGTAATTGGCTCGAAAGCCCGATCGTCCTCGACCGCGCGCACGCCTCGTGCAGCGCATCAAGCCATGTAATCGATTTCCTCAGCATTGTTCCGCAGTGAAGGTTCCGCCGCTGTTTGCGGATGCATCGCGTTGCTGGTCCTGCTGCTCTGGTTTCTGTTGTAACCGGGGGAATGCGCCATTTTTTATCGAGGCTATTTTACAGCATTCTTTGCCTTGTCGATCACGCGCTCCACGGTCTTCTTAACCTTGCCGGTGGCTTGGTCAAGCTTCCCTTCGTTCTTTAGACGTTGGTCACCCGTCAAAGCTCCAACTGCTTCTTTCACACGGCCTTTGATCTTGTCGCTCGTTCCGCTCATTTCACTGTACTCCTCTTGGCTAAGGCCATTGCTGGCCGGCGTGATTAGGTCGGGGCGCTGCCGGGTTTGGGTTAGTCCCGAAGGCGCAGATCGTCCTGGACCGCGCGCACGCCTGGAACCGAGCGCGCTACCACTGCGGCCTCGAGGTTCCGCGCCCCGGTTGGGACGGTCCCGGTCAGCCGCGCGACGCCGTTCCTCACCTCCAAGCCGACGTCTCTGAACTCATGCTCGTCGAGAGCCTTCCTGACCTCGTGCTGGAGCTCGTCGTCGCTCGCGTTCACGGCTTGCTGCTTCGCGCTCGGCACCACTTGCAGTTCGTTCACCACGCGCTTTACTCCGCTCACCTTGAGGGCGTCGGCCTCAGCGGCGGCTTTCGCGTCCTGCGACCCTACGATCCCGAACAGCGTCACCACCCCGTCCCACGAATCGAGGTCGATTTCGAGTCCCGGAACGTTGGTGTCGGCCAGCAGACGCATCCTCACGGCCGACGTGATCCATATGTCATTGGCGGTGTCCCAAGCTCCGTACCCCGCCCTGGGCGGCTGCGGCGTGGGCGCGCGCCAGATCTCTGCATCAGCCAGCGTGTCGGGACTCTGGATCTCACTGGCGACCCGGCGGACACCCGGCACCTCGGCTGCAAGCTCGACGGCGCGCAGGTGAGCGCTCAAGGTCTTTGCCGTGCCGCCAAGTAGCACGACGCCCTGGTTCACGGACTGCACAGTGATATTGCTGCTCTTGAGTGAAGGGTCGGCCTGTAACGCCTGTTCGGTCCGCTGCTTGAGGTCGTCATCAGACACTTGCATCGCCTTCTCATGCTGTGGGGCGACCACCTGCAGCAGGTTACGCACGCCTTGAACGCCTTCGACTTTCCGAGCGATGGTTTCGGCCTTTGCCTTCTCCTCGGCGGAGTTCACCTTGCCGTACAGAGTGACTTGGCCGGCGACGGTATCCACCTTAATGGCCGTCCCGCTCACGCCCTCGGTGGTCAACAGGGCCAGCTTAATTTTGGCGGTGATCCAGGCGTCCGGGGTCGCCGCCCCCGCCGGCGCGGCCAGCGCAGCGCCTAGTACCACAGCCAAGACACTGTACCTAATCCACATCCATGATGGTCGGTGCATGATACTTCTCCTCGATCGACAACTGCATACCGTATGACCCCGCCAGCCGTCGCGATCCAGATCGACACGACGATCAGCACGATGGTCAGCGCGCTCATTCCGCGCCAGTTGTAGTAGCTAATGCACTATCCATAATAGCCACTGCCGCCACCGAATAGCAGGATCGGCAGGATATTTCGGTTCTCTAAGGAACGCGAGTCAGAGTCTTCGGTAATGCGTCGATTCCCTAAAAGCCACGGTCGCGGTAAACAATGCCTCGCTGAAGCGAAGCAATCTTGAAGATCCGAAGGGCAAGCCGGCACTTCGTTGGGCGCGTGGATCAGCCAGGCAATTCTTTAAGAGCGTGGACTATAGAGTTGGGCTTCCCTCGAAAAATGCGGTTGTACGTGAGTTCTTGCGTAGAAGTCATTCGTCTGATGCGGCGGGACGCCTAGTGAACTCTCGATCTTATCCAAGAGCACAATCATTTGCCTGCCCTGACGAATGAGCAGATGCTCATGCACGAACTCGGCCAGATGTTCGGTGACTCTTGGTCGTGACGCACCCACCAGAGCGGCCAGGTCATTGTGGCTGAGGGAGACTCGCAATAGGGTGCCACGCGACTCTATGACTCCGAAGTTCGAACACAATTGAAGAAGCAAAAACAAGAGGCGCTCGCGAAGGTTGAGGCTCGCGCCAAAGAACCGATACCATTGCATTAGATTGTTTTCGTGAAAGTTTCTTAGAGCAGATCGGGGCGCCGCTCTGGTGATGATGTCGAATTGGTCCCAGCCCAGACTGCCGACTCTGCAATCGTTATGAGCCTCGCAGCGAAAATGCAACAGGCTGACTGGGAGGGAAATAAACTGGGGGATTGGACCGGGTGCAAGTAGAGCTATAGCTACACGCTGGCCAGCCGGGTTCAGGCAAGTGATCTTCGCCACGCCCCTTAGTAGGATGTGGACACCCGCCGCCAGCACCTCTTCCTCGAGGATAACCTCGTGTTTTCTGAAGTTTGCCGAACTGAGGCCGCTCGCAAGCTCGCGCAATGCGGCAGGTGACAAAAACGACAAGGGTTTCAACCGATTCAACAAATCGAGGTCGGTGGAACTCGCGTTTTTCTGTCCGTCCATTTTCCTTTCCTCAAAGGTTGACGCTGACAGTGCATTAGATTATCTTATTTTATTACCATTTGTAATGAAGCCTAGCTCATTTGTGAAATTATAACAAGGGATCCGGGCGAAGCAATCTCAGAAGAGGGACGGTAGGTGGCTCCACGAGCGGGCGCAAACTGAGGAAGTCGATCGGCTCAGCGCCGGATTCTGACATGACGAGGTGGTCGGAAACCGCGAACAATCGGTTCTTCGTTTTTGCTTCGCCCTTTTGGTTCTATAAAGCACACAAAGTTGGGGGCTTCGGCTAAGTTTCGTTTCCCTAGTGGCCCCGGTTGCGGTAAATAATGCTTCACTGAAGCGAAGAGATCTTGAATATCCGAAGGGCACCTCAAGGCTCGGCTAGCTAGTACGGCCAAGTCAGCTACCCGTGAATCCAACTACTGCCAACGTTTCTACCCTGGTCGAACTTCTTCGCTGGCGGGTGCTCCAGCAGCCAGAGCAGCGGATCTACACCTATCTGGGCGATGGAGAAGTAGAAGGAGCGAATTTGACCTTTGCGGCCTTGGATTGGCAAGCCCGGGCTATTGGTGCATTGCTTCAAAGCTACGGAGCAGGTGGGGAGCGTGCCCTATTGCTATATCCAGCGGGTCTTGAGTTCATCCCTGCCTTCTTTGGATGCTTATATGCTGGGGTTGTCGCCGTCCCTATGCCCCCGCCGAATATAGCCCAGCCGCAGCGGACTCTCCCGAGGCTTCGCACCATCGCAAACGACGCTCATCCGATGCTGGCGCTGACCACGTCATCGATCCTTTCCAAAGTTGAGAGCCTGTTCGCGCATGCTCCAGAACTACAGACAATGCACTGGTTGGCCACCGACAAGGTTGTCAGCAGTGCGGAGCAAGGCTGGCGAGACCCCGGGGTGACTAGCGATACCCTCGCTTTGCTCCAATACACCTCGGGCTCCACCGCTGTCCCGAGGGGCGTAATGGTCAGTCACGGGAACCTTCTCGCGAACTCGGCCCACATCAGCCAAGCCTTCGAGGTTACATCGGACACTGTCTCTGTGACATGGCTACCGGTTTTCCATGATATGGGACTTACCAATGGAATCGTCCAACCCGTGTACGGAGGACGTCAGTGCGTTCTCATGCCCCCGCAGTCGTTTCTTCAGCGGCCCGTGCGGTGGCTTCAGGCTGTTTCGCGCTACAGAGCCACTGTCAGTGGAGGCCCGAATTTCGCGTATGAAATGTGCGCTCGCAAGATTACTCCGGAACAGCGCAACGCGCTCGACCTCAGCAATTGGAAGGTGGCGTACAACGGTGCTGAGCCAGTCCGTGCGGACACCCTGAAACGGTTTGCCGGGACCTTTGCTGCCTGTGGTTTCCGCCCAAACTTCTTCTATCCCTGTTATGGGCTTGCCGAAGCCACTCTGATCGTATCCGGTGGGCTCGTAGAAGATGAGCCCGTCCTGTGCACGACCCAAGTGGCGGCGCTCGAGCACAACGGCGTCGCGGAGGCCTCGGACGCTGCGCAGAATGTACGGACACTGGTTGGATGTGGGCGCGCGGTGCCCGATACGAAGATTGTTATCGTCGATCCTGAATCGATGACCGCGTGCGCGCCCGATGAGATCGGGGAGATTTGGGTGTCGAGTCCGAGCGTGACTCAGGGGTACTGGAATCGGCCTGAGGAAACTAAGCTCACCTTCCACGCCTACCTCGCGGATACAGGCGAGGAGCCGTTTCTTCGCACCGGGGACCTCGGGTTCTTGAGGGACGGCGAGCTGTTTGTCACAGGTCGGCTGAAGGATCTGATCATCATCGGCGGCCGCAACCTTTACCCCCACGACATCGAATTGACGGTCGAACAAAGCCATGCGGCAGTGCGCTCAGGAGGCTGCGTGGCCTTTTCGGTCGATGTCGCGGACGAGGAACGTCTGATCGTCGCCGCCGAAGTGGAGCGCCGCTACCAACCGCAACAGAGTCAGCACAACGGCGAATCGCGCTATAATTCGCACGCGAGCAACCAGAACGGGAGGTCTCCAGCCGACCTCGACGCGGTGAGTCGGGCCATTCGCCGCGCGGTCGCAGAAGAGCACGATGTGCGAGTGCATGCGGTCGTGTTCCTCAAGGCTGGGAGCATTCCGAAGACTCCCAGCGGCAAGATTCAACGTCGTGTTTGCCAAGCCAGGTTTCGAGATGGGACGCTGGAACACGGCGCAAGGAATGAGTAATGGCCGGAAATCAAGATGACGGCGCTGTCCGGCATGACGCGGAGCGAAATGGACATCCCGCGAACGGGAACCCCGATCCGGACGCGGCAGCGATCCAGGCCTGGCTGGTATCCAGACTGTCCGAACTGCTTGAAATCGAAGCCGCGGAAGTAGACGTCGCGGAACCATTCGCCAGCTATGGCCTGGGTTCGACGGAACTGGTCAGTCTCTCCGGCGAACTTTCAGAGTGGCTGGGACGAGAGTTTCCGGCCGAGTTGGCGTATGAGTATCCGACCATTGAAGCTCTCGCCCGTGGATTGGCGGACTCATCAAGCCCGTCGCAGCCAGTCACCGAGGCAAGCCGGGTTCGGGAGGCGAATGCCGAAGCGATCGCCATAATCGGGATCGGCTGCCGCTTTCCTGGCGCAAAGGATGCGCGAGCTTTCTGGGATCTACTTCGCAACGGAGCGGATGCGATCCGGGAAGTTCCGGCGGAACGCTTCAACCTGTACGATTTTTACGATCCCGATCCGGCGGCACCGGGCAAAATGGTCACGCGCTGGGGAGGTTTCCTCGAGGATGTGGATCAGTTCGATGCGCATTTCTTCGGTATATCGCCTCGGGAAGCCGCACGGATGGACCCTCAGCAACGCCTGTTGCTAGAGGTGGCATGGGAGGCGCTGGAAGACGCCGGACAGGTGCGGGAGCGACTGGCGCGCACGCCCACCGGTGTTTTCATCGGCATCTCGAACAACGACTACGGCCGGATTCAATTCAATGATTTGGATCGTATTGACGCGTACGCTGGCACGGGCAATGCCCTGAGTATCGCGGCCAACCGAATCTCCTACGTATTTGATTTCCGGGGACCGAGTATGGCGGTCGACACAGCCTGTTCATCGTCACTCGTTGCGGTCCACCAGGCCTGTAACAGCCTCAGAAGCGGAGAGTCCACCTTGGCATTGGCCGGGGGCGTGAACCTGATCCTGTCACCGGCGATTACGATCAATTTCAGCAAGGCAGGAGCGATGGCGCCCGATGGGCGCTGCAAAGCCTTCGACGCGCGAGCCAACGGCTACGTTCGCAGCGAGGGTGCCGGGATCGTCGTTCTGAAACCGCTATCGAGAGCCTTGGCCGATCGCGATCCGATTTATGCCGTCATTCGCGGCAGTGCGGTTAATCAGGATGGACGCAGCAACGGACTCATGGCTCCGAATCCTCAAGCCCAGGAAGCCGTGCTGCGAGAAGCCTATCTGCGCGCCGCGGTCTCGCCCGGCGACGTTCAATACGTCGAGGCCCATGGCACGGGCACGCTCCTGGGCGATCCAATCGAGGCGAAAGCCTTGGGCGCGGTGCTTGCTCTCGACCGTCCTCTTAACCGGCCGTGTTTCCTAGGCTCGGTCAAAACCAACCTGGGTCATCTCGAGGCCGCAGCTGGTATCGCCGGATTAATCAAGGTGGCGCTGGCGGTTCAGCATCGTGAGATCCCATCGAGCCTGCATTTCGAGGAGCCCAATCCTCATATTCCTTTCGATCAACTTCCGCTGCGCGTGAACACGGTGCTGAGTCCATGGCCTGCGCTGCCGGGTGGAGCCCTGCTGGCGGGGGTGAGTTCATTCGGTTTTGGTGGAACCAACGTCCACGTGGTTGTGCAAGGCGCTCCCCAATCCGATTCGGGAATGCATGCCGCGCAGCGCGAGATGGGGAATCGCGAGGCCACGTCGACATACCTGCTGCCTTTGTCGGCACGCAGCGCTCCGGCTCTGCAGTCTCTTGCGCGAAGCTACCACGACTTCCTGATTGATCCGGAGTTAAAGGCGTCGTCCTACGACATTTGTTACGCGGCGGGCGCACGGCGAAGCCATCACGAGTACCGGCTTGCCGCGACCGGCAACTCAGCAGCGCAGTTAGCGGAGGTGCTTGAGACTTTTATCCGCGGAGAGGCCCGTCCCGGGCTGTCTTCCGGCCGCAAGCTTTCCGATCGCCAGAGAAGACTGGTCTTTGTTTTTCCCGGACAGGGATCCCAATGGTTTGGGATGGGGCGAGCGCTCTTGCAGCAGGAAGCGGTCTTTCGCGAAGCGATCGAACGCTGTGACCGCGCGATGCGCCTCTACGGAGACTGGTCGTTGCTTGCGGAACTTTCTGCCACTGATGCGGCCCGCTCGCGGCTGAACGAAATCGACGTCCTGCAGCCAGCTCTGTTTGCGATCCAGGTGGCGCTTACGGCTTTGTGGTGTTCCTGGGGTATCGAGCCGCACGCGGTGGTCGGCCACAGCATGGGCGAGGTCGCAGCCGCTCACGTCGCCGGCGCGCTGAGCCTCGAAGATGCGGCGCGGGTGATATGCAGCCGCAGCCGACTCGTGAAGCCGACCATTGGGCGGGGAGCGATGGCTGCCGTGGACCTTTCTATCGCTGACGCCCGGCGCGCCATTGCCGGCCATGAAGATCGGGTATCGATCGCCGTCAGCAACGGTCCCACCTCAACGGTTTTGTCGGGAGATTCGGCGGCGCTGGAAACAATCGTGAGTCAATTGCAGCGCCAGGACATCTTCGGCCAAATGATCAAGGTTGATTTTGCCGCTCACAGTCCGCAGATGGAACCTATTCGTGCTGATCTGGAGCGCGCGTTGAAAGGACTACAGGCCCGACCCGCATCGGTGCCGATCTACTCGACAGTAACCGGCCAGGTTGACGATGGCTTGAACTTCGACCCGCCCTATTGGGGCAGGAACCTCAGGGAGCCCGTGCTCTTTTCAACTGCGGTTCAGCATTTGCTGAAAGATGGACATGACATTTTCCTGGAAGTCAGTCCGCATCCCATTCTACTCAGTAGTATTCAGCAGGAATTTGGTCATGCCGGGATAGAAGGCGCGGTAGTCCCGTCGCTAAGGCGCGAGGAAGAAGAAAGCAGAGTATTAGCCGGGTCGGTGGGTGTGCTTTACACCCTGGGATATCCGATCGAGTGGAGCCGCATCTATCCTGAGCGCGGCCGATCCGTTCAGCTTCCGTCCTACCCATGGGATCGGGAGCGTTGTTGGTTGGGCACGCTGGCGGGCGACATCGGCAATCGATCGCAGTACGTCTCACGCGATGGAGCGGAGAAACATTCGCTTCTCGGCCGGCATTTCAAATCGGCGCAAACGGAAACCCACTTCTGGGAGGGCGTTCTGGACAGGAGTGAGCAGTCTTTCCTGGATGACCATCGCGTCGAAGGAGTCGCGGTGCTGCCTGCGGCGCTCTACGTGGAAATGGCGTTGACGGCCGCGGCTGAGGCGCTCCCGTCGCAGTCCTTTGTGCTGAAAGATATAGAATTCAGGAAAGCGCTGTTCCTGCCCGACGGCGCAACCAGGATGATTCAGGTGATCCTCTCTCCCGGTGCGCAAGGGGCAGCATCCGTACATATATACAGTTGCCCGCGCGACGCAGAGCAACCAAGTAGATCTTGGACACTGCATGCGACAGCAAAGATTTGTCTTGAGCCAGCCCAAAGCATTTCCCCGGTTGTCGAACAGGAAACGCTCGCTCAAGTCCGGGCTCGATGCTCAGAGCAGATCTCCGGACGAGACTACTATTTGAGGCTTAGCGAAAGTGGTCTGGACTATGGTCCTTCTTTCCAAAGCATCACTCAGTTGCGGCGATGCGATCTTGAAGTGCTGAGCGAAGTGAAAATCCCCTATGGATCGCATCGAGAGTTCGACACCTGTCAATTCCATCCTGCCCTTCTGGACGCTTGCTTTCAGACCCTTGGAGCGGGGGTAGCCGCCCAAGCGACAGGAAACGACGAACAGGGCGCCTACATGCCCACTCATATAGACGAGATCCGAATCCACAATGGTCCAGGGTTGCATCTATGGAGTCACTCCCATCTGCAAGAACCCGACGCCGGCAGCATCAAGGGAGACGTGTGGCTCCTGGATGAAACTGGGCAGGTAACAGTCGAGATTCTGGGACTACGCTTCCAATCTTTGGCAGCCACGGATCGGGAGAATCTGGACGACTGGCTCTACGAATTCCAGTGGAAGCTAACAGAGCGTCCGGATGGACAGCTGGCCCCGGAATCAGCCGCGCCAGCCTCTCGCGGTAACTGGCTTATCTTTGCCGACAGGATCGGCGTCGGAGAAAAGCTTGGAGCACTGATCAAGGCACAAGGAGACGGGATCATCCTCGTGACGCGCGGCGAATCGTACGAACGCATGGACAGCGAGCATTTTCGCATCAATGCCGAACGACCCGAGGACATGCGACAGCTCGTAGAGGCGGTGTTGAGGCCCGATCGGCCAATCTGCCGCGCGGTTGTCCACCTCTGGAGTCTTGATGCTGGTACTCCAGACGATGCGACTGTCAGTTCGCTGAAGACAGCTCAGACTCTCGGCTGTAGCAGTGTCTTACAGCTAGTCCAGGAGCTGGCTCGGGTCGAACGGAATCCCTTACCCCGGCTTTGGCTGATCACGCGCGGCGCTCAATCAGCAGGGGAAGAGAGCTTGCCCCTGAACACAGCACAGGCGCCTCTTTGGGGGTTGGGTCGCGTCGTCGCCCAGGAGCATCCCATGTTCTGGGGAGGACTCATGGACCTGGAAGCCATGCCTTCGGCTATCGAGGACGCCGCTCATAAGTTGTGGAAAGAAATCTCTGCTCCAGACGGAGAGGATCAGCTTGCATTCCGGCAAGGTCGGCGATACGCAGGCCGTTTGATCCGCAAACCTCGTTCCGCCGCGCAGCCCGCTCCCCTTAGCTGGCGCGCTGACTGCAGCTACTTGATCACCGGTGGACTGGGAGAGCTAGGCCTTTCGGTCGCCCGCTGGATGGTAGAGCAGGGGGCGCGCCGGTTGATCCTTATGGGACGCACCAAGCTCCCCCCACGCGCGCGATGGAACTCAGTAGAAGCGGAAAGCCGGCTGGCCCATCAAATTGCCGCGATTCGTGAGCTGGAAGCCCTGGGAGCGAGCGTTCATCTGGCGGCGGTGGATGTGGCGGACGAAGGACAGTTAACCGCCTATCTGGATGAGTTTCGAGCTGAGGGCTGGCCGCCGATCCGAGGCGTAGTGCACGCGGCGGGAGTTTTGCAAGACGGACTGCTGGTGCAGCTCGATGCCGCGGCAATGGATTCGGTTTTGCGGCCCAAGATGATCGGCGGCTGGCTGCTGGATCGACTTCTCAAAGACGTCCCCCTGGACTTCTTTGTACTCTTTTCTTCCGCAGGCTCCCTACTGGGCCAGCCGGGGCAGGGGAACTATGCGGCAGCAAACGCTTTCCTCGATGGACTCGCTCATCATCGGAGAGCCTTGGGCAAGCCGGCGCTGAGCATCAATTGGGGAGCGTGGAGCGGATTGGGTTTCGCGGAAACGGCGGGAGGAAAACGCCTTGCCGCTCGCCTCGCTCTCGCCGGAATCAAGAGCATCGCACCCGCGCAAGCACTGGAAGTGATGGAACGACTGCTACACCAAGGCTTGGCCCAGGTCGCGGCCGTGCCCGTTGATTGGGCGCGGTATCGTCAGTTTTATCCGGCGGGAACAGAGTCACGGCTGCTCTCTGAGCTTGCGCGTGAGGAAGCTGACAACTCACCGCAAGCAGGGCATCCCGGCGAGAAGAGGGGCGCGCTCCTCGCCGCAGAACCGGCGGAGCGTCTCCAGTTAACGCTGTCCTACCTGACAGAGCTAGTGGCTCGTGTACTAGGACAGTCCGCATCCAAGGTGGACGTACAGCAACCGCTGAGCAATCTGGGACTGGACTCCTTGATGGCGGTCGAGTTGAAGAACCGGATCGCGGCGGATCTAGGCGTAAACGTGCCGATGGTCACGTTTCTCTCGGGACCCAGCGTCGAACAGGCTGCGTCGCAACTGCTTAATCTGCTTACATCTGAGACTTCCGCCTCGTCAGTGCCTCTTGCGTCGGCAAATGGTCACGCCCAAGGGCAGCAAGGACACGGCAGCATCGATGAATATCTGTTGGAGAATCTCGACCAGTATTCGGATGAGGAAGTGAATTCGTTGCTCAGTGATCTGTTGGCCAAAGAGGAAGTTAGTGAATGAGCAGCACTTCCCAGCGAATCGCCGATCTTTCGCCGGGCGAAAAACGGGCCCTACTTGCCCAGCTTCTTCGCAAGCAGGCGCGCGACTCCAAATCACTTTGTCCGCTCTCGTACAATCAGCAGGGCATATGGTTTCTCTATCAACTGGCGCCACAGAGCGTGGTTTACAACGTTAATTTTGCTGCGCGCATCTCGTCCGACGTAAACGTTCCGGCACTGCGGCGCGCGCTGCAGAGGTTGGTCGATCGCCATCCTTCGCTGCGCACTACTTTCCCCGCGCACGCCGGCAAGCCGGTCCAGCAGGTCCACGAACAGCTGAAGGTCAGCTTCGAGGAAGTGGACGGCTCGACCTGGAGCGGAGAGGGACTGAAGGCCCGATTGCTCGAGGAAGCGTATCGCCCATTTGATCTGGAACGAGGTCCGTTGCTGCGGGTGAGCCTGATCATGCGGTCGGCACGGGAACGTGTTCTTTTGCTGGTCGTACATCACATAGTGATCGACTTCTGGTCTCTCGCAATACTTTTGGATGAACTCGGCGTCCTATACCCGGCGGAAAGAGCCGGAGTGAAAGCGCATCTACCTCCTCTTGCTCTGCAATACACTGACTATGTCCGTTGGCAGGCGGAAATGCTGGCAGGTCCGGATGGAGAGCGGCTGTGGGCATACTGGCGGGAGCAATTGAAAGGGGACCTACCGGTACTGGATCTTCCGACCGACCGGCCACGTCCCGCGTTCCCGACTTATCAAGGGGCATCGCACGACTTCACTATGGACGCGGAGCTGAGCTCCGCACTCAAGGCTCTCGCCAAGGCTCAAGGAGCGACGCTGTACATGGTGCTTCTTGCAGCGTTCCAGGTAGTGCTTTCTTACAATAGTGGCCAGGAAGACCTATTGGTGGGATCTCCTATGGTGGGAAGGAGCCGGGCCGAGTTCGAAGGTATCGTCGGCCTCTTTACGAACCCTGTAGTCTTGAGGACGAATCTCTCCGGGAACCCTACGTTCGGGGCATTTCTTGGCCAGGTTCGCCGCAATGTGCTGTCTGCTCTCGAGCATCAGGATTACCCCACCGTTCTATTGGTTGAACGTTTACGGCCTCCACGCGAGCTCAGCCGCCCACCTCTGTGCCAGGTGATGTTCGTGCTTGACAAGCCCCATCGGATCGCGCAACAAGGCGCGTCTCCATTTGTGGCGGCCGACACAGGGCTCCGCATGAATCCTGGGGGACTTGTTCTGGAGTCGGTGGCGCTGGAACGTCGTGCCGCCACTTTGGACCTGGTTTTGTTGATAATCGAGACGCCAGAATCGCTTGCCGCTTCCATGCGGTACAACAGCGACCTGTTCGATACCGCGACCATTGCCCGCATGTCGCAGCATTTCGAAATACTTCTGCGTCGCATACTTCAAGAGCCAACCGCCAGACTAGATGCGCTAAAGCTAATGCTCGCCAAGGCGGACCGGCAACAACAGATGAACGTCCGGAAAGAGCAGAAGGATATTAATATTCAAAAGCTGAAACACGTCAAGCGCAAGAACATTATAACATCGCAACTGAATAGTGAAGCCTTCTCGCAAAAGTAGAATTACGCGAATGCGAATGGACGTTATTGAAGGGTTCCGGCTTTCACCTCAGCAAAGGCATCTGTGGTCGCTGCAGCAGGCCGGCGACGAACTGCCGTATCGTGCGCAATGTGCTGTCCTCATCGAGGGAAGCCTCAACCTGCAGGTTCTAAAGGCTGCCCTGCGGGACGTCTCCGATCGATACGAGATCCTCCGAACCACTTTTCGTTGTCCGCACGGAATGACAATTCCTGTCCAAGAGGTTAACGAGGAAAGTGCACCTTCGATAGATGAATACAACCTGAGCAACTGCGACCCTTTACGCCAGGAGGCGAAAATCGAAGCGCTGTTTCAGGAAGTTGGCCGGGTTTCCTTCGACCTTGCAAACGGGCCGGTCCTGCGCATCTCCTTGCTAACCCTAGCGGCCGACCGGCACATGTTGTTCGCCAACGCGCCATCGCTGTGTGCTGATGCGGCATCACTCAGGATTCTGGTGCGCGAGATTAGCCGCCGCTATTCAGCTTTCGTACGATGCCAAGAACCATCAAGCGACCCGCCTCAATATGCGGATCTCGCCGAGTGGGAAAATGACCTGTTGGAATCGGAAGAAACGCAGGAAGGAAAAAAGCACTGGCGCGAAGTGGAGGCCTCGGCTTCCCGAGTTCCGGTGCTTTCTTTCGAAAAGCGGCCTTCCGCAACGGCGGCCTTCGAGCCCCGGCTTCTGACATCGCCGGTCAATCCCGAGTTGACCGCGAAGATCGGCAAGCTCGTGGCCAGGCATGACGCTTCACCCTCTGCGTTCTTCCTGGCTTGTTGGCAAATCCTTCTCTGGCGTCTCACTGGCGAATCAGACTTTGTGGTCGGCTTGGCGTGCGACGGGCGTACTTACGAAGGGCTACAGGAAGTGCTGGGACTGTTTGCGAAAACTTTGCCTGTTCACTGCCGGCTCGAAGAGCAGCTGCGGTTCAGTGAAGTTCTGGAACGCACTGGTGGATCGGCGCGTGAAGCCGTCGAATGGCAGGAGTATTTCAGCTTTGAAGAACTTCCTCGATTGAATGGAGAAATCGAGCCGCGCCGCTTCTTTCCGGTTGCTTTTGAATTCCAGGATGCGGAGGCGAGCTATACCGAGGGCGAGGCAACCTTTTCCATTCAGAAGCAATACAGCTGTTTTGACCAATTCAAGTTGAAACTCTCCTGCGTACGGCGAGGGGAACTACTGGCCACGGAGCTTCACTACGATTCCAACTTCTTCTGCGCAGAGGATGTCGACCTTCTGGCGCAAGAGTTCCAGACCCTGCTCGAGAGTGTCTGCGCAAATTCGGGGTCGCCAATCGCAGATCTGGATATCGTGAGCCCCAATGAGCGCCGCAAGTTGCTGGTTGAGTTCAACGATACGCGGACCGACTACCTGGAAGACAAGTGTATCCACGAACTTTTCGCGGAACGGGCCCGTCATGCTCCGGAGAATGTCGCACTCGTTTTTGAGGGCCGCTGTCTGACCTACGCTCAGCTCGAGGCTCGCGCCAATCAACTAGCGCATCACCTGCAAGGTTTCGGTGTAGGACCGGAAGTTCCGGTCGCAATCTGCATCGACCGTTCGTTGGAGATGGTCGTAGGCATCCTTGCGATTCTTAAGGCTGGCGGAGCTTACGTGCCACTGGATCCGGAATACCCGCAGAAGCACTTATTCTATGTGATAGAAGATGTTCAGGCGCCGGTACTGCTGACGCAGGCAAGTCTGCGGGACAGCATGTCGGAGCTTGGAATCAAAGTGGTGTGCGTGGATTCGGACTGGGAAGCCATCGCGAGGCATAGTGAAGACACCCCATCACTTAGCGCAACCGCCAAAAACCTCGCGTATGTGATCTACACTTCAGGTTCGACCGGACGGCCGAAGGGAGTAATGGTCGAACACGGCGGACTAACTAATGTTATCAACTGGGTAATAGAGACGCTTGAGCTGTCATCCAGCGACCGCTGTATTTTGAAAACGCCCATCACTTTCGATCCTGCTGGGCGCGAGTTGTTCGCGACGCTGTTGGCGGGAGGAACCCTGGTAATTGCGGAACCTGGCGGTCATCGTGATAGCCGATACCTGGCCGACCTCATCCGTGGCCAGCAAATCTCAATTCTCCATTGCGTGCCATCGCTTCTCCGGCTCCTGGTCGAGGAGCCTGCTTTCGACGAAAGTCTCGTCCTGCGCGCTGTCATGTGCGGCGGCGAGGCCCTGGCGCCACGGATTGTCGCGCGGTTCCACAGCCGCCTCAGGGCCAAGCTGTACAACGTGTATGGACCGACTGAGACAATCATCGATTCTACATATTGGCCATGCGAAGAGCGCAATGCTCACTCTGCAATTCCTATCGGACGACCTATTCCGAACGCACAAGCCTATATTTTAGACGATCTGTTTCATCTTCTTCCGATCGGCGTCGCTGGTAACCTGTGCATCGGCGGTGTGGGTTTAGCTCGCGGCTACGTCGGGCGATCCGATTTGACCGCCGAGAAGTTCATTCCAGATCTCTTCAGTTGCGAGCCAGGAGCGCGATTATATCAAACCGGGGATCTCGCCCGCTACCTGCCGGACGGGAACATCGAGTTCCTCGGGCGTCTTGATTATCAAGTCAAGATTCGCGGGTTCCGCATCGAACTGGGAGAAATCGAGGCAACGCTCGCACAGCACCCGGCCGTGCGGGAGGCTGTCGTCCTGGTTCAGGAAGACGGACCTGAAGAGAAGCGGTTAGTGGCTTACGTGGCCGCCGAGGAAGAGGCACGCACCACCGCTAACAAGCTGCGCGATTTTCTGAAGGACAAGCTCCCCGAGCACATGGTGCCCGCGGTCTTCGTGCTGCTGGAGGCCTTTCCGTTGACCCCCAACGGAAAGGTAGACCGCCGCGCACTGCCGCTACCGGACGGGCGGCGACCCGAACTGGACGAGGCATTCGTGGCATACCGCACGCCTACGGAAGAGCTACTCGCCGAGATCTGGGCCCAAGTCCTAGGCGTCGAGCGAGTAGGTATCTACGATAACTTTTTTCAGCTAGGGGGGCACTCGCTGTTAGCTACCCAGGTTGTTTCCAGAATCCGCGAAGCCTTCCAGGTGGAGATGCCGCTGCGGCGCCTGTTCGAGGCGCCCACCGTTGCCGGTCTGGCTGAAAGTATTGACGTAGGCCGTGGGACAGGACTACAAGCTCCTCCCATTGTGCCTGTTGCTCGGGACGGAGAACTGCCTCTGTCCTTTGCTCAACAGCGTCTGTGGTTCATCGATCAGCTCGAGCCGGGCGGCTCTGTCTATAATTTCCCCGCCGCCGTCCGTCTCAAGGGGCCGCTCAACGTTGCGGCGCTCAAGCAGAGTCTCAACGAAATCGTGAAGCGCCATGAAGCCTTGCGGACGACCTTTGCCATTGTGGATGGCCGCCCAGTTCAGGTTATCGCACCGCTCCTGACGTTGACCGTGCCGATCGTGGATTTGCGAGAGCTAACCGAAACCGAGAGGGAGGCCGAGGTTCAGCGGCTGGCATCGAACGAGGCGCAGCGGCCTTTCGATTTGGCCGAAGGTCCGCTCGTGCGGGCTACGGTCCTACGGCTGGGTGAAGACGAGCACATCGGGCTTCTCACGATGCATCACATTGTTTCGGATGGTTGGTCAACGGGAATCTTGATTCGGGAGATGGCGGGACTCTACGGCGTTTTTTCTTCCGATAGGCTTGCATCGCTGCCTGAGCTACCCATCCAATATGCAGATTTTGCCCATTGGCAGCGAGATTGGTTGCAGGGTGAGGTTCTGGAGACTCAGCTTATTTATTGGAAGCAGCAACTACTTGGTGCGCCTCCGCTCCTGGAGTTGCCCGCGGACCACCCAAGGCCGGCTATGCAAACTTTTCACGGGGCGCACCAATCTATTCTAGTACCCCGGACCGTGGGCGATGGGTTGAAGGCGCTAAGCCGCCAGGAAGGGGTTACTGTGTTCATGACCCTGCTGGCGGCGTTCCAGGTGTTGTTGCATGGGTACACGAATCAAGACGACTTCGTCATGGGCACGCCGATCGCCAACCGTAACCGGCTGGAGGTCGAAGGGCTGATAGGATTTTTCGTAAACACGCTTGTCTTGCGCGCGGACCTTTCAGGCAATCCGACTGTTCGAGAGCTTTTGCGCCGGGTGCGGGAAGTGTGTTTGGGAGCTTATGCGCATCAGGACCTGCCCTTTGAAAGGTTGGTCGAGGAATTGCACTTGGCGAGGGATCTAAGCCGTAATCCGCTCTTCCAGGTGATGTTCGTGTTTCAGAATACGTCGCTGCAAACAGTGGAACTGCCGGGGTTGAGCCTGAGTCCTGTAGAAGTGGACACCGGGACGACTCACTTTGATCTGACCCTGCATATCGTCGACACCGAGCAAGGCCTCTCCGTAAGGCTAGCATACAACACGGATTTGTTTGAGGCTGGCACTATTACACGTATGCTTGGCCATTTTGGCAGCTTACTGGAATCCCTGGCCGCCGCTCCTGAGCGACGCCTCTCGGACTTACTGCTATTAACCGAAGTTGAGCGACAGCAAGTACTGGTGAACTGGAACGACGCTAAGGTTGATCGTCCGAAAGACCTTAGTATCCATGAGCTTTTTGAGGCGCAGGTCGAGCGAACACCTGAGGCGATAGCGGTAGTACTTGAAGAACGGCAGCTTACGTACGAAGAGCTGAACCGGAGGGCCAACCAACTGGCGAATCATCTGCGGCTTTTGGGAGTGGGGCCGGAGGTACCAGTCGGGATCTGCCTCAAGCACTCTTTGGAGATGGTCGTCGGATTACTGGGTATTCTAAAGGCGGGCGGAGTCTACGTGCCCCTGGATCCAGCGTATCCGAAGGAGCGACTCGCCTTCATACTGGAAGACGCCGAACCTTCAGTACTTTTGACACAGGAACCGTTGCTTGGAGGATTTCCGGAACTTAAAGCGAAGGTGGTCTGTCTGGATTCAGATTGGAAGGCAATTGCCGAGGAGGATGCGGAGAACCCAATCTGCTCAACCATGCCCGAGAATGTGGCTTATGTAATCTATACCTCGGGGTCCACCGGTCGTCCAAAGGGAGTTCTCATTTCGCATGGTTCGATTGCAGAGCACTGCCTCGATGTTCAAAAGTACTACGAGCTGGATTCCACGGATAAGGTGCTCCAGTTTGCCTCGTTAAGTTTTGATCTTTCATTGGAGCAAGTGTTGCCCACACTTATCGTCGGGGCCACGCTGGTTATGATGAGTACCGACGTATGGCGTCCTGCGGAATTTCATAAAAGGATCTCAGAGTTCGGAACGACTGTGCTCAATGTTCCAACCGGTTTCTGGCAAGAGCTGGCGCGAGAGTGGGCGGACCTTTCGGAGTTGGTTCCAAATATTCAGCCCAGAGTCTTCGTCGTGGGCGGAGATGCTATGTTGCCTCAGTTCCTTGCCATGTGGGATCGAACACCGGTGAGTTCAACCCGTCTGATCAATGCTTACGGGCCGACGGAGACGACTATTACGGCAACTGTCTTTGATATCACTTCGCGGCTTCGCGAGCACTCAACTCCTCAGAGAATTCCTATTGGCCGTCCCCTCGCTAACAGAGAGACCTACATTCTAAACAAGTACGGTGACGCTGTTCCCGTGGGAGTTCCGGGTGAGCTGCATATAGGCGGTGCCTGCCTGGCCAGAGGCTATCTGAATCGAGCCGATTTGACCGCAGAGAAGTTTCTCCCGAACCCGTTCAGCGGCGAGCCTGGAACGCGACTGTATAAGACGGGGGACCTCGCCCGCTATCTGTCCGACGGGAATATCGAGTTTCTGGGTCGAATTGATCATCAGGTGAAGATCCGCGGGTTCCGCGTCGAACTTGGAGAAATCGAGGCAGCGCTTCGCCAACACCCTGCTGTGCGCGAGACTGTCGTCCTGGCCCGGGAAAACGCTCCCGGAGAGAAACTGTTGGTCGCCTATGTGGTCGCTCGGAGGGAGTCCCAACCAACTGCAGGTGAGCTGCGAGTCTTTCTGAAGGAGAAGCTACCCGATTATCTGATGCCCGCGGTTTTCGTGCCGCTCGATACCTTGCCGTTAATGCCCAACGGTAAGATAGACCGCGGTGCCTTGCCGGAACCCGGGCGAGCACGGTCCGAACCAGGACGGGCGTTGGTGGCCCCGCGTAATGCTCTGGAACTCCAGCTCACTAGTCTGTGGGAAGAAGTTTTGGGTGTTCGGCATATCGGCGTGACGGACAATTTCTTTGAGCTGGGAGGGCACTCCTTGGCGGCCGTTCGTTTGTTCGCATTGATAGAAAAGAGACTGGGCAAGAAAGTCCCATTAGCCACTGTGTTTCAGGGAGCAACGGTTGAGCATCTAGCGAATATTCTCCGCCAGCACGCCAAAATGGCGCCAAGTTCATCTTTGGTAGCTATTCAACCGGGCGGCAACAGACGGCCTCTCTTCTTGATACATCCGGCCGGCGGACACGTCTTTCCCTACGTCCATCTGGCGCACCATTTAGGGCCTGATCAACCTTGCTATGGCCTACAGGCACGAGGGCTGGAAGAGGGACAGCAACCGCACTCGCGCATCGAAGACATGGCCGCTTACTACATCGAAGCGCTACGGACGGTGCAGCCCACTGGCCCCTACCTTCTGGGAGGATGGTCCATGGGAGGCATAGTGGCCTTCGAGATGGCGCAGCAGCTTCATGCGCAGGGGCAACGCACGGCATTGTTGGCCTTGCTGGATACGCGGATTCCCACGGCCGACGAGGAATTTGCGGACGAAGATTTCGAGGCGACGTTGCTCATCGATTTTGTCCGCTATTTCGGTCTTTCACTGGATCTCCGGGACTCTCTCGCCCGACTTCCAAAGCACGAGCTGATGGAGCGCGTGCTGGAGTACGCGAAAAGAGCCGGCCTGATGCCCTTGGATATTGAAATCTCCCAAGCTCAGCCATTCATCGAACTCTGCAAGGCCGATTTTCGAGCTACGCGAAACTACGTACTGAATCGCTACCCGGCTCGAATTACGCTCTTCAAGGCTGCTCAGGAGCTTGAAGGAACCTCGTCTGACCCGACCTTGGGGTGGAGTGAGTGGGCTGCTGGAGGAGTGGACGCCGATGTCGTTCCGGGCAATCACGCTACGATGGTTTACAAGCCTCACGTCGAAGTCCTGGCTGACAAGCTGCGGGCTTGCCTCGATCAGGTGCGAGCGACTGAAGAATGGTCCGCTGACGAAGCCAACCGATCGATCGGATCGATGAAGGACGCAATATGAATAGTGACGACAGAGAAGACACCACAACCTACAAAGTAGTTGTAAATCACGAAGAGCAGTATTCCATCTGGCCTGCCGAAAAGAAAAACCCGCTTGGTTGGACGGATACAGGCAAGACCGGTTTCAAGACCGAATGCCTGGCTTACATTAAGGAGGTGTGGACCGACATGAGACCGCTTAGTCTGAGAAGGAAAATGGATCAGCGGGACAAACAGAGCCATTCATCAAAGAGTTAAGTTGTATATTCTACCTTGTACGGACAGATTCTGAATGAGTCGATCGACAAACGCCGTTGCTTGTAACTCCTGGCTTTCATTCCGCAAGCCTGGCGCAGAGGCCCGTCTTCGTCTGTTTTGTTTCCCGTACGCGGGAGCCGGTGCTTTGATTTTTCGCGCTTGGTCGGACGGCTTGCCAGCTGATGTCGAGGTCTGCCCGGTTCAACTCCCGGGACGGGGAACTCGGCTGATGGAGCGTCCTTTCACTCAACTTTCGCCTCTTGTCGAAGCGCTCGCCCAAGCTCTGGTTCCACTCCTCGACAAGCCGTTCGCCTTCTTCGGTCACAGCCTGGGAGCATTAGTCAGCTTTGAACTCGCCCGTCGGATCCGCAGACAATATGGGGTGCATCCCGTTCGCCTATTTGTATCTGCTGGTCGTGCGCCTCAAATCCCTCATCGAACCCGGCCGATCCACACCCTGCCAGACAAAGATCTTCTGGTGGAGCTGCGCCGGCTGAACGGCATGCCCAGCGAGCTTTTGGACCACGAAGAATTAATGGAGATCATGCTTCCGGTACTGCGGGCAGACTTTGCAGTGTACGAAACCTACGTGTACCTGACTGAGCCGCCCCTGGACTGTCCCATCTCAGCGTTTGGCGGCTTGCAGGATCTCAGAGTGAAAGACAGCGATCTTGAAGCCTGGCGTGCTCAGACGAGTGCTTCGTTCTCACTGCGCATGTTTCCCGGAGACCATTTCTTCTTGAAACAGCCTCTTCTACTTCAGACGCTCTCCCAGGAACTGCAATGGAGCCGGTGATAACGGTCACACCAAGATAGTTCCATGACCTCAACTCCTACACCGTGGAACCTTCCACCGGCGACGATAATATTAGGTAGCAAGGAAGTACATGTCTGGCGAGCCTCTCTGGACGAGCCCACGCAGCAGCTCGATAGCTTCCTGCATACCCTTGCGGCAGATGAGCAAACGAAGGCCGAGCGGTTTTACTTTCAGAAAGACCGCGATCGCTTCATCATCGCTCACGGAGTACTCAGGGCTATCCTCGGCCTCTATTTGAACAGAGCTCCGAAATCCTTTTCCTTCTGCTACAGTTCTCACGGAAAGCCCGCCTTGGCCTGCGAATCTGGAGGGGATACGATCCGCTTTAACATGTCCCACTCTCACGGTGTGGCCCTCTACGCGGTTACTCGTGGTCGCGAGATCGGCATCGATCTCGAATTCATCCGCTGCAATTTGGAAGCAGCGCAGATCGCAGAACGATTTTTCTCGCAAAGCGAGATTGCGACGCTCCGGGCGCTTCCGCCCAGCCTTCGGAAATACGCATTCTTTCTCTGTTGGACCCGGAAGGAAGCCTACATCAAGGCAAGAGGCGAAGGACTCTCCATCCCGCTGGATCAGTTCGACGTGTCGCTGACTCCGGGAGAACCTGCAGAGTTGTTGACCACCCGACCAGATTCAGACGAAGCCCTTCGTTGGTCTCTGAAGGAGCTGATTCTCGGCTCCGGCTACGTGGCCGCTCTTGCCGTCGAAGGACGCGGCTGGACCCTGCGCTGTTGGCAATGGCCGCGACCACTTCGAAGCACCGCGTAAACTCCAGGTCCGGCGCTAATCGCGCTTGGGTTCGGCAACCAGATGTCTTTGCGTTACAGGCTCTGAGGGCATAAAATGAGTTCACCTCGCCCGAGAGTTCGTGACATCTCCATACTCTGCCCGAGGAAGAGTTGCCGTTTTCCACGCGGTATGCGTGCCGGGGTATCTGCACCTGAGCAGGGCCCCACATGCATGCTCCCGTGCGCCGGCGCGTATCGTCGTTTCTGTTTAGGAGGTGCAAATTTTAGAATGAGCGCTTCATCGTTCCGGGTCTGGATTCTGATTCCTTCACTCACCGTGTTTGCAGCCGTTTTAGCCCTCTGGCCTGCTGTGGGCCGCACCGATGCTGTTCTGGCGCCGAGCACAGAGTCGAGTGCAGGTGGCGCAACGGATGCCTGGCTTGTGACGCGCGGTTTGATCGGCCAGGCGATGATCAGCGAGCAATCCGGCAGTGACATAATGACGCCTCCGCCGGGCACCGAGGTAGACGAAACTCGGCAAACGGAGAATCTCACGGGCGAAGTCCTGAACCGGGTCAAATCGTGGAACGAAATGGTCGACGACGACACGATTCATATCGAGGTGACCACACTATCGACCTATCAGTTCGAAGTCGCATTCTGGCTGTTTCCCAATCATCGCCAGGGTTGCACCATGTACAAGTGGACGCTCTACGATAATGGACGCGCCCTGCAGAGCGCGTTCTGGCGTAACGATGCAGCAGTGCTGCGGCTGGCCGGAGCTGCGGACCTGCCCCATGACTTGTATCCGGACTCGGTTCCATGGATGGCGTTTCTGCGCGTCCTCGACGCGCCGCACGAAGGCGGTGAAGGTATGATTCATCAACAGATCACGCCGTACAGCTATGTAGGTCAGGAGGTTTGGGCCGCAGGACCCGAACAGGTCAGCGTGCCGGCCGGCTCCTTCTCCGCGCTAAAGGTAACCGCGAAAGTCGACATCACGACGGTTATGCCGAACTGGCCACGCTTCGTCCTGCAAGTCATCAAGCCGGTAGTTCCCAAAAACACGCTCTATTTCGAGGCGGCGCCACCCTACCGGCTGCTCAAGCAGGAAGGCACCACCTTTGTCGGCGGTCCTCGGGTCACCACCGAACTCGTTCGCTTCTACATCGCAGGCACACAGCCGGTCGTAGCTGCAGCGACCGTGGGGGCAGCCCACGCGCCGATCGGCGCCGTGCTCGGGGGCGCATCGATTCCCAAGTGACTCCTTTCTCTAGTCAGCCAGCGTCTCCTTTTGCCGTCACTCCCGCATCCTGCCTGTCACGCGTCTCGTCCCTCGCTATTTGACCGTCTCGCAAGCGGATCAAACGGCGAGCCCGTTCCATGACCTGGGGATCATGGGTGGAAAAGATGAAAGTCGTACCTGTCGCCCGATTGAGGTGTTCCATTACATCGAGGAGGGCGATAGCAGTCGCAGAGTCCAGATTCGCTGTGGGTTCATCCGCCAGAATAAGCGCAGGTTCTGTAACCATGGCCCGTGCCACGGCAACCCGTTGTTGCTGCCCGCCCGACAACTCCGCCGGGCGACGATCCTCGAGGCCGGCGAGGCCGATTTCAGAAAACAGCTTTTCCACTTTTTCTCTACGCTTATGCGCAGGCATCCCTTGGAGAAGCAACGTAAACTCGGCGTTTTCCAGCGCGGTAAGGACAGGCAGCAGGTTGTACGTTTGGAACACAAAGCCGATGCGCTGCAAACGCAGATGCGCCAGTTCACTTGAAGATAAAAGCTGAAGGTTTTGCCCTGCCACCCATATCTCGCCCGCGTCAGCCCGGTCCAGTCCGCCAATGATGTTGAGCAGAGTGGTTTTACCAGAACCCGACGGACCGGCAGTAGCCGCGAATTCTCCGGCAGCAATCTGCAGAGACACGCCACGCAGTGCCGGAACCTCGATAGATCCGGTGCGGTAGGTCTTCCTCACGTCCTTCAGTTCCACCGCCCACTCTGCCACCGCCATCGCCCTCCTTTCTAGAGCGTCTTCAATGCGTCTGGCAACTCTGTTCGCGCTGCCTTGAGCGCCGGATAAAAGGAAATCATTGTCGCCATCGCGAATACAATACTAACGGACCACCCGATTCGATTCGAGCTTAAGCGCGAGTAAAGAATAGGATCGAAGACAAGCGCGGGTGGAAGTCCCGCCTTGAATATCCAGCGTAGATCCAATCCCGAGGTAGCGAAATAATGTTCTACGCTCAAACCCAACGCCAGTCCCAAAGCCAAACTTATCGCCGTGAGTGCCAGAGATTCGCCCACGACCATCACTGCAAGCTGGCGAGGTTTAAGACCGAGAGCTTTACAAACACCGAATTCATACCGGCGCTCCAGTACTCTCATGAGAATCGTATTGAGTATACCCAATCCTACCATGGCCAGTATCACACCGTTCATGATGTAGTTAAAGGCGTGGTCCAGGCCGAGAATCTGGGCAAGCATCGGGATTGATTCGCGCCAGGTCAGGACTTCCACCGGCTCTCCCGTCAACCGCTTCCGCAAAGCTCTTGCTACCCCCGGCGAGTCACCTTCCTGTTGAAGCAGGATGGCTACCTGAGTCACCTGGCCGTCTGCCACTCCGAGCAGGGCCTGAGCCGCGGGTAAGGGTAGGTGAATGATGTTAGCGTCGACCGCTTGTAGCCCCGTGCGGAAGATGCCGCTCACTCGCAAGAGAGTGCTTTGCATCTCCTCGCCAGCGCCATTCTTGGTCTCATTGCCAGGCTGTCGCAGCGCCTGAGTCATGAGCACCACTCGAGAACCAATCTTTACCTCGAGCTTGTGAGCCAGATCGGCGCCAATCACAACGCCAGAAGGTTTGTCGTTACGTAGATATGTCCCTTCAACTATCCGCTCTGGGATCAGCGATACCGCGGGCTCGTCTTGCGGAATCACTCCCGTGATTCTCACGCCAGCCGAATTGGCTGAGGAACTTAGAAGCCCGGTGGCTAGAAGCCTCGGACTGATTCCTCGTACAAGCTTCTTCATTCCCGCAGTTTGCAAAAATCCCTTGATTCTGGATACCACTGTGGCCGGAAGCAGCAGCTCATCGGAGCTCGAGTCTTGATACCCCTTCGCCTGGATCACAACATGCCCCGGACCAAACCGCACCCCGGCGGCAATCGTTTGCTCGTGCCCGCCGTCGAGCAGACCCAGAGAGATCAGCAGCAATGCGAGACCCAAACCCAGCGCCAGTGCCGTAAGCGCGGTACCTCGGGGATTACGCCAGAGATTGCGCCAGCTGATCTTCACTAAAAGGAGAACACTTCTCACTGTTTAGACCTTGCGAATTGCTTCGGTCGGCCGAAAATGAGCGGCTCGCCAGGCAGGATAGAGCGCAGATACTAGAGCTGTGGCAGCCAGCCCGAGTGCCGCTTGACCATAGGCGGGAAAATCCTGCCGGCCGTACCAGAGGTGCCCCACCACCACTCCGGCTAGAGAGATTACCCCGCCGGTAGCGCCACCCAGGTCCAGACCGTGCTCCTGCAGATACCAGAGGATCGGGACGCCAAGCGCGCCTCCCACAACCAGGCTCGCCACTGCCAACCCTGCCGCCTCTGTCAGGATCAGAACAATCACCTGAACCGGGCGCATTCCCAGGGCCATCAGCATGCCCAGTTCACGCGTGCGCTCAAAAACCGCCATGAGCATGGTGTTCATGACACCGATCACCGCCAACAGGAAGAAAATGAAGAAGAGAACAAAGGTGATACCGTGATTGAACTGCACGTAATTAGCCAATTCCGGCGCCAGCTCGGGCCATGCCATTACCCGTACGGGAAGAGTTTTACTCAGTTGGAGACCGAGTGCGGCAGCCACAGTAGTAGCTGCCATTATGTCATTCAGCTTGATACCAACTTCATGGATCCTCGTGGGCGCCAGGTGCAGTAGGTCCTGCAGAGAAGACAGAGACATCAGAACCAAACCCCGGTCCACAGCATCAAGACCACTGTGAAAACTCCCAACCACTGTGTACACGTCGTTGCCCATCGAACCATCGGCCGCCTGCGTCAGCAGGACAATTTCCGAGCCCACGCCGATGCCAATCGTGCTCGCGAGTTTATCTCCTATCACTACCCCCTTTGGCATCCGCGCCGTCAGGTAACTACCTTTTGCTATCTGACTATTTAGAATAGTAACCTTCGGCTCCTGATCAGGGACGATTCCCATCAACTCCACTCCAGCAGAGCGATGAGCCGCACTTAGCAAGCCGTATCCGTAAACCCTAGGCGTCGCAGCATAAACCCGGCGATCAGCGGTGACGGCGGCCAGCACTGCGCCGATATCTGTCCCTTGCCTTCCGCCCAGAGTCTTTTGAATGGAACGGCTGGGGTAGTAACCCGGAGCGTGCACCTGGATCTGGGACATGACGAGACAAGTACCGTTCTGGATCATCTGCCATCTCAGACCGGCCATCAGGCACGCAACGAACAGCAGCATGACATAGCCAAACGCTATGGCGGCCATCGTGATGAAAGTACGCCGAGGATTGCGCCAAAGGTTGCGCCACGCGAGCTGTAAAAGCCGTCCTCTCATCACTTCGGGCTGGGCAGCGAAAACGTCCCTTCGCTAATCGGTACATCGAACGCGACATCTTCGTACTCGATCGTCGTCTGCGCACCGGCCTTCTCTGCCGTTCGCATGACGAGGCGCGTCGGAATGAGTCTGCCACTCATTACCTTGTAATCAGAAAAGGTAAGCTCTCGGACCAATTGCCCATTCTCGTCATAGAACCCCTGCCAGGTGGGCACGGCGTCTGCTTTGCGAATCTGCAAAATGATCTTTCCCCATACCACCGCGGCTTGCGGCTTCGGTGTCAGAGCATATTCATCCACCTCAATCCCACCGCGTTTTCCCTGGAAAAAGGTGCTGATGGAGTAATCGCGTGTCAGGAAGGTTTCCTTCACCAGATCATCAATAGTGAAGTCGCTTCCCATCCACGAGTTCATTGCCATCGATGGAGGAATTTTAACCGTGCGATTCGACTTAGGCAAATAGTACCAGATGTCGCTGCCCTCTTTCAGGATGGCGGTGCCTGCCTCATCTTGAGGATTGGTGATGCGGACAAGAATCTTTTCCCCGAGTGACCAGATCTTCATAGAGATATCGCGTTGTCCATCTTCATTGATGATCTGCATTTTCACCGTCGCGATGCTGGAGGTGCTGCTAAAGAGACGAGCTACCCGTTCCACGGTCTCCCGCGTCTGTTGATCGTCCGCAGCATGAGACATCGGAGCCAAGCTCAACAATGCCAGCCCTAGAAACGTGGCGACGCTTCTCTTTTGCCGACGGATGAAAGTCATAGCTGTCCGACCTTGCGCTTGGTCACTAATTCGCTTTCGACCTCGACTGCTTCTTCCACGAGGGGTGCACCCATGGCCAGTCCCATCGGTATACGGGCTACGAGGTTGAAGGCGGTTACGGCCAAGGACAGCGCGAACAGATCGTCCTTGCTGGCAAACCGGGCAAAAGCCAGGGTGAAGACCAACTGAGTCGTTCCGATTCCACCTGGTGAGAATGGCGAATTTCCGATCGCCACGATGAATGGCGTCAATGCTAACGTCTGCATGAGCGGGACGGGGATATGAAAGCTGACGAACTGTCCATAGAGCGCAAAGCCCGCTACCAGGACGATTAGAAACCTGATGGCGAGAAGCTTGATGTAATGCGACGGCCGCGCGATGCGGAAACTCGCCATCGAGGGCCGTTCGTAGATCCATCGGAGCCAATTACCGGTCCGGAGCTGCGCTCCCCATAAGAGCCAAAACGAAGCGATGAGACAGCCCGCGCCCAACACGCCTGCGGCGTAGTTGAGACCGATCCGAATCGGTGACGTCGGCACGAGAGCGATCGCCAAGAGCGACAATGTGGTCAGCAGCAGGGCGTCGAGATAGCCTTGGAACAACAAGGTGCATCCGCCCATTATCCAGGGCACCCGCTTGCGGGCATGCAGAAAAAGCACGAACGCACCGCTGGCGACATAGGAGTTCACAATCTGAAGGAAATAGACCGCGGCCATGGTCGGAAGCAGTTCGACCTCTCCAGTCGGAGCATGAAAGTAACTGAACAAGCAGGAATACAAGACTGTCTCGCCGATAAACCAGCATAGAAAGCCGCTCAGGCTGGCAATAACAAAAATCCAGAGCGTGGCGTGGCTTCCCGCGCCGACCACCTGCCTCCAGGAGACACCGCGTGCAGCATAGCATACGATTGCTGCCGCTATCGAATAGGCTACGAGGTTTTGCACCACCGTTTTGCGCACCAGACTTTCACTCACTCAGGCACAACCGTTTACGCGTCGCGGAACCTATATTATAGGCTGTTCATCACAAGCATGATGCACGCCGCGCAGATTCTCATAGAGTTGCAGAATCGGCTGGCGATTTAAAGCCGCCTGATGGCGGAGCAGAACTACCAACACCAGAGCCTCTAGGAGGGAGTGAAGGCGATCATGCATAATTTAGAACACCAGGACGGGGCGACGATCGACAAACTGCGGAGGACGGAGGAGCAGCATCGCAGAATTATTAACGCGGAAAGCGGACATGCGCTGCTTGTCGTTGCGCCCGGTCTCGCACAGGATGTGGGTGGCCTTGTTGACGCTAGCTCCGACCTCTTGTTGGCGCTGATGAATTGACCTGTGCCTGCGAAAACTCCATTTTGGGGGGAGAATCGGGGGCGGCGGGGAGTACGGGGTGATGAAATGGAGGAATTGAGTAGGACGCCGACCAGCCCCGATCGCGCTGGCCAGTCTGGGCAGTAAGTGTTCGCCATCGGGATTCAGCACCTGATGGCATGGCCTGCCACACAGGGGCGGCCGTGGGAGATCGCGCAGCCCCCGAAAGCGGATCAGGCGGCGAGGCGTTCATAGCGATGGTGAAGCCCGCCGACTTGCGGAATCGCGATCACCTTGCCGCTGTTTGGCTGTTGAATGGGGCGAGCATCCGGGCAGTCTTTGTCGAGCGGCAGATGCGTCCGAGAGCGGCGATAGTAATGGACGTACGAGATTAGGACCCGGCGCAGATGGCGCTCGCTGATCACAACCACATGATCCAGACACTCGCGCCGAATCGAGCCGATGACCCGCTCGACGTACGCATTCTGCCAGGGCGATCGTGGCGCAGTAACGAACTCCGTTATGTCCATCGCTTCGAGCCGGCATGGGAAGTCCGAGCCATACGACGCGTCGCGGTCTCGCAGCAGGTAGCGTGGCGCGGTGTCCCACGGAAATGCCTCGGTGATCTGGCGGGAGAGCCAACCTGCGGTGGGGTGCTGCGTGACGTTCAGATGCAGAATCTTCCGCCGCGCGTGACCGAGGATCACGCTCACGTACAGTAGACGAAACGCAGCGGTGACGCCCACAAACATATCGATGGCGGCGATGCCGTCGATCTGTTTGCTCAGCAAGGTCCGCCACGTTGGTGAGGGCGGACCATGTCGTCGGACCATATGTCTTCCGACGGTTGCCAGGCTCACTTCGGTGCCCAATTTTAGCAGTTCGCCGTGAATCCGTGGCGCACCCCACAACGGGTCGCAACGCTCATCTGTCGGATCAAGTCACGAATCTAGCGATTCACGCCGGTCCGCCCAAAGCGGCGCGAGCTTGGGCGCCAACGCCAGTTGTTTTTTGCCAAAAACTCTGAAAGCGGCAAAAATCTGGGGTTTCGAGATTCATCGACATGACATCGCCGGTATGGGTTGTCCCTACCAAAAATCCCATCTGAACCGAAATTCGAGCGGCTTCAAGAATCGGTATCGAATTGATGGCTTAGTGAGACGCGCTGCGATCTGAACCGCGAGCGGCTCACCTTGATCGAGATCGAAAGAACCTCCGATACATAGATCCTGGATCCTGATGCGACGGCGTACCGGCCGCCTCGCAGCAATTGGTGAGCAGGAATCAGGGGCGAATCAGGCTGTGGCTTCTCAATACTTGATCCGCCTGGATTCATTGGTGGTTTCGACCGCCGGCGGATAGCCTTCGTTCAAGGCGATGCCGGTGAGAGGCTTCCCTCTTCTGGGGATCGAATTCCCTGTTACGTCGAAAAAATTCCTTGTTCCTCCAAAATAATTCCCTGTTCGGTTGAGTAGGGAATTCCGACGAAAACCCGATAGAGGACGAGCCTTTTTCTGCTGCAACTCGGCCCCAAGGCGGTCGAAATCACGAACATTCTTTGTGTTTTCCATGTGATCAGGGAATTTGATGTGGAGAGCAGTTCGCATCGGACTGCATCATCCGCCACGCTGCTGCCGCCGCGAGGCCGCCGGCTGGAGCGATCGCTATCTTTGCGGATTCAAACTTCCGAATTGCTCGGCCCTTTCGAAGTCGACGTTAGTCTGCCGGTCGGACTGCGACGGCGCCCAGTTCCACAGCGTGTACTGGAAGTGACGGTAGCCGCCGGCAAAGTGCAGGCCTTTGGGAGGACCCGGCTCAAGCCCGTCGTGCGGCATCCAGTTCTGGTACTGATAGGGCTCCCAAGCGTGGTAAATCACGATCTGGTCGGGTCGCGTGCACGGACTCAGCTTCGCCCTGACGATGAACGAGCCGTAATCGTTGAAGACGCGGATATAATCGTGCTCGGCGATCCCCCTGGCCTTGGCACTTTCCGGGTTGACGAAGACGAAAGGCTCTCCGCGATGCAGCTTGAGCATCTCCTCGGAAACGACCCAGTTGGAATGGATGCTCCAGCGCAGATGGCCACCGGTAAGCCGCATCGCTTGCGAGCCGCCAATGTCGGGCGGTTGCTTGTAGCGCACCAGATGCTCGTCCGCTTCGACGAACCACGGGTGGTCGATGTAGAATTGTATTCTGCGCGTGGTGGTTGAGTACGGTACTTTCTGCTCGACCTGGTCGCGAAAGGGGGCATGGATATGCCCCGGTACCATGTCGGCGTTCTGCACCACGCTCGCGTGCCAGGTGGGCCGGCCGCTGAGCCATGCCATGCCGTTCTTGCGCAGGTTGGCCAGGTTCAGCTCTTCCCCGTCCACGCTGGTGAACCATCCCATCTGTCCCATCGCGCGGTAGGTGTCGTCCAAAAGTCGTTCTTCATCCTGGTTGCTGTCGTCATACCGATTGCCGAAGGTGGCACGCCACCCGAGCTCGCGCACGAGGATTTCCCCGTTCCCGGATTTGTAGCGCTCGATTCCGCGCGCCAGGAGGTGAGTCTGAACCTGCTGCAGCAACCCGAGCACGATCTGGCGGTCGGTCTTCGACTCCCCGAGCATCGGCACACTCTCGTCGGTAAAGGCGGTCAGGCGACTGACCGGAAGCGAGAGGCGCATATCGGCGTACTCATAGAACGACCCGGCCGGCAGCACGTAATCCGCGTAAAGCCCGCTCGTGCTCCAGCGGGAATCGACCACCACCGCAAGTTCCAGTTTCAACCACAGGTTCTTGAGATAGGTGTTCATGCCGCCGCGATGGCGGCGCAGCGGATTACCTCCGGAAACCAGCACCGCCTTGGGTGGGATGTCGCGGGCCGGGCGCTCGAACCCGTCCCACCATCCTTTAGCCACCGCTTGCTCGGCATATTCGCTGATCTTGCGCGGTGCGTTCGGGTCGTTGAGGTATTTGTCCCACACCTCGCGGTAGCCGGCGTGGTAGAGCCACAGGAAAACCGGCGGCGCGCCCGTGCCCGCCGACCGCATCCCTTCGCGCATCGCGCCCAGAGCCGCCTCGGCCGGTGGCATAGTCGGATCCATTTTGAAGTGCGTGCGGTAATTCTCCTGCAGCATCTGCGACAGGTTCACCGCCGTCATGATCGGGTCGCGCCCCTCCAGCAACTGATTCGGCATCGCGCCGACGAAGGCCGAACCCGCGACCGCTTCGGTGCCGGCCGACCAGCCGAGAATACCTGTGCCGGGTTTGCCGAGGTTGCCGGTCAGAGCCAGGATGTAACAGTACGAGCGTTCGAGCAGATCGCCATGGTAAAGCTTCCCGGCGTTGGCAATCGAAGCAAAGAACACCTTGCGCGGGGGCTTGACCAGTTCCGCCAGCTCGGCGAGCTGCTCGGGATGAATCCCTGAAATTTCGTGGACCTTCTCCGGCGTGTATTCCGCCACTCGCCGCTTGAGCAGTGAAAAGACGGTGGTCACGCCAAGCTGCCTGCCGTCCTTTAGAGTCACATTGAGTTCGGCCTCGAGCGCGTAATCGCACGCCATCGCGAGCGTGCCCTTGGGCAGCGGCTCAAGTTTGCCGCTTGCGCTGTCGATTACGTAAAACTGCTCGGCGTCGCCTTTTTCCTTGAGGTCCGATTCCCGCAGGAAAGCACCGTTATCGGAGCGCACCAGCACCGGGGCGTCGCTCTGCTCCTTGACGAACTGCGTGTCGATCCACCCGCGGTCGATCAGGATCTTGGCCACGCCAAGCCACAGGGCCGGATCCGCCGACCAGTTGACCGGCAGCCACATGTCGGCAAACTGGGCGCTCGGATTCTTGTCGGGCAGGATCGCCACGACCTTCGCTCCGCGATAACGCGCCTCCAGCGTGTAGTGGATTTCGGAGATCATCGAGTAAACCGGGTTGCCCTGGGTGATCAGGAGCGTGTCGGCAACAAAATAGTTCTCCATTCCCGGGCTATGCTGGGATTGGCCGAAGGTCAGATATTGGCCGGGGCTGAAGTCGCCGATTAGGAAGTTGACGTCGAGGCCGACGCCGCCCAAGCGCCCGACGAAGCCCGGCATCGAGCCTTCGCCGCCACCGCGTACGATTCCGGGGCCATTGGTGCCGCCGTCACCCACGATCGCCTGCGGTCCGTGGCGTTCGATGATATCGGCCAGCTTGCCGCCGATCTCGTCGAACGCCTGTTCCCACGAAATCCTCTCCCATTGGCCGCTGCCCCGCTCCCCCTTGCGCTTCATCGGATACAGCACGCGGTCGGGGCCGTACATCGAGCGCGAATGCTGGTAGCCCTTCTGACATCCGCGAGGATTGCTGTCGGGCAGGCGGAAGTCGGGGTCCTCGAACCCGGGAAGGGTGCATGAGATCTCTTCGCGCACGACCTTTCCGCCGCGCATGTAAACGCGAAACGGACAGCTTCCCGGCAGGCAATTGACCCGGTGCGTGCCCCACCTGCACGAATCCCACTGCCAGTAATTCTCGGCTGCCATCAATGCCTTCGCCATGGATACTCCTTGCCTCTCTCTCTACTGGCGATAGATCCGCGGCCCGTCAGGCGCAAACCGATCCATCAAGAAGCGCTCCTGCGGCTTTTCGGAGGCAGTCTTGGGAATCTCATCAACCACCTGAAGGTACGAGGGAACGAAGTTCGATTCCAGACCTTTAGCGCAGGTCGCGAACACGCTGGCGGGATCAAAGGTCCTGGCGTCCACCGGCACGACGGCCGCGACCACGTCCCTCTCGCCAGGCGCACCGGAGGCCGCAGGCACGCCGTAAACGAACACGTCATCCACCTGCGGGTGCTCGGCAATGACCTTCTCGACGAAACCGGGATTGACGAAGTCGCCGTTGTGGCGAATGCCGCCGCCCTTGCGGAAATCAAAGTAGTACCACCCGTCGGCGTCGCGATGGCACATGTCGCCGCTGCGCAGCCACCCGCCGCGCGTTTTGCTTTGCGAGGCTTCCTTGTTCTTGAAGTACTCGACCTCGACGCGCTCGCCGGTGCTCGGTCGCGAGATCAGCTCGCCCACCACGCCGGGCGGGCACTCATTGCCCTGCTCGTCAACGATCTTCATCTCGAGCGTCGGCGGCGGCTTGCCGAAGCTGCCGATGGGGCCGACGCCGATCGGATTGATTGCCAGGCCGCCCTCGACCGCGGCGTACGCCTCGAGGATCTTGACGTTGAAGCGCTCCTCGAAGGCGCGCCACAAAGCCGCGGGCATGCCGCCGCTGAGCACCATGCGCACCGGGTTGTCGGCATCATTCGGTTTTGGCGGCTCGCTGTAGATCGCCGTGGCCATTCCGCCGAGCAGGTTGAAGACGGTACAGCCGTGTTCGCGGCAGACGTCCCAGAGGCGCGACTTGGTGAACCGGCGGCTGAACACTGCGCGCAGCTTCATGACGAGCGAGGGTGCCAGCGTGACGATCTGGGCGTTGCCGTGGGTCAGCGACAGTCCGTTGTAGGGCCGGTCGCCCGGCTGCAAGCCCATCAGATATCCCATGGCGCTCGCACCGACGTAGCGTCCGTTGGCGCACACCACGCCCTTGGGATCCCCAGTCGTCCCCGAGGTGTAGATGATCTCCAAAGGATCGCCAGGCGTGTCGGCGCGCGGTGTGACGTACCGCTCCGGTGTGTCGAGGATCGGAACGAACGGCTCCGCCCCCGGTACCTCGGCTGTGCGCATGCTGCCGGGCTCTTCCCCCGACTCAAGCACGAGGATCCACTCGAGATTAGGGAGATCGTTGCGCACCGCAGCCACCTGCGCGAGGGCGTAATCGGCGCATACGATCCCGCGGCATTCGGAGTTGCGCAGCGTATAGGCCAGCTTCTCTCCCCTGGTGCGCGGATCGATCGGCACGAACACGCCGCCGCTGAGCGACGCCGCCACCATCGTCTCGATGAACTCCGGGTGGTTGCGCATCATCAAGCCGAAGCGATCGCCCTTGCCCAGCCCCTTGGCCACGAGACCGGCGGCGATCCGATTGCCGTTCATCCAGAGATCGGCGTAAGTGCGCACTTCATGGGGGCGCACGCCGCCGCCGTCGAAGGTGACCACGTCGAAGTCTGGCGCCTGTTCCGCACGCGCCGCGATCAGATCCGCCAGGATCAACTCGTTTCGTTTTCGCATAGCCTATTCTCGCTAAGTGATGCGACCTCCGATCGCTTCTCCTCGAAACCGGGGGTGCTCTTCGGCATCGTTGACGGTACCTATGCGGTCCTCTCGCACGCAACCCCGCGCCATGCGCGCAACCGCCCGAAGAGGGCCATAACAACGACCGACTCTACTTATGATCTGACGGGCATCGGGGGGCAGGCCAGCTCTGCCTGACGATCCTCGCGAATGTCCGTGCTGCGTCAGTACGCCGCCGGGTTGTGGTCGGCGTTATGGCAGGTCATGTAGCACTTGCCATGGCCGGGACGCGCCGGGTCGGGAATATACTGCAGGCGCCCGCTCTTGGAGGGTCTCACCACCGCTGCTCCCTGCTTCGACATCGTCATGAAATCGATCAGGTAGGTACTCTGCTGCGAGCCGTGCGGATCGTGACAGACCGCGCACGAGGTGTGCTGATCGACCACGTGCTGTTTGTGGGGAAACCCGCCGAGGTTGAACAGGATGCTGCTGCGGTCGTGGCATTTGTAGCAAAGCGCGTAGCTTGAAAGGGACTCGGTGCTGGGGTCCACCGCCTGGTATTCCATCGCAAGGATCGGCTCGAAACGCGAGCCGTGCGGCCCGCGCGGCGCCTTGCCACCCTGCATCCACTGATCGTTGTTGTGACAATCGGTGCAGCTAATCACGCTGGACGAGTTGTACGGTGCTGCCAGACCAGTCATCCGCATGTTTCGGCTGGTAGCCGCCATCGGATGAAACGACCTGCTGGCCGGATTGATCTTGCGGCCGATGTTGCGCGTGATTTCCTGGCGGGTTATGCCCATGCCGACCGGCTCGCCTACTCCGTGGCACTTCAGGCAGATCTCGTACTCGAACCTGGCTTCCTTGATCGGCGCGCCCGAGACCGTTACCCCGCTGACCCCGCGCAGCGAACCGGGAAGCACCGGCGGCCTGATACCGAGCGCCGAGGAAGTCGCCGCATGCGGGTTATGGCAGTCCACGCAGGTGACATGGCGCGGCATCGACACCGGATCTTCAGCCGGATTGTGAACCCACTGCCTGCCCTGGACCTGATGACGCGAGGGCTTGACGAGTTCGGCTTCGATATTTTGCTTGGCGAGCATGCCGTTGTGGCAGATGGTGCAGTTTTTCTCCTCGACGGGCTGGGCCAGCAGGAGCTGTGGATGCGGAGCGGCATGCACCCGATGGCAGCTTTCGCATGCGTTTTCAGCCATGGTCCCGTAGCCGTCGGCGGGCCATGGAGCGGTGGTTTTGCCGCCGCTCCAGGTCTTGGTCGCAAGCGCATGGCTTGAGCCACGCCAGTAGCGGTCGCGATGGCACACGGTACAATCGGCGCCGAAACGATCGTTGATGCGCAGGAAGTTGGGACGGTTGAGGTGAGGATCGTGGCACGAACTGCACTGCATGCGCTTGTCGTTGTCCAGCGGCGCCGTCTGCGGCAGGACCATGGGATCGACGAGGTCGCCCGTCCTGAGCGCAAGCGCGCTGTTGTAAACGAACGAGATTGGATGGTCGTTGGAGAGGTCAGTCCCAAACGAGGCTTTGCCGGAGATCGGAGCCATCGCCGCGACCGGGCCGCTCATCGGCGCCACGCGCATGTTGCTCAGCGCCAGAATTCCGTCGTGGCATGAGAGGCACAGCCGCGAGGAACCGTTGGGCTGCGACAGCTGCGCCTGCATCGTGCTGCTCTCATAGAGCCGGTAGGTAACGGCCGGAAGGTCGCGGTTCCACAGGCCGCTGGTGGGCCGCGCGTTATGCGGGGTATGGCAGAAGATGCAAACGCCGACGGTTTTGCTGTCGCCGTGCCTCTTCGCGCTGGTCGCGGCCAGGTTATGGACGGTGCTCTCGATCTGGGCGCCGGCGCTCCCCGCCGCAAGCACAACCAGCGCGAGCGCCAGCATGAGCCCCCGCGCCAACGCTATTCTGCGTCCGGCCCTGCTCATCTGCCTGCCGCTTCTTGCCGGCGATTTTTCCACCCAACCGCCATCAACGCTTCGCGGTTTGGGCCGGGTGGGAATCGGGGGAACGGCCGACAAACTCGAACACTTGAACCCGCTGGTTGTAGGAATCGGCCACGTAGATCTGATCGCGCGCGTCGATGAAGGCCCCGGTCGGCAGCCAGAACTCCCCCGGCGCCGCGCCGCGTGAGCCGAATCCGAGCAGCAGGACTCCTTCGCGATCGAAAATCTGGACGCCGTCGAACAGCGCGTCAACCACGTAGAGATGTCCCTCGCTGTCGGTCGCGACTCCCTTGGGCGCTGCGAAGTCGCCCGAGCCGTCGCCCTGGCGGCCCATCTTCCAGAGAAATTTCCCGTTCTGATCGAACGCCTGCACGCGGTAGTTCAGAGCGTCGGTAACCAAAACCTCTCCGGAGCGGGAGAGCGCAACGTAAGCGGGGAAATTGAACTCGCCGTCTCCGGAGCCCCTGCTTCCCCAGCTCAGCAGGCGCCTTCCTCCGCTCCCATAGACGAGCACCTGCTGTCCGATTGCGTCGGCGACGTAGAGCCGGTCGCTTGCCTCGTCCCAGGCGAGCCCAACCGGGCGTTTGAGCGCGCTATCCGCAATCACGCTCACCATCTTTCCGCCGCGATCCACCAGAAAGACCTTGTTGATCAGCGAGTCCGCCACGAAGGCGCGTCCGTCGCGCTCCGGCGTCACCGCGACCGGCGAAAGCAGCGTGTCCCCGCCAAGCTCGCGGACCGTGACCGAGGCCTGGTTCTGAGCGTCGAAGATCCACAGTGCCGGCGCCCCCGGATCGGCCACATAGACCGCGCCGTCGCTCTCGGCGACGCCGGTCGGACGGATGAAGCGCTCCTGTTCCTTGCGAGTCACCGCGTCGAGCAGCTTTGCAAAAAATCCGCGCCTGATCCCGATATCGCCGGGGATGGAAATACTGCGCACGTAGCGGATTCGCGCGGGATTTGGCGGCTGCGGCCAAACCAGGTCCGCGCTGACCGGTGACGGTCCATTTCCTCCGGCGAGTCCGTTGAGGCCCCCGCTCGGCTGGCAGCCCATCGCGCCTGCAAGCGCCAGGACCGCGATTATCGGCTTGAGCATCGCGCGCAAACTATTCACCTCACAGGTCCCGTCCGATCTTGATCATCAGGTGAGGGTCGTTGGTCTCCGTCGAGCCATATTTTCTGTAGATCCACGAGAACCACGGCCAGATGTAGATTTTGCCGTACCGGAAATTGGCTCTCATGCCCACCTCGTAGTCAGTCTCGGTCGGGAAATCTGACTGGCTGACCTGGCGCGCAGAGGCAAACATCGTGAAGAAATTTCCCGACGAAAGGAAGCGGTCCAGCGAGGCCTCGAAATCAAGGAACGAGCTTGTTTGTCCCGAGTCTGTGTAATCGGTGAACATCTCGTTGCCATCCAGATTAAGGATCGTGCTCCATCCGGGCCGGAAGGTAAAATACTCACCGTAATCCTGCAGCGTGTAGTCGAAACTACCAGTCGCTTGAGATCGCGTGTGATAGAGCTCGTAGGTAGCCACGGCCCTGGCAGCAACCCATTCCCAGTCCCTTTGCAGATTAACCTGCCCGGTTTCCGTGTGCATGCTATACAGATATTGACTGCCTTGCCCGCTTTGCATCGACTGACTCGTCTGCTGGTGCGAAAGGAAAAACCCGATCCAGCCGAAAGTCGCGCCGCCGCTGGCCGACAAGCTGGTGGTTGAATAGCGGCCGGTGGGCCCAACCACGTAAGAATAGCTGACCTCGACCGGGTCGCCGGGCATAATCACGACCGTGGTCGGAAGGATCACTATCTGGGTCAACTGACCCTGCGGGACGAGGACGTAATCCACCCCCAGCCTGGTCGGGATTCTGGCTCCGCCACGAATGTCGTACATGACGATGGTCGAGGCAACGACGAAGGGGGAGTCGAGGGTGAATCCGAGTCCGGGTCCGAAAAAGGGCGGCGCAGTGTGCTTCTCATCCAGGACCGTGATCGGCCCGGTGACGTGGTCCTGCTCGATCTGGTAGCGCTCATCGCCGCCGAGAAAGATGTTGCCGCCCCATGGAATCGTGCGGCTGTAGCCGGAATTGCCCTCCACCGCGCCGAAGTCACGGTGGCCTTGCGAGAGCATCTCGTAAAATCCCTGCAGGGTGAGGCTATTCACCAGGTTTTCGTACAGGCGATGCTGAATCTGGAACGAGGCCATGTTGCTCGCGTCCCATTGACCCTGGCTGTCGGTGTATATGAAGAGCTCCTCGTAGCTGGTGGACAGGTTCTTGAAATGATCGATGCGCACACGATTGTCAGCGTACAGGAATGATTCGCTGTCGCCTTCGCCGGAACGGCTCAAATAGGAGATCTGGGAATCCCATCTGCGGTTCAGGGTAGGTCCAAAGTCCAGGCTGTAGGTGAGACCTGCCCAGCTGCTGGTGTAGCTGTTGCTAATGCTTCCGGTGTAGCGGTCTTTAACGAACTGGTAGTTGAAGTCGAGATCCGCAGTCTCGAACCCTTTGTAGCCGTCAAAGCCGGCCACATCGCGGGTTTCGTCGTCGGTATAGGTCTGGCCGAACTGTGTGGTGGATTGGTCCACCTCCTCCTCGCGGGCATAAACGTCGCCGTAGAAAAATGGGAACGATTCGCGCAGGAAACTGTCCTGCCGAAGCATGAACATCCCGCCGAAATTCTGGTTGACCGTGCTGGTCCGGCCGCCAAAGTCTGTGCTGAGGTCGCCTTGATAGCGATGAGAAAAAATGGTGGCGGTGTACGGCATTTCCTCCAGAAATGTCGTAATCGTGTCCCAGCCGATGAGCGAGCCGTCTGAATACTTGCGTGAGCCGGCGAACTTGTCGGCTTCCTGGTAAAAGTCGATGTCGCATCCGGTGCTGGAATCGATCAGCCGCGGGTCGATTATAGAATAGTCGGCGTTTCTAAGATGGATATCCTCGTCGAACCTGTTGCGCACCTCACTGGTTGTGGTGCCTCCCGAAGTCAGCTGCTGATCCTCCCACTCGTAGCCTGCGGAGATCCCGCCCTGCCATTGGCCCAGGGCGAAGCTGCCCTCGGAGGGCAGCCAGGAAGCCAGCGAAAATGCGCCCGCATTTCCGCTGGTGAAGATTACCCAGATCGACACAACGAGGATCAGCCGGGTTGATGCGCGGATCGCTTTGGTGCTCAGGAATGGCATCGGCTGCAGGTCCCGAGATCGTCGCCCGCGAATGCGATCTTGCCGTTATGACAGACGCCGCAGGACTTGCCCGAGGTAATGTCCAGCATCGTGATCGGCTTTTTGTCATCCTCCTTCATCGGGAAGATCTGGTTGTGGCATACGTAGCATCTAAAGCTCACGCGGTGCGGCAGATGGGGAAAGGTAGCGGGCGGTATTCCGTTCAGGTTGGCGTCGCTGCTCTTGGCGCGCGTCAGCTTGATCTCGCCTATCAGCAGTTTTTCCTTGGGCGGCTCCTTGGGCGTCTTTTTCTTCATCGCCGGATGACAACGCACGCACTCGCCCTTGATTGGGAATGCCACCTTGTCGTGGCAGGTCGCGCAATCGTCCATCGAGATCTTTTCCCCGGTCGTCATTTTGAACAGGCCGGTATGGCAGCTCTTGCAAGTGACCAGGGTGGTGTGAACCTGGTGAGAGAAGCTGCACTTGGTCTTGCCCTTGGGGATCAGGACGATGTCCAGGTCAACGACCTTCTTCGGCTTGGGTACGACATGGTTTTCTTCAACGCCCGGCAGCGGGTCGATTTTATTTTCCTTGAACGCGGCTACCATGTCGGGATAGCCGGCCGCGTCGTGAGGCAAGGTCTTCAGCAACGCAGGGAGCCATCCCGGGGGATACTTCGGCTTGGGAATGGCGACTTGTACTGGGGTGGGAGCCGCTGTCGGCATCGGATGCCGGCGCGACTGATGGACAACCTGCTCCCACTCGATTTTCTCTCCGGGTTTGGGCACGCCCTCAAAGAAGAAGGAAAGCACCGGGTAGCGCGATTGCTCACTGCATCCGCCGATCACAAGCGCCCCCCACACAATCGCGCACAACGCGACGGCTCCGCTCCCTAACACACCGCGCTTTCGAACCAGCATTGCGTCGCCCGCTACAAGACCGCCATCGCGGAACCGTTGCTGTCGGAGAACTGGATGGCATCGGGTGCCTCTCTCGATTCGCTCAGCATCTGGATCGGCCTGGATACTCGCCCTGACCCGGTCCGCTCATTCCATCCTTCATCTGGCACTTGAGGCCAATCGTTTTCGTTTCACTCCCCGGTCCGTTCCTTGCGCCCCATCCCGTTAGCGAGCGCATTGGCTCAGCTTTTCGGCTGATCGGTGGCTGGCGCCGCCGATGGCGCCCCGGGATTAGGCATGCTGTCAGCCGCAGTGGTGTTGACCAGTTGGTAAACTTCGACCCGGTGATTGAGGTAGTCGCCGACGTAGATGCGGTTGTTCTTGTCGATTGCAAGCGCGGTGGGGTTCTTGAGCATGCCCGGAAGCGGCCCGCGCCCGCCGAAGAACAGCAGAACCTGCCCCTGCGGATTGAAAATCTGGACAATGCTCCATCCGGAGTCCACAGCGTAAACGTTGTGGAAGGTGTCCAGCGCCACGCCCTTGGGCCGGCTGAACTGCCCGAACGCATCGCCGCGCTCACCGTAGCTGCGGATATACTTCCCCTCCGGGCTGAACGCTTGCACCCGGCAGTTCATCGTATCCGCCACGTACACATCGCCGTTAGCGTCAACCCAAACGTAGGTGGGATACAGGAAATGGCCCGGAGCGTCGCCCTTCAGCCCGCCGATTTTCCCAATCAGCTTTCCCTCGAGGCTGAAAATTTTGACCGTATGCTCCTTGGAGGTGGCGTGCCCCGAATCGGCCACATAAAGACGCCGGCGCTCGCGGTCGACCGCGACCCCGCTCGGCCGCTCCATGCTGGGGTCGGCGATGGTACGAATCAGTTTCCCGCTCGGGTCGAATACCTCGATGGCTTGCTTGGGCTGCTCGGCGACGTAAATGTTCTGTTCGCCATCCACCGCCACGCCGATCGGGAACGCCAACCCCGCGACCCCGCGGAACTGCTTCTTGCCGAAGTCGAACACGAACACCGCGCCCTGCGCACGGTCGGCAACGTAGAGCACGCTGCCATCGTCGGAAACCGCTAGTCCGTCCGGTTCCACGATGTGAGTGGGCCCCTCCTTCGTCCCGGCAAGGAATTCGGTCACCTTTTGCGTGAACGTGGTGTCGTGCTCGACGTCGTCTTCGGTCGAGATGGTGCGTACGAACTCGATCCGAGCTTGCTGCGGAGGCGGCGGCCAGGCCGGACGCACCTGATTCTCCACAGGCTTTTGCGCAGCGCACCCGGCAGCCAGCGCCATCAGCCCCAGACCGATCCAGCTCGCGACCTTGGTATAGAACGACTTATTATGAACAATCATGCTGACAATTTTTCACCTCGCCGCCGAGGTTAGTGTCCTTTGGCCGATTCTCGCAAGGACCGTGCCCCAGAAGGCCCGCTGAAAATGCCTAAAGCTTAGGATAAGAAAACAAAGATCGCTCGGATCGCGCTGCTCCCTTTGGGATCAGCCCAATGCCCAGAGAATCCAAAGGGAACACAATAATGCCAAGCGCCAGGAGGCAAAAAACGCGAAGGCCCGGCACAGTGCCGGGCCTTCGCTGCGGAATCGGCAACAGAAGTTAGTACTTCATGTGGCACATGTTGCAGAGATAGGTGGTTCCTTTGCCGGTCCCGAGTCCAACCAGCAGGTAGCCGTCCGCCGTTATCTTGTTGTGCACGTCGTGGCAGGACGAGCACTCGATACCGGCCGCGCCTTGCAGGCCGGTTGCTGCTACTGGCGTGGTGGCGGAGGCTCCGTTCCAGCCCAGACTCACCTGGCCCGCGGTCTCCATGTAGATGCGGATGTTTCCCGGAGGCGAAGTCTGCCACTGGTTAGGAATGATGTTCCCGCCAGTCGTGACGCCATTGTACGTGCTCGGCTGCCCATTCCACGGATACGGCATCGCAACCGGGTGAATTCCGGACAGGGTCGCCTGGCCGGTCGAAGTGTTCGCCGTCAGGCCATGGAGGCTGGCTTTCCCCAGGTTGATCGGGGCCGCGATCCACGGTGATACGGACGGTGTTCCAGTCCAAGCTCCCGCTCCGCCGTGGCCAGCGTCGAACCAGTTTACCGCGCCGATTGCCACTGTGCCGTCATGGCAGCTCAGGCACTTCGCCGTCGGTCCGGTCCAGGTCATGTCCGAGAATTTCGGGAATGGGGTGCCCGCCATAGTCGCGGTCGTATCCCAGCTGTACGTTTGCCCGGAGAGTTCGTGGTTCCACAACAGGCTGGTCGTGATTGCACCATGAGGCGTATGACAGAAGGTGCATTGGCCGACTGTCGTGGTGTTGGTGTATTTACTGAAGCCGTTGGTGAAATCGTGAACCGTTCCCGTGAGGCCGCCTGCCGGCGTCTCACTCCCCATCGCCCAGGCATGGCCTCTCGCCAGCCCGACGGTCACTATCAATGCCGCCAAAACAATCGTGATTTTCGTTCTCATAATACCTCCCTCGCTGTGCGAGTACCTCCTGAGTCCCTTTTTGTCCAAAATCGTCCTTTAGCTATCCCTGCTGTGCAACTAACACCATTCGCAAAAAACATGCCTTATTAGTACTCCTTAAAATAGCCCGATTTTCCGATAAGTAGCCCCGCCGACCTATGGAGCGCTGTGTCTTTCGGGCGCAGATCTGTGGCCCTGATGGATACACCGTAACACCTTGATAAAAATGGGATTTCCCAAATTTCCCGTATGCGTGCACTAATATTCCCCACGTAGTGCATCGCAACTGCTAATGCTTATCAACGCTGCTTATGCGAATCGCGCCCGCTTGTAATGGATCCCCAAACGCAGCAACGCCGGCCCCCTTTCGGAGGCCGGCGTTGCCGGTCTGGTCAGTCTGTTTCGATGCGTCCGGCTATGGCAGCACCACCGATGCCGGCGCGGCCGCCGGGGTGTCTGCTGTTGCCGTTCCGCCCGTGGCTGCTGCCAATCCCGAGCTCACCGCGGTGAACTGGAACGTGGTGCTCGACGGAATCGCGGTTACAATCCATTCAAGCGGGATTGTGGTTGACGGGGGAAGGTTGTTGTACTTGGCATTGCTCGTGCCCGTGATTACAACGCTGCCGCCAACTGCCAAGCCAACCGGATTGGCAGTCGCCATGGTGACGGTTACCGTCGTTCCGGTCTCGCTGGCCGACGTAATCGCAGCCGGCGTGAACCAGCTTGGATTGTTCGCTCCGAGCGTCCAGGTCCCGGCAGCCTGATTGTACAGCTCGTAGTAGTCGTTCTGCGCGGTCTTCGGCCCGGTGCCGCCATCGCAGTCATTGTATGCTTCCGCGGTGCCGATCGCTGCCGACGACAGGCTGTTGTTCGCGCATTCTCCGCCTACCACCACCAGGTCGCCGGCGTTCGGTCCCGATTTGAGGATGCCGTAGCCGTAGCCGCCGCGAGACTGGGTCAGCGTGCCGGTCGGCGTGAACAGCCCCGTGCTCTCCTCGAACAGGTCGGTCGCGCTCTGGGAGACCTGGTGGATTTGCGTGGTCGCTACGCAGGTCCCGAAGTTCGGCGAAGTGCCGTTAGTGGTCACGGCGCTCACCCCTCCGGCCATTATCACCAGCCCGGCGTCCGGTCCGGTGGTGAACAGCTCGGCGCTGGCGATTCGCTGCACGCTCATTCCGCCCGTTGCCCCCGGCGTTGACGACGATCCCGGCGTCAGCGTCCACGTTCCCGCCGTCGGATTGTAAACCTCGGCCGAGAAGTTGGTGGTGAAGTCCACCGGCGTACTTGGCGTCGGGGCGCATGCTGCCGCTTCTCCGGTCAATCCTCCCGCCACCAGCACGTTGCCCGAAGGCAGGATGCTTATTCCGGGTTCCTCGCGCGCGACGTGCATCGCCCCGGTCTGGGCGAATGTCGCCGTGGCCGGGTTGAAGAGGAACGCCTGCGGCGACGACTGGCCCAGGAACACGATGTAGTCGCCGCCCGCGACCAGCACCTCGCCGTTATTGAGCAGTTGCGCCGATGAATCGACCAACCCGCATTGGGCCGTGTTGGCCGTCGCAAATCCGCCCGTCCCTGCCCCCAATCCCGAGGTACCCGTGTATTGGAACGTGGTCCCGCTGGGAACCGCGGTTACGGTGAAGATTCCGTCATATCCCGCAACGCTTACGCCGGCGACGGTAACGGTGTCGCCGACGATCAGCCCGCTCGGATTTACCGGGCTGGTGATGGTTACGGTGGTTCCGCTTTCGCTGGCGGACGTGATTGGAGTTTCAGCGGTGCTTGCGGCCGCGTATCCTCCCGTCGCTGTCCCCAATCCCGTGTTCACATCCGCGTATTGGAACGTCGTGCCGCTGGGGATCGCGGTTACCGCGAAGAACCCATTATATAGCGGATTGTTTACTCCCGTAATTGTCACGTAGCCGCCCACCGTCAGCCCGGCAGGATTGGCCGCGCTGGTGATGGTTACGGTCGTCCCGCTTTCACTTGCCGAGGTGATCAGGCTTGGAGTCCCGCTCCCGCCGCACACCGCAGGCAGCCCGGTGGTGCATGCCGGAGTGCTCGTTCCCGCCGCGCATCCCGGAATCGTTCCGGTCGCGGTGAAGCTGTCGGCCACTGGGTCGTAGATCTCCGCGCTGTTCAGCGCCGTCTGTCCCAGCGGACCGCATCCCACCGGCGGGCTCGAAAGCGCCAGGAACGTGCTCCCGCTCGAGCCGCCCGTGATCAGCACCTTGCCGTCGAGCCCGGTGCCCGAGTTCTTGATCAGGGTTGCGGTCGCGCCGCTGCGCGCCGCGTTCATCAAGCCGCCGCTGCCCGCGCCGGCCATCGTAAACGTCTGGGTGGTCTCGTCGTACAGTTCAGCGGTTTGCAGCGCGTCGCACTGGAAGCCTGAATACGCCGACTTACAGAGACCGGTCTTGGGGTAATTCTGGGGGTAGCAATGCGAGCCGCCCGCAAACAGGATCTTGCCATTCGGCAGCGCCACCGCACTCGAGGTCGCCTCGCGCGCGATGTTCATCGCACCCACGATCGAGAAGGCGTCGCTTACCGCTTCGTAGAGCGTGGCCGCGTTGGTCGAGGTGGTGGAGGTTGCCAGCGGCACGATTCCGTTGAGCGCCCCGCCGACGTCGCCGCCGGCGATCAGCACGTCACCCGCCTCCGGTCCAACCGTAGGTGTCGGCGTGCTGGTCGGTGTCGCAGTAGTCGTCGAGGTTGCAGTCGCCGTCGAGGTTGCAGTCGCCGTCGAGGTTGCAGTCGCCGTCGAGGTTGCAGTCACTGTCGGCGTTGCAGTTGCCGTTTCAGTTGCAGTCGCCGTCGAGGTTGCAGTTGAGGTCGGCGTTGCAGTCGCCGTCACGGTCGGAGTTGCAGTCGCAGTTGAGGTTGCGGTCGGACTCTCCGTCGGAGTCGGCGTTTCCGTCGGCGTTCCGCCGGTCGGGGTCGGCGACGGCGAAATACTCGTCGTCACCGTCGGCGTCGGCGTCAGAGTCGGCGTCGCCGTCGATGTCGGGGTCGCCGTCGAGGTCGGAGTGGCCGTCGATGTCGGGGTCGCTGTCGATGTCGGCGTCGCCGTGGATGTCGGCGTCGCCGTCGATGTCGGAGTGGCCGTCGATGTCGGCGTCGCCGTAGATGTCGGAGTGGCCGTCGATGTCGGCGTCGCCGTAGATGTCGGCGTCGCCGTCGATGTCGGAGTCGCCGTAGATGTCGGAGTCGATGTCGGCGTCGGAGTCAGACTCGGCGTCGGCGTCGCAGTCGGAGTCGCAGTCACCGTCGGGGTCGCCTTCTTCTGCGTGGCTTTCCCCTTCAGAGTCACGGTCGCGCCGGTCTTCCCGCTGGTCGCGTCACTGGTGATCGCGATCGATCCGTCGTCGGTCCCCTTTCCCGTGGGTGTGAACGTAACCTCAACCGTGAGGCTG
>Ga0181524_10000155_pt1 | contig 81617 bp, 63 predicted proteins | sample PEATcosm2014_Bin_34_FD_119761 | JGI IMG/M metagenome (GOLD analysis project Ga0181524, IMG submission 119761) | Peatland microbial communities from MTU Mesocosm Facility, Houghton, MI, USA - PEATcosm2014_Bin05_60_metaG | ecosystem: Environmental > Terrestrial > Soil > Wetlands > Peat | place... | reverse complement strand
GCCCGCCGGAGAGCGAAAGCTGCGGGTCGTAAGCGCCGTAGGCCGCCCGCAGCGTCATCCGGGAGACCTGCGGATTGAACCTCTTGATCTTCACGTCCAGGTTGTGCTCGAGGGCCGTCTGGACGCAGTCCTCCAAAGCCAGCTTGCGCACTTCAGGCGCGTGGGTCTGCCCGGACACCCCCAGGGCCGTTCCGGCAAGGACCAACAGGATTCCAAAGACTCTCATCGGGAGTGAAGATTGAGGATTTTGCTTGGTTCCGTCAAATACACATACACATTGACACGTCGCGGCCAAAAAGGTTTCAAGGTCATTTGAACCTCCAGGTCCATTCCGGGGTGGCGTACTTCTCGAGGGCGAGCTTGCGGATGCGCTCGAGGGGCATGTCGCTTGGGGACGCGCCGGCCTGCCAGCCGCTGCGCAAGGCGAGCGCAACCTCCCGAACGGGGACGGAGAGGTTCACCAGGAACTCGGAGTGGGAACGGTTGGCGCGGTAGTCCGGCTCCTTGGAGGGCATGAGGAGGGCGCCCTCGACCAAGGCAAGGTCCAAGTCGAGGAGAAAGGCGCCGTGAAAGAGGATGGCGCGCCGTTTGCGCCGTTGCGAGTTGCCCGAGAACTTGAGCTCGCCCAAGGCCAGGTCGGTCTGGCCTCGGATGCGGACCGGGGCATGGAGGAGCCCCTCCAGAACCACTCGATGGCGTTCAAGGACAAACTGGTTGGTGGAGGTGATGCTGCGGAACGGTCCGGACTCGTCGATGCGCAATATGAGCGCGTAACTGAGACAGCCACGCCCCTGGAGCACGGTCCCCCCGCCGCTGCACCGGCGCAGGATGGGCAAGCCGTTTTGCCGGCAAAAGGGGATGTTCACCTCGCAGGCGACTTTGTTGGCGTAACCGACCACCACGAAGTGCCGAGGGGATTCCCAGAGGCGCAGCAATTCATCGCCCTGCCCCTCGTCGCACAGTTCCAGCAGGGCCTCGTCGCACGCCAGGTTCTCCTCCGGCGTGGCCAGGGTAAGGTCCAGATAGTTCATAAGGCCCATTGACAGTCGGAGAATTGCGGTTTAAGTCAAAAGATATTTTGCAGAACCATTCGAGAGCCATGAAGGAACCAGAAAACTCGCCGGTCAAACCCGGCCAGCCGTCGGCGGGCGATGCACGGACGGAGGGGAAATGGCTGGAATCCCTCGGGGACGTGGTGGAGCACGCCTTGCGCAACCAGGGACCGGAAACCGCGGCCCGGTTCCTGGGCAATTTGACCGGGCGGCTTCGCGCCGGGGGCGCCGAAGCCCCGCGCGTGGTCAGCACGCCTTATGTGAACACCATCCCCGTCGAGAAGCAGGCCCCATTTCCCGGCAACTGGGAGATGGAGCGGCGCATCAAGAGCTTCGCGCGCTGGAATGCGATGGCGATGGTGGTCAACGCCAACCGGGCGCACAGCGGGTTGGGCGGGCACATCTCGACTTATGCCTCTTGCGCGACGCTCTACGAAGTGGCCTTCAATCATTTCCTGCGCGCGCGCACCGAGACCTTCGCGGGCGATATGGCTTTCTTTCAGGGCCACGCCACGCCGGGCATCTATGCGCGGGCCTTTCTGGAGCGGCGGATTGACGAGCGCCACCTCCATAACTTTCGCCAGGAACTGGCCGAGGGCGGCGGCCTTTCCTCCTATCCCCACCCTTACCTGATGCCGGACTTCTGGCAGTTCCCCACAGTCTCGATGGGCCTCGGACCGTTGCTGTCGATCTACCAGGCGCGCTTGAACCGTTACCTGCGGGCGCGGGGCCTCATGGAGGGGCCGGAGCCGAAGGTGTGGGCCTTTGTGGGCGACGGCGAAACCGACGAGCCGGAGACGCTGGGGTCGCTGACGCTGGCGGCGCGGGAGAACCTGGACAACTTGATCTGGGTGGTGAACTGCAACTTGCAGCGGCTGGACGGTCCGGTGCGGGGCAACGGCAAGATCATCCAGGAACTCGAGGCCACTTTCCAGGGGGCCGGCTGGAACGTGATCAAAGTGATTTGGGGCTCGGACTGGGACGCGCTGCTGGCCGCCGACCCCGGCGGGCGGTTGATCCAGCGGATGGAAGAGGCGGTGGACGGAGATTATCAAAAGTACTCGGTCGAGCCGGGGAGCTACACGCGAAGGCACTTCTTCGGCAGGAGCCCCGAGCTGCTCGAGCTGGTCAACCACCTGACCGACGAGCAGATTCACAAGCTGTTGCGCGGCGGCCACGACTCGCGCAAGGTCTATGCCGCCTACCAGGCCGCCGTGGAGCACTCGGGACGGCCCACCGTCATCCTGGCAAAGACCGTCAAGGGCTACGGCCTGGGCGAGGCGGGAGAGGGCCGGAACATCACGCACCAGCAGAAGAAGCTCAATGAAAAGGAGCTGCGCGACTTTCGCGCCCGTTTCGGCGTGCCGATTAGCGACGAAGAGATTGCTGAAACGCCCTTTTTCCGTCCGGCCCCCGACAGTGTCGAGACGCAGTATTTGCTGGGCCTGCGCCGGAAGCTGGGCGGGTTTTTACCCCGGCGCGTGGTCGAGGCCAAGCCGCTGGAGGCGCCGAAGTTGGCCGCCTTTGGGGAGTTGCTCAAGGCCTCGGGGCGTTCGGAGATGTCCACCACGATGGGCTTGGTGCGTCTGGCGGGAATGCTGATTCGCGATCCGAAGATCGGGCGGTTCATTGTGCCGATTATACCCGATGAGGCCCGGACGTTCGGGCTGGACGCCCTGTTTCGCGAGGTGGGCATTTATTCGCCCAAGGGACAGCTTTACGAGCCGGTGGATATGAAGTCGTTGCTCTACTACAACGAGACCAAAGACGGCCAGATTCTGGAGGAGGGGATTACGGAGGCCGGCGCGATGGCCTCGTTCATCGCCGCGGGCACCGCCTACGCCACCCATGGCCGCTGCCTCGTGCCGTTTTACATCTACTACTCGATGTTCGGCTTCCAACGCATCGGCGATCTCATGTGGCTGGCGGGGGATATCCGGGCCAAGGGGTTCCTGCTGGGCGCGACGGCAGGACGCACCACCCTCAATGGCGAGGGGCTTCAGCACCAGGACGGACACAGTTTGATCCTCTCGAGCGCGATTCCAACCCTGCTCACCTACGACCCGGCGTTCACGTACGAAGTGGCCGTGATTATTGCCGAGGGCCTGCGGCGTATGTTCGTCGAGGGGGAGGACATTTTTTATTACCTCACGCTCTACAACGAGAACTACGCCATGCCCGCAATGCCGGCCGGGGTGGAAGAAGGAATCCTCAAGGGACTTTACAAGTTCAAGCCCGGCCCCGAGAACCTGCCCTTGCGGGCCCACCTGTTGGGCAGCGGACCCATCCTGCGCTCCGCCCTGCGGGCCCAGCAAATCCTGGCCGAGCACTACGGCGTCTCGGCCGATGTCTGGAGCGCCACCAGCTACAAGCTCTTGCGCAACGACGCCCTGCGCGTCCGCCGCTGGAACATGCTGCATCCGACGCAGCCTCCCCGGAAATCGCATGTCGAGCAGGCCCTCGACGCCGAGCAGGGCGTTTTCGTGGCGGTGTCCGACAGCATGAAGATCGTTCCGGACCAGATAGCGCCCTGGGTGCCGGGCGGCTTGACCACGCTGGGGACTGACGGCTTTGGCCGCAGCGACACCCGCGAGCGGTTGCGCCGGTTCTTCGAGGTGGACGCCGAGTCAACGGTCATCGCCACCCTTTACGCCCTGGCCGAGAAAGGGCAGGTCGAGCGCAGCACAGTCCAGGGCGCGATTCGAGATTTGGATGTGGACCCCGAGAAGGCGTTTCCCCAAACTGTGTGAGAGCAAGTATGGACCTGAAGCTTCCTAATTTGGGCGAGGGCGCGGACTCGGGCACGGTGGTCAACCTGTTCGTCAAGGAAGGCGACCGGGTGTCCAAGGGCCAACCCGTTCTTGAACTGGAGAACGAAAAGGCCGTTGCCACGATCCCCTCGAGCGCGGCCGGCGCCGTGACACGGGTTTACGTCAAGCCGGGGGACAAGCTCAGCGTCGGGCAGCCTATCCTCTCATTGGAAGATGCCGGGAGCACTGCCAGTCCGCCGGCCTTGGAGCGGGGACTCGACAAGGCTATCCAGACGCCTTCCCCCGGACAGCAGCCCCGCCTGGCAACCCAGGAGGCCCAGGCGCAGGGAGCCGAGGAGGGCACTGCCGCGCCGCCGGCTGCGGCCCCCTCGATTCGGAAACTGGCGCGGGACCTGGGCCTGGACCTTACGCGGGTGCGCGGCAGCGCCCGAGGGGGGCGCATCGTCTTGGAGGACGTGCGCGCCCACATTCAGCGATTGCAGCGGCTGGCTGCCGCGCCCAAGGGTCCTGGGCCCGCTGCGACGCCGGGGCCGAAGCCGCCGGCAGCCGGGCCCATCGATTTTTCCAAGTGGGGTCCGGTGTCCAGGAAGCCGCTCTCTGCCTTGCGCCAGGTTATCGCCCGGCGGATGTCTGAGAACTGGCGGCTGGTCCCGCGAGTGACCCAGTTTGACGAGGCGGACATCACCGAGCTGATGGAATTGCGGAAGCGATACGCCCCTGCCTGCGAGCGACAGGGGGCGCGCTTGACCCTGACCTCGTTTGCCCTCCGGGTGGTGGCAGACACGCTCAAGAAGCACCCGATCTTCAACTCGAGCCTCGATGAAGCCGCCCAGGAGATTGTCTTCAAGGACTACTATCACATCGGCGTCGCCGTGGATACGGAGGCCGGCCTGATTGTTCCGGTCATTCGGGACGTTGACAGGAAGGGTCTGATCGAACTGTCCAAGGAGTTGGAGGACCTTGCCCGGAAGGCGCGCGAGCGCAAGGTCTCCGCCGAGGAGCTCAAAGGGGGCACCTTTACGATTTCCAACCAGGGCGGCGTCGGCGGCGCCCATTTCACTCCGATCGTGAACTGGCCGGAGGTCGCCATCCTGGGCCTGGGGCGGGGCGCCACCAAGGCGGTCGTGCTCCAGAACAGCGTCCAGCCCCGCCTCATGCTCCCGCTGGGCCTGTCCTACGACCATCGCGTCATCGATGGCGCCGCCGCCGCCCGGTTCATAGTGGACCTCGTCCGCGCCTTCGAGAACTTTCAAGAAGAAGCCGTGAAACCAGGTTCGGCCTGAAGTTCGCACCTCATACTTCATAATTCATAATCCCCCCCTGGCGGTCCTCCCATGGAATCAATTCATACTGAAATCGTCGTTGTCGGGGCCGGTCCCGGCGGGTATGCCGCGGCGTTTTATGCGGCGGACCTCGGCAAGAAGGTGCTACTGGTGGAACGCGACCGGCGCCTGGGCGGGGTTTGCCTGAACCGGGGCTGCATTCCATCGAAGGCGCTGCTCTACGCGGCCCACACGATCACCGCCGCCCTCGAGTCCGAGCGCCGGGGCATCAGCTTCGGCCCGCCAACCATTGATGTTGCCAAGCTTCGCGCCTGGAAGGACTCGATCTTGAATCGTCTTTCCGGGGGCATTGCCCAGTTGGCCAAGCTGCGCGGGGTGCAGGTGTTGCGCGGGCGCGGCTATTTCGAGGATTCGCGGACCCTGCGCCTGGAAAGCGAACAGGGCCAGCAGTTCATCAAGTACGACCATGCTGTCGTCGCGGTGGGGTCGGTCCCCGCAATGCCGAAGGCCTGGGACCTGGGAAACCCGCGCATTATGACCTCCACCGAGGCCCTCGACGTCCAGGACGTGCCCGCCAGCCTGCTGGTCATCGGCGGCGGCTATATCGGCATGGAACTGGGCACCGTTTATGCCTCCCTCGGCAGCAAGGTGGTGCTCGTCGAAGCCCTCGACACCATCCTGGCCGGGGCGGATGCGGACCTGGTCCGGCCGATCATTGCGTATGCCTACAAGGCCTTCAAGGAGGTGCGGCTCAAGGCCAAGATCGGCAAGATGGCCACCAGCGGCAAACAGATCAAAGTCGAGTTCGACCTGGACGGCCAGAAGAAAGAGGAGCTTTACGACCGCGTCCTGGTTGCCGTGGGCCGCTCTCCCAATACCGACGACATGGGCCTGGAGAACACCAAGGTCTCGTTCGACGACCGGGGTTTCATTCATGTCAATGAAAAGCAGCAGACCACCGACCCGGCCATATATGCCATAGGCGACATCGCGGGGGGCGTGATGCTGGCCCACAAGGCGGCCAAGGAAGCGCGGATTGCGGTGGAAGTCATTGCCGGCGAAGACAGCGCGTTTGTCGGCGTTACGCTTCCGGCGGTTGTCTTCACCGACCCCGAGGTGGCGTGGTGCGGTCTGACCGAGGCTGAGGCCAAGGCCAAGGGGCTCGAGGTGCAGGTGGCCAAGTTCCCCTGGGCCGCCTCCGGGCGGGCGCTGTCGTTTGACCGGCCCGAGGGGTTGACCAAGCTCATCATCGATCCGGGCACCGAACGCGTCCTGGGCGTGGGCATCGTCGGCACCGGCGCCGGCGAGCTGATCTCCGAGGGCGTTCTGGCCGTCGAGATGGGCGCCACGGCCAAAGACCTGGCCCTGGCCGTGCATCCCCACCCCACTCTCTCGGAGACCATCATGGAAGCCGCCGAGGCCTTTTACGGCCAGGCCACCCATGCGTTCGCGCGCAGGCGCTCGGCAGATAAAGGTTGAAGTCCATCCAGGGCAGCGTAGTATTTGCCCGTGCCGGCCATGGCCGGCGCAATGGTCCGGGGCGTAGCGTAGCTTGGTAGCGCGTCTGAATGGGGTTCAGAAGGTCGTGAGTTCAAATCTCACCGCCCCGACCATTAAAACATCCTGTAAAACCAGGGCTATCGTGATGGTCTCACCCTCGCCGCCATCGATTCTTGGGTTGAAGTCGCGATTGCCCTCTTGCTTGAAGGTTGGTTCCATGGTGAACGTGGACTTCGGCTCAGAACCCCTTTGTTGGTAATCGTGTGGGCTCGATGCAGAGTCCTTGATGCGCAGAGTAAGCACATCCCGCATGGACATGAAAGTGTTCAGCATATGCTCCCGCCCATCCTCGGACGACTCATCTCCCTCTTTATTTCGAAGGGCGCAGCCACCGGAAAATCGGGGGCCTGATTTTCGGACGATCTCGTTAGGGAACCACTCTTGCGCGGTAAAAGCGGCGCGCGGAGTTGGTAGTCGCGTCGACAAAAGGGATCGGGGAGTTGGTCGGGTCGAGGGTGGCCAGCGAGGTCCAATCGCGCAGGTTGGCAGACACGAGGATCTCCAGTCGTGAGCCGGCGGCCACATGGAGCGCAAACTGGAAGGAGCCGTCGGGACGACAGAGGAGTGAACCGGGGACAAAGTTCGGGACGGATCCGCCTGGTGTCAGCGGCTTGCTGAGGCGGACCATTGCCTTGGCTGCGCTGGCAACCGCCCCATGCGCATTGGTGACCACCAGGGAATACGCCCCGGCCTGGTCCGGTTGGATATTGGGCAAGGAGAGCACCTGGTTGGTGGCGCCGGCGAGGTCGGCGCCATTGAATTGCCACTGGTAGTTTAGGGGGAGGCCGCCCGAGGCGCTGACCCGGAGATTCGCGGTGGCACCCTGGGAGACGGTTCGGCTTGCGATCTGGCTGGTCAGGAAGGGAGGGCCGCTGCCCAGCAGGACCACAGAGCAGCCTTGTCCCGCGGCAATCGCCACCACGTTGGCCAGACCGGCGGGGACCTCCGACCAGGCGCTGCCAGGCTGACCCCAGGCCACGACGGTGTTGTTCGCCAATAAGGCAAGGCTGTGATTGCCGCCGCCGCTGATCGCCACCACGTTGGTCAAGCCCGTCGGCACCTCGGTCTCACCTTCCTCGTCGCAGCCCCAGGCCACGATCGTGCCATCCGCCTTGAGCGCCAGGCTGTGATAATAACCGGCAGCGACGGCAACGACGTTCGTCAGGTCCTCCGGCACGTCAACCTGTCCGTAGGTGTCATCTCCCCAGCCGACTACCGTGCCGTCGCCCCTGACTGCCAGGCTATGGGCCATGCCCCCGGCGATGGCGACCACATTGGTCAGTTCGACCGGGACAGTCTCAAGGCTCGAGTCGCTGGTGCTCCAGGTGGCGACCGTGCCGTCCGCTCGAAGTGCCAGGGAATGGGCATACCCGGCAGCAATAGTGATAATGTTGCTCAGTCCAGCGACCAGACTGGCGTCAACCGGGGACCCCAGGCCCCAGTCAACCAATGTCCCGTCGGCCTTGAGGCCCAGGTTGTGGGAACCGCCGCTCGCGATGGCCACCAGATTAGCCGCACCCGCCGGAGGCGCCATCGCCTGCCCGTTTGGTCCCCAGGCGACGGCGGTACCGTCTGCCTTCAAGGCCAGGCAGTAATATGCGCCGACTGAGACGGCGACGAGGTCCATGTCTTCTGGAACATTGGAAGTCCAGACCACATTGGTGCCCCAGCCGGCTACCTGGTACTGCGAGACGTAAACCAATGCCGGCCCGCTGCTGACCTTGCCCGACGGATTGGAAATCACCACCGAGTAGGTTCCCGCTTGAGCAAGTTGGACATTGGTGAGGCTGAGGGAGTTGGAGGTGCAGCCCGCCATATCGACGCCGTCGAACTGCCATTGGTAGGTAATGGGCGGTGTTCCGGCCGCCGCTACTGTCAGCACGAGGTTGGCGCCGATAAAACACTGCTGGCCTTGGGGCTGGACTGTGATGGCGAGGCCGGGCACCGCCACGAGTCCCGGGGCGCTCTCGACCGGGCCAAAGGCATTGCTGACCACGACGGAATAAGCTCCCGCCTGGTCCGCCCGAATGCTGGGCAGGGTGAGCACCCGGTTGGTTGCCCCGGGCAGATCCACCTTGTTGAGTCGCCACTGATAAATCAGGGGCGGGGCTCCAACGGCGGTCATGGCCAAGTCAACGGTGCTCCCTTGCGCGACCGTGCGATCGACCAGGGGACTGGTCAGGAAGACAGGCCCACTGCCCAGCAGACCCACCCATTGGTTCCCGCTGGCGGCGATGGCGGCGACGTTGGTAAACAGACCGCACAGGCCGTTCGTAGGGCAGAGCGAGCCCCACCCGGCCAGCGAACCGTCGGGCTTGAGAGCAAGGCTAAAGTCGCTGCCTGCCGCAATGGCCTCCACCGGGCCCAGGCCCGGAGGCACGCTTATCGCGCCAGTATGGGTGTCTCCCCAGGCAACCACCGTGCGATCGGCCTTGAGCGCCAGGCTGTGGTTGATGCCGCCGGCAATGGCCACGACCCGGTTGAGCCCCGGTGGAACATCGCATTCACCCGAAAAATCGGGGCCCCAGGAAACCACGGTGCCGTCGGCCTTGAGTGCCAGGCAATGATTAACCCCCGAGGCAATGCCGATGATGTTGGTCAGGCCTGCCGGGACAACGGAGAGCGAGGCGGCGTAGTCCCCGCCCCATACCGCTACGGTTCCGTCGGCCCGGAGCGCCAGGCGATGACTGTAGCCTGCGGCAATGGCGACAATGTTAGACAACCCGGCTTCGAATTGCGCATCGTCGACCGGGTTGTCCAGGCCTCCCCAGGAAACCACGGTACCGTCAGCCTTCAACGCGAGGCCGGCACCGATCTGTGCGGAAATCGCCACTACGTTTGTCAGGCCAGGTGGAACCTGCGCCCATGACCCCCAGGCGGCGACCGTCCCGTTCGGTCTGAGAGCCAACTCGCCCGGTGACAGTCCGCCGTTCGCGACGACCCCCACGGCGTTCGTCCAATCCGCGGGAACCACCGCGTCGCTACAATCCGGGGTGCTGCAGGAGGCAACCACGTTCGGTAGCGAGACATTGGCGCCGGTCTGGGCATAAGTCGCGACGGAGAAGGCGCTCAATAGCGAAAGCAGCCAGCCGCGCTTCCAGCTCGGGGTAGTAGCCTGTTCCTTCATAACTCTAAACCTCCTCACAACTCTGATTTTCGAAATCTGGGTCACTGATTAGTTTGGTTTCTTCGCCGATCCCATTCATATTCTGCATAAAGACAGCCTGCAGTCGATCTTTTTCACTCGATTTCTCGCTCCGTCCGCCCGGTCGAGACCGTCCGGTCCGGGTTCAAGGCCAAACCCGGCGACCAGCCGTGAGGGCCGATCATTTGCCCCGACTCACTGAGTTGTGCCCAAATCCGCGACTGCATTCGCCCTGCGGGAGCGTCGAAGGGCACAACGTCAAGTCGGCGGAAGGTCTTCTCCAATCAGCGACGGCGGCGGCGACGACGGGCCGCGTCGCTTTCGACCTCGACGCCGAATCATAGCGCGGAAAGCGTGATGGCGCTCACGGCAACCGGTTCCGGAGGCCGGCGGCGCAGCCAGGATGCCAGGTCGAGATTCCCGCGTTCGTCGGCAATCAGCAGTGAGCTGTCCAGGATCAGTCCCACGGGTTCTTGAGGGGTTTGAGGACCTTGCGGCCCCTGCGGATGGCGGCAGCCATGGCGCGCGCGTCCTCCGGCTTAGCTTGGGCGCCAGCGAGGTCATCGGCGAACTCGTGGCTGTCGCACGCGCCCTCAGTGGCAGGAACCAGGTACGCGAAGGCCACTCCTTCCTTGACGATCTTGAAGGATTCCTGGCGCAAGTGAACCTCCCGCAGGAATCTCGCGAAATCCTGGGCGGCTCTCGCTGCTTCTAACGTCTTCATGGCCCAGAGTATAGCTGACGGCTGCCCTCGGTTCAATCCCGCGAATATCGACCGATGCTAAGATGGAGGAGCTGACATACGATCCTCAAACGGAAATGCGGGCCAACTCCCTCCAGCTCAATTGCCCGTCTCCAGCTTGGAGAGAAGCGGTGCAGCCCGGCCACGCAGGAACTGCGGCTGGCGCTCGCTGCCAGCAATGGCTTCGATCTCCTTGCGCGCGAATTGGAGTTGCCGGCCTGGCAGGCGCGCGAGTTGCTGGAGGATTTCGCCCTGTTCAGATTCGTTTCCGGTAGTCAATCGGTCTCGCAAGCCCGCCTCCACCTCATGGTCCCCCAAAATCAGGAGGCTGACCAAGGCCCGAACCCGCACGCCGGGATCTGTGTCGGCGCGTAAATTGTTCAAGATGGCCCGGTTCTTGTCCTGGTCGGCTCCGGTAGCTTCGGCCAGACCTACAGCGGCTTGCGCGCGGTCTGACGCCTCCGTGGCGCCGGACAGGGCGCGATAGAATTCCCGGGCGGGGGGACCGATCTTGCGCACGGCCTCGAGCACGAGATCGGCGCTGAGTAACTCTTCGTCCCGGCGCGGGTCGGTGGGGCGCGCGGTCGCGGCCGCCTTCAACTCGTCCCAATCGGAGGCGATGGCATCGAGGTTGCGCAAAGCCGTGTATTGTGCACGCTCGGCTGCCATTGCTTGCTGGGCAAGAAAGCCGGCTGCGGCGCGGCGGTTGTGTTCGGCGTTGCGGGCGTCGGCGTAGAGTTCGACGAGTTTGGGGATGGCATCGCCGGCCTTGAGTTCCCCGAGGGCCCAGACGATGGAGGCGCGGGCCAAGCCGCTTTCCATGTCCAGCGCGTCCAGCAGCGGCGGGATCGAGGAGGGGTCGCCGACAACGCCGCAAGCACGCGCGGCGTTCGAGCGGACCACCCGGTCTTTGCTGGCCAACGCCCGGTGGAATACGGGCAACAGGTCCTTGCCGGCAGATTTGAACACGGCTTGGGCAAACTGCACCTGGCTGGGCCAGGTCATCTTCGGATCGTAAGCGTGGAGGAGCGGTTCAGCGGCGTCCGGATGTCTGCGCAAGGCGGCGCCGAGCGAGGCGAACACCGGGGGGCTGGCTGTGTAGAAGGATGGATCGATGGGATGTCTTAATAGGAGCTCGAAGGTCTCGCGGTCCGCGCCGGGAGCAAGAACCTGGTAGGCGAGGAGCTGGTCGGCCTCCCCGCCCAGGGAAGAACCGGCCCCATACCGGTCGTTGCTGAACGGGTTGCGGCTTGCCAGCACCTCCTCAAAGCACGTCAAGGGGGGCCGGTGACCTCGTCTTGCGAGCGCAATTGCGGCCACGGCCCGAATGCAGGGGTCAGCATCCTCGAGGGCCTTGCGCAAAGGGGCCAGACTGGCCTCGCTCTGGCCGGGCAACCGGTTGAGGAGCCAGACTGCCGTGACGCGAGCCTGGAGGTACGGATCCTCGACGCACTTGCCGATGGCCGAGGCGTATCCATCCTGGCCCGTTGCAACCGGCATCATCGCCGCGGCCAGGGCATTGGCCCGCACGTAGCGGTTGGTGCTGGCGACCAGGGTCCGCAACGTCTCAGGGGCAATGGGATTGCGGATCGTGACGCGTGCCGCCTCTTCGTGAAGCCGCTGACTGAGGCTCGGGAGGGTCTTGATGGCCAGCGACGCGAAGACCGGGCCGGCAGATTCCTGTTTCGGCAAAACTACCAAACCGGGTTCGCCACAGAGCCACGTCCTGCCGTCATGCTCATAGCGTCTGGCGACCCTGCCGCCGAGGAAGGGCATGGGGCCTAAGTCCTCCCTCTCACTGCGCTCTCGGTCCTGGGCCGCCGTTGGGTCGATGATTTGCGGTCGGCCGGTGGGGGTGAAGCGGCGAGTGGCGGGGTCGAAGCGGCAGGGCGGGCAGGCTCGGTAACGCCGGTCGCCCATCACATCGGGGGCGTAACGGAGATACTCGATGCCGAAGCGCAATTCCAGTCGGCCATCCCTGGCCGCAAGCCCAATCACTTTCTCTGAATCCATGCCATCGCAGCGGAAGAAGGTGCTGAATACGGATGTTTGCGGGTCATAGACCGTCAAGCCGCCGCGCGCATCGTCCCAACCGGTGGCGAAATAGACCTTGCCGCCAAGCTCGAGGCCGTCGAGCATCGGGCCGGAATTAACGCCTTCGGTGAAGCCAAAATGTTCGAGGCCGCGCAGGCCCGGCCTGAGCAGCGCCAGTCCGGCCCCGGTGCAAAGCCATGCCTGCTGGCGCGCGTCCTCAAACACCACCGCCCAGACCGCGCCCTCCGGCCATCTATCCGGCCACGCCGACGCGCAGTAGCCCACGCGCAGGCCGTCGGGCCAAGCTGCGGCGGCTCGGGCCATGTCCCATCCCGGCTGGGGCAGGCCGTCCGGGACTGGGTCCGTCACGCGCTGTTTCCCGGACATATAGCCCTCGGGCAGGCGTCGGATCCGGGTGGACGCCGCATTGACAACAAACCACTCTCCGGAGCTCCGAAAGACTGGGCGTCCGTTATCCTTTCCCAGATAGACGAAGCCCTCGTTGATGAGGCGCGCATTGCGAGAAGGATTGACGTCCAGCACAAGCGGCGCAAGGCTGAATGTCTTTCGATCCACCCGCGCCGGGCGGTGGCGCAGTTCGTCGTCCAGATACACGTCCACCCAGGGTTGCCCGTCGATGAAACCGATCAGGTGCGGCAGGTAGCGGGGCAGGCCCGGATTCAGCGGCGCGCTCCAGGTGCCAGCCGCCCGGTCGTAGCGAAGCAAGCCGCAGTCGCCATCGGTCCAGACATATTCGCCGTCCGGGAGGATCCGCGTGATGACGCCCACCTGCGGCACTTTCGAATCCTCAAGGGAAACGGAACGGAGTTCCAGCGTGCGCCGGTTGAGGGTCTTGACCTCACCGGGAAGGGCGATCCAAAGGTCCTCGCCGTCCAACGCCAGGGCCGTCACGTTGCCGACGGGGTGGTGCGAGACGGACCACCGTGGAACCGGCGTCGCGTTGGTCGGCAAAGCTCCTCCGGTCCCGGCTCGGAACAGACCGGCGGGGGTGCCGAGCCAAACCTGTTGCTGGGTGACAACCATGGCTTGGACCGGGCAGGCCAGGGCCAGCCGCGCCACCGGCCTGCCTTTGAGATCATAGACCGCGAGCCCCCAGGGGGGCATGCCGGCATAAACGAACTGGTCGTCCCGGGCCAAACAGGGGGCGGCCTGATGGAAAGAGGTGAAGATCTGGATCGTCTCCGGGACGTTAGCCCAGGCCGGCGATGGGCCCACGCCGGTTGCGTCTGCCCCAGGTTGGGCGCCGGGTGGGTTGGGAGTCCGGGCACCGGCTCGGCGCTCGATTTGTGCGCGAGCGCCGACCCACCGTGAGGCCTTGAGCGCGGTGAGCAACTGGTCCCGGTAGGATTTGTCCTCGGCATACTGAACCGCGAGCGCCAGACAAGCGTTGCCGAGGTCGTCCACGCCGTTCTCGTCTGAACGGTAGAAGTGACCGTCATACCAATCGAACGGTTTCTCGCCCTTGGCAATGCGCAGGCCCAAAGCCCGCAGTTTTTCCAACTGGCCGTCTCTTTCATAAAGCCGCATCAAGCGATAAGCGAGGTCCATGTAGCTTTCGAAACGGGTGCGGTTCCAGGCGCCTTTGCCTCGGGGAAATGCCTCCCCGGCGTCGGAGGCAAGCAGCGCTTCCAAAGCCGCGATGGCTTGGGCGCCCTCGAGGCGGTCTTCCAGGTCCAGCAGGGCGAGGCGCGCTACGGCATCGCGGGGATTTGCCTCTACGATGGCCCGCATGAACGAGCGTTCCTGGTCCAGGCCCAGCCGGGCGAATCTCTCTCTCCAGGCATCCCAACGAGAGTCCCTGCCGGAACAAGCGGCCGCCGCATTGGTCAGGGCCGTGGGGTAATCCCGTTGCTGCCAGGCCAGATTCGCGCGCGCCAAGGGCGTCTTGGCGGAGGCGATCTTGTCTCTTGCCCATTCCCGGAACCGCGCTTCCTGGTTGGCCGCCTTGAAACGTTGGGCCATCTGGTCGATCGCCTCCAGACTGTGAAGCCGCCCCTCATCGCTTTCGAACTGAGCCAACTCGATTTCCATTGCCCTGTCCACACGGCCCAGGGCCGAATAGAGCCGCACCAGACGGTCTTGCACCCACAACGTGTCCGTCGGCGCGGCCTCGCGCCCATGCACCTGCGCCGGGAAAGCGGCCGCGCTTGCCTGCGGATAGGGCTCTTCCAAAATTCGCTCATCGGCGTCCGGCAGGCGCGTCGGCGAAGGCTTGATGGCCAGCACTTTTTCGAATTCGACCACTGCTTCAGCGTTGTGCTTGTACTCTTCGTACATCAGTCCCCGGCGATAGGCGCTCGTCAAGGCGTCGAAGTCTCCGTGAGCGATGTAGTCCATCTCCATTAGGAGGGCGGGCTCCATCTGGCCCTCGTGCAGGAGAACCTGGGCCAGCAGGCGGCGGGCGCGGTTATCCCCTGCCTCCAACTCCTTGTGCAATTCCCCAATCAAGGCGCCATCCCTGCCAAGGCTCTTGAACTCGCCATAAACCAGCCGGAGATACTCCTTGCGCGACACTCCCGCCGTGCCGAGGCCAAAACCAAACGGGGGAGAGACCGCGGGCGGGGTCTTCACCGGCAGCGCGCCCATCGAATCGGGCAAGGGCTCGGGCTGCGCATTGTTCGGGTCGCGGTCCATGTCCATAACCCGGAGCGGCTCCAGCAGGAGGGCCAGAGCCTCGTTGGTTTGGCCGCGGTGCTTCAAAAAGAAGGCGTAATCCAGCGCGAATTGGAGGCCGTAACTTTTGAAGCCCGACGGACGAACCAACCGCTTCTCCTCACCGGTGACCCGGCCCTTGGCGTCGTGGGCGGGCGTGACCATGGCGTAGGGCTGGGTGTTGGCCCGATGGACTTCCCAAATGCGGGCCAGTTCCCTGGACGCCTCGTCTGCAAGGTCGAAGGCCAGAAGCCGGCGCAATAGCCAGTTGTCGCGGTGGCTCCCCGGGCCGCAACTGAAGGGCTGGTTCAACTGCCCGGGCTCGAGGTTTAGGAAATACAAATATGGCTCACCGCCGTGGCGCTGAGGTGGCTCCACGGGATAATAGGGAGCCTGGCTGATGCCCCAGTTGTTCTTTTGGGCCAGAGCGGCCAGAACCCGATAGCGATTGATGGCTTCGACCCTCTGGCCGGTGGCCAGCAACAAGTCCGCTTCGACGAGCATGGAGCGCGGCGATTGGAGCGCGCCGGGACTGTCGCGCAGCAAAGCCAAGTACTCCCCGGCGGCCCCGCCAGCCAATGCCGCGGCCGCAGACTCGCCCCCAGGGATGGCCAGGAACTTGAGAAACGCCTCCTTTTCATGGCCCTCCCACTGCAGCTTGCGGGCTTCATTGAAGGCGGAGTAGTTGTCCGGCGCGGATCCAGCCAGAGCGCCGATACAAGCAAGAATCCACAGTGTGGCAAGCGGCTTCATGATTTGGTTCGCGGTCTGTTGGTCTCTCCTTGATTCAACACCGAACGTGCGCGCAGGTTGCTGTCGCCTCTGGTTCTGAACGGGGGCAGTCCCGCATTTTCGCCTGTTCCGAGCCCATTAACTCCGTGCAGCCGGCGGCAGCGGAGTCGGTCACACCGTTTTTACCCTTTCATTTATAGGGCAGCACTGCTGAATGGGGTTCAGAAGGTCGTGAGTTCAAATCTCACCGCCCCGACCATTAAAAAAGCTCGGTAAAATCGAACTAAAATCAAGGTCCTCCCCACCTCCCCAAAAGTGGCATAATAATCTCCTTATATTGGTCTTTATACCACATGAGGCCTGAGAAATCGAGGCCCAAGGCCAAGGACCCGCGGAAACGCCGCAGATGCAAGGAAGCGGTATGGCTGACAAGAGGGTGTCGCCTGTACCTCCACAAACCCCCGGGAAGTCGTTTTCTCCGGTGATCGGAGGGGACCATTTGGGCCCGTGAGGCTGGGAATTCCGATTGACGCATTGCTAATTCACAAGATGCATGGCTTGCATATGGTACAGGAAGCCGTCCTCTGCCCGGACCGCCTGCGGTAAGTACCCGCGCAGCTCAGCTGGGTGGGCCTCCGCGCGGAATGTCTTGCGCAACCTGGACCTGAATCTCATAATCGTGCCGTGTCCACGACAGCCCACTGTGATTCAGCGCTACCAAGTCTTCCAGAGAAAAGGCGAAGACTCCACGCACCCGGCGAAAACCCGGTATGGGCGACTCGGCTGCTCTTGCTGTGCCGGCGATTCCGCGGATGCGGGCGCATCCCATTCGCTCCTTGCTTGGCTCGGCTTTTGATCATTTGGATCTCTTATTGCTGTGCGGGTCCGTCCGCAGCTCAGGACTCGCTGGAAGTCGTGGTAACTGTCAGCAAGAAGCCTTACTCCCGTGCTGTTTGGGACGCGCTGACGAACGACGCTGCAAGCGCGGAAACCTGGCTTAAGCACTTGGAGCGGCTGGATTACGATTCTTCGGAAGCTCTGGTCACCAAATTGAAGCAGAGGATCAAGCTCATGTCCTCCCGGTCCAATCTTCTAGTTCTAGGTCCCTCAAAGACATCGGAGGCGCTCTTTCTTGATGGCCAACTTACCGATATGCCGAAACATGTACACTTCATCTCGACCTTTATATCCACCTCCAACAAGTTCGATCACCTGAAGCTAGCGACTGCGTGTCTGCCGGACGAAGAGCGGATTGATCGGCTGGCGTTTGTGCGACCGCCGGCGTGGATGTCGCTACGCGCCTTATTCATTGGGCCGGCTGACAACTGGGGCGAGCGGTTGAAGACCAAACTCGAGCGAGCGGGCACAAATCTCTGCCTGTCCCTGCGTAGCATGATGATTGGGCAAACAAACAACCCCGTCGATGCCGCCGCCGAGTGCTACGCCGAGAAATTTCCATTAATATTCCTGGCGGCTGAGGATTCCAGCGACATTGCGTATTTCTTTACGGAGTGTGAGAGACAAGTCGCAAACGGCGGCAAGCCCTATCGGCCGTTCGTATGCCTGCTCGGCGATTTCAACTTCTCCAATAGGGCGTCGGTCGACAGCCTCGACACGTCCAGATGGGCTAAGCGGTTCGCGATCACAATGGTTTCAGAATCCGTCGTAACCACAAACGAAGTCGATACTGGCGATCAGTACTTCCAACTCTCACAGGATTTCTGCGCTGTCGCCAGGAACGTCTGGAGCATGGCTAGCGAGGATCCAGAGAGTTTTTGCACCAAATTATCCAGTGCCTTTTCACCCGGGGGGCGCGAGTTCCTCGAAGGGGTTTCCATCAGGAAGTCCCATTATTTCCGTTTTCTCCAAAAGCAACCAGATGCCCATTTCTCTTGTTCCCTGAAGTGGCTTGAGTGTTCACCGTTCGGGCGGGGGCCCGTTTCCTGGCGGGATAAGAATCAGCCCGCGGGACTACTCACTGCCAAGGCGTTTGAATGGGACCTCCTTTGTGTAAGGGTTCCCTGGCTCAACAGCTGGAGATGGATGGGACTGGCTTTCCTCGCGCTTGCCATAGGTATCAGCCTGGAGATTCCAAAGCGGCACATTTATTTGGAAAAGAGGTGGTGGCCGGTAACCTGGCGCTGCCTTGTCTATGTCGTTCTAACATTGACACTCTTTTGCGCAGTTATCTACGCATTCGAAAGCGGGTGGCTGGGTAACCCGGATTTATCAGGGCTGCTGTTCCTATGCATCTCGCCCTTGGCTCTTCTGCCGGTACTGCAGCACATAGCCGTCTTGAAGTTCCCAGGACTACGAAGCATGGTCCAATTCCCTTCAAAGTTGTTGGAGGATGCGCTTCACAGATGCATAAACTCCCGATCTAAACACCTGCTCGACAAGTACCGTCGGTCGGTCAAGTCGAGGATTGAAATCGGATTCCCCAAAGCTGAAGACGATCTCCTTCTGCAGGGAAAGGCGGAATATTACCTTTGGGAATGGTGGTACCTTGATCTAAGAAAATTGAACCCATCGCGGGCTCAGAAGATTTTTGACCGTTACGTCCTTCGAATCAGGGTCTGGGACAAGAAGCTTGCGACCGGCGCCCGCATCGAAGAGTTGGAGGAGGCGGTAGCCTACACCAAAATGGTATTGGGTGAGCCGTTTAATGCCCAAGATGGTCCGGCAGAAGTGAATGGCGCGACTGCCGCTCCCTCCGGGCCTTCGATAACGACCTGACTTGCGCGACGCCTCAGTGGCAGTCGTCGGCAGACCTGAGATTCGTCATCAAGTGGAATTCAAATAGAGCGGTGCTCTCAGCTTGGTAAAGCCAGCGGATACGCCCTGGGCGTGAACAAGCGGGGCACGGTGCCTCCGCTCCCCGCCGAACGCCGGAAGGATTGCTTGCCGGCGCGGAGAGATGTCCTAATTCCGACCAGAAAAGGCGTGGAAACCATATATTCGCGCATAAATAAGTCGACATTAGCGAGGATCTCGGCATGCCAGGATGCCAAGTCGACATTCTCGCGTTCGTCGGCAATCAGCAGTGAGATGTCCGGGCTCGGCCCCATGGATTCTTGAGAGGTTCGGCGGCTTTGCGGCCCTTGTGAGTGGCGGCAGCGTGAGCACGCCCAGCACGCCATGGTGTGTACGCATTGCGCTTGAACCCCGCCCGACAAGAGAGCATTCTTAATCCATGAGTAAAGTTGATCAAATCCAGGCTCAACTCAAGAAGCTCTCGCCTGCGGAATTGAAGCAGGTTCGCGATTGGCTGGATGACTTTGCCGAGGACCGGCTGGAATTCACACCGGAGTTTGAAGAGGCGATCCGGCAGTCCGAGCGGGAGGTGGCCGCCGGGACCCGGCCACGAGTGCGCCAGCCTTGACTGCGGCCATGAGTGCCGCCCTCCAGGTTTTTTACACGCGCTTCGACGCCGAGTTCTTCAAACTCCCGCCCCAACTCCGGGCGCGCATCGAGTCCAGGATCGACCAAATGGGACTGCGGCTCGCGGACTTTCCTCACCATCGCCAGTTCCAATCCCGGCAACGAAGATTGACCAAACAATAACATTTTAATTGCACGATAACATTGTTCATGTTATTGTGCTTTAGAATGTTAATAGACGAGTTGCGAGCCTACTGTCGCGAGTTGACCGGCCATCCGGTGAGCATCGTGTCCGACGAGGATGCCAAGGGCCGACTACCTGTGTTTCTGGCGCAGTTTTATGAAGCCCACCGGGCTGAGCTGTTTGGTCGACCGCTGAAGCTGTTGCTTTTCCGGCGACGTGTCACCCCGACGCCCGCCGGGGTGGTTGGGCATGCTCATGCCGCGACCCAGGCGCTGGGCCAAACGGTCGTTTTTGTGTTCAGGAAGCTGGCCTCTTACGAACGCAACCGGCTGGTGCAGAAACAGGTGCCATTCGTTGTTCCCCGGAGCCAGGTGTTCTTGCCGGGCTCCTTCATAGCGCTCAAGGAGCAACAGGCATCTGCAAGCCCCCGACCGGAAGGCAAGGCGCTCTCAGCGCCAGCGCAGTTGGCGGTTCTTTTCCACATCCAAAAGCCGCCGGATCAAAAACCTCTCCCGCTTTACGAATGGGCGCGGTTGCTTGGCTACTCGCGCATGACCATGACCCGGGCCTGCGATGAGCTGGCAGATGCCGGCATCGCAGCAAAAGTTGGGCGTGGCAGGCTGGTGGTGATCGAGTTTGATGCCTCCCGCCGCGACGTCTGGGACAAAGCGGCCCCGAGGATGGTCAGCCCCGTGCTGCGGCGTGTCCATGCCCAGGTGCGAGTTAACGGGCCCGACTTGGCCCTGGAAGCGGGATTGACCGCCTTGGCCAAGGTCTCGGACCTGGCGCCAGGCAAAGGGCAGGTGCTCGCGATGACCCCAGGCGCCTTTAAGGCAGCCAAGAGCCAGCATCTGCTGGAACCGGTACCTTTTCCAGAACCCGATGTGGTGGAGATTGAGCTGTGGCGCTATGAGCCCGCACTGCTGTCGAAGGACGGCAAGTCTGTTGACCCGCTGTCGCTTTACCTCTCGCTCCGTGGCACGAACGACGAGCGGGTGGAGTTGGCGCTTGACGGCTTATTGAAAGGCATCCAATGGTAGAGGGGCTGGCGGTATTTCGGGACCGTTTTCGTGGGCTTGACGACTGCTACGTCTTGATCGGCGGAACCGCGTGCGACCTCTGGATGGGCGAACGGGCCCTTGATTTCCGGGCCACCAAGGACCTCGACATGGTGCTCGTGGTCGAGGCCCTCCGCCCGGAGTTCTTCCGGGTTTTCTGGCAGTTCGTGAAGGATGCCGGTTACGAAGGCTTCGGTCGCGGCCAAGCACCGCGGAACTTCTATCGGTTCAAGAAGCCCGCCCGGGCTGGTTTTCCGTGGATGATCGAGCTGTTCAGCCGGCGGGCCTTGGATTTGCCTGCGGATGTCCACCTCTCGCCAGTCCCGGCCGGTGAGGACCTTTCGAGCCTCTCGGCCATCCTGCTCGACGGCGATTATTACAGCCTGGTCCTGGGGTCTCGCCGGGTCGTCGATGGCATCTCCACCGTCCCAGCGGGTTGTCTCATCCCCCTCAAGGCCAGGGCTTGGCTCGATCTCACCGCACGGAAGGCCGCCGGCGATGCCAGCGTGAGCGAGTCCGACATCAAGAAGCACCGCAACGATGTGTTCCGGCTCCTGGTGACCCTGGCTCCCGCCGACCGGGTCCAGGTGCCCGAGGCCGTCGGCACCCACCTGCGCCAGTTCGCGTCGAGATTCCCCGCCGATGCGGCCGACTGGAGAGCAATCGGGCAGGCGGTCGTCGACCTCCCAGATCCCCCAGCTCTGCTTGCGCTGTTCAGCGGCGTGTTTTCGCTGGGCGCTTAGCGGTTCCGGCCACCTCGTAGGGGGTCAAGATGGGGTGGCCGTCAGCCTTCGTCGGGGCTTTCCCTCGTTTCGGGTACGATTTTGTCGCGCGCTCCGCTAAGAGAGGGTGTGAGACGTGCAATCTGCCTCGATGGAGCGCTTCTGGGCCAGCCTCCGCTACCGGACAGAAAGCCGGTGTGCGGGGGAAATCAGGTGTACGCGGCCCGCGAGGGAGTTGGCAGCGGGCGGCAGCGGCAAGGAATCCCCCGGATTTCAAGGCTAAACTCGTCTGAATGGGGTGCAGAAGGTCGTGAGTTCAAATCTCACCGCCCCGACCATTCTGCCAGGTTCGGTACTTCCTCAACTCTTGCGATTTGTGTTGCAGGGGACGGGTGGTGTGCTACGCTTTGAGTATGACTGCGCCTATTTCCATTCGCCCGCGCCGGCCCGGATTGAAAGCGGAGTTGGTCCGCAAGGCCAAGCCCAACGTCAATGCCTGGCTAAACGACTTGATCGAGCGCGAGTTGGCGGCCCAGCCCAATGACTGGCGTGAAATCCTGGACGGGGAACGGCCCGTGGCGAGCGACCAGGCCTTCGAGCAATGCCTAAAACCCGAATAGCCTTTGCGGACGCAAACTGGCTGTTCGCCCTCTATTATGAGACGCGCGTCTCGGCGCAGGTGCGCCGGTGGGCGGCGATGGGGCCCTCTACGCTGGTGGTGAGCCAGCCTGTCCTGGCCGAGTGCTGGTCCGACTTCTGGAGGGCCGGAGACAGGGCGCTGGCCTTGGCCTCAGATGTCCGCGCCCGCCGTTTTATCGACTGCGGCTACACGTTCGAAGATTTGGCATCGGCGTCCAAAGACTGGTTCCGACGTTTTGCGCCGCGCTGCAACGTCGGCGCGCTGGATGTGTTGCACATCCAGGCGGCCAAGCGTTTCGGTTGCCGCTGGTTTTTATCCTTTGACTCCGCGAGCGGCTGCCGGGCGATCGCCGCTGTGCTTGGGCTTAAGGTCTTCCCTGAGCTCAACGATCAGGATCGCGAGATCGCCAGGCGGTTGCGCAGCTAACCACGCCGCCGGGACCCGGCCACGAGTGCGCCAGCCTTGACCGCGGCCAGGAGTGCCGCCTCTCCAGGTTTTCGCTGCCCACACGGGTTGAAAACCGAGAATGTTCGGTTATCCTTGTCTAAGATTATGAAGCTTTATTTTCTTCTGGCTGTGGCGCAATGGGCTGGGGTTGCTGGTTTCGCGGCGTCCGACGATGCCTGGCCGATGTTTCGGGGTCCCAACGCGTCGGGAGTGGCGGCCAACGCCAACCCGCCGATACGGATCGGTCCGGAGCAGGGCGTGTTGTGGAAGACGGCCGTGCCGGCCTCCCCCGGTTCGCCGTGCGTCTCAGGGGACCGGGTTTTTCTCACTGCTTTCACGGAGGGCCGCCTGGAAACGCGGGCCTACGATTGTGCTGACGGCAGACTCCTGTGGAGCCGGGTCGCGCCGGCCAAACAACTGGAGGAGTACCATAGCACCGAGGGCAGTCCGGCGACGTCCACACCCGCGGCCGACAGCCAAGGGGTGGTCAGCTATTTCGGCTCCGCAGGGGTGTTTTGTTACGACCGAGCGGGCCGGGAGGTCTGGCAGTACCCGCTGCCGGCGGCCCAGACATTTAGTGGTTTCGGCTCCGGCACCTCTCCGCTGATCGCGCAGGATCGGGTCATCCTCAATCGCGATGTGCTGGAAGGCGCGGCAATCTTCGCGCTGGATCGCAAGACCGGGAAGAAGCTGTGGGAAACGCCACGCCCGGACTCGCGCACCGGCTATGGCACCCCCATTCTATGGAGCCACGACGGCGCCACCGAGATCGTGGTGGCCGGTTCCCTGTCCTTGAAGGGCTACGATCTGGCCAACGGCGAGGAACGTTGGCTGGTCCGGGGACTGCCATCCTCCTCCTGCACGACGCCAGTGATCGGGGACGGCTTGCTGTTCTTCGCCGGCTGGTCGCCCGGCAAGGCCGATGCCCCTTTTCCCACCTGGGAGGCCTTGCTGAGGCAGATGGACAAGAATGGCGACGGCAAAATCAGTTTGGAGGAGTTTGCTTGGGGACCCGCCGCGTTCCGCAGCATCGACACGGATAAGAACCAGTTCATTGATGCCGCCGAGTGGAATGCCTTTACGGCCATTGTCACGAAGGGGGAGAACGTCTTGATTGCGGTCAAGCCGGGTGGAACCGGGGATGCCACCGCCACTCACTCGGCTTGGAAAGCCACGCGCGGCCTGCCCTATGTGCCCTCACCGCTGTATTACAATGGACAGGTTTACATCGTGAAGGACGGCGGCATGCTCTCCTGCTTTAACGCCCGGACCGGGGAGCCCATTTTCACACAGGAACGCATCCCGGACGCCGCCGGTTCCTACTATGCCTCGCCAGTCGCCGCCGCGGGCCGCATCTACCTCGCTTCGCTGCAGGGCAAAGTCACCGTCATCAAGGCGGGCGGCAACAAACCGGAGGTGTTGCACCAAGCGGCTTTTGGCGAACGCATCGCCGCCACTCCCGCCCTGGTCGGGGATAAACTCTACCTGCGCACCGCCACCAAGCTTTACGCCTTCGGGACTTAAAGCAGCCTCCAAGGGTTCCCTCTTTTCTCCAGCAACGCAGGCGGGCCGGGGCTTCGTCTCGACGCCGACGATGGCGTGCGCAAAAGGGGCGGGGTGAAAGGGCGCGGCTGGCGTTCAACGATCCTGGGAGCCTATTTCCTCAAGGGAACGCGAGTTTTCGCACACTACGGCCAGCCCCAGCCAATTGGTTCCTCAATGGACCCCTGGTCTGGCAGGACCCGCCTGGGCACATGGGAGCGCAAAATGGGACAATCGCCGCGCAAAATGGTAGTTCATGCAGATTGCCTGGTCATGGTACGCTCCCGACATGCGATGAAGCGTTTTGCACACAGACAACAGATCGTTTCGGTCTTGGTTCTGATACTTGCGGCCACGGCTTGGCTCCCGCGCGCCCAGGGGGCTGGAAGCCTGCCTATCACGCCGTTGCTCGCGGGGGCGACGCCTCCACAAGTTGTCCCGAACACGTTCGATGTAACGATGGCTGCGACTGCTTTTCCCGGCATCGGCAATGAGTATCTGTTCGAGCGTGTTGGGAGTGAAGGACAGGGCGCCGGCTGGCAGAGCCCAGCCGTCTTCACCGATTTCGGTCTGCCGCCAAACACCGAGGTCGCCTACCGCGTCAAGGCCCGCGACGCTTACTTCGCCGAAACGGAGTGGTCGCCAGTCGCCAAGGTTAAGACCGCCGCTGCGCCAGCGCCGGCAATCTGGAGTCTCGACGAGGGCGACGGAAAGAAAATCAAGGACGGCACCGGTTTCGGAGAGGCGCTGAAGCTGGACGGGAGCAATTACGTCAAAGGTCCGGGGCTGGGGATGATTCGACAAACATGAGGAGAGAAACACCATGAGAAACAAATCGCAGAGTATGAACTGTATGATGATCGCAGTGGTTCTCGGCCTGATGCCGGGGATCGCCAGCCAGGCGGCTGCCAAGCCGCTGAAGATATTCATCCTGGCCGGGCAGTCGAACATGCAGGGGCATGTGAACGTATCGACGTTCGATTCCATGGCCGAGGATCCCAAGACGGCGCCGATCCTCAAGGAGATGCGCAATGCCGACGGCACACCGCGCGTGTGCGAGAAGGTCTGGATTTCGTCGATTGGATGCGCTGGCGACGATACGACCGAGCAGAAAGGGAAACTGACAACCGGCTTCGGCGCCTCACCCGAGGAGATTGGTCCGGAATTCACGTTTGGCGTTTACATGGAGAAGGCGCTGGGCGAGCCCATCCTGATCATCAAGACCTCCTGGGGCGGCAGGAGTCTGCATACTGATTTCCGCCCGCCCAGCGCCGGGCCTGAGACATTCAATGACTTCATCTTGAGCGAGTGGAAGAAGAGGGGCCTGGATGTGGACCAGGAATCGGCCAAGATTAACAATAACGTGGGCGTGTTCTACCGCCACATGATCGAGCATGTGCGGAAGGTGCTGGCGGACATCAAGCGGGTGGTGCCGGAGTACGATCCGAAGCAGGGCTACGAGCTGGCCGGTTTTGTCTGGTTCCAGGGGTTTAACGACATGATTGACGACTGGACGTACCACAACCGGTCGAAGCCCGGTGGGTACGACCTGTACAGCCAACTGCTGGCACGGTTCATTCGCGATGTGCGCGAGGATCTGAAGGCGCCGAAGATGCCCTTCCTGATTGGAGTCATGGGGATTGGTGGCGTGCAGGAAAAAGAGAAGCCGCCCATGTCAGTCTTCCGCCAGGCCCAGGCCGCGCCAGCGTCGCTTCCTGAGTTCCAGGGCAACGTGGTCGCGGTGCAGACGGCCCCCTACTGGGACGACGAATTGGACGCGCTGCAACGGCGGATGGAGGAATTCAATGCCAAGATGGATCAACAGGCCAAGAAGAATCCGAGTCTCAGCCAAGCGGCCAGAGACGAGGCTTACGAGAAGGCTCTGGCGGAGAACTTCACGGCCGAGGAGCTGAAACGCATGAAAGGCATCTCCAACGGGGGCTACCATTATCTCGGTGCCGCGAAGATCATGGCGCCGATCGGGAAGGCCTTTGCCGAGGCGATGGCCAGTTTCCAGAAGACCCAGCGACAGGACAAACAATGAAAAGATCAAAGGCAAGCGGAGTAACGGTTCTTCGCGTTATAAACTCTGCATTAGGAATGGCCGCCTGGCTGTCCGCGGCGAGCGCCCCTGCAACGCCGGCGCAAGCCGCCGACAAGACTCGGGAGGTGAACGGAGGTGGCTCTCCGGAGGTGGGCGTAAGCCGGGCGCACCGAAACGAGCACCTCGGCGGCTACCTCATCATCCCGCACGCCGGGAACGCCGCGCGCCAGTACAACGCCGGCTACTCAATGTACGTGGCCGCCTGGCCGCTGCTGAGCTACTATCCGGGCCACCGCTTCCAGACGGGCTTGCCCGGCACCTGGATGTTCGCGCAGTACGACGGCGCCGCCCCCAAAGACATGTACTCCGACGTCGAAGGCGGGCTCGGGTGGTGGACCGATACGCGCTTCCCCACGACCACGCCGAAGTTCATCATGGGCGGTGTGGGGCCGAACTTCTCCGAGATCGCCAACGGGCCCGCGCATGGCGCGGGCACGTGGGAAGATCCGCGCGGGCTCTACGGGGTGGCGCACCTCAGCCCCTGGCTTCTGTTCCCCCTTGACGGCCTGAACGTGAAGCAAGGCGAGTGCGGCGGGCTGTTCGGATACGGCTACCTCAACCTGCCGCTCTGCGAGCGGAAGCCGACCACCGAGGGCAAGCCGATGCCCACCGGAGCGAACTGCTGGACGCTCTTCCTCAACACCGGCAACTTCAAGGGGCCTGTTGCCTTCTTCTTGCCCAACTTCTGGTCGCACGCCACTGTGCGGGAGCCGCGCCTCGCGGGCCAGCTCCTCGACAGCCGGCCGATGGAACCTAACCGGGCCGTGCAGATGGAGACGCAATACACCCCCTGCCGCATGGCGCCCGATGCCAAGGGCGAGTGGTACGCGCGCATCGCCCCCATCTCGTTCCCGCGGGACGAGCGCGACGCCTCGGTGCTGGTGCACCAGGACACCGCCTACAACAAGACCGCGCTCTACGACGCGGTGGCGGCCTGGTTCGCCGGCGGCAAGTCGAGCAGCGGCGCCATCGCTCCCCCGGGGGCCTACCAGCGCGTTTTCGGCAGCAAGGGGTACGCCACGTGGCAGATCTGGTGGAATGAGGGCGATGGGCCGGAGAAGAAGGTGCCTATCGACCTGGGGTCTTTCTCCACGCCCACGGCCCTCGGCCCGCACACTTTCGGCATCCAGTGGAACGGCCCTCTCACGGCGAAGGCAGGCGGCCTCGTCACCATCCCGGAGTATTTCCACCTCGAGAACGGTAACGACGCGAAGCAGGCGAAGTGGGTGCCGGTAGCCCCCGATCACGTTCCGGCGGAAACGGGCCTCCGGCAGATCGAGTGGACCCGGCCGGCGGAGGCGGCGCCGGAGCCTTACACAACGCCGGACGACCCGGCGAGCTGCTGGAAAAAGCTGGGGCCGGCTGCCGGCCCGTTTCAGGCACGGCTCGGCGACGGCAGCGTGGTGACGTATTACTGGTATCGTTTTGCCGATCAGCCGGCGCTGCTCAATGCGGGTCTGACCGAGGACGAGCGCGAGCAGCTCCAGAAACGAGTGGAGAAGATTCATCGCTCCTGGACAAAGGATCGCGATTACCTCGCCCCGCCAACGGTAGGAACGCTGGCCGATGTTGACCCCGCACTTCTGGTCACCCCGCCCAAGGGCAAAGAAGCCGGCTACGTGCCCATCGCGACCCGCCAGGAATGGAACGGCGCGGCAAATCATCCGCCCGGTCATTGAAAGGAAACAGAACACGAACCGACTTTCACCGTGAACGCGAACGAAAACCAGTTCCTCTCTACCCGCCCAGCGTCAATTGCGGGCGCGCGCGCCAAAAGCAGTCTTCTATCGGTCTTTCTGACCGCGGCAACGTTCTTCGGATTATGTGCAGGATTAAGCCGGGCCGGGGTCCATCATGAACCGACTTGCGAATCGCTTGCCCACCCTTCGACTCCAAACTGGTTCAACGAGGCGGTTTTTGGAATCTACTTCCACTGGGGGATTTATTCGGTGCCTGGTCAAAGTCTGTTTTATGGAATGGGCATGTATGAAAAGGGGAATCCTCTCTGCAATTATCATGTGGCGCATTACGGAGATCCCACCGGGCTCGCCGCGCTGTCGCGCCGGCGCAGCGGGCAGGAGCGCGTCCCTGCCCGACTTGGCATGTTGCCGCCGGGTAGATTTGCTGATTAGTTGCCTTCGCACAAGGTCCGGGCCTGTCAAACCCCCGCCAGCCCTATTTCGCCAAAACCCATGCCGCGATGTCCGCCACGACCTCTTCGGCCACGTACCCCGGCTGCGCATACTCGGACGGCGTGCTCTTGCCCGTGCCGGCGACGAAACAATGGTTCAGCTTGGGATACAACCTGAACGTGACATTCGGCAAAGCCCCAAGGGTGGTCTTCCAGCCTTTGAAATCCGCCTGCGTGACCTGGTAGTCGCGCTCGCCTTGCAGCACGAGGATGCGTTGCTTAAGGGCCTTGGCGGTGGCCGGCGCATCGTAGGCGCGCAGGTCGAGCCAATAGGCGGCAGCGGCGCCCACGAGCAAGTTCGCATTCGTGATGTCCGCGGCAGTCAAGTACTTCACCTTGGCCGCTTCGGCCTCCATTCTTGCCAATGAATCTAGCGTGGCCCCGCTCCCCTGAGTCGCGTCCAGGGAACGAAGATAGCGGACTTGGTCAATGACGATATCCTCAAGCGGCCGGGTCGAACCTGCCATGATGATCAGCCCCGCGATCCCCGGGTCCCCTTTGCCGATTCGCGGCGCGGCGAAGCCGCCCAAGCTGTGGCCCAGAACGAAAATGCGCCGGGCATCGATGCCCTCCGTGGTCCTCAGTTTCGCGACAGCACTCCAGGCGTCGTCAACCGTCTCCTCCTGCAATGTGATCGTCCGGACCTGGGCAGCCATTCTGAGCCCGTGCTCTTTTGTCCGTTTCTCATACCGCAGAACCGCGATCCCCCTGGACGCAAGTCCCTCCGCCAGGTCTCGAAAGGGCTTGATCGCCCCGACGGTCTCGTCCCTGTCCTCCGGCCCGGAGCCGTGGACCAGCACCACAGCCGGCCACGGACCATCCCCCACAGGCACCGCCAGCGTGCCGGGCAACGGCCACTCACTGCTGCCTACCGTCACCGGCCTTTCGCGAAAGGCATTTGTGCGGACATAAGGCGGCGGCGGCGCCGGCGCTGCGGAGCGGGACGGGACGAAGAACAGGCCGGCAACCTGCCGGTTGCTGTTGAAAACGACCTTCACGTCCAGGTTGGTCCGGGCGAACTCACAGGTGACCAGGACAATATCGTAGCCCATGAGCTTCTCGGCGCGCGCTCCGAGCGCGCGTTTGAAAGCCCCTGTCTGGGCCTGAAGGCCTTGCCAGATGTCGCCCAGCTTTGCCTCGGGCGCGGCTTTCGTCATCGTCGGGTCGAACTGCGTGACGGCAGCGGCAAAGTTTCCTTTCGCCAAAAGGTCAACAAACTGCCTGCCAGAGGAGACGACGTCGTTGGTTTCCGGCGGGGCTGCGGAGCGGGACGGGACGAAGAACAGGCCGGCAACCTGCCGGTTGGTGTCGAAAACGACCTTCATGTCCAGGTTGGTCCGGGCGAACTCACATGTGACCAGGACAATATCGTAGTCCATGCGTTTCTCGGCACGCGCCCCGAGAGTGCGTTTGAAAGCCCCTGTCTGGGCCTGAAGGCCTTGCCAGATTTCGCCCAGCTTTGCCTCCGGCACGACTTTCGTCATCGTCGGGTTGAACTGCGTGACGGCGCGGGCAAAGTTCCCTTTCGCCAAAAGGTCAACAAACTGCCTGCCAGAGGAGACGACGTCGTTGGTTTCTGAAAGGGCCGCCGAGGGCAAGCCCAACAGTGTGACCGCCAGGAAAAGGGCTGCCGCGCGGACTGGGTGATTATAGAGCGAGAGTTTCATTGTCAAAGTCAGTTACCGGTTGCACGAGGGAGAGGATTCGGTTCCGGTCCTGGACCGAAGGCCGGGGAAGCGAGAGTACTTCGTGGGTGATGAGAACCTTGCAGGGTCTCATCCGCTAATCCTTCCAACGTTCCCGCAACTGGTCCAAGGAAACCCAATGGGCGGGATCACGGTCACCGATCCGTTGGCCGAGGTCCTCGCGGAACAGGGGATCCCGCAGGTGCCGGAGGTGGGTCAAGTACACGGCGAGGTGGTCCTGCTGCTCCTGCGGCATAACGGCCAGTTCTTCCTTAATCTCTTCCAACGTCATACTGATTTTAGTTTAACCGGGACCCCTTCCAAAGGCAAGGGAAGCATTCAAGGCCTTGGTCTTGTCATTAAGGCGCAGATGGAGGACGGCCTACGGCGGACCGGCCTCCCGGTAGCCTCACAAATCTCGGGGGCCTCCGCCGATTTGCAGCGGGTCATTGACTGCTGGCCCGCCGTGAGCGAACCGCTGAAGAACGCCGTCAGCGCGATTGTCAAAGCCGTCGCGGACAGGGAGGGCCTGTGAAAAGAGGTTGCCGCTTTTATCAAGCGGGCCGTCCGCGCGCGGTTGGTGTGCTGCCCAGAAGAATGCTTACGCGTTGGGCGGCAGGGTCGGCGGCTTTTCCTGGGACCGAATCCAGCGCCGATAGGCGACATGGACCATCGCTTCGAGAGTCTGTCGAGAGAGGCTGGGATGACGCTCCAGCGCGTCCGCGAGGCGGGACTGATATAATGCCTCCAGCCGTTCGGCCTCGGCGCCGGTCCGGCCTTCAATCACCGCATCAAGGGCCAGGACCAGGGCCCGCAACTCGGCGTTCATCCCGGGAAGGTTTCGCGCAGCAAGGCGTCGGCTTGGGCCTCGGGCATCGGTTCCTGGACCATTCGCCAGGAATGTTCCAGTTGAATTACCCGGCCCTGCAACTCATCGGCGATTTCCCGGCTCGGATAATCCGGGTCGGCAGCAGTCGCATAGACCGCGCGGGCAAAACGGAGCATCCATTTCAGGGCGGTCCGGTGCGCTTGCAGATCCTCCGCAGACGGCTGGCGGCTCAGGATTTCGGTCCGTTGCCAATCCATGAACCGCTGGCAGAAGGCCGACCATTGCGAAACCGACTCCAGGACCAAGTGTTCGATCCCCGGCGCCCTGGCCTCCGGCTTTGGAAAGGTAAGCGTGCTCATCCCCTACACGCTCGCATACGCCCCCAGAGTAGTCACGCACGAAATGAGGGCTGGTCCAAAAACAAATCGCGGGATTGGACTGGATGGGTGGGGGCATCATGAATCCGGCATCTCAAGGCGAGGTCCCCCAGGAGGGGCAGGAGAGGGCGGCGGCGGAGCGGCGCGAGGCGCCGCCCGCCGCCGCCCTTCCTTGTCTATTAGTCACAACTCAACCGGAGTTGGCGAGGGGTGAAGCTGAGGAGAAGGCGGCCCAGGTCAACAAGTTGCAGGGGAGCCACAAACGTTCCGCTCAATGTTTGAGCCTCGATGTCATCGGTCTGGCGAAACGTTTTGGCCTCGAGCGGCTGGGGTCTTTGACGCTTACATTTGTCGAGAACGTTTGTGACAGGGCTGCGGCATATCTGCCACCTGTGAAATCATGCGGCGGGGTGTCGGGGCTCGCTTGAAGATGAACTATGCCGGGATGGAATTGAAGAATAGACACTCCAAGACGCCTCCTGGAGGGCCGCTCGGGGACCGGCCCGGATTCGGGGATCTTGGGTCCCCGGCTCCTCAGTCCGTGCTTCGGCTTGCTCACCACTTGGTGGAAAGGAAAACTTTCCTTCGGGCGTGGGATTGGGGTAGAGTGGACTATGCCTTCACGTTACGGCGCTGGTGAACTGTTTGGCTTCGACTTCAGCATGCTCCCGGCGGAGCGGATACGGGAGCTTTCACAAACGTCTCACAAGAACGTCGTTTGCCCTTTCAAGCGGGCGGAGCTAGGGAAGCCAGCGCCGAAGTGCAACAAAAGGGGCGGCGTGTGCTCGCTGCGCCAATTCGTTAAGGATGGGTCGGGCAAAGTCGAGGGGCAGGGCGAGCCGGTGACAACATGTCCGAACCGGTTCTTGGAAGGGAGCCTCGTGGCGCAGTGGGTTGGGGAAACTTTATTGGGCACTTCGAGGCCGGTGGTCATTTCCGAATTGCCGTTTCTGATGGGTGATATTCAGGCCAAGGAAGAAGCGGAGCAGGATGCCGTCGGCAAGATTGACGAAGTGCTGGTGAGCGCCGAGGGCGGGGCGCTGCGGTGGTGTGCGCTGGAAATTCAGGCGGTGTATTTTTCCGGGATGAGCATGGAGAATGATTTCAAGCTGATGCGGGGATGGACCGGGCCGGGCGTGCCGTTCCCCGCGGCGCAGCGCCGGCCGGATTTCCGGTCATCCGGACCGAAGCGGCTGATGCCGCAATTGCAAATCAAGGTGCCAACAATCAGCCGGTGGGGAAAGAAGATGGCTGTCGTGATTGATCGGTCGTTTTGGGATTCGCTGAGCCAGATGCGGGAAGTGAAGGACTTGTCCAACTGCGAAATCGTGTGGTTCGTTGTGTCGTTTGCGCCGGCCAAAGATGGGCGTTTTCCGCTCCAGCGGGATGAGATTCACTGCACAACGCTCGACAACGCGGTTGAGGGGCTTACTGGCGGAACGCCAATGTCCCTTGACCGCTTCGAGCAGCAGATTCGCGACCGTTTGCCGCACTCCTGAGCCACGACAGGTCTTTGCCGATGAGGAGCTCGGTCATTTTGGCGTGGTGGGTGTTCTTCATCGCGATGGCCTGGGTCTCGAAATGGAATTCTGAGGCGAGTGAGGCGATTTCACGAGTGTTGTCGTAAGTCAGGAGGAGATCACCTTTCACGCCCGCCATGAGGCCGAACAGGCTGCGGTGGTCAACGTGCCAGTGAGCGTAGAGACGCTTAGAGGCGACCGTGTAGGGCGGGTCCACGAAAAAGGCCGCGGTTTCGTCGTCGGCGTAGCGGCGGATGACATCGAAGGCGTCGCCTTCGATGAAGGAGAATCGCTCGCGGAGACCAGCGATTTCCTGAATCCGGCGCGCGAGGGTTTCGGGGTACCAGCGGGAGTTGAGCCCGCGTCCATTCTCGCCAGTCTTGACCAATCCAGCACCCTCGGCCATGATCCCGCCCCTCTGGACGCGGTTTCTGAGGATGACGGCAAAGGCACGTTCGCGCTGGGTGGAAGGCTCCCTTTGCAAGACGGCCGTGACGTTTTGGCGCGTGAGTTCGAAATTCAAGATTTGGTCGGTGAGCCATTTGGCCTGGCCGCCGAAAATGGTGTGCCATACAGCGGAGACATTCGGGTCGCGCTCGACGAGAACAGCGTGTTCGGCAAGCCCCTCGAAGCTGGCAGTCAAGCCAACGATGCCGCCGCCAGCGAAAGGCTCGACGAGGACGCCAGCGGGGCTTGGTCGGTGCGCGAGCCAGGAGCGGATGTAGGGAACGAGCCACGTCTTGCCGCCAGGGTAGCGGAAAGGTGAGCGCTGGGGCACAGAGGCCACATTGACGGGCTTGGTCATTTCGACGTCCTCCGCGGTGCGGTAGGCAACTGACGGGTCACGCAGCTCGAGCGGCTCGGCCTTCGCGTCGAGATCGTGCGCGTAGCGCAGGACTGCCGACGCGAGGGTTTGCGGCACGCGGATGACCGTTGTATTGCCGAGTTTCCACTTCGGCCGAAAACTTGTTGATGAGCGAGCCATGATGAACCCTTGTAACACGGGTTTGAATTAGTGGCAAGCGAATTTGTTACACGGGTTGGCGCCTAGGGCAATGTGGCGACCGGGCCGGCGCCGTAGTGCAGATTCAACACAGCGCCCGGAACTTGGGTTCCTTCGTGTTCAGGCCAGAGTGATTCTAAGCTCCGCCTTATACTGCGCATGCTTTGTCGCTGGGACGCACCTGGCAACCGCTTGTCTGAGGAGCGGTCAAGCGGTGGCCTTGGCCGGCACAACGGGCGGCGGGGCGGAAGTGGGGCAAACCCCTATAGACACGGGCGATTGTCACGTTTTGGCGTTGCCTGGCACAGCGGGGCAGAATGGGGGGGTGGCGGGAGCGGCGGGGCTCGAACCCGTAACCTCTGCCGTGACAGGGCAGCGCTCTAAACCAATTGAGCTACGCCCCCGCTAGGGGCAGCAGAACGTATGAAAACCTTGGCGGCGCGTCAAGTGTAACCGGACAAAAAAAGTACGGTCTGAGAAGGCGCCTTGATGGTTCCATTTGCCACCTTGGCCAACGCTATCCTTTCCGCCTCGGCTCGTGAGATTGTGGCTTGGGCCTGCAGCTTGGCGGCTGTTTCTTTCCCGCCGCACGCACAGCTCATCATCAATCCTCAGCGACCCACCACGATAATATCAAGCATGCCTGAGCCGCCGCCTCTTTGACGACCTCCCGGCTGTTCTGCACCTGCCGGAGGGTTTGCACCGGGAGCATTTGGAGCCGGTTCAATGGTGATCGTGACAATCCGGTTGTTCTTGGTGTCCAATGTGCATGTTCTGGCACGGGACCTGGTTTGCACCGTCTGCTCCACCTCGAAGGTGGTGGGACTGGTTTCCTTGATGATGGTCAGCGTTCCATCTCCCTGGGAACTGAACGCTTCCATGGTGCTGGGATTGAACCCGCCGCCGTCCGTGCCTCTGCCAATAGGCAGGGTGGCGAGGACCTTTCCGTCGTCGGCGCTCAGAACCACGCAGGTCTGAGGGTCGTGGCACATGGCAAAGAGAATGTGGTTCTTGGCATCCAATGCCAGGCCGCCTGGTCCGCCGCCTTTGCCGGCCAGATCATAGTGCGCCGTCACTTTGAGGGTGTTCACGTCAACCACAGCAACATTGTCTTTGTCCTCGATGTCCACGTAAAGGCGGCCCTTGCCATCGCTGGCTGCCTGTTCAGGGGCCCCACCCAAGTCGAGCGTGCCGACAACCGAACCGTCTTTGCCGTTAATCACTGTGGCGTTGGGTTGGCTGTGGCTGAAAACGTAAATCCGCTCCGTCAGAGGCTCGAACAGAATCCCGTCTGGCCGCCCCTGCACCTCGATGGTCTTGATGGTCTCCAGGGTCTTTGCGTCCCACATGACAAGCGGACTGCTGCTGCAAAAGCCGTGCTGGGCCTTGGGGTCCACAGCCACCCCTCGGGCTCGAGCGTTTGCAATCGAACCAACTGCCGCAAGGCTGTCCAGGTCAAAGACCAGCACTTGGTTGCCTCGGGGGACATAAAGGCGGCGGTTGTCGTTATCGGCATGAACGTAGTCAATCCCACCCGCCCCCATGGTCTGGGCGACCTTGAGGACTTTGTATGGACCGGAGACTGAAGCGCCTTGCGCAAGGGCGAATGAAGCAAAGCAACTCAACGCCATCACCGTCCCCGCCTTTACAGCATTTGTGTTCATTGTTGTGCTTGGTTAGTTGTGAATCGACAGCTTAATTTGACGCGACCAGCCGTGGTGTTCTGGACACGGAAGATCAGACGGGTTGGCGAGAGTATCGGTTACACGTTTCGGCTGCCGAACGACCCGGAACTCCTCCGAGCGGCGCGCCCTGCCTGCCTTGGGCGGGCCCGCCCGCCCTCAGCGACCGGATACCAAAAAAAGACGTCGGGCAGCAGACGCCAAGGAGGTGGGGGTGGGGAACCCCGCTGAAGAAACGTACTGCTGCCCGAACAAGCTTATTCTAGGGCAGCCACAGCCCCCTTGTCAATAGGATACGCGGCCAGTCGAGGGAGGAATTATGAATTATGAAGGCTGAATTATTAAGGACGAATAATGAGGGTACGCTTATGGCTCTTCGTCTCAGCGCTGGCTCTGGACCACCAGGTCCAGGCGTCCCAGGTCGAGCGGCTCGTCAGGCTGGCCGCCGGGGATTTCCGCAACCTCAACCTCCCTGTGGACCGAGCCGATGTATGCGCCGGGGGAGAAGTTCTGCGGGCCGGGCTCGTTGAAAGTCAGGTTCAGGTCGTATTTGCCGGGCGGGACGTCTTCGATGCGGAAGGAACCGTCGTCGCCGAACCGGACGACATAGTAGCGGTAGCGGGCGCGGGCTTCCTTGACTTGCGGCGTGTTTTCCCAGGCCGCGGCCTCCTCCCGGGACGCGAAGGAGCCGGACGGGGGTCTTGGCTGCGAGGCGCCAAGGGTATAATGGCCCGACTGCCACGGGATGTCGCGGGTTTCGTTGGGCACGACCTTCCCGATGACGGTCCGGCCCTTGCCGCCGTAATCAATATGGGTGGTTTCGCCGGCCTTCACGGTGATGGTTTGGCCATGGCTCCACATCCAGCCGCGATTGCCCTCCATCGGGTAGAGGCGGGTCAGAAAGCGTTCGCCGGGCGGGACGTTGGTCAGGACGAATCGGCCCTGTTCGTCTGCCTGGACCCGGTAGGTGTCGAAATCGTACTGGATGCCTTGGCCGATGCCGCTTTGGGCCGGCGCGACCATGACCCATTCGTTGGTGGCGGGCTTGTGTCCATTGCGGACGACGCCCTCGATCCGGCCCCACGGGTGCAGGGTCAGGGTCAGCGTCGTGTCCAACCGCTCCAAGAGCGCCTCGGCGTAGCCCTCGCTGCCAGCGGCCACCAGGCGGGTCGCATAAGCGGCGGGCAGGGCGAATTTGCCCTCGGTGTCGGAGGCAACCACGGCGCTGCCGCGCAACAGGATGCGGGTGTCTTTCAATTGAATATAGTCCCCGTTGAGCAAGGCGACCGAGACGCCGGCGGCGGGTTGGCCATTGGGAAGTTTGAGGAGGCCCTTGGGGCCGTCGCCTTTTCTCAACTCGAAGTTGTTCGTCACCCAGCCCGATGGAGAGAGCGGGGGCGAGGCCTGCGGCAAATACCCGTTTGCCTCAACCAGCAGGCGGATGCGCATGCCCGAGAAGCTCTGCTCATTGTGATAGGAATACCTCCCGCCGCCGGCCCGGAGGGGATTGTAGCGTTCCCAGTTCATCACGTCCTCGCCGGAAAAAATCCGTCCCATAATGACCTGAAATTCCTGGATCGGCTCCTTGGTTTCGGCATCGACCACGCTCCCCACGATCCGGGCGGCGGGCCTCAGCACGATGGTCATGTCTTCATCGCCGGGAGCCAGGTTCTGCTGCACGGGCGCATAACCGTCCATCCGGGCTGAGAAAACGGCGCCATCGCTCGGAGTGGAATCCCAGGTGAAACCGCCTTTGGCATCGGTCCGGGTCTGCCATTTGGGAAACGGCAGGTCGTTCCAGGAGACCAGGTCCACGGTGGCGCCGGCAACGGGTTTGCGGTCCTCCCCGAGGACGGTGCCCTTGAGCGGTCTGGCCGGCTGGAGCTTGAAGGCGACCGGCTTGAGGCCGGGATCGAAAGTGACATTGGCAGATTGAGGCGAATAACCGTTGGCGGCGACGGCCAGAACGCCCTGGCCCGGGTCCACCAGGACGAGCTTGAAATGACCGGAAGAGTCCGTGGTGGCGGAGCGGTCCTTGGGCGGGTCCGAGGCGTCGCGGAGGAACACGTCGGCGTTGGCGAGGGGTTTGCCGCTGGAATCGGTCACAGTGCCCTCGAGCGTTGTGCCCGGTTCCATCACCATGACCGCCTTGCCGGCCAGGAGGTCGGCCTTCGAGCCTTGCTGGGACCCGGCCGAGCCGGAATCCGAAATGTAGTATTCCGCGGGACGGAAATCCGGCTGGGTGAGCTTGAAGGTGAGCGATTTGAAATCGGCCGGGACGCTGCGCGTGGACCATCGGCCGGACTCGTCCGTGGTGGCGAGGTCGGTTTCCGCCTCGATCGACTGGCCGACTTCGTCGCGGAGGACGGTGTTGACGCTCACGCGGGCGCCGACGACGGGCTGGCCGGCGGAGTCGCGCACGATGCCGCCGAGCTTCACGCCGGGCTCCAGTTTGATCGTCTGCTCCGGCGGGAGATTGCCCGGCTGGACATTGGCGATGCTGAGGCGAGCCGGCAAGCCGACGGAGGAGCGCACCTCGATGGTCAGCTCGCGAACCTGGTTGGCAGGGTAATCCACCACGGTTTGGCCGCGGGCGTCCGCGACGTTCGTGCCGTAAGGAAAGGTCCGGCTTTCGTCGGTCAACGTCAGCTTCGCCACGGCGTCCGGAGCCGGCTGGCCGTCCTTATCGACAAACCGAAGCACTAATTCCCGGCGACAGGCCGATTCGTCCACGTCCGGACTGGCGGGGGCGTTCACAACCGGGGCGCCGGGGTTTTCTTCGAGGGTGATGGCCACCACGACGGGCGTGGCCCTGGAAAGGAGCGAGACCAGATCGATGCTCTTGATCTCGAGGTCAGGGTGGGGGTTGTGGAAGGTGGTTTTGTAGAGGCGCAGATTGAAAGGCGCCTGGGTATAGCTCCAGGCTACCGTAGCATCCGGGTCGCTGACGCGGTCGTCCATCTCGACAGTCTCGCGCCACCAGTTCCTGGTATGAACGCCATAGCGGAGGTAAAAGGCCTGCTCGGTGCCGTCGGCATAGTGGGCCAGGATTTTGGCGATGGGAGTGCCGTCCGGGGCGTTGTAACCGGCGCCGGTGATGAGATGCAGCCGATGGCCTTTATGGCCGATCGGGATGCCGGTGATGCGGGTCCGGTAAAAGCCCCTCTGGTCCCGCGCGCTGCCCAGGCCCGTCATCTCGATGGCGCCGTCCATTTGAAAGGGCACACCCTCCAGCCTCTGCAAACCGCGCGGCACGACCGTCCAGCATTCCCCGGGGTTGAATTGGTCCCATCCCTTGACAAGGCCGGACAGACTGACCGGATGAAAGGCGGGCGCGGCGGCCGCTTCCGAGCCGGCCTGGGCGCCATCGAGCCGCATCTCGCCGAACCCGGTCGCGGCGGCAAGCAAGCAAAGGAGGAGAATTACTCCGGGCCGCGCGGGTCCCATCCCCGACGTTGCATGGTCCAAGCCCGGAGTCCAGTGGCTGTTCTCGCGCATGACATTTGCCTGGACTACTGGGTCTTGACCTGGGCGGTTTGCAGCGGAGCGCGCAGATAGACCCAGACCCAACCGTGCGGCCAGCCGTGCCCGTACCAGTAGTCGCCCACGATGAGGTCGGGGCGTCCGTCGCCGTTCCAGTCAGCGACACAGACCTTGGCGTTCAAGGCGCTGCGGTTGGGGAGTTGGACGCCCAGTCGGCTGCCGGAGAGGCTTGCGCCGCCGGGAAACGGTTCAACCAGCGTGATACCCGCCGCCAACTGGGGTTGGCCGTTGGCGCCGATGTTGCGATACCAGACCACGCGGCCGGAGCCGCACCCGACCACCAGGTCAAGCTTGCCGTCCCCATCCCAGTCCGCGACAAACGGTCCCGCCGTCCCGCCATCAGCCACAATCAACTTGCCATCGGCTTTGAGCCGGTCGGCGCGCCGAAACACCGGTTTCTGCCGAGTCCCTTCGTTGGGTAGCAAATAAACATAGCCGTCTCCGGTGCCGACAAAGAGGTCAAGTTTGCCCCGGCCAAACCAGTCAGCCATGGCGACCGCCGAGCTGGCGCCAAGGCTGATGGGGGCGCTGCCGGCGCCGATGAGGCCGCGCACCTCCTGCCTCAGGACCTCCGGCAAGCCAAAGGTGCCGTTGGGTTTGCGCCGGTAGAGATAGACCTTCCCGGAAATCGAACCCGTCAGGAAATCCATCCGGCCATCGTTGTCGTAGTCCACGCCATGTGGACAAAAGCCGCCGGCGGCTCAGCCACCGGGCAGGCTCGCATCCACGCCGCCCGCTTTGAAGAAGGCCGATACGCCAAACTTGGGTTCCTTGTTGCTGCCCACGTTGCGGTAAATGCGCAACTTGCACTCCCCCCGTTGGCCGAGCATCAAATCAAATAGCCCGTCACCGTCGAAGTCCGTGACGAAGGGCGCCGCGTTGCCCAGCTCCATATCGATTGGCTTTCCGTTCGCCTCGACGCGAAACGGCGCAAGCAGCTCCCCGCCCTGCGAGGCCAACGAGAAACTGAGTCCCGCCAGCGCCGCGCCAAGACAAGGCTGCCAACGAAGAATTGCTGGTTTCATTATGGGTCTGATGAATTGGTTGCTGCGTTGCCTTTCGGTGTTTGCGCTGAACAAGCTGAATCATCCCTTTGACTCTTAACCGCGCCGCTTTGTTCAATTAGGTTCCCCTGGGCCAAACACCGGACCCCAGGGGAAGTTGCCGCGGGAGACTCGAGGAACCGGTCACTGACGGCGAGCGGCTCGAGCCTGAACGGGCAGGGCGCCTCCACTGGCCTTACCGTTCGATGTTGTTTCCCTTTGGCTGTCAGGGGGTTACAGAGGGCGCCGCCTTTAGAGACTTGACGTGGAGGTCTTTCTTTCGATCATTCCTGCGCTTTATGAAAACACGGGAAATTGGATTATCAAATCAAACCGGCAAGAAGAAAACCGGGAAACGCGCATCGAAAGCGATGCCGACGCCCCCGGTCTCCCTGGGACAGCCGGCAGGACAGACTGTGGCGGCAGCCCCGGCTCCTGAGCCGGCGCGGGCGCAAGCCCCGGCTCCGGTCGCACCTCGAACGGTCAGCGTCCTTTTCTCGGTGCTTCAGCCTCAGGCCGGGCGAGTCTCAGTCTGCGGCGAATTCAACGGCTGGTCACCGGAGGCCAACCCGATGGAAGCACACGGAGAGGGCCGTTGGCAGACAGTCCTGGCGCTGGAACCTGGGCGGTATCAATACAAGTTCGTCATCGATGGGGAATGGGCGCCCGACCCGGAGGCAAAGCACAACGTGCGCAACGCCTTCGGGACGCTCAACTCCGTGGTCGAAGCGGGCTAGTCCAGGAGTCCCGGGCCGGGGAGCGGTCGCGGCAGACGACTCGAGGAGCCTCTGATTGGCTTTTGGGCACGGCGAACGCGTGCTCCCCCCGGAGACCATCGATGAGAGACTTACGTCGTCTCCTACAAGACTCCTTACGTCGTCTCCTACAAGACTCCTTACGTCCTCTCCTGCAATGGTCTGGGGAGGACCTTGTCAGGAGCCGCGCCCGGTGTGCCCCATGCCAGGCGCGAGGGCTTGACATCGCTTGCGCTCTCCCGCCATTTATCTGGCAGAATGCGTTCGAGCGACACGAAACCGGGGCGCCTGGCTGAACGGACTGCCCGCCTGAAGCTGATGCTTGGTTTTGCCCTGCGGCGGGGCAATTCGATGCGGGAGCGCGCGCGTTTGTTTTACTATGCGGATGTCAAGCCGTCTCTGGTGGCGCGCCGATGGGCGAGGTATCGGCCGGGGCGCATTCTCAGTTTTTCGACCCGGGCGTCGCCGCACGGTCCTTTCCGGGTTCATATTCGGGACAACGGGCTGGATATGTGCACGTTTACCGAGTTTTTTTCCTCCCGTTACGTGCTCATTCCTCCCGAACTCCCGCCGTTGGAGCCGGAGGTTGTTTATGACATTGGGGCGAATATCGGCATCGCCTCTTTGTATTATGCGACTCGTTTTCCGAAGGCGGCGTTTTATGGGTTCGAACCGGTTCCGTCCAACGTGGATGTGTGCCGGCTTAATTTCCGGAACTTGCCTCGGGGTGAGGTGTTTCCGTGGGCGGTCGGTGGGCGGAGCGGGACGGCCTTTTTCGAGTTCAGGGAGGAGGACTTGAGGGGGGGGCGGCTTGAAGGCCAGGGGCAGGCCAAGGAGGATGCGTCGAAGAAGCGGATTGAGGTGCCGGTGTTTTCGATTGCGGACCTGGCAGCGCGGAAGGAGCTTCCCCCGCCGGACTTCGTGAAGATCGATGTCGAGGGGGCCGAGTTGGAGGTGCTCAAGGGGATGGGAGGACAGGCCGGGAGCATCAAACGGCTGCTGGTCGAGACGCACGGGCCGGAGGTGGATGCGGCCTGCCGACAGTGGTTTGGGGCACACCAGTTTGCGATTCGCCACTCGCACGAAGCGGCCCCCGGCTTTGCCGCTATCTGGTGCGACAGCGTGAAAGGATGAGCTGCGGCGATGGGAGTCTCTACGAACATTCTGGGCATCTCGGCCTTTTACCACGATAGCGCCGCCTGCCTGGTTCGGGACGGGGAGATTGTGGCGGCTGCCCAGGAAGAGCGGTTTACGCGCAAGAAGCACGACGCGGCTTTTCCAAGCCAGGCGGCCGCCTATTGCCTGCGCGAGGGCGGCATTGGTGTTGGAGAGTTGGACCTGGTCGCCTTTTACGAGAAGCCGTTTCTGAAGTTTGACCGCATTTTGCACACCTACCTGGCCTGCGCGCCTGCGGGGCTGCGGTCGTTCCTGATGGCCATTCCGCTCTGGATTCGGGAGCGGATTTGGATGAAGGAGCTGATTCGCAAGGAACTGGGTTGCCAGGCCAAGCTCCTGTTTCCCGAACACCATGAATCCCACGCGGCGGCGGCATTTTTTCCATCCCCCTTCCCCGAGGCGGCGTTTCTGACGGTGGACGGAGTGGGGGAGTGGACAACGACGAGCTTTGGGACGGGCAAGGGCAACCGTGTGGAGATTCAAAGCGAATTGCAGTTTCCCCATTCCCTGGGCTTGCTCTACTCGGCGTTCACTTATTTCACCGGGTTCAAGGTCAACTCGGGCGAGTACAAGCTCATGGGCCTGGCCCCTTATGGCGAGCCCAAGTACGTGGAGGTGATCCTGCGGGAGTTGGTGGACCTCAAGGCGGATGGCTCGTTCCGGCTCAACATGCGGTATTTCAACTACGCGGTGGGCCTGACGATGACCAACAGGCGGTTCGAGAGGCTCTTGGGCGGGCCGCCCAGGAAGCCGGAATCGCGGTTGACGCAGCGGGACATGGACCTGGCGCGCTCGATTCAGGACGTAACGGAAGAGATTCTCTTTCGCATGGCGCGGCATGTGCGCCGGCAGACGGGCTGCAAGCACCTGTGCCTGGCCGGGGGTGTGGCCCTGAATTGCGTGGCTAACGGACGCATTTTGCGGGAAGGGGTTTTTGAGGGGATTTGGATTCAGCCGGCGGCGGGCGATGCGGGCGGGGCGCTGGGAGCGGCGTTGCTGGCGTGGCATCATTACCTGGGCAAACCGCGCCAGGCCAGGGGACCGGGCGACGCGCAACGGGGTTCCCTGCTCGGGCCGAGCTTCTCGAACGAAGAGATTCGCCGGTTCCTGCTCGAGCGGCAGGCCCCGTTCGTTGAACTGTCCGATGAGGAGTTGCCGGGACGAGTCGCCGGCCTCATCCAGGCCGGAAAGGTCATCGGGTGGTTCCAGGGACGGATGGAGTTTGGCCCCCGCGCGCTGGGGGCCCGCTCGATCCTCGGCGATGCGCGTTCGGCGAAGATGCAGGAACTGATGAATCTGAAGATCAAGTTTCGCGAGAGCTTTCGGCCGTTCGCGCCGAGCGTTTTGAGGGAGCGCGTCTCGGAGTATTTCGATCTGGACGCCGAAAGTCCGTATATGCTGCTGGTGGCGCCGGTGGCCAAGAGCCAGCGGCGGGAGTTGAGCGCGGCGGAGCAGGGTCGTTTTGGGTTGGAGAAACTGCTTGCGCTGCGCTCGACCATTCCGGCGGTGACGCACGTGGATTACTCGGCGCGCATCCAGACGGTCACTGAGAGGGACCACCCGGTTTATTACCGGACAATCAAGGCCTTTGCGGACAAGTGCGGCTGCCCCGTGATCATCAACACCTCTTTCAATGTGCGTGGAGAGCCGATCGTATGCACGCCCGAGCATGCCTATCTCTGTTTCATGCGCACCAACATGGATTGCCTGGTGCTGGGCAACTTCCTGCTCGAGAAAACCGACCAGAAGCCGCTCGATAAGGACATCGACTGGCTCAGGGAATTTGAATTGGACTGAAATGGCCTTCCAGGAACTCAGAGGTCTGAAGACCGGCGCGCGGGAGTTGCGCAAGTTTGGCCTCACGGTGGGCGGAGTCTTTGCGGCGCTGGGCCTGGTGATGTGGGCGCGAGGCAAGGCGCACTTTCCCTGGTTCCTGGCTCCGGGGATGGTGTTGCTGGCGTTGGGGGCGGCCCTGCCCAAGGCATTGAAGCCGGTGTATATCGCGTGGATGGGGCTGGCGTTGGCGCTCGGTTTCGTGGTTTCACACCTCGTTCTGACGCTGTTCTTTTTTCTGGTGATTACCCCGGTGGGCTGGGCGGCCCGGCTGCTGGGCAGAGATTTCCTGCGCCGGAAACCGGACCGGCAGGCGCCGACGTATTGGCTGCCCCGGGAGGGCCCAAAGACAAAAGCGCCAAGCGAGTACGAACAGCAATATTAGACAGGGGAGGAGATTGAGGCGGAGCCTCTGACCACCAACGCAACGAAATTGGCTTGTGCGTTCCGCCGGACCGTGCAAAGGATAGGCCCATGAGAAAGACCTTCTTCTTGCTGCCGGCCTTGCTTTGCTGGGCCGCGCTCTTCCCTCCCTCCGCTCCCGGCCAGGCCGCGGCGCCGCAACCCGCCAGGCTCAAGGCGCTCATCGTTGACGGCCAGAACAATCACCCCTGGCGGCAGACGACACCCATCCTCAAGGCCGCCCTCGAGAGCTCGGGCCGGTTCACCGTCGAGGTTGCCACCAGCCCGCCGCAGGGACAGAGCCTGGCCGGCTTCAAGCCCGATTTTGCCAAGTACGAAGTCATCGTCTCCAACTACAACGGCCAGGATTGGCCTGAGGCGACGCGGCAGGCCCTCGAGGAATACATCAAGAGCGGCGGCGGCCTGGTCAGCGTGCATGCCGCCGACAATGCCTTCCCGAGCTGGGCCGAGTACAACCGGATGATCGGGGTCGGCGGCTGGGGCGGGCGCAGCGATAAGAGCGGCCCCATGCTCCGCTGGCGCGACGGCAAGGTCGTGAGGGACACCCATGGCGGGGGAGGCACTCACGGCCAGTTTTTCTCCTTTGTGGTCGAGACCCGCGACCCGGACCATCCCATCACCAAAGGACTGCCGGCCCGCTGGCGGCATACCCGCGACGAACTCTACTCGACCCTTTGCGGGCCGGCCGAGAACGTCACGGTGCTGGCCACCGCGCAATCGGATGTGACCCACCAGGAGGAGCCGATGCTCATGGTCATCCGCTACGGCAACGGCCGCGTCTTCCACACGACGCTCGGGCATAACGCGGAGTCCATGGAGGACGTCGGCTTCGTGGCCACCCTCGACCGCGGCGCCGAGTGGGCCGCCACAGGCCGGGTGACTCAGGAAGTTCCGGCCAACTTCCCGACGGCAGACTCAGTGAGCAAATGGCAGCCGCCGGCGACAAAGTAGCCGGAACGTCCTTTGACGTCGGATCGAGTGCCGAGTGGCGAGTGCCGAGTGGCAAGGGAAGGAGGCACCGCCCCTTCCGCCTTCGCGGCGCGCCAACCGCCGTCGCGCCGTAGCGGCGCTTTGGCGCGTCGCGGAGGCGGAAGCGCCGCTCCGGCGCGACGGCGGCGACACTCGCATATCACTTGCTGGCGGCAGCTCCGCGAGGGATCCACTGTCTCAACATCCAGTCAAAACTGAGCTTCACTTCATCGCCGGTCTTGATGATGCCCAGGGTGATCTTTGGCTGGACCGGGCCGACCTTGAAATCGGACATTTTCAGGGTGATAGCGCCGGTAATCTTGAGTTTTTTGCCCTCAAGCGGCAGGACCTGGACAGGCATGGAGATGGTGTTGGTGACGCCGGCGACGGCCAGTTGGCCCTTCGACTCGAAGAGGTAGGGGGCGTCCTTGGACTTGGGCGCTTCCTTGAGTGTCAGTTCGGTGAGGTGGAAACGGATGGCGGGAAACTTCTCCACGTTGAGGTGGTCGTACATGATGTCGTCCATGCTGGCGCTGTAGGGCGTGCCGTCCTTCTCGACGCTCTTGAGCGAGCGGACCTGGATAAAGACATTGGTAGCTTGGGCTTCCACTTTGCCGGGCGTGACGGTCTGGCCGGGCTCGGTGGGGAACCCGGGACCGACTTGAAGGCCGCCGAGGATGTAAGTACCCTCGACCCACCAGGTGGTGTGAATCATGTTGGCGGTGCCTTCGATGCGCATCTTGCTGCCGCTGGGAGCGGAGGAGTAGGCGATGGTCTGGCCGGGCGTCCGGACGGGGAGGGCGGCTGCCAGCAACACGGCGAGACTGCCCGCAACGATTGTTCGTATTTTCATGGTTTTTTCGTAGTTGTTTAGTTCCAATTCTAATTCATCAATCTTGATCAATCCTGACGTTTGGCGATTCAAGCTAATTCATACAACTCGGGCTTGATGGCCACCCGCCGGCCGGTGAGGATGGCCTCGTTGGCCTTAATCACGGAAACGGCCGCCTGGAAGCCCTCGAGAAAACCGGCGGCCGGGCGGAGCTTGACGTCTTTGGAGAGGTGCTCGTTGAGCCCCTCGACATCGGCGTCGCCGACGTTCTCGATGTATAGCTTTTTGGCGGCGCACAGGTCGTTGGCATTGAGGGCGAAGGTTTGGAGGGCGCTGAACAGGGCAGTGGTGGTAATCGGGTCAATGGCCTGGCCGCCCGCGGGCTTGGGTTTGCTGGCATCGGCCAGGAGGGTGATGCCGGTTTCTTTGTAGAACTGTTCCTTGCCGGCATAGATTTCCCAGCCCAGAAGCGGGGAGTCGACCTCTTTGAACATCCAAGTCTTGCCATCGCGGAACATGACGGCGGCATTGGTGCCGTAGAGCATTTCGTAAGCGCCGTCAAACGAGTTGCAGAGGGTGGCGTCATAGACGAGGGCGACGCCGCCGGGGAACTCGAAGCTGGCCTGGATGGTGTCGGGCACGTCGCGGCCATCGTCGGTCCAGACCAGGAGCGAGCCGGAGCCGGTGACGGCGGTGGGTCTGGCGTTGAGGAATCGGGCGGTCTGGTCGACCGCGTGAGAGCCGACCTCGCCGATCAAGCCAAGGGAAACGGACTTGTCCAGCCGCCAGTTCAACTCCTTTTCGCGGTCGGGATTGGAGGACTGGGCGTGCCAGCTTGTTTTGTTGTGCCACTGGGCGCGGGCCAGGACTGTCTGGCCGACGGCCCCGGAACGGACGAACTTGAGGACGAATTGCTGCTGCGGGTCCGAGCGTCCCTGGAGGCCGGCCTGGAAGAGGCACTGCCTGGCGGTCTTGGCGGCCAGGGCGATGGCGCGGGCGTCTTCGATCGTGTTTGCCAGTGGGGCCTCGCAATAGACATGCTTGTCGGCCTTGAGGGCGTCCAGGACGATGTCTTTGTGTTTGTGAGTGGGGGTGGCAATGACAACAGCGGGGATGTCGCGGTTGGCGAGGAGCTTTTTGTAATCTTCGCTCGTGGCCACGTTCGGGAAGTCCCGGGCGCAACGTTTGATGGCGGAGGGATAGTTGTCGCAAATGGCGGCGACTTCCGCCTGCGGCACTCGAGCCAGGGTGTTGAGAATCTCTCGTCCCCACGGGCCAAGGCCGATCACCGCGACCTTGAGTTTGGGTCCGGCGGCCTCCGCGCCGGGGGCGGGTTCGGCGGCGGTCCGGGCAAACAACTCCACTCCGCCTAAGAGGGTCATCAGACTGGCGGTCGAGCCGCCCTTCAGAAAATCGCGCCGGTTAAAGTCCTGAGATTGGGTCTCGTTCTCGTTCATATCTGTCAGTTCTTTCGATCAGCGAACCCTCGGCTACTCGGCGGCGCGTTTCTGGGGCGTGGCGTCGAAGTTCTCAAGGCCCACGGCCCACTTGATTCCATTCAAGATGAGATTCTGGTAGGCCTCGGCCACTTCCTTGGAATTGTTGCGGCCGGTCTCGTTCGGGTCCCAGACGTCTTTACGGTGGCCCAGGGAGGTGTAGAAGACGCGGCCTTTGCCGAACATTTTGCACCAGGAAACGGGGTAGTGGCCCGGGGTTTTGTCGTTGGGATGCTTGTCGAGGGTCAGCAGCTCATGCACCTTGGCCGGGTCGTACTTCTGCATCAGGTAGATCTCGTCGTACACCTTCCAGCTCGGGCCCAAGCCGCTGCAGATGGGGCAGGCCGGGTCCTGGTTCAGGGCCTCGATTTCCACCTGCGCGTGATGGGTTTGGAATTCAGCGCCGAGCATCTCGACGTAGGGCGCCCAGTAGCTTGCCTGATCGAAGGTGTCGGCGGCGGCATGCATTCCGACAAAGCCTTTGCCGGACTTGATCCAGTCTATGAAGGCCTGTTTGTCGGGCAGCGGGAGCGCGCCGGTGGTGTTTGCGAACACGACGGCATCGTAGTTCTCGAGCGCGGCGGCGGTCATCTTCTCCGCCATCTCCTGGTCGGTGCGGACGTAGTCCACGGTGAAAGCGCCGCTTTTCTCGGCCAATTCGCCGAGCACTTTTTCGGCGGTTGGGATTGAATCATGCCGGAAACCCTTTGTGACCGTCACGACCAGGACCTTTTTGGGCGCGGCTTGGGCCGGCAGGGCCAACCCCAAGGCGCACAAGACGGTGGCCAGGAAGAACTTGCTTGAGTGGATCATATTCATTGTTTTCATAGGCTTAAGCGGGCAATCAAACGTCTGTCTGATAACCGTATGACTTGCATGGTGGGGATGTAATTCAGTTTTTCTGCCGCAGTCAAGCTTCTGTTGCTGCAATGTCCGGCTTGACTCGGGGCGATGGCAGTGGTGTAAATAGGCAGTGGGCACGCCAAGGCTTTGGGCCTTGGAGCGCAGGCAGGAACAGAAGCGGCGTACAACAAAGAAAAAGACTATGGCTGACATCAAGTTCACCTGTCCGCATTGTCAACAGGGGATACAATGCGACCAACTCTGGTGCGGGCATGAGATCAACTGCCCCACTTGCCAGGGTGCGATTATGGTCCCGCAAATGGCCACGGCCCCGGCCGCCGGCGGCGGCGCCCCGGCGATCAAACCGCCATCCAGTCCTGCGGCCCGGCTTTCGGCCGGCAAGACGCAAGTGGCGCGTTCAAGCACCCCCACGGGGGTGGCGCAAAAGCAATTTCAACCGGTCCCCCAGAAGAAGCAGAGCCCGTGGCTCAAGTATGCCCTTATCGGCTTGGGGGTCGCGGCGCTTGGGGTGGGCGGGTACTATGGTTATGGGCTGTGGATCGCGGGGCGGGACAAGGTCAAGGCCACCGCGGATGCAGCCGGCAAGCGTCGCGTCGGTGGAGAAGTTGCGGGTGCGATGGACGTCAACGACGCGCTCAACGGGGCCGAGCCAAACCGTCCTGCATCCTCATTGAAGGCCGGCGTGAGAAAGAGGGCCGCCGGGCGGCGCGTCCCGGGGGTGCCGGCTGCGGGGGACAGCGCCAGGGCGTTGGCAGACAATGGAGGGCCCGATGGCAGCAGCGTCGCCCTGGCGGCCGCGAGTGCCTTGCCGGTGGTGGCCCCGGTGCATACGATGGATGTGAGCAGCGTCACGATCCCGGTCAGCAAGGTCAACGGCGTCATCTCCGGCAGCCCTTTCGTGGCCGATAAGGCGCGAATCGACAAAATCGGCGCTGCTTACGTGTTGACCTTGCGGCAGGGGGCCGGCCTGACGCCGGACCGAGCCGTTCGCGTTTTCCTCCATCTCCAAGGGAACGGAGGACCGACGAATCAAACCTTTACGGTTTCTCCGGACGCCAAGGACCCCGCCGTGTCGGAGGTGGCCAAGCTTTGGAAGACGAGCGCGGGGTTCGCGCCCACGGAGAAGGACTTCTTTTCCAACTATGCCCTGAAGCTGGAGTTGGGCAGCATGGATAAAGGGCTGATCCCCGGGAAGATCTTCCTGGCGTTGCCGGACACGGACAAGACGGTGGTGGCAGGACAATTCCTGACACCCGTCATCATGCCCGACCCGGCGGCTCTGGCTGCCGCGGCCCGGTACTCGATGATGGCGACCAACTCGGCGGCGTCGGCGAACCGGCAGAGGTACGGCGGCCGGGCTGGCAGGCAATGACGTGACGCATCGTTGCAGGGACTAATATGGCGGGCAATCCGAGTTTTCTGGACAAGGTTCTGGGGCGGGTCGGGCGGTTGGATGCCGAGGGGTTCCAGACGGTCATCCAGAGGTTGGCGCGCGAGCGGAGCTTTCTGGAGACGCTTTTCAATACAATCGAGGACGGCGTCCTGGTGGTCGATGAGGCGGGGCGGATTCTCTACTTCAACCAGGCGGTGACGCGGTTGCTGGGGTTGCAGCCGGACGTCCAGGGTCAGCCGGTGACTCATCATATACCGGGGCTGGACTGGGAGAAGATCGTCCGTTTCGAGTTGGGCGGGGGCCAGGGCGGGGTGCGGCATGAATTCGAGGTGGGCTATCCGCGCCCGCGTTTTCTGCGGCTCTACGCGGCTCCGCTGGATGGAGAGGGGGCGGGCAGAGCAGGGGTGGCGCTCATTCTGCATGATGCGACCGAGGCGCGGCAGCAGACTTTCGAGGCGATCGAGAGCGAGCGCATCCAGGCGCTCACGTTGCTGGCCGCCAGTGTGGCCCATGAGATTGGCAATCCTCTCAACGCCTTGCACATCCATCTCCAGCTCATGGAACGCGAGGTCAAGAAACTCAAGGGCGCCCTCGGGGCAGGGCCGGTCTCGCCCGCCGCTCCGGGCGCAGGCCCTCACTCGAGGTCCGGTCAGCGCGCGCGGCCCAGGGTCGAAAGGGAGGCGGGGGAAATCATCGGCAGGATCGAGCAGTTTCAAGCTGTGGCCAAAGGCGAAATCAACCGGCTGGATTGCATCGTGACCCAGTTCTTGCAGGCGATTCGCCCGACGGCGCCGCAACTCAGGCCGGCCGGACTCAACGAGGTGGTCCAGAAGACCCTGAAGCTCCTGGAGCCGGAGCTGGAGAACCGGGGCTTGAATGTGAAGGCCACGCTGGCCCGGCAACTGCCCGCCACGCCGATCGATACGGCTCAGATGCAGCAGGTCCTGGTGAACCTGATACGCAACGCGATGCAGGCCATGACCGGGGGCGGCACGCTGACTTTGCAAACCTGGGAGGGGGCCGACGGGGTGTGGGTCAGCGTGGCGGACACCGGGGGCGGCATTCCCCAGGAACAACTCAAGCGCATCTTCGAGCCGTTTTACACGACCAAGACCAAAGGCTCCGGTTTGGGTCTGATGATTGTGCAGCGCATCGTCCGGGCGCATGGGGGGCGGATCGAACTGGAAAGCCAGGTGGGTCGAGGCACGACATTTCGCATCGGGCTGCCGCTGCACGAGCGCAAGCCGCGCCTGCTGGAGGCGCCGGCCCATGAGTAACGGCTTGAAATTGCGGGTTGTTTGGCAGGGGCAGGCCCTTTAGTCTTTAAGCAGGAGACGACGCAGGGAATGACACCGACGCTATTGATAGTGGATGACGAGAAGACGCAGCGGGAAGGACTCCGGGCGGCGCTGGACCATCGTTATGATGTCTATCTGGCCGAGGACGCCCGGACGGCGATGGAGATGCTGGAGCGGGAGCACGTGGACGTGCTGTTGACGGATTTCCGTCTGCCCAAGGAGGACGGGATGAAGCTGATTGTCCGGGCCAAGTCGCTTTCCAAGCCGCCGGTTTGCATTCTGATGACGGCCTACGGGTCTGAGGAGCTGGCGGTGGAGGCAATGAAACGCGGCGCCGACGATTACATTGCCAAGGGCCGGTTGCAGATCGACGAGCTGGAGATGCGCATCGCGCGGGCGTTGCGCCAGCAGAGCCTGGAAGCGGAGAATGTGTCGCTTCACCAGCAACTGGACACGAAGTTCGGCATCGAGAGCATCATCGGCGAATCGCGCGCGATGCGGGAGGTGCTCGAGATGGTGCGGCAAGTCGCCCCGTCTCGGGCGACGGTGCTCTTGCAGGGGGAGAGCGGCACGGGCAAGGAGCGCATCGCCCGGGCGATTCATCAGCTCAGTCCGCGCGCGCAGCAGCCGATGGTCACCGTGCATTGCGCGGGCCTGGCGCCGACCTTGCTGGAGAGCGAGCTCTTCGGACACGAGAAGGGCGCCTTCACCGGCGCGCATGAGCGGCGGATTGGCCGCTTCGAGAAGGCCCAGGGCGGGACCCTGTTTCTGGACGAGATCGGCGAAATTGACGCCTCGATACAAGTCAAGCTCCTGCGGTTCCTGGGCGAGCGGACCTTTGAGAGGGTCGGGTCCAACAATACGCTGACCGCCGACGTCCGCCTGGTGGCCGCCACGAACAAGAACCTGGCCGAGTTGGCCAAGAGCGGGGCGTTTCGCGAGGACCTGCTTTTCCGGTTGCGGGTGGTGGAGGTCTGGCTGCCGCCGTTGCGGGAGCGGCTGGAGGACATTCCGCTGCTGGCCCAGGCCTTTTTGCGCCAGTTCGCCCTGGAGAATGAAAAGCGCGTGGACGGCTTCACCGCCGAGGCCCTCGAGTTGCTGCTGCATTACCCCTGGCCCGGCAATGTGCGCGAGTTGCGCACCGCCGTCGAGCGCGGCGTCGTTCTGTGCCGGGGGGACCGCGTCACGGCGCGCGACCTGCCCCCTGCGCTGCGGGAAGCCGGGGCGGGCGGGCCGGACGAGAAGCGGCCATTGCCGGCGCGGACTGATTTGACGGTGAAAGAAGCGGAGAAGGAACTGATTGTCCGGGCGCTCAAGGAGGCCAATGGGAACCGAACCACGGCTGCCGTCAAACTGGGCATGAGCCGGCGGACACTGCACCGCAAACTTCACGCTTACCACCTCGAAGGATTCTGATTTGGATTCCGATCCGGATTTTGACATGCGCATTCCACTCCCCCAAGACCTGATACACTATTTGGACGTCGCCACCGGCCCGCGTGTCTTTCGCGTTGGTTTGGCCGTGCTGGCCGTGGCGACGCTCACGTTTCTTTACGACTGGCTGGCGTTCAGGAACATGAGCACCCAGGAGGCGATGGACTGCGCGCAGGTGGGCCGGAACCTGGCCCAGGGCAAAGGGTTCAGCACCGGCTTTATCCGTCCTCTGAGCATTTTCCTGGTTAAGCGACACAGCCAACACTCGCCCTGGCGGCCGGACAGGGCCTCCGACCCTGCCCGGCTCAAGGGCCCGCACCCCGATCTGGCCAACGCGCCCCTCTATCCAGTCGTGCTGGCCGGCCTGATGAGAGTATTGCCGTTCCATTACCCGGTCTCGCGCGGGGTGTTTTGGAGCTACCGCGGGGAATTCTGGCGCTATGAGCCCGACTTCCTCATTGCGTTGTTCAACCAATTGTTGTTCCTGGGGCTGGTAGTCTCGGTTTTCTTCCTGGCCCGGCGCCTGTTCGATGCGCCGGTGGCCTGGCTGTCGGCGGTGCTGTTGCTGGGCGGCGAGTTGTATTGGCGCTTCACCGTCTCCGGACTTCCGACCATCCTGTTGCTGCACATCTTCACGGGGTTGGCCTGGTGCCTGGTGCTGCTGGAGGAGGAATCGCGCCAAGCCGGGCGGGGGCCCAATGGCTCGCTCCTGCTGGCGGGGGCCATTGGCGCGCTGCTCGGTCTTGGCGGGCTGACCCGCTACAGTTTTGGCTGGCTGATCGTGCCGGTGGTGGTTTTCCTCATTCTCTTTGCCAACCCGCTGCATCGGGTCAAGGCGATATTGACCGTGCTGGGGGTGTTTGCCGCGGTCATGGGACCGTGGATCGCCCGCAATGTGTGGGTCAGCGGCACCCCCTTCGGCACAGCCGGTTACGCGGTTATGGAAGGCACGACTCTTTTCAGGGAGAACCGTCTCGAGCGTTCTTTGGAACCTGATTTTTCCAGGCTCTCCTTGGCGCCTTTCTTTTTCAAGCTCACGGCCAACGCGCGCGAAATCGTCCAAAACGCCCTGCCCAAACTGGGCGGGACGTGGGTCAGCGCGTTTTTCCTGGCGGGCCTGCTGGTGAATTTCCGGAACCCGTCCACGCGCCGGTTGCGCTACTTTCTGTTGATGTGCCTGCCCGTCCTGGGTGTGGTGCAGGCCCTGGGCCGCACGCAGCTTTCGGAGGCCTCCCCGGAGGTCAACTCGGAGAATTGCCTGGTCTTGCTTGGTCCGTTGGTGCTGGTCTATGGCATTGGTCTTTTCTTTTTGTTGCTCGACCAGGTCGAGGTGCCCGTGCTCCAGGCGCGCTATGTCATTATTGGCCTGTTCGCCGCCGTTGCCTGCCTGCCCCTGCTGCTGGTCTTCCTGCCGCTCCGCCCGACGCCCGTGGCCTACCCTCCCTACCTGCCGCCGGCCATCCAGAAACTGTCCGGTTACATGAAAGAAAGCGAACTCATGATGAGCGACATTCCCTGGGCCGTGGCGTGGTATGGCCAGCGCCAGTGCGCCTTGCTCACCCTCCAGGCTATGCCCGGCGCCAAAGACCGCGCCGGACACGAGGACTTCTTTGCCATTAATGACTTTCTCAAGCCGGTCCAGGCCCTCTACCTCACGGCCGAGACCATGGACAGCAAGTTCGTTTCCCAATGGGTCCAGGCCGGTGAAAAAAGCTGGGGCACCTTCATCGCCCAAACCGTTCTTCTCAGCCAGGAACCTGCGGCCTTCCCCTTGCGGAAGGGCTACGGCATGTATTTCCCCTACCAACTCTTTCTGACGGATTGGGAACGGTGGAGATGACTGCCATCGGGATCAGTCTGTGTCCCTTCCGGCATTCCTCTCGAACCGCTCTATCAGGCGGCAGCGAAGAATCTTGTCCTGTTCCTGGCAGTTGGCTTCCTGCCGTTTTCCCCTGTAACAAGGCCGCCTCTGTCCGTATTCTGGATTTGTATGCGGGATAATGAATCCGGGGGCCGGACCCAAACCCCGCCCCAATCCCACTTCGTGACGACCCATTGGTCGGTGGTCCTGGCGGCCAAGGATAAGACCTCGCCGGACTGCGCCCAGGCCCTGGAGACACTCTGCAAGACCTATTGGTATCCGCTCTATGCCTTCGTTCGCAGTTCGGGGTACTCACCGCCTGACGCGCAAGACCTGACGCAAGGGTTCTTCGCGCGGCTTTTGGCCAAGGGCTATTTGCGGGTTGTGGAGCCTGAGAAGGGCCGGTTTCGCACGTTTCTGCGCATGGCCTTGAAGCGGTTCCTGGCCCATGAATGGGAGCGGGTCCGGGCCGGGAAGCGCGGCGGCGGCCAGACCCGCCTTTCCCTGGATACCGCCCTTGCGGAAGAGCGTTTCCAGGCCGAAGGCGCGGATGCCCTCGAGCCGGATCAACTCCACGATCGCCTCTGGGCGCTGGCTTTGCTGGACGAGGTGACAGCCCGCCTGGGCCGCGAATACACCGCCGCCGGGAAAGGGACTGAGTTGCAGCAGCTCAAACCCTACCTGGCCGCCGAGCGCGGCAGCATTCCATACGCCGAGGTAGCTGCTGCAATGGGGGCCACCGAAGGGGCCGCGCGCGTGGCGGTCCATAGGCTGCGCAAGAGGTTCCGTGAATTGTTTCGCGCAGCGATCGCCGAGACGGTTGCCGACGCCGGGGAGGTGGAAGAAGAAGTGCGCCACGTCATAGGCGCCTTGAGCCGGGCTTGAGCCAGGCAGGCACGAAATCACCTGAAGTCCCGTAACAAGCCGGCGTCCGTTCGTATCTAGAGGTTGATGAACGAATCTACGACTGCCAAATGTCCCCGCTGCGGCGGGGAAGTGGCCTCGGGCGCGGGCGGGGGCATCTGCCCCCGCTGTGCAGCCGCCTTGCTGCAAGCGACTCAAACCGAAATGCCGGGCGGGCCGGGGAGCGGACACGCCTTCACTCCGCCCTCGGTGGCCGAACTTGCGCCGGCATTCCCGCAGTTGGAGGTCCATGAACTGCTGGGTTGCGGGGGAATGGGCGCCGTGTACAAGGCCAGGCAAAAGGAGCTCGACCGCCTTGTGGCCCTCAAAATCCTTCCTCCCGGCATCGGGGACGACCCTGCCTTTGCCGAGCGTTTTACGCGTGAGGCCAAGGCGCTGGCCCGGCTCAATCACCCGGGCATCGTCACCATCCATGATTTCGGCCGTGCGGGCGGCCTGTACTACCTGCTCATGGAGTTTGTGGACGGCGTGACCCTGCGCCGGCTCTTGGAGGACGGCCGGGTCTCGCCGAGGGAGGCGCTGGCTATCGTTCCTCAGATTTGCGACGCCCTCCAATACGCCCACGACCAGGGGATCGTCCACCGCGACATCAAGCCGGAGAACATCCTCCTGGACCGGCGCGGCCGGGTGAAGGTGGCTGATTTTGGCCTGGCCAAGCTGGTTGGGACCGAGCACGAACCGGCTTGTGGCGCAGACTCTGCCGCCGTTGCGCCCGCGCTTACCGGCGCGCGCGAAATCCTGGGCACGCCGGCCTATATGGCCCCTGAGCAGGCCGAGCGCCCGGCGGAGGTGGACCACCGCGCCGACATCTATGCCCTGGGCGTGGTGTTTTACCAGATGCTCACCGGCGAACTGCCGCCCAAGCCCTTGCAACCGCCTTCAAGAAAGGTGCGGATTGACGTGCGCCTCGATGAAATCGTCCTGCAGGCCCTCGAGAAGGAACCGGAGCGGCGCTATCAGCAGGCCAGCCAGGTCAAGACCGCAGTCGAGGCCATCGCCACCCCGGCAAACGAACCGGGCAAGCTCGACGCTCAAAGTGAGAAGCGAGCAAGCGCGAACGGGCCTCGAAAAGGCGGGGACGACGGACAACAGGGCTGGCCTCGCTGGTGGCAGGTTTTCCTGGCTGGTATCCTAGCCGTTCTCCTCGTGGAGTTTGCCGTCCTGACGTTTAGCGGTCCCGGCCTGGGCGCTCTCATCCTGGGCCTCCTGGCTTCGGGCTGCGCATTGGCCACTTTCCTGATAGCAGGGACAAGATGGTTGAATGTCGTCCTGGTGGGGATCTTGATTGTGTTCCTCTCATGGCTGGCTGTCGCCGGGGCCATGGCCGGGGCGCTTCCACTCGCCGCCGGGGCTGGAGTGAGCGGGCTGGTTGTCTTTGCGTTCGCTGCCAGGCGCCTGCGCTCCCCACGCGGTTTTCTCGCCGGCTTTGCCGCGGTTTTTCTCCTTGTGTTCGGCGCCAGCGCATTGATCACGTTCATCCTGCCAGAGTACTACTCCAGCACCGTTCGTCTCAAAGTCGAGCGCGGCGAGCCGAACTTCCAAACCCTTCCGCTGGCATACGACCCGTATTTCCTCCAAACCGAATTCGGGGTCATCCAGTCCGAACTGATCCTTGGGCGCGTCATCGACAACCTGAATTTGCAGGAAGTCTGGGGCAAGGCACACGCCAAGGACGAGAAGCTCACTCGGCCGGAAGCCATCGGTCTGCTCAAAACAAAGATGGCGTTGCACGTGGTTCGCAATGCCACTCTCCTTGAAATTCGGGTCTTTAGCCAGAAACCCACGGAGGCCGCCGACACCGCCAACGAGATTGCGCGGGTCTATGCGGACTTCCGCGCGCACCTCGAGCCGGCGGGACCGGGTGCCAAGACCATCAGGGTCCTGATTGTTGAATCGGCGCGTCCCGGCCTCAGACCCGTGCGCCCCAACAAACCGCTCAATCTGGCTATCGGTGCGTGGGCCGGATTGCTATTGGGCGCCGCTGGGGGAGCCGGCCTCTGTGCTTATCAATCGAGGAAAAAGACCGCATAAGCGGGCAATACCCCGGCTTTGAAACCTTCCGTCCACCTGCTACAGTAGGCGTGTGAAGCGAAGAAAAGCGCAAGTTGAAAACTATGGCGGCGATCGCATAGGAGCCGGAAGAGACCCATCTTGAGGGCTGCGCTATGAACCGCCTTCTGTTCGTCACACTGCTTACCACAGCCGGCTTTTGCACGATTGGCTTTTCCCAGACCTACTCGACCCGATTCGAGGGGCTCGAGAGTCCGCTCTCCGAGGGCGGGAGGTGGATGAATAACGGGGTTGACTGGACCCAGATCAGGAAGAAAGACGGCATGGCCTGCAGCACCCAAACCGGGACTAACACCGGCGTATGCAAGTTCAACGATTCATACGCCCATCTCTCCGGGTTTCCGCCGGACCAGGAGGCCTGGGGACAAGCGCGCATCGTAAGGCCCAATGCGTCCTGCTACCAGGAACTGGAGATACTCCTCCGATTCACCAGCCAGCCCCATCGCACAACAGGGTATGAGTGCTTTGCCAGGTGCCTTAACGGCGCGTCGTCCTACGTCCAAATCGTGAGGTGGGACGGGCCGCTTGGGAAGTTCACGTATTTGGCCGACAAGCGTGGCGCCAACTATGGCCTGAACAATGGGGACATAATCAGGGCGTCCATCGTCGGCAATGTCATTCGGGTGTATATCAACGGGGTTGAGAAGGCCCGGGCCACCGATGACACCTTCAAGACGGGCAATCCTGGGATTGGCGAGTTTCTTGCCTGCGATACCGGCCAGGGCATTGGCTCGAACTCCGATTTTGGGTTCTCGAGTTTTACAGCCAGGGGCCTCGGCGGGACCAACGAAAGCCCAAGTCTGCCAAGATGACCGGGGCGCACGGGGCGGCTCAGGCCCCGCCTTCCGGCTCAAGGTCCGTCATTCTGCTGGCCGTGGCTCCGCGCATAGTAAACCTTTGCACCGGCTCGCCCATCGCAAAAGGCCGGCCTTCCGGCGTGACGCACAGAGCTGCGCCGCACGGGATTCCGTGTCCGACCGCTCCGGGTGCGGCCACGCGCAGAAGAGCGAACAGTTCTTCCCAGTTTTCAGCTTCTCCGTGGGTATCACACAGGACCGGCGCAAGGCCCATGCAGTCGAACGCCTCGGCAGTCGAATCGTCGTCGGGGTCGCGCCAGCGCACCCATTGGCGGCAGAGCATTATGCTGCCGGCTGAAAGGCCGACAAACACGGTCCCGTGCTCGTGGCGCGCGCGCAGGACCGGCATAAGGTTCATTTCGCCAAGCACCCTCATGCCCTCTTCCACGTCTCCGCCCGACACGAGAACAGCGTCCGCATTCCCAAGAACATCGAGCGTTTTCCCCAGGTCCGCCTTTGCGCCTGCCGTGGGCGCCAGCGAGACATCCCCTGCCCCGGCGTTCTTCAGCAAGAGGGCGATCATCCTGAAGAAATCCCGATTGTCTCCGCTCGCGCTGCCCAGGTACGCAATACCCGGACGAGCCTTGCCGCATTTTTCGACGACCCGTTTCAGCAGAGGATCGGGGCGATTGCCTCTTGGCATTACTTTCGGCCTGCCTGCCAGCAGAAACAACGGGGCTGGCGATGCGGCGTTCATGGACACGAAACCGCCCGGCGATCAAAAAAGGAACTCGGGTCAATCGCAATGAGCGGCTTGACAAGGCGGTACTTGCCGGGAATGTCCGGCGAAAGCGCGCGCGCGCTTTTCACCGACACTTTGGCATCGCCGCCGTACACCGACGCGAGGGCCTCGCCCACCTGTTTCTCGAGCGCCGAGGGTGTGCCGGAGGGGCTGCACACAATGGACGCCGAGTACTCGGCGCGACTCGTTTGGAGGACCTGGTATTCCTCGACACCGGCAACGCCGCCCATTGCGCGGTCGATCTGCCGCTGCGTGACCGCTTTCCCGCCAGGGGTAACGGTAACGTTCTTGAGGCGGCCCTCGACTGCGGCAATCGTGATTCCACCGTTTCGTCCGCAGGGGCACGTATGCCGGGGTTCGAGCCTCACCAGGTCGCCCACGTCAAACCGAACCACGATGTACCATGGATTTTGAAATGTGGTGACCAAGATGCGGCCCACGCGCGGGCCGCCATGCTCTTCTGCAAAGGGGAGAAAATCGACGCGGCAGAACTGCGTGTTTTCGTGGAGCCGTCCAGCCTCGCATTCCATGAAGACGTACCCGCATTCCGTGCATCCGTAAGAGCTTGCCAGCGGAGCGGCAAAGGCCTCCCGTATAAAGCGATAGTGAAGGATGGACGGATACTCGTAGGTGAGAACAATGATGCGTGGTTGAGCAACCCTTTTCCTGGTGCGCACGATGTGCCGGGAAAGCCTGGCCAGGAAGGACGGGTTCGCCTCGAGACTTTGGGGCTGAAAGCGATTGAGTTCATCGACCATGCGGTCCATGTGCTCGCGGGTCCATTGGGCCGGGTTCACTTTCTCGTTAAGAAAAAGGAAGCGGCCGAGCCTGCGTTTCTCGAAGGGGAGATAGCCGGTTTCGCAGGGCATCCCGGCGCACAACGGGCTGGTGAGAATCGCCTCGGGCTCGGAACCGGTGAGTGATTGGGCGGCGGCGGAGTGCAATTGCCAGGAAGCGCGCTCCGAGGCATTCCACCATTTCTGGTTCCAAATATTGGTGACTTGTTCGTCGGTGGTCCCGCTGGTCTTGACGCATTCGATCTCGCCGGAGGCAATGCCATCGTCAAAATCCTTGTTGGGCGGCACGAAGGCCCTCACACCGTGGGCGCGCATGTCTGCCTTGGTAAGGGCCGGCATCCGTGAATAACGAATGTCAATGTCCGATCCGGGTCCGGGGTCGAGCTTGCGCCAACTTCGATAGGCGGGCAAGGAGGCAAGCGCGGTTTCCAAGGTGGCGACAGACCGGCTGACGGAAGAGCCTTTTTTTGATGCCAGGGGGCTTTCTGACCCCGGACAGGCAAGGGAGAATTGGTTTTCGGCGGCGATCATCACAGTTACATTGTGTCCGGCGCAGTGAATTAATCAAGCTCCAATTCCTGTCGATTGGACGTTGCATGTTTGGCCGGCGGGGAATAGGATGCTGGGACATGAAACCGCCGGTCACTTTATGAAATGGCAGGAGTTTCATCCCTGGCGGCGGCGGTTGGCCCGGGGTCGCCGGCCCGGGTTTACTTTGATCGAGTTGCTGGTCGTCATTGCCATCATCGCCATCCTGGCGAGCATGCTCTTGCCGGCGCTCTCTCGGGCCAAGGAGAAGGCCAAGGCCATCAAATGCCTGAGCAACATCCGCCAGATGTGCTTGAGTTACACACTCTACGCCCACGACAACAAGGATGACGTGGTGACGCTTTACCTGGAGGATACGCCAGCCCCGGCCAACGCGTATTTTCCAGGTGCGGACACCTGGTGGGTGGACCTCCTCCGGCCATACTTGCAGGGGACCAACGTCCTGGCCTGTCCCGCCGTGTTGGGCGGGGTTGGGTGGGCGGCCGGCGGCCCCGGCGGGCTCGGCGTGGCTTTGAGCCATCCCGAACTCTCGGCCTGGTCAACGGACTGGCGGCCCAAGCTGTCCTGGCTCACGCAACCGGTTAAGAGGCTCCCCTTTGCGGATGCCGGCTTGATCGGCAATCCCAGGGAGCCCAAGCCGGACAAGTGGGTCGAGGTGCCCTTCCAACAGGCCCTCTATTGGCGTGTGCCGACCAACCAGGGCTATTACGACGACGACCCCGAGCGCCCTGTCGGACGCCACCTCCGGCGCTGCAATGGCGGGTTCGCCGACTGTCACGGCGAAATGCTCCTGGTCAGCGCCATCGGCCTGCAGTATTACCCCGGCAAAACGATCAACGACCGAAGCGCCACCGGCATCCAGTGGCTCGGCGGCAACGGCCTGTTCGATGACCGCTGGATGTGGTCTTGGGGCCCGTAAGGCCCGAATGTGCCACTATGGACAAGCCAACCAGAGATATAGCGGTGGGCAGCCTCGCCATTGGCGCGGCGGTGCTTTCCCTCTATCTCGGTTTCCGCCCGCGCGGGCCGAAGCTCGATCTGAATACCTACGAGGTCCTGGGCGCCGTGACAGCCGAAGAAACCGCCAAGCTGGTTGGCGGCCAAGGCCGGGTGATGGTCATGGCCCGCGACACCGGCCCGGCCAGGAACCCGTCGGCCGAGGCCGAGTTGGGGGCGTTCCAAAAAACCCTGAAGAAACACGCAGGTCTGAGCTTGGTCACTGAAAGAATCCCGGTGACCCCGATGCTCATGATGGCCACCGGCGGCAGCGTGCCGCCCGGCCAGTTTCTCAAGGCGCTCCAAACCCATGCCAACCTGGGCGCGATTGTGTTGTTCTTTGGTTTCCCCCAATTGGACGAGGCCGAGTTGGAGGCGCTGAAACAATCCGGCGTCAAAACCGTGGTGGTTTCCTCGCCCCGTCCGGCCTACAAGCAACTTTTGGAGCGGCAGGCCATCCAGTTGGCCATTGTCCCCCGAGCCGGCGCCTCCCCGCCCCGCGCCCAGGCGCCGCAGACGTTGCGTCAACGCTTCGACCAGGAATACACCCTCCTGACGCCGGCTGAGGCGGCGCAATTGCGCTGAACGCGACACCGTGGCCGGCGCCACTGCGGCGATCTCGGTGAAGCTGTGGCATTGCGCGCTAAACCCTCAGTTCCCTCTCATACCAGCCGCGCAGTCGCTGGCCTTTCACCAGATAGTCAACCGACGGATAGTACTCCGTCTTCCGAGGGAGAATGATGTGGTCCCGGAGGGTGGTCTTGAACAGGTCAGCGCCGCCATCCCAGCCAATGGCCTTGAGTTGTCCAAGCTTCCGGTCGTTGACGGCCACGCTGTAATCAGAGCGGACGGCTATCAGGCCGTTGTCGAATGCACGGTGGTGGATCGCGGTGAGGCACAGGCCGTTCGTGATCTCATCCGTGCCGTCTTTGTGCTCCACTGGGATGATGTGAGCGGCGTCCAAGAGGTCCAGCTGGATGCCCGAGACGGCGCACCGGTGCTCGTAAACGGACATGATGTTTGCCCTGAACCGGGCATCCCTGACCTTGCGCTGTACTTGCTGTAGAACGGTTCGGCGGGGGCTGGTGGGGATGTCTATCACCTTGGGGTCCGCAGAGGTCTGCACGATCTTCCGCAGGGTGGCGAAGTCCCGGCGGCTGCCGGACCCGTGCAGGGATTCGATCTCCTGGAAGTAAGCCACGATGAAGTCGGAACGGATGGCCACGGCGACTTCGTTCTCCTTCGTCTGCGGGCAGATCCCCATCTCCTTGGCCTTCTGCATGGTCTCCCTGCGGATTTGGAACGACGGAGAACTGCCGAGGTGGCGGTGCTGGGTCACGTCCCACCCGCCGAACACCTGCATGTCATCGCTCCATCCGAGGACGGTGGTCTTGACTCCCGGCTCTTCCCGGAAGTGGTGAACACCGGTTATCTGTATTCGGAGCTCGTTTACGTCTCGCGTGGCCCCGCCGTGCGTGATGTTCCAGATGTAAACCATCACCGCCAGGGAATCGGAACCCTGCCGGAATATGGACAGCTTGGCGGGGTGGCCATCCTGCAATACCAAGACGCTCCAACCGGAGAGCTTGATCGCGTTAACGACGCGCTGGATGAGCTCGGGCTTGCGCGGTAGCGCCATGGTTATGCCTTCTTCTTTGCCCGGGCCTTCCCTCCGTCCTCCGGCAGGGGTTCACCGTGCGTGCCGTTCCATAAGGTGCCAGGGCGATAGGCCCGATAATACCCGACTGGGCGGGATTTGGGGACGGATAGCAGAGACTGCTGGCCCTGGAATCGGCCGAGAGCTCCGGCCACGTAAGACTCCACCGTGTCGCAACAGATCCAGCGGCGGCTTGTCCGCTCGGCCGCCTCCCCGGTGGCGCAACTGCCCGCGAATGGATCGAGCACCAGGTCCCTGGGGTCCGTGGTCATGCGGATGAACATCTCCGGGATCTCCGACGGATAGCGCGCTGGGTGGGGCTTGATGTCATGGTCGTCGCAGTACCGGATGTATGGGGAATTGCTCTCTGTGTGGGCCAAGGCAATCAGGTTCGGAGGGATCGAACCGTCGTTGCGGTTCCCGAACTTGCCGGATATGTCGTGCCCAGAGGGGCGCAATTGAGGCTTGTAGCCGTTCACCAGCAGTTGCTCCATACTCTCCGAGTACGTCTGGAGGACCCTGCGGTTGCTCGCCTTGGGCCAAGGCGTCGACGCTAGCCACCAGATGCAATTGATCGCGTCTTTCACGCGGACCCGCCGCACGGTGACCCACTCTGCCGGCGTCGGCAGGCGAGCGGGGTTCCACCAGAAGAATTCCTGGGCTAGGTGGAAGCCGAATTCCCGGCAAAGCATGATGAGCAATTCGTAGTGGTAGAGGCTCCTGGTTGGCTGGCCGGGAATCCAGGCCCCGCCGATGTCGATCACCAGCGAGCCATTGTCCTTCAGGATGCGTTTGAAAGCCGAGGCGAACGGCCGGAACCACTCCAGGTAGCGGTCGGCGTCGGCGTTGCCGTAGTCTTTCTTGCGGACCAGCCCGAATGGCGGGCTCGTCATAATAAGATGCACGGACTGGTCCTGGAGGCCGGTCATCAGGTCCAGGGAGTCGGCGCAGTATATCTGGCCGAGCGCGGTCTTATAGAACGGCTGGGTCGCGCTTTTGCTCACCGCCGTGAGCGTAGCGGCAGCGGGATGGGGCGTCAAGAGCTCGCTCACGCTCGACCTCCGTCGCTGGTGGCGGCGGCGGCGGGGAATACGGCTGCTCCCTGGGCACTGAACGAACTGGGGGGGCATCGCGGGGGCGCCGCCGTTCGGGCCGCCGAACCCTGCGCCCTCTCCATTTTGACCCCCAGCGGTTGATTTTGACAATGTTGGGATTTGGGCCATACTGCGGGCGCAATCGAAGTTCCAATGAAAAAGATCTCGGTTTTGCTCGTGGACGATCACACCGTCGTGCGGCAGGGCTTGCGGGCCCTTCTCGAGGCCGAAGGAGACATGGACGTGAGCGGCGAGGCTGAAAACGGGCGTCAGGCGGTGGTGATGGCCAAGAAGAACCCGCCCGACGTGGTGGTGATGGACGTGGCCATGCCGCTCTTGAACGGTCTGGAAGCGACGCGGCAGATACTCAAGAATGCCCCCGCGGTGAAAGTCCTGGTCTTGACCTCGTATGGCGACCACGAATGCGTGGCGCAGTTGATGGAGGCCGGAGCGACCGGTTACCTCGTCAAACAAACCGCCGCCGACGACCTGTTGAGGGCCATCCGCGAAGTCCACCGGGGCGGGGCATTCTTCAGCCCGTCAATCGCCAAGCGCCTCCGCGATGAGCGCCGCGAGGTTTTGACGAGCGGACAGACCTCAAGGAAGGCCGGCAAGTTGACCTCCCGTGAGGCCGAGGTCCTGCAACTGATTGCCGAGGGGTTTTCCAACAAGCAAATCGCCTCCGAACTGAGCATCAGCATCAAGACCGTCGAGAAACACCGGCAGCAGGTGATGAACAAGCTCAACATCCACTACGTGGCCGGCTTGACCCGCTATGCCATCTCCAAGGGCATGACCGAGCCGAGCACGCCCCCCGTGGCAGCCTAGGGCCGGTATATGACGCCCACTCAATTCCGTTCCCTGGAACCGATGAAAACAGAACCCTCTATTGCCGGAAGAGCCTGTCCGAAGAGGAGGCCTGCGCGCGTCCGAAGTGCCTCGACCACGGGGTCGCTGCTTGTGCTGGCGCTGGCGTTGGCGCCCCCGGTTGCGGCAAGGGCCCAATTCACTTACGCTTACAACAATGGGGCGCTCATCGTCGCCGGATACAACGGTCCCGGAGGCCCGGTGGATATCCCCAGCTTCTCGGGGTTGGTGACCGGCATCGGGGCCGGCGCGTTCATGAATTGCGCCAGCCTGACCAGCGTGAGCATCCCCGGCAGCGTCACCAACATCGGGAGCAGCGCGTTCGCTTACTGCGTCAACCTGAGAGGCGTCTCGATGGGCGGGGGCGTTGCCAGCATCGGCGACGATGCATTCGCCGGCTGCGCCAGCCTGACCAGCATCGGAATTCCCGGCAGCGTCACCAGCATCGGCGACGGCGCCTTCGCCGGCGCCAGCCTGGGCGGCGTCTCGATCCCCAATAACGTCGCCCGCATCGGGGCGTATGCGTTCGCGGGCACCAGCCTGGCCGGGGTCACAATTCCCAACAGCGTTACCAACCTCGGGGAGAATGCGTTTGGCTCCTGCTCGAGGCTGACCGCGATCACGGTGCAGGGGCTCAACCCCGCCTATAGCAGTGTGGAGGGGGTGTTGTTCGACAAAGGCCGGACCACGCTCGTCGAATACCCGGGGGGCATAGCCGGAGGTTACGCTATCTCCAACGGCGTGACCAGCATCGGGGCGGGTGCGTTCATGAATTGCGGCGGCCTGACCAGCGTCACAATCCCCGACAGCGTCGCCAGCATCGGGGAATCGGCGTTCGGCGACTGCTTCAACCTGGCCAGCGTGACGATGGGCAACGGCGTTGCCAGCATCGGGGACGAGGCGTTCGCCAACTGCGGCAGCCTGGCCAGGGTGACGATCCCCAACAGCCTCACCAACATCGGGGACGGCGCGTTCAACTCCTGCGGCAGCCTGAGCGCTATCACGGTCGGGGCGCTCAACCCCGCCTACAACAGCAGCGCCGATGGGGTCTTGTTCAACAAAGGCCAGACCACCCTCGTTCAATACCCGGGGGGCAAAGCCGGAGGCTACGCCATCCCCAACAGCGTCACCAGCGTCGGGAACCAGGCGTTCGAGGGTTGTTTCGGCCTGACCAGCGTCACGATCCCCAACAGCGTCACCAGCATCGGGAACCAGGCATTCGCAGGCACGGGCCTGACCAACGTGGCCATTCCCAACAGCGTCGCCAGCATCGGGGAATTGGCCTTCGCCGGCGCGGGCCTGGCTGGCGTGACCCTTCCCAACAGCGGTACCAACATCGCGGACGGGGTGTTCGACGACTGCATCAGCCTGACCGGCGTTATGATCCCCGAGAGCGTCACCGGGATCGGGGACCAGGCGTTCTATGGCTGTTCCAGTCTGGCCAGCGTGACGATCCCCGACAGCGTCACCCGGGTGGGGGACCAGGCGTTCTATGGCTGTTCGGGCCTGACCAACGTTACAATAGGCAACGGCGTGGCCAGCATCGGAGCCTCGGCCTTCTCGTGGTGCATCAGCCTGACCGGCCTCACAATCCCCAACACGGTCGCCAGCATCGGCGACGAGGCGTTCCTTGACTGCCTGGGCCTGGCCAGCGTCACGATAGGCGACGGCGTCACCAACATCGGAAACGGCGCGTTCGAATTCTGCGACGGCCTGACGCGCGTCACAATTCCTGAGGGCGTCACCAGCATCGGAAGCGGCGCGTTCGGTTACTGCAACCACCTGACGGGCGTGTACTTCCTGGGCAACGCCCCTGGCGTCGGTTCCGACGTGCTCGAGGGCGACAGCATCGCGGTCGTTTATTACTTGCCCGGCGCCAGCGGTTGGGGCCCGCTCTTTGCGGGAATTCCAACCATGCTGTTGAGCCCGCAAGCACCGCCCGCCATTACCGGCTTCGGTGTGCGGACCAATCAATTCGGGTTCACGATTGTGGGCGCCAGCAACATGGTCGCGGTGGTGGAGGCCAGCGCCGACCTGGCCAATCCCAGATGGTCTCCCCTTCAAACCAACACCCTCACCGGCGCTTCGTTCTATTTTAGCGACCCGCTGTGGACGAATTATCCAGCCCGTTTCTACCGAGTGCGCTCGCCGTGAGTTGAAATCACGATTTCAGTTGCCAGGCGCCCCCGCTTCCGTGTAAAATGAGATTCGGAATTGAATATTATATGCGTTATCTCGTAGCTCTGTTGTTGGCCGCGCTCCTTCCAATCTCCTGCCTGGCCGAAGGAATCGGTTCGGCGGTCCATCACGGCCCGCCGGCCAAGCACCTGAGTTTGGCCCGAGCCCAGGCAAAGAAGGCGCACAAGGCCAAGAAGGCAAAGAAGGCCCCCAAGGCCAAGAAGGCCAAGAAGGCAAAAAGGGCCAAGAGGAGTTCCAACGTCAGGAGGTGATCGAGCCGTCAGCCCTTCGGGGTGATCGGTTGGGCATCAATGATGCCGCACAAGTTCCGGGAAGTTCAGTTCCAGGGTCTGATAGAACAACGCCGGATGGCTCAGGTCCCAGCACGGCATTGCGGAGTCCAGCGCGTCAAGGATCTGCTGGGCCTCAGCGGGCTTGGGAGTGGAAAACCGGCAACCGTACTGCTGGTAGAGTTCAAGCACCTGGGTCGAGGCCAGGCGCATCTGTGTGGCCTCGCGGCACGTGTCGATCCAAAAGGCCTGCCGTCGGGCGGTTGCCTGCTCCAGTTCCGTCGGGGGGGGTTGGGCCTCCTCTGGTTGTGGCAAGGGGGCCGCGCGTTTCACGCTCGCCACCGCCAGGCGGAGCAAGTAGGCCTCCGGCTCGGCCTTTTCACGGGCAGTGCCCACGTCTGGCGGCGACAGGGTGGTGTGACGTTGCTCAAACCAGTTGATGAGGCGCGCTGCCTCCCCCTTGGTCAGTGAATAACCCGGCCTGTGCCCGAGTCGGCTCAGGTGATTGAGCTGTGTCTCCGTAGCTGGTTCGTCTGCCCAGTTCATAAAACGGAGCCTCTAGCAAGTGGTCCATTCTAGTGTACCCCGGACTGCCTCGATAGGCAAGCTTTTTCTGCCGCCCGCGGGCGGCCCTTCGGAGGGGCAATCCCTGCAATCCGTGGTCGAACATCCCTCGCAGCCCGCGAGCAAGCACGGCTACGGCGCGGGCGCGATGGGCCGGATTTTAATATTGCGGAAGGAAATCTCGCCGTGGTCGCCCTGGAGGGCGATGTAACCGGTGTCCGACTTTGCAAAGCGCGGCATGCCGGCGAACTTGCTCTTGGCCACGCGGTTGTTGAAGTCCTCGCTGCCCAGGACGTATTGGAAGTATTTCACGCCGTTGATTTCGTGCTCGCATTTCTCGGGACTGATCAGAAGGCGGACATGGTTCCACTCCCCGACCGGCTTGGTGGCGTCAAGCGGTTTGCCGGTCTTGGGGTCATCCGGGGGCTGATAGAGGGCATAAAGCCAGCCGCAACGGACAGGGTCGGCGGCGGCCTGGTTGTCTTCGAGTTGGAATTCGGGGCCGGTGGCCCAGACGGCGCTGCCTTGGTCGGTGACATGGTACATGATGCCGCTGTTGCCGGCATGGGCGATGTTGTAGTCGAGCTGCAGTTCGAACCATTGGAATTTGTCGGCGGTGACAATGTCCCCGGCGCTGTGGGGGTCGGTGCAGACCAGGGCGCCGTCTTTGACCTGCCAGCCGGGGCGGACGCCGGCGCGTTTGAAGTTGTGCCAGCCGGCGAAGTCCTGGCCGTTGAAAAGCAGTTTCCAACCGGCTGCCCTTTCGGCGTCGGTCAGGGTATTGATCTGGGAGCCGGAGGGGGCGGGAGGTGAGGCGGCCTGCCCTTGCCGTTGGTAGGAAAGCGTGCCTGTGCCAGTGCCGGAAGCAACCGCACTGGGCCGCGTGCTGGCGGGAGCTTCAACGGCTTGCGGCCTGGCGTTCCGGTCGATGACATCGATTTCGCTGTAGAAGGTGTTGCCGAAGTCATCGGCGTCTTCGGTGCGGGAGATGTCGAACAACAGGTAGCGGTACTTGCCGATGAGTCCATCGGAATCGGAGATGCTCACGCCGTACTGGCCGCCGGGTTCGCCCTCCTTGGGGCGGGTATCGACCTTGGCGACCAGTTTCCAGCCGTATTTGTCCGGGTCGAGGCCCTTTTTGGGCTCGGCCTTGAAATCGGGGGAGGCGCCCTCGGCAGCGTAGAGGGCATAGACTTGCGGCCCGCGTGTATTGGGGTGCCAGGAATAAGTGGTGACCCGCTCGATGTCGATTGTGCTGCCCAGGTCCACCAGCAGGCGCCCGCCCTCGGTGCCGGCATTAAAAAAGAAATTCTCCCCGGGCTGATCCTCTTCCGTCGGGAGCTTGCCGTCGTGCAGCGCGTCGAGTTCCGCCCCATTGGGGTCCCGCTCGCCGTCGACGATGCTGAATTTAGCCCTGGCCGCCGCGTCGTGTTTAGCGGGCGGCGGGACATTTTTGAATTTGAATCCGGCGGCGGCCTCTCCATTGGGATTGTGGTCGATGACGATTTTGATTTCGCCGGGGCAAAGCGTGGCGGAAACCAACAGAGCCGAGGTTCCGAGGACCAGAGGGGTGAGTGATTTCATACGGTGATCCAAAATAGTGCAATAGCTAGGAGAAGCTAGTGTGCCTCGGGGGCTGCTGAAAAGGAGAAAATGGAAGGAGGGCAGACCCAGGCTCACTTTTGGTTGCGTGCCGGATGCGGGTATTGGATAATCGGCGCAGTCCGGCTGAATCGAACGATGGCCAAAGGCCTGTCATATCTGGTTGGGGCACTGCTCATGGCGGCGGCAGGAACGAGTTGGGGCCAGAAGGCGTCGAATTGGAGGGCCTACAAAGTGAGCAACGGGTTGCCCAGCCCGGTTTGCAGTTCGGTGACGATTGCGCCTCGGGGCAAGGTGCTGGTGACCCATCCCGGCATTCCGGTCATTACCGAGCTTGATGGCTATAGCGTGAAGCACATACCGGCGCCCAGCCCGCTCAAGAACCGTGTTTATGAGAGCCCCGCCGGCCAGCTTTGGACCGTGGTGCCGGAAGGGTTGCTGGATTTCAGGAGCGGCGCCTGGTCGCTGCATGAGTTGCCGGAGATCGCGGCCGAATCCAAAGCGGGCCGCTTCGGTCCGCCCGACCCGGTGCCGCTCGACCCGGTGCGGCAAGGCCGAGTGTTGTTTCTGCTGCCCGACCGCCTGGCGGAATTCGATTGCACCGATCCCAATCATCCCCGCACGACTGTGTTGCGCATGGCCCGGCAGACCGCATTGGGGAGCTTCACCGGCATGTGCCCCGCCCGCGGCTATGGCGGAGAGGGCGGGCTGTGGGTCGGCGGGACGCACGGGTTGGCCAGGGCGCCCGGCCCGGTTCGAGGCATTAGCGCGCAGAGCGAATGGCGCGAATATCCCTTTCCGGCGCCGCTGCGAATTGAAGGTCTCCGGGAGTTGCATGAGGACAAGGACGGGAATATCACCGCCGTCGCCGAGTCCACGCAGACGCGCCAGAAAGTGATCGTTCATTTCGATGGCCAGCAATGGACTCAGGACACCGCCACCGCCGAGAAGCTCCGCTTTGCCTGGCGCGGCCCCGATGGGACCTGCTGGGCGGCCAATCCGAACACCCTGTTCCAATACCAGGCGGGCGGGACTGAAATGACAGAGTATGAAGACATCACTGCTCGAGCTTACAACGACCTGGCGATCGAACCGGGCGGCAGCTTTTGGCTGGCGGCTTCCGACGGCCTGTTTCGCTACGCCCCGCTGGCCTGGCGCAGTCCCGCCGCGGTGCAGAAGATTGACACCCCGATCCGTTGCCTGACGGTGGACCATGATGGACGGGTCTGGTTCATCTCTGGCAACCGGCTGCATTCACTCTATGCCGACCATCACGAGGAGTTCTCCTCCCCCGCCGGCAACGGACCCAGGCTCCAGTCTGCGCGCGCCCTGGTCCCGCTCAAGGACGGGGCGCTTTTGCTCAACGCCGGCGGGCGGTTGTTCAGGTTCGAGCCGGCTAAGGGCTTCAGCCTCGTTTGGGCCGCACAGAGCGGGGCTCGCTGCAAGATATTGGGGACGCTCAAGGACGGCGCCGTGTGCGTGCAAACCTCGGCGCTGGCCGGCGCCAACCAGTCCTATGGTCTGGAAACCTCGAGTGACGGGTCGCATTTCGAGCCGTTTCCCGACGCGCCTTCCCAGGAACTCCTGGGCGGGGAGTTCACGGCGCTTTTTGCGGCGCAAAACGGGGACCTCTGGCTCAGTGGCGAACAGGGCATCGCCTGGTTCCACGATAAGAGCTGGCGCGTGTTCTTTTCGAGCGACCAGACCACGCCCGGCTCCGCCCTGGGTTTTGCGGAAGTGGGCGGCGACAGGACGTGGTGCGCCAGCGAGGACCGGGTTTTTGAGTTCGACGGCCGCAATTGGCCGGTGGTCCGCGGAGGGTTCGAGCGCATCAGCGGCATGGTCCGCACGCGCGACGGCAGCGTCTGGGTCGCTTCCGGCAGCGGACTCTACCGCTACATCCCCGCCTACAATGCCTGGGTCGAAAACGGGACCGACGAGGGCCTGCCCAGCGCCGACGTCCGCGAGGTCTTCGAGGACCCCAGCGGCCGGCTCTGGGCGGGCACCGGGCGCGGTTTGAGCTTTTACGACCCCGACGCCGACCGTGATCCGCCCCTGACGCGCATCCGGGAATTGACCGAGGCCGGCGGGAAAGTGCGGGAGGGCGGCACGATTGCCCTGTCTTTCGACATGAGCCAGGACAAGTGGAACTACACGTTGCCCTCTCGGCTGCTTTTTTCCTATCAACTGGACACCAACCAATGGACCCGCTTTTCTGACGAGGTCAACGGCGTGCCCTTTGCGGACCAGCGTTCGGGCATGCACCACCTGAGCGTGCGCGCCATGGATCGCAACGGCAACCTCGAGCCCAAAGTGGCCGGGTACGAGTTCGAGGTCGTTCTGCCCTGGTACAAGGAAACGCGGCTGCTCCTCATCTCGATTGCCGGGTTGGCCGGAGCGCTCTTCTTCGCGGGGCTGGCTTTCAACCGCCATCAGCGCCTGGTGCGAAGCTATGCCGAGGTGGAAAAGAAGGTGGCCCAACGGACTCGTGAACTGGAGATTGCCAACCGCGAATTGCTCCATAGCCAGAAGATGACGGCCCTGGGCACGCTGGCGGCGGGCATCGCGCACGATTTCAACAACATCCTTTCCATCATCCAGGGCTCGGCCCAGATCATCGAGGACAACCTGGAAAATGCCCAGAAGGTCCGCATCCGCGTGGACCGCATCAAGACCGTTGTCGAGCAGGGCACCGGCATTGTCAAGGCCATGCTCGGCTTCAGCCGCGACTCCGGCCAGCAGTCCGCCCAATGCGACATCAATGCCGTCGTGCAGGACACCATCAAGCTGCTGGGCGACCGGTTCCTGCGCGATGTTCAGGTCAGTTTCCAGCCGGCCTCCGGTTTGCCCGCCATTGCCGCCTCCAAGGACTTGATCCAGCAAGTCCTGCTCAACTTCATCTTCAACGCCGCCGAGTCCATGACCGGTCGCAAACGGATCATCCTGGCGACGGGGTTGGCGGACAAACTGGCGGCGGACCCGGTGCTGGCGCCGGCCAAGGCGGAGAGGTATGTGACCATTGCGGTGCGCGATTTTGGGTGCGGAATTCCGCCGGCCAACCTGCCCCGCATCTTCGAGCCTTTCTTTACCACCAAGGCCTTTTCCGCCCGCCGCGGGACCGGCCTGGGCCTCTCGATGGTCTATCACCTGGCCGGCAAGATGGAGGCGGGCCTGGCGGTGGAATCCGCCCTGGACCAAGGCAGCACCTTCACCCTCATCCTGGCAGCGCCCCGTTCAACGCCGACTTGAATTTGACTTATGACGGCTCCCACCATCCTCATCATCGAAGACGACGATCTCCAGTACGAGATCTATGAAGAAGCCCTCGCCAAGTTCAATCTGGTGCGCGTCACCAACGGCACCGAGGCCATCGCCAAAATCCGGGAGCGGCGGCCCGACCTGTTGATTCTGGACCATGTCCTGTCGGAAGGGGAACTGGGCTTGAGTTTTCTTCCCGCGTTCAGGGAAGTCCTTCCCTACGTGCCGATCATTGTCGTGTCGGGCGCGTTGGAAGTTCAGGAGCAATTGGCGGCGCTGCAGGGACCGCGCCGCGCCCATTACTGCCTGACCAAACCGGTGGACATCCACGCCCTGGCGCGCGCCGTCACTGTGGCCCTCAAGGAGTGTGGGGAGCAAGAGGTCGTGCGGCAGTTCGAGGCCCTGGAGCGGTCCCGCCGCATCGATGCCCAGGAATTGCTCAGCCGCTCCACGGACCGCCTCAGCCGCCAGAACCACATCCTGGACATCATCGGCCGATCGCGGGACCGCCCCAACATCTCCGCCCTGGCCCGTCAATTCGGCGTCGCCCGGCGGACGATCATTCGCGACCTGCAGGAGTTGATCCGCCGCGGCCAACTCAAACCCGAGGTCTATCCCGAGTGGGAGAACCCGACTGAGGAGTGATCGCGGTTGACACGCGCGTTGCCTTTGTTAGATTCGGCGGACTGTTTCTGAGGACCTGACATCCGGGGAAACCTGATAATGATTGAGAGACTGTTATGGCAAAGAACGCAAAGACTACAAAGCACGTTTATCTGTTTGGCAATAAAAAGGCCGACGGCGACGGCAGCATGAAACCGCTCTTAGGGGGCAAAGGCGCCAACCTGGCCGAGATGAGCCGGATTGGCTTGCCGGTGCCTCCCGGATTCACGATCACGACGGAGGTCTGCACCTACTATTACCAGAACAAGAAGACCTATCCCAAAGACCTCGAACCAGCCGTCAAGAATGGCGTGGCGTTCATCGAGAAGATTATTGGCACTCGGTTTGGCGACACCCTCGCCATGCCGCTGCTGGTCTCGGTGCGGTCGGGCGCGCGCGATTCGATGCCCGGGATGATGGACACCATCCTGAACCTCGGCTTGAACGACAAGAGCGTGTTGGCCCTGGTCGAGGCGACCCGAAACGAGCGTTTCGCCTGGGACTGCTATCGGCGCTTCGTACAGATGTACGGCGACGTGGTCATGGGGGTCCAGAAAAGCGCCGGCGAAGACCACGAGCCCTTTGAGGTGGTCATTCACGGGCTGAAACAGGAGCGCTATCACCAGGACATCGAAGACCCCAAGCTCGGCGTGGAGGACCTCAAGGAGTTGGTGGCGCGGTTCAAGGCCCTGATCCGCGAGCGGACCGGCAAGGAATTCCCGCAGGACCCCTGGAAGCAGCTTTGGGGCGCCATCGGCGCCGTGTTCGGCTCCTGGAATAATGACCGGGCGATTGTCTATCGCCGGAAGTACAATATCCCCTCGGAATGGGGAACGGCCGTCAGCGTCCAGGCCATGGTCTATGGCAACACCGGGGAGCATTCCGGCTCGGGCGTGGCCTTCACGCGCAACCCCGCCAACGGCGCCAAGGAGTTCTACGGCGAATTCCTCATCAACGCCCAGGGCGAAGACGTGGTGGCCGGCATCCGGACCCCCGAGCCGGTGGTCCAGCTCAAGAACCACCTGCCGGCTGCCTTCGATGAGCTGGAGAACATCCGCAAGACCCTCGAGACGCACTTCAAAGACGTGCAGGACTTCGAGTTCACCATCCAGGACGGCAAGGTCTTCATGCTCCAGACGCGCAACGGCAAGCGCACCGCCATGGCGGCGCTGAAGTTCTCCATCGACATGGTTCAGGAGAAGCTTATCGATTGGAAGACGGCCATCCGGCGCAACCCGGCGGACCAACTCGATCAACTCCTGGCCCCAATCTTCGAGGCCAAGGCCGAAAAGGCGGCCAAGGTGATCGCCCGCGGCCTGCCCGCCGGGCCCGGCGCCGGCTCCGGCAACGTGTATTTGAATGCCGAGCGCGCCGTCGCAGCCGCTGAACGAGGCGAAAAAGTCCTGCTCGTCCGCAATGAGACCTCGCCCGAGGACCTGCGCGGCATGATCGCCGCCCAAGGCATCCTGACCGCCAAGGGCGGTGTCAGCTCGCACGCCGCTCTGGTGGCCCGGCAGATGGGCAAGGTCTGCGTTTGCGGCGCTGGCGCTTTGCAGATTGACTACGACGCCAGGACCGTCACGGCGGACGGCGTTACCTACAAGGAAGGCGACCCGATGTCCATCAACGGCACCCTCGGTAACGTCTATGCCGGCCAACTCCCGACGGCCCCGTCGGAAATCGTCCAGGTGCTGATCGACAAGACCCTCGACCCCAAGGACGCCCAGACCTACCAGATGTTCAAGAAACTGATGGATTGGTGCTCGAAGGTCACCCGGCTCCAGGTCCGCACCAACGCCGACCTCCCGGGCCAGGCCGCCAACGCCGTCGCCTTCGGCGCAACCGGCGTCGGCCTCACGCGCACCGAGCACATGTTCTTCGAGGGCAACCGTATTGACTCCATGCGCCAGATGATCCTCTCCGCCGGCGAGTTCGCCGCTTACAAGTCGGAGCTCAAGAAACTCCAGGACTCCAAGGCCCAAGCGGCGGACATTGACAAGCTCAAGCAGAAATACGCATCGGACATCGCCCAGTTCGAGGGGGCGCTGGCCAAGCTCATGCCGATGCAGCGCGGCGATTTCGTCGGCATCTTCCAGGCCATCAACGGGCTCCCGGCCACGATTCGCACCCTCGATCCCCCGCTGCACGAATTCCTCCCGCACGACGATGCCGCGCAGAAGGACCTGGCGGCGAAGATGGGCGTGCCGGTCGAGAAGATCAAACAGCGTGTCAACGAACTCCACGAGTTCAACCCGATGCTGGGCATGCGCGGCTGCCGGCTGGGCATTGTCTATCCCGAGATCTCGGAGATGCAGTGCCGCGCCATTTTCGAGGCCGCCGCCCAGGTCCAGAAACAGGGCGTCAAGGTCAAACCCGAAATCATGATCCCGCTGGTCGGCTTCAAACGCGAGCTCGATTTGCAGGTGGAGCTGGTTCATGGCGTGGCCAGGCAAGTGATGGCCGAGCAGAACGTCAAGCTCACCTACATGGTTGGCACCATGATCGAAATCCCGCGCGGCGCCCTGACTGCCGATGAGATCGCCCAGACCGCCCAGTTCTTCAGCTTCGGCACCAACGACCTGACCCAGACCTGCCTGGGCATGAGCCGCGACGACTCCGGCTCGTTCCTGGCGCCTTACCAGGAAGCGGAGATCCTCAAGAAAAACCCCTTTGCCTCCATCGACCAGGCCGGCGTCGGGCAGTTGATGAAGATCGCCGTCGAGCGGGGCCGGAGCACCCGTCCGGACATCAAACTGGGCATCTGCGGCGAGCACGGCGGCGACCCGGAGAGCGTGAAGTTCTGCCACCGCATCGGCCTGGCTTACGTCAGTTGTTCGCCCTTCCGCGTGCCCATTGCCCGATTGGCTGCGGCCCAAGCCGCCCTCGAAGAGGAGGAAAAGACCAAAAAACCCGGCGGGGCCAAGAAAACCGGCCGCGCCAGGTAGTCCGCCAAGGGCCAGGCCCGCGCCTGACCCGAGCCGCTTTTGATTCAGGGCCGCCCTGGGAACTCCGGGGCGGCTCTTTTGCCAGCGGAGGCAATTAGCCCGGAAATGTCACGCCCAGCCCGACCTTTCATCAGCACCGGTGTCGGATTGATGATGCGCTTGCCATCGCCGCGAATTAACGGCAACTCCGCTGCTTCGCGAGTCACAATGCACCCGCGCTCGACCTCCACTTCGACGGTCACGCAACTCATGCGGACAACCTGACCGCTCGGGCAATGCTGGCCAAGGGAGTTTTTCCGGTTGGTTGAGGAGGTGGGGCGCGAAAAATGAGCGCGGTCCATGGACGCGCTGGTCACCATCGCTTTGACCCGGCGTCTCTCGATTTGCTGGCCGAGCGTTTGACCCTGTAGGGCGCCGGCGCTTCGGCGAGATGGCTGCCACGCGTTGCGGCTTGCGGCTCGAGGACCACGCGGACCCTTGCGCTCAAGGCCTTAGCTACGCGGCGGAGCATACTTAGGGAGTGACCCTCGTAAGAGGGCGATTCGAGCCGGCTGATCTGCTGCTGGGAGGTCTTGAGCTTGTGCGCAAGGTCCTTTTGGGAGAGGCCGGCCTTTTCACGGAGGGCCGCAATCTGTAGCGCCACATCCCACGCCTCACCCGCCAGTTTGAACCGCTCCGCAAAATCCGGGTCGCGGAGTTGCTCTTCGAGAAAAATGTCGAAATTGGTCTTGCTCATAACTCATTTCTTTCTTTCCAGTCGCGCATTCGTTCCCGCGCGGTATCGAGGTCCCGGGCTGGAATGGCCTGGCCTTTGCTGCGGAATCCGCATTCCATCCTGGGGTCCGCTTAGCGTCGCGTCGCGGCCAGGCTGGCCTTTCTGGTGTGTTTCAACACATAAGGTTCAGCCAGGCCGTAGGGCACGGTCGAGTAGCTGTCACCGGCGGGCGGGCCTGAATTCGGGGCGACCTGGAAAGCGCTGGGCCCGGCGGCCCCGAGCGGAGGATTGCCATGGTGAGGGCCCAGGGTGTTCTTGAGGGTGCCGATGACCGTCACCTCGACGTCGTTGTCGCCGGGTTCAATCCATTTTGTCACGTCGCATTCCCAGGGCGGGGCGTCGATGTAGCCGAGGGTCCTTCCGCGGACGCTGACTTTGGCCACACTGCCGTACCAGCCGCGGAGGGCCACCGCATAACGGCCGGTCCTTTGGCCGACCTGAAAATGCTCGCGATAAGCCACTCCGCCGCCATAGAAGGGAAGGCCCTGCGAATTCCAATTGGTCCCGAGCTTCAGGGGCTGGTCCGGGACGATGAGGAATCCCTGGTCTGCAGGTTTCAGGGCGAAGTCGCCCAGGACGTAGGCCGGCTCCAGTTCATGGTACATCGTGAATGGGGAGGCCTTGATCGTGACGACATTTTCGCCCGCGCGCGCCGCAGACGCCAATGGGATTTTGCCGAAGGCCTTGTCGAGCCACCAGGCCTTTGGGGTGGGCGTGACGGCCTGGCCGTTGCAGGTGATAGTGTAGAGGTCGGCACGCTCGATGACGATGGCGAGGTTGGCCGGCGGGTCTCCCCGGAGTTGGAAGTGGTAGCTGGCCTCCAAACCGCTGCCGGGGGGAAACTTCTTGGAAATCAGCTCGTCCTTGAACTGCACTGCGCTGTCCCAGGGATCGCGTTCAAGGCCGTTTTTCTGCCAGGCAAACTTGTTGGCCTGGTAAAAGTAGAGACCCTGCCGGGTTTCCCCCCCGGCGGCGACATCCATGTAATCCAGCGTGAGGACATTGGGCGCGAGACGCCGGATTTCAGGGGCTTGGGCGGCGTGGATGACTGCGAGTGTTTCCGGGGCCGGTTGGCTCGGGAGGCGGGGTTGACGGGACAGGAACAACAGGAGGCTGCCGGAGGGGGGCAGGTTGAAGCGGGTCTCGATGCCCTGGCCCTGTGCCGCGAAGGCCTGCGGTTCGGTCTGGCCGGTGTAAAGGTCCCAGGCCTCCACGCCTTTGAGGTTGGATCGGATGACGCCGGTCGAGGGCGCCTGAATGCTCGTATTGACCAGGAACAGCAGTTCGCCGTCGTCCAGCCGGCGTCGATGGTGAAAGAGGATGCCGCCGTCGGCCTTGGAGCGTGTGATGACCAGGCCGGTCGGGACAAGCTGTTTTGGCAGGTCTGCGGTCTCGACCCTCTTCCAATGGTCTGACGCGGCCAGGGCCGCCCCCGCCGGTGAGAGGCTGCCATCGATCCTGGCCGGCGGCTCTCCGCAGCTCAACACGGTTCCGCCCGCTTGCTCGAAGGCGGCCAGCAATTCGACGGTCTTGGCATTCAAATTCTCGGTCATGGGCGGCAGGACCACCGTCCGGTAATGGCGCCGTCCGACCTTCAGGCCGGCAGAGTCCGCCGAACCGTGCCGGGCCAGGATGTCTTCGCAGCCGAGGTCGTATTCGACCTGGGCGGCTTCGAGGGCCATGATGAGGTCGAAGCAGCTCTTGCCCAGTTCGTCGAGCTTTGCGCCGGCGGCCTGGTACATCCAGGCGGTGGTGGTCGGCTCCAGGACGAGCACCTCGTTCACCTGTTCGCCCTGGGAGAGGGCCGCCGAGAGCCGGGCGAAGTACTGTGCCAAGACGTGATAGCCCTCCCACCACGGTTCGTGGTAGGAGAAGGACTGGGGATAGTCGCATTTGCGGGCGCCGCGAAGGGTGATGTAGGAAAGATGCTGGTTCAACGTGTTGACGCCGAGCACCTCGAGCCAGTCGCCGATGCGCTTCATGTCCTGGAAACGGAAGTCCCAACCGCTGGCGCCGTAGGCCTCGCAGAGGGTGCGCGGCTGGCCGATTTGGTTGGCCACGCTGGAGAGTTCCCTGACCATCCGGGCGTTGCCGAATTGGGCGTGGGTATGTTCGGAGTATTGGTTCCTGAGGCAATCGATGCCGGGCCGTTGGGGCCAGGCGTACATGGACATGTTGTCGGGCACGTCAGCGCAGTCGGGCCATTGGTGGTCCCAATAGTGGCCGGTCCATTCAAGGTGATTGCTGGCGCAGTAATCGTGGTAGGGCTTTGACCAATGCTCGATGAACTGCTCGTTGAGGACCTCGTAGTAGTTGTGCCGGACCTTCCGCCAATCCCCCAGGGGATAGTTCAGGCTGGGCAGGTGCTCCAGGAGGCTGTAGCCCCAGCGTTTTTCAAACTCGCGCGGCAGGATTTCGCTCCAGGCGAAGGTGCCGGCCATTCCGGTGGCGCGAACGTTCGGCTCGTCCGAGAACACCCCCGGCACATGGCGGCCGAACTCGCTGCCGATCTCGCGGCGATAGGCCTCCATGGTGACCTCCAGGAACTTCTCCGTCACCCCGGGCGAGAGCAGGTTCACATACCAGCGGTCGCCGAACCAGGGCGATTTGGGGGCGCGCAATTCGGTTGCGGCCAGGTACCGCCCCTCGGGCTGGGGTTCGCCCGCCTTGGCCTTGGCCGTCACATCCTCGAAGTTGTCCCCCTGGCAGCGATAGAGGCCCACCAGGTTGTCGGACCAGGAGGGCGCTGTCCTGGTGTCGAGGAATTTGAGGCCGCGTCCCCGGGACTCAGGCATCACTTCGGGCACCCAGCCGCCGGCGAAGCCCGAGGGATAGGAGTTTTCGTCGTAGATCCACACGTTCATGCCCAGGCGTTGGGCTTCATCGAGCGTCGCCTTCCAGAGGCCAAACCAATCCTTCGACAGATAGGGCGTCATCAACCCCGGCCGGGGATGCACCCAGACCTGTTTGACCTTTTGGCCGGCCAGGTCGCGGAGGGTTTCCCGCACCTGCCGCTCGGTGAGCAGGTCGTTCCACACCCAGAGCGGGCCGGTGCTGTACTGGCGCGGCGGGTCCTTGAAGAGCGCCTTGGCCTGGGCCGACTCAGTGGCGCCGCACAACGGGGCGGCGCCCAAAACACAGACCACAGCGGCCATGGCCGCCAGCCGGGGGACGGCAGAATCCGAAACCCACCATCCGAACGTTTGCCGAGATTTCATAAGCGCACCCACTCTGCCACAGAAGCGGCTCCTGGATCAAGCCCCGGCGCGCACCGTTCGCACGCATTGGGGTCGTATCTAAGCTTAGATACGACCCCGGTTTTCCGCCTCAAGAAAGGCGGCCGCCAGCCGATATGGAGCTTGTGCCGCGAACCATCATTGACGCTGCCACGGGGGCTCTTCCCGCCCCGGCGCCGGAGGCCGCTCTATCCCGAAAAGAGAAGCGGATACGCACCGATTTAGGGCTGGCCCTCATTGATGCCGTGCGCGCGCCCGGTGAACGGTTGACCTTGGAAGAGATCGCAATCTGGTGCGACTGCACGCCGCAGAGAATTGGAGAAATCGAACGAAGAGCGCTTGCAAAGCTCCGCCGCCGGCTCAGGATGTTGAAACTGGACGACGTGGAGGTGCTGCGGGCGTTCTGTAAATGAAAGGCGGGCTGCTTCTTCATTTGCTCCACAATGAGGCCGCTGGCGGCCGGGAGTCGCTGGCGCGTCATGCAGGCGACGCTTTTGGCTGGTGCCAGAGGAGGGATTTGAACCCCCGACCAAAGGCTTATGAGTCCTCTGCTCTACCCCTGAGCTACTCTGGCAACCCTATGGAAACAGGCGATTCTTCATTTTCGCCTGCACGTCGGAACAGTAGCCGATGCCGTAGCCGCGCGGCAAGTCCTGAAAGCGGAAATCAAGTCCGGCAAGTTCCTTGCCCCTCCCGATGCCGAGGCTAAGGAGCGGGAGGACCAGGCCAAAAAAGTAAGCGCAGAAGCAGGCACGCGAACCCTCAAGGAGGCCGTCGCGGGATGCCAAGCCGACCGTAATGCCCTGGAGAAGAAAGACCCCAAGACCGGGAAGCGAGAGGACAGCGGCCTCAAGAAATGGGTGGGCCACAGACGAAGTGCTGGAACAGTCGCTGATCGCGCTCCGCCAACAGGAAGAGGGAACGATGACCGTGCGGTCGATCGAGGAATTTCTGTTGCTTGAACCCCGGACGGGCGAGTCGCCGCTGGACGCGCAGCGGCTGGCCGCTTCTTCGGAGTGCCGCACATTGATCGCGATGGGCGGCCGCGCGGTGGTGGTGCTTGGGACGCGTGGAAGAGGATGCCCGCCCGAACGGGCGCGCTGTGTTTCATCAGGGGGGTGATCCAGTGAAACAATAGAGCGCCTGGTTGGTACGGAGGTAGAGGCGGCTGGGGCCAAAGGCGGGCGTGGCATAAATCTTCTCGTGGAAATCGCGCGACGAGATCGTTTTCCATTCCTTCTGATTGGCGACGACAGTCACCACCCCTTGCTCGCTC
>Ga0181524_10000149_pt1 | contig 83303 bp, 79 predicted proteins | sample PEATcosm2014_Bin_34_FD_119761 | JGI IMG/M metagenome (GOLD analysis project Ga0181524, IMG submission 119761) | Peatland microbial communities from MTU Mesocosm Facility, Houghton, MI, USA - PEATcosm2014_Bin05_60_metaG | ecosystem: Environmental > Terrestrial > Soil > Wetlands > Peat | place... | reverse complement strand
CTTTGCGTCGGAGGAGGGCTCGGGGTGCCGTACGTGGCGGGGGAGTCGGCCCCGACGATCGCCGAGTGGGCGAGCACCGTCCGCGACGCTTGCCAGTCGATGGGGATCCCGGCGTCGACGCGAGTCAACGCCGAGCCCGGCAGGGCGATCGTGGCAACGGCGGGTCTCACTCTCTACCGGGTGGGCACGGTGAAGGAGCTGCCCGGCATCCGTACCTACGTGGCCGTCGACGGTGGCATGAGCGACAACCCGCGCCCCGTTCTGTACGGCAGCGGGTACGAGGCTCTTCTGCCGCGGGCGGCCGACGCCCCTCGGCCCAGGGCGGTACGGGTGGTGGGAAAGCACTGTGAGGCGGGCGACATCGTGGTGGCAGACGCCCGCGTCCCCGAGGCGCTGTCGGTGGGCGATGTGCTAGCCACGCCCGTTACCGGTGCGTATGGCTACTCGATGGCGTCCAATTACAACAAGGTGCCCCGGCCGGCGGTGGTGTTCGTGGCCGACGGGCGCTGCCGGGTCGTCGTACGAAGAGAGGAGGACGCCGACCTCCTGCGCCTCGACGGCTGAACGCCTCCACGCCGCGCGCCGACGACTCGACCGGATACCTCACAAGGAACGCAACCCCCACATGCGGCGAACCACTGTCCCCCGCACGGAAACGGCATTCATGTACCGGATGATCCTGGCACGATAGAGCCAATGTTTAGGAGGCTCCTTCGGCGGAAGGCAGGCATCACTCGTGAGACAGCCCTTCAGGCGACCGATGGTTGATCTCGTGTACACCGCCAATGCCTCCATCGACGGCTACACGGAGGACCCTGACGGTCGGATCGACTGGTCCGCACCGGACGAGGAAGTCTTTTCCTTCATCAGGGAGCTCGAGAGGCCGGCCGGGACGTACTTGTACGGGCGCCGGATGTACGAGGCCATGCTCTACTGGGAGAGCGCCATCCCGGACGAAGGGTATGTCCGAGAATTCGCCGAGATCTGGCGAAACGCGGACAAGGTGGTGTACTCGCGCAGCCTCGAGTCGGTATCCAGTGCCCGGACGAGGCTCGAGCACGACTTCGACCCCGAGGCCGTGCGGCGCCTGAAGGCGGCCGCTGCTCGGCGCATCACCATCGGCGGCGCGAACCTCGCTGGGCAGGCGCTCGCTGCCGGTCTCGTAGATGAGCTCCGTCTGCTGACGGTCCCCGTCGTGCTCGGTGGCGGCAAGCCGTGGCTTCCCAAAGGCGTGAGCCTGCCCCTTCGCCTGCTGGAAACCCGGCGCTTCGCCAGCGGCGTCGTCTACCTCCGGTACCGACTGGACTCCGACCAAAGGACCTAGTCGACCTCGACCGGATGCACGGCACCGCCCGCCCTGAAATGCTGGATCCCGAACCCCTCCTCTAGGGACATTCCCGCACCCTCGCATGGGACGGACCACTGTCGCCCAGCCCATACCAGGCACTTTGCGCGTGCCCCGACGCGTAGTCAGCGCCACCCCCGTTGCTGGTGGTACATGTAGTCGCGAGCGTCACCAACCAGCACTTCGAGGCACCCAGGACTTGCAAAGGCAACGAGCTACGGCGGACCGCTGGGTGCCCGCCAATGATGGGCTTGCCTGGTCGTCCACCGTTCTACTTGGTACCAAACATCCGCTGCTGGCCTAACGTGTCCAACACGCTCCGAACCTTCACAACCTTGCCATCCCGGTAGGTCAAGATGTCCACTCGGTCAGTTGACTCACCCGCAACAGTCGTGCGGATGAGCACCACGACGAGTTCCTCATCACCGAGGAAGCGCTCGGCCACCATGGTAAACGGCCTCTCAGCCAGCTTTGTCAAGAGGGCGCGCACCTCTTCCTTGCCATGGTAGGTACCACTAACCGGGCTCTCACCGGGGACAACCCACTCGACATCGTCGACCATATTGTCCATCGCTGCCGCGGGGTCACCCCAAGAGAACGCCGCATAACCCGCCTGCGCCGACCTAATATTCTGCTCTGCGTTCTCCTCTGCAGCCACGATCTGTCCTCCTTCTAGCGTGCACCCACACTCTAAGAGACACCATGCACGCCGGGGTCGATGATCCCTCTCCATCAACCGTTGAGCGCCGACCGTTGCCTCTCGCGAGCAAATAGGTCTTCGTGAATTAACTGGGCGGGAATGGCTGTGACCCCGGACCCCCTCCCATCTCCTCAAGCGACATTCCCGGATACTGGCGTGGGACGGACCACTGTCCCCCGCACGGAAACGGCATCACTTCCAAATCGGCCCAGATGGATACACGATGTGAGCGGGATCCCCGATAACCGGCGCTCCACCGTCGGATGGCCCCGGGGCCATCAGCCTGAGCGGCACTTCCGCGCGGTACGTGCGTGTCGCCCAAGAGTTCGTCTTTGAGGTCGCGCTGGGCATTGTCATGGCTAGTTCAGGCAAACGAGCACCGGTGGGGGCGCTTCTTTTTCAAGCATCGGAGCGGCTTCTGGGCTAGGTTCACGAGTCACTCCGAGCCAGTTACGTCGATGGGGAGGGCGTGGACCATGAGTGATGTTTCGCAGGGACCGGGCTGGTGGATTGCATCTGACGGAAAGTGGTACCCACCAGAACAGCACCCGAACTATCCACCACCGCCACCTCCCACGGCACCCGGCAGCGCCGTTCAGCCGATGCCGCCCCCGGCGGTTCAGCCCTCGCCCACGGGACCGCCTTGGTCGGGACCTCCGTCTACGCCGAGCGCCACACCTCTGCACTTGTGGGTCCTCGACCCGCCTCCTTCACCCCGGAATCGCTTGACGTGCGCCATACGCCTCATCATGGTGATCCCACAGTCCATCGTCCTCCTCTTTGTCAACATCGTCGTGTTCTTTGCGGTCATAGCGGCCTGGTTTGTAGCGCTCTTCAGTGGCCGGTTGGCTGGTGGGCTCCGGGAGTTCATCGCTGGAGCGTTGCGCTGGAACTTGCGCGTCCAGGGCTACTTCTTCTTCCTGACTGACGTCTACCCCCCATACAGCCTGGGTGACGAGGACACATATCCCATCCGACTTGCCATTCCCCCTCCGGTTGAGCTCAACCGTGCCGCAGTCTTGTTCCGCCTCTTCATCGCCATTCCCGGCTCGATCGTGGCAGACGTGCTTGGCGCCGGACTCGGGATCGTCTCGGTCGGGAGCTGGTTCATGTTGCTCGTGACCGGAGAGCTGCCAGGACCGTTGTTCGAGGCGACACGCGCGGTCTTGCGATACCAAACGCGCTTCTACGGCTACTTCTCAATGATGACGCCGGAGTATCCATGGGGTGCCATGGGAGATAGTTCATTGCTGCCTGCCGGCACTGATCCCTACGAAGCCTGGTCGATCAAGCTGAGCAGCGGAGGACGAACGGCCATGATCGTTGTGATCGTTCTTGGGGTGATAATCGAACTGATAAATCGGGGCCATTTCTGAGCGCCTCAACATCCCGACGTTCTTCCACCAGTTCACGATCCTCGTCGCGAGCGATCACGGTTTTGCCGGCAGGCGCAACCCCTCGGATGCTTCGCCGACTCAGGCCCGGGTCTTTGGAACCGCTCGGGACACGCTGGTGCGGGCGTCTCTATGAGGCGGCTGTGCGCTGAGCCACACTGCTCGGTACCGGCATCACTTATCGGGTGGTCTGTTCGACAGGGCCAAGGATGCCATCAGGGGACCAGAATGCGGTGATTGGGGAGACTAACCATATCGACGATGTCGGGTGCTTCTGGCGCTGCTGAGTTACGAGGGGACCGGTCAAACCCTGTTGTGCGATCACACGGTCGTAGATTTCGCGAGCCACCTGGGCTGCGGGAGTGGCCGCCAACTCATTTGGGTCCGTTTCGGCAGCCGCGTCAAAGCGGGCTGACCCGAATCTCGCATTGCGTGCAGCAGGGATGTAGCTGATCGGCATTCCTTCTACAGAACCATTGGTCCTCCAAATGTTCATGTACCAACTGTCCGGAGGCGGGCGCAACGTTCCTTGAACCGAGCGCACGAAAACGAGGCCGACGCCTGCGATTTCGCTGATCGGAATCGTCACAGAGGACCGAATGCCTCTCGGGAGACGGAGGCCCGCCGGCGAAAGCACGAATGGTCGCCGGAACAGAAGCGTGACCCCTTCTCTAGGGACATTTCCGCACCCTCACATGGGCGAGCCCGTTGTCCCCGGCACGAGAACGTCATCCCTGACGGATTACTGGCTGGCGCGGATGGCATCTTCTCGGTCCGCAAAGGAGCGGGAGCTGGCCCCGGCGATGCATGCTGGCAGTAATGGCGGAAAAGGTGTGGCTGTGGAGGTCGCCACCGGGCTGGCCTGAGCCTCCTCCGGGTTGGTATCCCCCCCTTGGCTGGGTGCCCCCTCTTGAATGGCCGCTGCCCCCACCCAACTGGCAATGGTGGACCCAAGAGCTCCCCAAGTTGGTCGTGGAGAACTCGGGCCCTCCGACACGGCGCAATCTGGCGTGGGAAACGACCTTCGTCATGATCGGCTTCCTCTACGTAGGCGTCATCTCCGCCGTCACTCTGGTCACTCGTCATGCCCTCGGTGGAGGTAGTCCCAACCCGATCCCGAACCTCGTACCGGGTCACCTCGCCGCCAACCTGGTGTTTGCGACGCTGAGCTACCTCTCCGTAGCGAGTGTCGTTCCCATCGCTCTGCTCCTTCTGGCACGTACCGGACAACGGCCAGCCATCTTGGGTCTGGGGCTTCCGGGATGGTCATCGGACATCTGGCCGTGCATCGGGCTCATCGCCGCCACCTTCGGGGCGTCGTTCTTGCTGGCGATTCCTTTTACGTCCCTGGTTCGCAACCATCCGGGTCTTCTCAACCCCGTCGAGGTGGGCCACGTTTCGCACTACTACGTGATCTACCTGGTTGTGTTGTCACTGACGACGGCTGTGGCCGAGGAAGTACTCGTTAACGGCTACCTCCTTACCCGGCTCGACCAGCTGGGTTGGAAGCCGTGGCCCGCCCTCATCCTGAGCCTGATCCTGCGTACCAGCTACCACGTGTACTACGGGTTGGGTTTCATCTTCACGATTCCCTTTGGCTACTTCATGACGCGCTCGTTCCAGAAGAACCGTCGACTGACTCGACCAATTCTGGCCCATTTCGTGTGGGATGCGGCGTTGTTCACCATCGCCGTGCTGAGCGCGAAGTGACGAGCGGATCGTCGGGTCTGTGGCATCCGAACGGTTCCTACTAGAACGGTTCCTACTAGAACCAGTGGAACCAGGGGTGCCCATTCCTCCACGCGATGATCTCGACCTTACCGATGATGTTCGACGCCGGGACGGTTCCCCAGTACCTACTGTCGTCAGAGATAGCGCGGCAGTCACCCATGACGAAGTAGTGATCAGCCGTGATCTTCGTCGTTGTGATCGGCATGCTTTGAGTAGTCCGGCAATTGCCGGTCAATGGAGGCAACCACGGCTGGGCCAACGGCTTCCCGTCGATGAATACCTGATTGCCTGAGCCGGAAACCACATCACCAGGAAGGCCGACAACGCGCTTCACCAGGGTCGGTGGTCCACCTTGGTCGGCGGGGACGTTGCGGAAGACCACGATGTCGCCTCTGTGGATGGACCCAGCGAGCTTGTCGACGATGATTCGGTCACCGGGCATGAGCGTGGGTGACATTGACGCCGTCGGGACGTAGCAGGTCTGTATCGCGTACGCCCGAGTCCCGGTGGCAACGAGCAACGCCACGAGGATGACCACCAGCCAGCCCAAGATGTTGCAGAGCTTCGGATGCACCAACCTCAAGGCTGACGGACACCCTGGCGTGGAAACGCCGGCTGGCCCGCGCACGGAAACGAATCAGACATTTCCGCGACAACCGGCGTCTCGTGCGCAACTATGTGACGGGCACTTCTAGCGAGAGTGGGTAAGAGCTCACGTGGAACCGGCGATTAGTGTCGAGCACCTACAGGTGATCCGCGGGGGCCGGACCGTGGTGGCGGATGTCTCGTTCACGGTCCCGTCGGGGACTTTGGTCGGCCTGCTCGGTCCGAGCGGTTGCGGCAAGACGACGCTCATGCGGTCCTTGGTAGGGACGCAGGTCGTCGCCAGCGGGCTGGTGCGGTTGTGTGGGCAGCTGGCCGGATCGCAGAGCCTGCGAAGTCAGGTGGGGTACGTCACCCAGGCACCGTCGGTCTACTCGGATCTCACCGTCTCGGAGAACCTTCGTTACTTCGCCTCCGTCTTGGGAGTGCAACGTGGTGCCGTCGATCGCGTCATCGACGACGTCGGACTTGGTCAACACACCGACACGGTCGTGGGACGCCTTTCCGGGGGCGAGCAGACGCGGGTGTCGTTGGCCACCGCTCTGCTCGGCTCGCCCCGACTGCTGGTGCTCGACGAGCCCACCGTGGGCCTCGACCCCTTGCTCCGGCGAGACCTCTGGGCGTTGTTCACGGGCCTCGCCGGGACGGGGACGACCCTCATGGTGTCGAGCCATGTCATGGACGAGGCCGAGCGCTGCCAGAGGCTCCTGCTCATGCGTGACGGCCGAATCCTGGCGGACGACTCGCCGAGTTCGCTCCTGGCGCGCACCGGGTCGACCGACTTCGACGCTGCATTCATCGCGCTCGTCGAAGGTCTGCCGGCATGACCCTACGGCGCACCGGAGCTACCACCCGTCGCGTTCTGCGACAACTTCGCCACGACCCCCGAACTGTGGCTCTGCTTCTGGCCGTCCCGTCTGTCCTCATGGGGCTGCTCGCCTGGATCCTGCGCGGACGTGCCGCCGATTTTAACCGGTTCGGACCACCCCTGCTCGGGATCTTCCCCCTCGTCGTCATGTTCCTCGTGACATCGGTCGCCACCCTTCGCGAGAGGACGAGTGGAACCCTGGAGCGCTTGTTGACCATGCCGTTGGCCAAGGCGGAATTCGTCATGGGCTATGCCCTCGCCTTCGGGTTTACCGCCGTGATCCAGGCGCTCGTCGTATCAGGCCTCTCATTCGGCCTCTACGGGCTCCATGTGAGCGGTTCGGCGTGGCTCGTCGTCGTGGTGGCCGTCGTGGACGCCCTCTTGGGCACCGCACTCGGGCTCTCGCTCAGCGCCCTGGCGTCAACTGAATTCCAGGCCGTGCAATTCATGCCCGCGTTCATCCTGCCGCAACTGCTGCTCTGCGGCATCATCGTGCCCCGTTCCCAGCTGCCGACGGCCCTTCACTGGCTGTCCGACATACTGCCGATGTCCTACGCAGTCGGAGCGACACAACAACTGAGCACGTCCGCCACAGTGACGTCTGAATTCCTGGTCGACATCGGTGTTGTGGCGATGTTCGCCGCCGCCGCTTTGCTGCTTGGTGCCGCGACCCTCCGCCGCCGGACCCGTTAGAGGCATGAGAAGACACTCTCCCGCACACCGGTGTGCCTACTCAGCGATAGCGTGAGCTGATGGCGAGCGGCGGGAACGAGGGCGACAAAGCAGGCAAGTCGGCGGGCGCGCGGGCGGTAGTGCGCGTCGGGGTGCTCGGTGCCGGGAACGTTGGGAAAGCTCTCGTGTCGCTGCTCCTCGAGGAGGCGCAGTCCATCGAAAGGCGTTCGGGGGTTCGGCTCGAGCTCGTAGGCGTGGCCGTTGCACACCCATCGCGCCCTCGACCTCCGATTCCGGCCGAGCTCCTCACGGGCGACGCGAAGAGCCTCGTCACCGACCCTTCCGTCGACGTGGTGGTCGAGCTGATCGGCGGGCTGGATCCTGCCAGGAGCCTCTTGGAGGCGGCGATAGGAGCAGGAAAGCCCGTGGTGACCGCCAACAAGGAGCTGATCGCCGTGCACGGCACCGCACTGGCCAGCTTGGCCGCCTCCGCAGGTGTCGACCTGTTGTACGAGGCCGCCGTGGCCGGTGCAATCCCCATCATCCGTCCACTTCGCGAGTCCCTGGCCGGTGAGAAAGTGCAGCGCGTCATGGGCATCGTGAACGGGACGACGAACTTCATTCTGACCACTATGTCCGAACAGGGGCTCTCCTACACGCAGGCTCTCGCCGAGGCGCAGCGACTCGGGCTGGCAGAGCGCGACCCCAGCGCGGACGTGGACGGCTACGACGCGGCTGCGAAGGCGGCGATCCTCGCGAGCTTGGCCTTCGGCTGCGAGGTGGGCCCCTCCGACGTGGCACGCGAGGGGATCTCGTCCGTGGACCCCGTCGATGTCGAATTCGCCAATCGACTGGGTTATGTCGTGAAGCTGCTCGCTGTAGCGGAGCGGATCGACGACGGGATCGGCGCAGGCGCCTCCGCGGACGAAGACGCGTCGGAGATCTCGGTGCGAGTGCATCCTGCGATGCTGCCGCGCACGCATCCGCTCGCCTCGGTGCGCGGAGCGTTCAACGCTGTGTTCGTGGAAGGTGAGTCCGCAGGCCAGCTCATGCTCTACGGCCGCGGGGCAGGCGGACGGCCCACAGCGTCTGCTGTGCTCGGTGACGTCATCGACGCGGCACACCACCTGGTGGCGGGGTTCTCGGCGCGTCCCGCGCCTCGAACCCGAGTGCGCCTGCACCCCGCCGACGACCTGCGAAGCGCTTGGTACCTGAATATCGATGTCGCCGATCGCCCGGGCGTCCTCGCTTCTGTCGCCTCTGTCTTCGGGGAGCACGCGGTCTCCATCCGCTCCATGGAGCAGGTCGGCATGGGCGACGAGGCGCGTCTTATCTTCGTCACTCACGTCGCGCGCCAGGGAGACCTCATGGGGACCCTCGATGGGCTTGGCCGTCTCGAAGTCGTAGACCGCATCGGAGGAGTCCTTCGCATAGTGGGAGACGAGGAGGCTTGAGGATGGCTGCCTGGGCGGGAGTGCTCGAGGCCTATCGCGATTTCTTCCCGATAAGTGCGGCTACGCCGGTCGTCACCTTGCTCGAGGGGAACACCCCTCTCCTGGAGGCTCCGCGCCTGTCAGCGCGCGTCGGCGCCCGCGTGCTGTTGAAGCTCGAGGGGTTGAACCCCACCGGGTCCTTCAAGGATCGAGGCATGACCCTAGCCATCTCCAAGGCAGTCGAGGAAGGGGCGAAAGCCGTCGTTTGTGCCTCGACCGGCAACACCTCGGCTTCGGCCGCAGCGTACGCGTCGCGTGCGGGACTCACGTGCGCGGTGTTGATCCCCGAGGGCCACATCGCGCTCGGCAAGCTCGCCCAGGCGCTCGTGCACGGCGCGAAGGTGCTACAGGTGCGAGGCAACTTCGACGAGGCGCTCGCCATCGTGCGGCTCCTGGGAGACCGGCAGCCTGTGACCGTGGTCAACTCGATCAACCCCTACCGCATCGACGGTCAGAAGTCGGGAGCCTTCGAGGTCGTCGACGTCCTCGGCGACGCCCCCGACATCCACTGTATGCCTGTGGGCAATGCGGGGAACATCACCGCCTACTGGCGCGGGTACTGCGAATACCGCAACGCCGGGTGTGCCACGAGACTCCCGAAGATGTACGGGTTCCAGGCCGCGGGCGCGGCGCCCATCGTCGAGGGCCACCCCATCGAGCATCCCGAGACGGTCGCCACCGCCATCCGCATCGGCAACCCGGCATCTTGGTACGGGGCAACTGCCGCGGCAAGTGAGTCCGGCGGGACCATCACTGCGGTGACGGACGAGGAAATACTCGCCGCTTACCGATTCCTGGCCTCCGAGGAATCGGCGTTCTGCGAGCCGGCCTCGGCGGCCTCGGTGGCAGGGTTGCTGAAGATCGGGGTGCCTGCGTCCTCGACGGTGGTCTGCGTGCTCACCGGCCACGGTTTGAAGGACCCGGATCTCGCTATCAGCCAGATCTCGGTGCCCACCAGCGTGGAGGCGGACTACGCGGCCGTCGGAGAGGCCTTGGGCCTGTAGAGGCAAGCTCGGCCCAAGAGCCGTGGCACAAAGGACAAAGGGAAGAAAAGCCCCGACCGGGGTGTTCTTGCTACGGAGCGTCGATGTCCGGTAGACTTATAGGCACCGCCGCCCTCCTACGACCGTAGGAGTTTCGTGGGTGATAGCTACTGTAAGTGGCTCGCCCCGAGGCGGTTCTCCACTGGCGGTTCGGGGGATAGCGGCGGAGCCGGGGTCGATAACCGTCCGGCGTATCGCCCTCTGTCCAGTGTCCTCTGGTGCCTGGGCGCTCTGCCCGCCGAAGGGAACGCAACCTAGCGAGGTGTCACATGGCTGCAGAGCAACAGCTCGAGCGGTCCGTACTCGAACGCAAGGAACGCGACGAACTGCGCGCCATCGCCGAGGCGATGTCGTTGGAGATGAGCTCGCGAACGAAGAAATCTGACATCATCGACCAGATCCTGCACGCCGCAGGCGTCGAGGTTGCCCGGACCAGCTCCGGCTCCGGCAATGGTGAAGGGGAGCTGACCGTTCCCAACCGTGTGGGGGAGGCCTCTTCAGCTGCAGGTGGCGGGGAGAGCGAGCGCGCCACCAGAGCCGCCTCGCACCTCGGCGACCAGACGGCAGAGGGCTCTCCCGAAGCCGATGGGAAGGGTTCGCAGGTGACGACCGAAGGCTGGCCGGAAGCATCGGCGCCGAACGGTCAGCGGGACCAGCTCTCCACAGGCCCGCGCTCAGGAGGCGCTTCGGGACCAGGTCGACAGCACCCCCAACCCGCGGGCGCCGATCCCGGCAACCGGCGAAGCCGGCGCCGGCGCGGACGCCAGACCGGGGGCCACGGCGAGCGCGAGCTCCAAGGCGGATCAGAGACCCAGTACTCCGGCGAGCTGGTGCCGGTCCGGGGACTCCTGGACCTGCGCGATGAGGGTTATGGCTTCTTGCGCGCCGAGGGTTACCTCCCGAGCTCGCGTGACATATACATCTCGATCAGCCAGGCCCGCCGCTTCGCCCTTCGCAAGGGGGACTATGTGGAAGGAGCGAGCCGTCCGGCCGCTTCGAACGAGAAGTTCCCCGCCCTCATCCGGATCGACTCTGTCTGCGGACTCACCCCGGACGAGGCGCGCGAGCGAGTGCGCTTCGAGGATCTCACGCCCCTCTTTCCCGACGAGAGGCTGCGGCTCGAGACCTCGGGCTCCGCGGAGACGACGACGCGGATCATCGACTTGCTGTCTCCGATCGGCAAGGGCCAGCGCGGCATGATCGTATCGCCGCCCAAGGCCGGCAAGACGACGGTGCTGAAGCAGATCGCCCACTCGATCGAGGCGAACAACCCAGAGGTCCACCTCATCGTCCTGCTAGTCGACGAGCGGCCCGAAGAGGTCACCGACATGCGCCGCTCTGTGAAGGGAGAGGTCGTAGCCTCGACCTTCGACCGCCCCTCCGACGAGCACACCGCGATCTCCGAGCTCACGATCGACAGGGCGAAGCGCCTGGTCGAGCTTGGCAAAGACGTCGTGATCGTCCTCGACGGGATCACCCGCCTGGCCCGGGCGTACAACCTTGCCCAGCCGGCCACCGGCCGGATCATGTCGGGTGGCGTCGACTCGGGAGCCCTTTACCCGCCGAAGAAGTTCTTCGGCGCCGCGCGCAACATCGAGGAAGGCGGCTCCCTCACGATCCTCGCCACGGCCTTGGTGGAGACGGGGTCGAAGATGGACGAGGTCATCTTCGAGGAGTTCAAGGGGACTGGGAACATGGAGCTTCGGCTCGATCGCCGGCTGGCGGAGCGGCGCCTGTACCCGGCTATCGACGTGAACGCCAGCCAGACCCGTCACGAAGAGCTGCTCTTCGAACGGGGCCAGTTGCAGCAGGTGTGGAAGCTGCGCAGGGTGCTGAACGCCCTCGCCGCGGACGGAAGTGCCGCCGCGGGCCTGGAGCTGCTCATCGACAAGATCCGCACCACGAAGAGCAACGATGAATTCCTGGCGGAGATAGCAAAGGGCCCGGCCCCGCCTGTCTGAGCAGTGCTCGGCCTTACACTGGAGGCACGATGAAGCCCGAGATCCATCCCGCCTACGTCGAGGCGAAGGTCCGTTGCTCGTGCGGCAACACGTTCACGACGCGCTCGACGAAGGCAGAGCTCCACGTGGAGTTGTGCAACGAGTGCCACCCGTTCTTCACCGGCAAGCAGAAGCTCGTCGACTCCGGTGGCCGGGTGGAGCGCTTCCAGCGCCGCTACGGCCAGCGTGCATCACGTGGTCGCAAGAGCGCTTCGGCAGCGGCACCCGCTGCGCAGCATCGCTGACCGTCGCCGATCCGTTGATCGGCCGATCTGCTAAGCGGCCAACGTGCTTACGACGGTGGGCACGGCCGGCCGGGCAAGAACATGACTGGCACTTCGATGAGCTGTCAGGCGAAGGACCGTGAGTATTGATCGAGAGCGTCTGAACGCCTGGGAACGTGAGCACGCCTCTGTCCTTCGGGCGCTCACGGATCCTGATGTCATCTCCGATCGGGCGCGGCTGGAGGAGACCTCTCGACGCGAAAAGGACCTCGACACCTTGATCTTGGTGGCGCGCCAGCTGCTTGAAGCGGAAGAGGACGTGGCCACAGCGCGCCAGATGCTTTCCGAAGCGTCAGCCGACGACCGCGAGCTGGTACGGGCCGAGCTTGAGAGCGCGCAGTCCGACGTGGACAGACTCGAGGCGCAGCTTCACTTGCTGCTCGTGCCACGTGACCCGAACGATGGTCGCAACGTGATCGTGGAGATCCGCGGGGCGGAGGGAGGCGAGGAAGCCAACCTCTTTGCTCGCGATCTGTTCGAGATGTACCGCCACTACGCCGAACGTCGTGGTTGGCGCATGGAGTTGCTGTCGTCCAACCCCTCCGAACGTGACGGGTTCAACGAGGTCACCTTCCTGATGAAAGGCCCTGATGTCTGGCAGCGGATGAAACACGAAGGTGGCACCCACCGCGTGCAACGTGTACCGATCACCGAATCCCAGGGACGCATCCACACCTCCGCGGCCACCGTTGCCGTCCTTCCTGAGGCGAAGGCCCTCGACGTCCAGATCGACTCGGTCGACCTCCGCGTGGACGTCTTTCGCTCGACGGGTCCCGGAGGGCAGTCGGTCAACACCACGGACTCGGCCGTGCGCGTCACGCACCTCCCGAGCGGGATCGTCGTCTCCATGCAAGACGAGAAGAGCCAGATTCAGAACAGGGCCAAGGCGATGGTGGTCTTGAGGGCGCGCCTGCTCAAGCTCGAGCAAGATCGCCAAGCCGCCGAGCAGTCCAAGCAGAAGCGGACTCAGATAGGCGGTGGCGGAAGGTCGGAGAAGGTCCGGACGTACAACTTCAAAGAGAACCGGGTCACCGACCACCGTGTGAAGCTGACGTTGCACAAGCTCGATCGTGTCCTCGAGGGTGACCTCGACGCGCTGGTCGACACGCTCTTGGAGGACGAACGCGAGGGTAGATTCGAATCAAGCGCGCTGGTCGAGCCCAGCGCGTAAGAAATCCGGGCCCGCAACGGTGAATGAGCACGGCCCTCGTTCTGTGAGAAGCATCGGGCTCCCATCTACGAGGAGCATCGGCGACCTCGTCCAAGAGCTTTCCTCTCAGCTCGGTTCTGCTTCTGAAGCGCGCTGGGTCCTCGGACGCGCCATGGGCTGGGGTGCCGCGCAGCTCCCTTTTCGTTCTTCTCGTTCTGACATACACCGGCAGGTGCCAGATCATGTGGCATTCGAGGTCGCGAAGATGGTCGAACGTAGGCGTGCCGGAGAGCCGCTTCAATATGTTCTTGGAACGTGGGCGTTTCGGAGTCTCGAGGTGTCCGTCGACCGCCGAGTCCTCATCCCTCGTCCCGAAACCGAGCAGGTGGTGGGCTACGCGCTCGAGGAGCTACGAGTCGCGGTGGCAGCTGACGAGCCCGGACGACACGTCGTCGCGCTTGACTTGGGGACCGGCTCGGGTGTGATCGCACTGTCGCTGGCCGTCGAAGCCGAAATGGCGGCTTCGAGCTCGTTCGAGGTGTGGGCGACCGACTACTACGCGGATGCTCTGGACGTGGCCCGGGCGAACTTGAGCCTCCTCGCCTGCCTCGACCCGTTCGCGGCCGCACAGGTGCGCCTGCGTGAGGGTTCATGGTTCGACGCGTTGCCGCCTGCTCTGGCCGGCCACGTGCAACTGCTCGTGTCCAACCCCCCCTACGTGTCGGTTTCGGAGTGGGAGAACCTGGAGCCGGTCGTGCACGATTACGAGCCCCGGCGCGCACTCGTCGCGGGCGAAACGGGACTCGAAGTGCTCGAGCTGCTCGTGTCCGGTGCTCCGGCTTGGCTGGCTCCGGACGGCGTCCTAGTGCTGGAGCTGGCACCCGATCAAGCAGACGCCGTCGCGTTGAGGGCGAAGTCCGCAGGGTTCGGCCAGGTGGAAGTCCGCCCGGACCTAGCGGGACGCCCCAGGGCACTTGTTGCCCGGAGGTCCGATGCTTGATCCGAGGGCTTCGAAAGGCGCGCCGGGCGTGCCGAAAGGCGCTCCGGAGGTGGTGCTCGAACGAGCTGTCTCAGCGCTGATTGCAGGTCAGGTGGTCGCGATCCCCACCGACACCGTGTACGGGCTTGCGGTTGACCCTGAGCTCGCTCACGGCACCGAGACGCTGTTCGCCTTGAAGGGACGTCCCCTCTCGATCGGGCTGCCCGTGCTCGTCTCCGGGATCGAGCAGGCGGAAAGGCTCTGTTCGGGGGGTCTTCCCGAGATGGCGCGGCGCGTCGTCGAGAGGTTCTGGCCCGGTGCGGTCACTCTCGTAGTGCGCCGCCGAGCCGGGATCGGCTGGATGCTCGGTGGCGACGCGACGACGATCGGGATTCGTTGCCCTGACGACCCGGTGGTGCGTGAGCTGTGCGAGCGCGTCGGTCCACTTGCCACGACGAGCGCCAACTTCCACGGGGAGGCCCCGCTCACCACCGCCGACGAGCTCCGCGCGAGGTTCGGCGACGACGTGCCCTTGGTGATAGATGGAGGGATCCTGGCAGGTCGGCCTTCCACCGTCGTGGATCTGACCGGGGAGCAGTTGCGATGTCTGCGCGAAGGAGCCGTACCGTTGGCCGAGCTCGAGGCAGTCTCGAGGTAGAAGAAGGCAGTCTCGAGGTAGAAGAAGACAGCCGTTCGTGAGGTGGGAGAACCCCATAACCTCGATAAGCTGACGCGATGCGTGAGATCGCCTCTGGTCCTTTCGATCCGTGGCTTGCTGATGACCCCGAGGTGGCCGCGCTGCTTCGCAAAGAGGTCGAGCGTCAGTCAACGACCTTGCAGCTGATCGCCTCGGAGAACTTCACTTCACCAGCTGTGTTGGCGGCGACGGGTTCGGTGCTCACCAACAAGTACGCGGAGGGCTATCCGGGCCGCCGCTACTACGGCGGGAACCAGGTCATCGACGAGGTCGAGGACCTAGCGCGCGAGCGAGCCAAGGCGCTGTTCGGCGCCGAGCACGCGAACGTGCAACCACACGCGGGCGCGTCGGCCAACCTGGCCGTGTACCGGGCGCTGCTCGAGCCGGGTGACACCGTCCTGGCGATGCGCCTGGACCAAGGGGGGCATCTCACCCACGGCTCTCCGGCGAGCATCACGAGCAAGTTCTGGCGCTTCGTGTCGTACGGGCTGACCCCGGCTTCTCGAGATCCCGAGAACCCCGGCGAGGTGATCGACTTCGACCAGGTTGCTGACGTCGCCAAACGTGAGCACCCGAGCTTGATCGTCGCGGGCGCCACCGCTTATTCCCGCCTCATCCACGCGGAGCCCTTCAGGGAGATAGCGGACTCGGTCGGGGCCCGACTGATGTTCGACGTCGCCCATCCGGCTGGGCTCATCGCCGGGGGAATGCACCCGAACCCGGTCGGGGTGGCCGACGTGGTCACGTTCACCACTCACAAGACTTTGCGAGGCCCGCGCGGAGCGGCGATCCTGTGCCAGACGGAACTGGCCAAGTCGATCGACTCGGCGGTCTTCCCGGGCCTGCAAGGTGGGCCACTGGAGCATGTGATCGCGGCAAAGGCCGTCGCGTTCGGTGAAGCCTCGCTCCCCGAGTTCGCCGACTACGCGGCGCGAGTGGTGCGGAATGCTCGCGCCTTGGCCGATGCGCTTGCGGCCGAAGGCTTTCGCCTGGTGTCGGGTGGCACCGACAACCACCTGCTCCTCGTCGACCTGCGGCCTTTCGACGCAGAGCTGACAGGCAAGGAGGCCCAGGAGGTGCTCGACCGCTCCGGGATCACCTTGAACCGCAACACGATCCCCGACGACCCTCGCTCGCCGTTCATCACCTCAGGGCTTCGGCTCGGCACCGCGGCGGAGACGACAGCAGGCATGGAAAGCGACGACATGAAGCAGGTGGCCGAGCTGATCGGCAGAGCCCTGCGGCAGCGACACGACGAACATGTGCTGTCCCAAGTCCACGGCGAGGTGAACGAGCTGTGTGACCGGTTCCCGCCGTATCCGGAGTTGGTCGGTCCGAACGCGATTTCCGGATCGAGAGGACGCACCGACATCGGCTCGGGTATCGGCATCGGAGGCGACTGAGACCGTGCCCCCCCTGGGGGCTTACGCGGTGGTGGCGCTGATCTCCGCTGCGGGCACGTACCTCGTGATGTTCCCGCTGAGGCGATTGGCCCTCCGGGTAGGGTTCGTGGCCAAGCCGGACGAGAGGCGCATCCACGCTCGCTCCACCCCTTATGGCGGGGGCGTGGCGATGTTCTTAGCCTTCTTGCTGGCAATGCTGGTGGCGTCCCAGCTGCACCAGCTGCAGGGATTGTTCCAGGGTTCCTCCGAACCGCTTGGGTTGATGCTCGGCGCAGCGGTCATCTTCGCGGTTGGGACGATCGACGACGTCCGCGACATGTCGGCCCCCGCCAAGATGGCCGGTGAGGTGCTCGCAGCCATGGTCTTCGTGTTCATGGGCGTCACGATGTCCCAGTTCAAGATCCCAATGATCGGTTTCCTCGTTCTCTCCCCGGGCATGACACCATTGCTCACCGCGGCATGGGTGATCGTGATCACCAACGCGGTCAACCTCATCGACGGCTTGGACGGGCTGGCGGCGGGCATCGTGGCGATAGCTGCGGGAGCGCTTGCCGTGTACGGTCTGCGCCTCATCTACATGGGCCTCTTGCCTTCGGACAATTTGGGGCCGCTGATCGCAGTGATCGCCTTCGGCGTGTGCGTCGGGTTCCTCCCCCACAACTTCCACCCGGCGCGCGCGTTCATGGGCGACGCAGGGGCACTGTTCCTCGGGCTGCTCATGGCTGCAGCCACCATGGAGATCGGCGGGCGCACTCCGGACGTGAGCGGTCAGACGTTCTTCTTCTTTGCCCCCCTGTTCATCCCCGTGTTCATCTTGGGCGTGCCCATTGCGGACTTGGCGTTCGCCTTCGTGCGGCGAACAGCGCGCGGCACCGGGTTCCACACCCCCGACAAGGACCACGTGCACCACCGGCTCCTACGCCTCGGTCACGGCCCGAGACGCACAGTTCTGATCCTTTGGGCCTGGACGGCGGTGCTGTCGGGTTTCGTCCTCTATCCGTTGTTCAGACCAAGGGCGAACGTGATCATTCCCTTCGGGGTGATCGCCCTTGGGCTGGCGCTTTACATGTTGTTCCATCCAGGTCTGCGCAAGTACGCGCTCGACGCGGAGGAAGATGCCGCGGGAGCGCTCGGCGCGTCCCCGTGGGAGGCAAGCCCGGATTCCGAGGTCCCAGACGCATCGGCTTCCGAGATGAGAAGCGACGCCAGCACCCACCCTTGCACTGTCGCTACCTCTTCGTCCTCTGTCGCCGGTGGCCGGCGGCCTCGAGTGTCGACGTCGGGCGCCGAGGACTGAGCGGGATGCCGACGGGCGGCTGCCGGCAGGTCTGAGCAGGACAGTCGGGTTCCCTTTCGTGAGCGGCAGAGCACCGGCCAGGCTCGTTTTGCCGCGCACAAGCTGCGGATGAGAACATGGCGGAGTGCGTCTCCCCCTTTCTGCTGGTGCTCGCGAGCCGGATCCGAGGGTCGCTCTCCGCACGGGTATCCTGCCCGTCGCGTGAACTCGGGACAGCACGAGCGATGCACGACTTGTATCCCCTGAGCGACGTGCGCCCGATCGGAGGACGTGGAGCCCCAGGACGTGGAGAAGAAGCCCTCACCGCGGTTGTTCGATCTCATGGCGATGGGCCTCTCGTCGGCATTGATGGTAGGTGGCGGTCTGGGCATCGGGATCGGGGTCGACGGCTGGTTGCACTCGAGCCCGGTGGCTACGTTCTTCGGGCTCGCTCTCGGGGTGGTGGCGGCGATCGGTGCCACCGTCCGGCAGGTACGCAGGTACCTCTGAGCGTCTGGACGGCTGGATCGTTGCAGACGATAGGTGTCGCAACACCGGTAGCGAGGACGGCACGGATGACGACACGGAGGACGAGATAGTCATGATGAGCGCGTTTTCTCGGTTCTCGCTTCCCCAGATCTCCACCGTCGCACGTCGGACGGCCCTCGGGGCTCTGGGTGTCGGCGTACTGGCGTTCGCCGGGCTGGCTCTCGGTGGCTACGCATTCTTCGGTCTTGGCATATGCATGGGTCTGGGCATGGCGCTCGCCAACTTCCGGTTGATCCAGGCCGCGACCATCAAAGCCGCTGCCTCTCAAAGAGAGGACAAGCGCAGGCCTTTGGCCATGAACACCCTCGGACGCATGGGCGCCATCACGGTGGTGGCGCTGGGGCTCGTGTTCGTGTCGCACCAGCTCGGTTTCGGTGTCCTGCTCGGGCTGGCGGTGTTCCAATTCATGTTGCTCGCGAACGTGACTGTTGCCATGCTGCGTGACCAGGGGACTCTTGCGGCTGTTGGCGGTGCCGAGCACGGCAAGACGGAAGGTGGCGTGTGAACCGGATCGCGTCTCTGGTGCAGGCGCAACACCTTTTGGCCGCGAACATTTCTGTCGGTGACCATGTCCAGCGCAAGCTGTTCGGCTTGACGGTCAACGTCGACACGCTCTGGGCCACCGCTGTCGCAATGGTGATCGTCATCGCCCTCGGGTTGGCGGTGAGAGCACGCGCGACAGCCGGTGTGCCCGGCAAGCTGCAACTGGCGTGGGAGATGGGCGTCTCCGCCGTGACCAAGCAGATCGAAGGGTCCATAGGCGAGCGTGGAATGGCCGTCGTCCCACTGGCAGTGGCCCTCTTCGTCTTCATCTTGATCGCGAACTGGTTCGAGGCGCTGGGCATTGGTTCGACAGTCGAATGGCTGCCCGCTCCCACGAGCGACATAAACGTGCCTCTTGCCTTGGCGTTGATCGTCATCATCCCGGTCCACATCACCTCGATCCGAACGCGCGGGCCGATCGGGTACGTAAGGCACTACGTATCCCAACCGTTCCCAAAGTTCTTGTTCCCCTTGAACGCCTTCATCAACGGCGTGGAAGAGATCGCCAAGCCGCTGACGCTCACCCTCCGGCTCTTCGGCAACCTGCTCTCGGGCGGCCTCATGCTCGCCCTCATAGCGGCACTGGGGATATGGCACATCCTCGGCATTCCACTGGGATATGTGGCGACACCGTTGTTCGACCTGGTCTGGAAGCCCTTCGACCTCTTCATCGGGATCATCCAGGCATTCATATTCTCACTGCTCACGATCCTCTACTTCGACGCGGCTATGAGCGATGTGCACTGACGTGAGACTTGCACGGCGCGCTCTGGGGATCTTTCCCGTGGCGTTCGTCGACGGTCCCATGCCGCTCGCCGACGGCTCACCGGCTCTTTGCACCACAACCGATACCGAAAGGGAGAACATCTAATGGCAGACACCCAGAACCAGGCGATCCAGCTGGCTGGCGCCATGATCGGCGGCGGGTTGCTCATGGGCGGTGGCGCGGTAGGCGCCGCTATCGGCGACGGGCTGGCCGGCAGCCAGACGATTGCCGGCGTGGCGCGGCAACCCGAGGCCCAGGGCCGGCTCTTCACCATCATGTTCTTGACGGTGGGTCTGGTGGAGGCCATGTACTTCATCAACCTGGCTTTCACCGCGCTCTTCGTGTTCTCCATGTACAAGAAGTGAGCGCAGCAGAGGTGCCTTTGCGACAGATCGCCAGTAGCAACTTCCTGGTCCCGAACGGGACCCTCATCGTCGAGGTCATCGCCTTCCTGATCATCCTCGTGGTGATCGGCAAATACGCGGTGCCTCTTCTGAACAAGGTGCTCTCCGAGCGCCAGGAGCAGATCCGCTCTTCACTCGAGGCTGCAGACGCGGCGCGCGCCGAGGCGCAAGAGACACGGGCTCAGCGCCAGGGCATCCTGGACGAGGCCCGCGCCCAGGCACGCGAGATCATCACCCAGGCCAACCGGTCGGCGGATCGCTTGAAGACCGAGGGTGAGGAGCGGGGCCGTCAGGAGTACGAGCGAATAGTGTCGACCGCCGCACCCGACATCGCCCTCGCCCGCCAGCGCGCCGTCGACGAGGTGAGCGCACGGGTGGCCGTATTGGTGCTGGCGGCTGCTCGTCAGGTGGTGGGTAGGGAGATCGACGCCCAGATCCACCGAGACCTCATCGACGAGGCGATAGCTGCACTCAGGTCCGCCGAGGCCTCAGCCTCCGGGTCACGGACCTGAGGCGCGGACGGCGGAGCCAGGGGCCGTAGCATGCACCTTTCGTTGCGTGGGTACGCAACCGCAGTCATAGGTGAGTTGACCGGCGACCAGATCGGTCGTCAGGTCGCCGACGACCTCACTGCTGTGGCCCACCTCGTCTCGCGCACGAACGCGCTTGCCGTGGTGATGACCGACTTCACGGTTCCCATCCCAGCGCGAAAAGCGGTGCTCGATGACCTGCTTCGCTCCCGTGTGCACCCCGCGGCCCTGCGGCTCGCGCTCCGAAGCGTCGAGAGCGAGCGCGCAGAAGAGCTCCCCACCTCGCTACACGAGCTCTACGAGTTGGCCCTTCATCTGGACGCGCTGGGCCCGGTCGAGTTGCTGGTGGAAGAGCCCATCGCGACCCGCGGCGGGTGGAGAGACTTCGCGTCCGGATACACGTCCGCTGTGCTCGAAGAGGTGGCCGAGACCTCGGAGCTCGAGGTGATCGAAGACGAGATCTTCCATTTCGCGCGCATCGTAGAGTCGTATCCCTCGTTGCGAAGCGCCTTGTCCGATCCCACCCGCCCGATCGAGGATCGTGGGAGACTCGTGAACGGGCTGCTCGAGGGCAAGGTACGGCCCGCCACATTGCGGATCGCACGGATTCCCCTCCAGGGTCGCGTGCGTGATGTGGTCGGCGCGCTCGATTGGCTCGCAGAACAGGCGGCGTCTGCGCGCGGTTGGCGCGTGGCGAGAGTGCGCACGGCCCGCCCCCTCGACGACACCGAGCACGCGAACCTCGCCGAGGCCATGAGGTGGATCACCGGTAATCCCGTTGAGCTGCATATCTCAGAGGACCCCGACCTTCTCGGCGGCGCGGTTATCCAGGTTGGCGACCTGCTCGTCGACGCGAGCGCCAGCCACCGTCTCGAAGTACTGGAAGAGCACCTCCTCGGGCACGAGGGGGCAACGACAGGAGCAGCGCACTGACATGGCAGAGCTGACCATCGACGCCGGCGAGATCGCTGCCGCGCTCGAGAGGCACGTCACCGAGTACAGCCCCAAGGTCTCGACCGAGCAGGTCGGACACATCACCGAGGTAGGCGACGGGATCGCCCGCATCTCCGGATTGCCCGGAGCGGCAGTAAACGAGCTGCTCGAGTTCGAGGACGGCACCTTGGGTCTGGCTTTGAACCTCGACGAGGACACAATCGGAGCCGTCGTCCTCGGCACCGACGCGCACGTCGAGGAGGAGCAACTCGTGCGAGCGACCGGGCGCATTCTCTCGGTCCCCGTCGGAGACGCCCTCCTGGGTCGGGTGGTGAACCCTCTTGGCCACCCACTGGACGGCAAGGGTCCCATTGCCAGTCAGGCGACCAGGCGCCTGGAGGTCCAGGCTCCCGGCATCATCGCCCGCCAACCCGTGAAGGACCCGCTTCAGACAGGGATAAAGGCGATCGACGCGATGACCCCGATCGGTCGCGGCCAGCGCGAGCTCATCATCGGCGACCGCAAGACCGGCAAGACCACTGTCGCCGTCGACACGATCATCAACCAGAAGGGCCAGGGCGTGAAGTGCATCTACGTCGCCATCGGCCAGAAGGGGTCCTCAGTTGCCCAGACGGTGGCCACCCTCGACAGCCACGGCGCCCTGGAGTACACGGTCGTGGTCGCTGCGGCCGCCTCAGAGCCGGCCCCGTTCAAGTACTTGGCTCCCTACGCGGGGTGCGCGATGGGCCAGCACTGGATGGAGAACGGCGAAGACGCGCTGATCATCTACGACGACCTGTCGAAGCAGGCCGAGGCCTACCGCCAGCTGTCGTTGCTGCTGCGCAGGCCTCCAGGGCGCGAGGCCTACCCCGGCGACGTCTTCTACCTCCACAGCCGCTTGCTCGAACGGGCAGCCAAGCTCTCCGAGGAACGCGGGGGTGGCTCGCTCACCGCTCTCCCGATCATCGAGACCAAGGGTGGTGACGTCTCCGCCTACATCCCCACGAACGTGATCTCGATCACCGACGGCCAGATCTACTTGGAGTCAGAGCTGTTCTACGCGGGAGTGCGACCTGCGATGAACGTCGGTATCTCGGTGTCGAGGGTCGGTGGTGCCGCCCAGGTGAGGGCCATGCGCTCTGTGGCGGGGACCTTGAAGATCGACCTGGCGCAGTTCCGTGAGCTCGAGGCTTTCGCCACCTTCGGGTCGGAGCTCGACAAGGTCTCCCAGGCGCAGCTCGACCGTGGCTACCGGTTGACCGAAATCTTGAAGCAGCCGCAGAACGCGCCTTTTGCCGTAGAGGACCAAGTGCTGGCCATCTACTCGGGATCGAACGGCTGGGTCGACGACATTCAGGTGAGCGAGGTGCGCCGCTTCGAGTCCGAGATGCTCAAGTTCCTCCACGCGAACCACCCGCAGCTGTTCGAGCACATCCGTAGTGCGAAGACCCTGCCCGAAGAGGAGGAGCTGCGCAGCGCCCTCCAGGAGTTCAAGGACGGCTTCGTGAAGATGGAGGGGGACTGACAGGTGCCCGGCGGCGTCGAGCGCGTCCTACGGCGGCGGATCCGAACCGTACAGGCGACTCAGAAGATCACGCGCGCATTCGAGCTCATCGCGACCTCTCAAATCGTTCGAGCCCAGTCCCGCATAGTCGGTGCTGCCCCGTATTTGGACGGCATCACGCGGGTGTTGGAAGAGGCAGCGCGCGACGCCGCGGGAACCGCTGGCCGAGTGATGGGCACCCCAGACTCGCCGAGGCGCGTGCTCGTGCTCCCGATCGTGTCCGACCGGGGCCTATGCGGCGCTTACAACGCGAACATCTTGCGCCCCGCCGAGCGCATGCTGCGGTCGGGTGGGAGCTCTGGGACCGAGTACCGCCTCGTGACCGCTGGCCGCAAGGCGCAGACGTACTTCCGCTTCCGCCGCTTCGACATCGAGGAATCATTCACGGGTTTCTCGGACCGTCCCTCCTTCGCCGACGCCCAGCGTGTGGCCGAGGTGATCACCCCCCCGTTCCTGGGGGAGGAGGTGGACCAGGTTCTCGTGGTCTCCACGCGTTTTCGCTCTGCCGGGCGACAGGTCGTCGAGACCCGCCAGCTCCTTCCGCTCCCGGAACCTGCAGCTCGAGCGAATGCCGAAGAATCGACAGGGGCCGAAGGCGCGCTCAGCACCGCGCAGACGTCGCGCGAGGGATACACGGAGTTCGAGCCCGAGTCCACTTCCCTGCTGGTCGAGCTGGTGCCCCGCTACGCGGAGGCGGCCGTGTTCGGCGCGCTGCTCGAAGCGGCCGCGAGCGAGCACGCAGCCAGGCAAAGGGCCATGGCCGCTGCGACCGACAATGCGGACGAGCTCGTGAAGACGCTCACCCGCGCCATGAACCGGGCCCGTCAAGACTCCATCACCACCGAGATCATGGAGATCGTCGGTGGGGCAGAAGCGCTGCGGCATGCAGCGCAGGTCTGACCGCCCCGACACGGCAGAACAGCTCCGTAGCAAAACGACAGGAACCGGAACAAGAACAAGAACAGGAACCGGAACAAGAACAGGAAGAAGAGGAATGACAACCACAGCCACCGAGCCCGCCACTTCCACCACGGCGCGCCCCGACGGGCGCGTTGTCGCCATCGCCGGGCCGGTCGTCGACGTCGAGTTCCCTCCCCAAGAGCTGCCCGAGATCAACATGGCCGTCGAGATGGACCTCGAGCTCGAGGGAGACACCATCACCGTGACCGCCGAGGTCGCCCAGCAGATCGGGGAGGGCCGTGTCCGCTGCGTCTGCCTCAAGCCCACCGATGGGCTCACCCGTGGCACTCCCGTGCGCAACATGGGACGGGGTCTCGTGGTGCCCGTGGGCGAGGCCACCCTCGGTCACGTCTTCAACGTCCTCGGTGAGTCGCTCGACACCGCCGACATCGGAGCGGTCGAGGACCGTTGGGAGATCCACCGCCCGGCTCCCGACTTCGACACGCTCGAGCCGAGCGCGCGGATGTTCGAGACGGGCATCAAGGTGGTCGACCTTCTCGAGCCGTACGTGCAGGGCGGGAAGATCGGGCTTTTCGGAGGAGCTGGTGTGGGCAAGACGGTCATCATCCTCGAGATGATCAACCGGGTGGCCACCCAGCACGGGGGCGTGTCGGTGTTCGCCGGGGTCGGCGAGCGCACCCGTGAGGGGAACGACCTGTGGCTGGAGATGAAGGAGTCCGGCGTCATCGAGAAGGCGGCTCTCGTCTTCGGCCAGATGGACGAGCCGCCCGGCGTGCGCCTTCGTGTCGGCTTGGCCGCATTGACCATGGCCGAGTACTTCCGCGATGTGAAGAACCAGGACGTGCTGTTGTTCGTGGACAACATCTTCCGGTTCGTACAAGCGGGTTCCGAGGTTTCTACCCTGCTCGGCCGAATGCCTTCCGCTGTCGGCTACCAACCGACGCTCGCGGACGAGATGGGTGAGCTCCAAGAGCGCATCACGTCGACGAGGGGCCGGTCGATCACCTCGGTCCAGGCTGTGTATGTGCCGGCGGACGACTACACGGACCCGGCTCCGTTCACGACGTTCACCCACCTCGACGCCACCACTGAGCTCAGCAGGCAGATCGCCTCGCTCGGGATCTACCCGGCCGTCGATCCGCTCGCGTCGACCTCGAACATCTTGGCTCCGGAGGTCGTGGGCCAACGTCACTACGACGTGGCCAGGAACGTGCAGAGCGTGCTGCAGCGTTTCCGCGAGCTTCAGGACATCATCGCCATCCTCGGGCTCGACGAGCTTTCCGAAGAAGACCGGCTGACGGTGAACCGGGCGCGCAAGATCCAGCGCTTCCTGTCTCAGCCGTTCAATGTGGGTGAGGTGTTCACAGGCATGAAGGGCGTCACCGTGCCGATCGAAGAGACGGTGGAGTCCTTCGAGGCGCTGTTGAACGGTGAGCTCGACGACGTTCCCGAGCAGGCGTTCTTGAACGTCGGGGGCGCCGAGTCGGTGCTCGAGAAGGCCAAGAAGATCGAGGCCGGGTCGGCGTAGGGATGGCATCGTTCCCGGCCAGTCTCGTCACACCCGAGCACGTGCTCTTCGAGGAGCCGGTGCAGGCAGTCATGTTGCGTACCGACTACGGCGACGCGGCCTTCCTGCCGGGTCACACCCCACTCGTCGGTGTCGTGGTGCCGGGCGCGGTGCGCTTCGCTCGCGAGGGGGGTAGCGAGGAGCGCTTCGAGGTCCATGGCGGGCTGGTGCAGGTGGAGCCGGACCGGGTCGTGGTGGTGGTGCCCGAGGCAGAGCCCGCAACCTGACGGGCAGCTAGGCGGGCGGCTGACGCGGGCGACCGAGGCCGTCGGCCCTCGGTGTGTCTCAGTCGAAGTCGATCTGGCTGTACTCGCGCAGCCTGTCGAGCGGGTGGACGCAGTTGATGAAGCGCACGGTGCCAGAGCGCGAGCGCATGACGAGTGACTGCGTCGTGGCGCCGAAGTCGTGGTAGCGCACTCCCTGGAGCATTTCCCCGTCGGTGATGCCGGTGGCGGCGAAGAAGCAGTTGTCGCGCCGCACGAGGTCCTCGGTGGTGAGCACCTCGTCCAGGTCGTACCCGGCCGCTAGCGCCGCCTCGCGCTCGGCGTCGTTGCGCGGCCACAGCTGGCCCTGGATCTCGCCGCGCATCGACTTCAAGGCCGCGGCCGAGAGCACCCCTTCGGGGGTCCCGCCGACCCCGTAGAGGACGTCCACGCCCGAGTCGGGCCAGGCCGTGGAGATGGCCCCTGCCACGTCGCCGTCAGTGATCAACTTGATGCGCGCTCCGCTCGCCCGCACCTCGGCGATGAGATCGGCGTGCCGCTCCCGGTCGAGGATCACCACGGTCACGTCTCGTACCGACTTGCCCAGGGCCTTTGCCACTGCCTCGAGGTTCTCGGTCGGGGAGAGGCGTATGTCCACCGCGCCTGCTGCCTTTGGTCCGACGGCAAGCTTCTTCATGTACACGCAGGGCCCGGGGTCGAACATCGTCCCCCTCTCGGACACGGCAATGACGGCGAGCGCGCCGCCGCGTCCCAAGGAGGTGGGGGTCGTGCCGTCTATGGGGTCGACCGCGATGTCGGTTGGCGGGGGCGAGCCGTCTCCGATCCGCTCGCCGTTGTAGAGCATCGGCGCCTCGTCCTTCTCGCCCTCACCGATGATCACCACCCCGTCCATGGGCACCGTCTGAAGGACTATGCGCATCGCGGACACGGCGGCGCCGTCTGCACCTTCTTTGTCCCCGCGACCCATCCACCGGCCGGCAGCGATGGCCGCGGCTTCGGTTACCCGGACGAGCTCCAAGGCGAGGTTGCGGTCGGGCGCCTGGGGGTTAGCCGCCACAGTCCTGACCATAGCGCGCCTCTCGAAGGTTGTCCCGGGGCTCCCTGGGGATCGCCGCAGTCAGCTCTGCGGCCCGTAGTCTGTGAGTGTGCAGGACGCGCCTCACGAGGACCTCGAGCAGAGACACTCGGTAGGGCGCGAGGCCGTCGAGTCCTCGGAGCTGCTCGATGAGGACTTCGAGACGGTGCCAGGGACGCCCGTCAAACCCGAATACGGCCCCGGTGATCGGTCGGTGATCTCTGATACGGGCAACGCCGCCACCTACGGTGAGGGCGCCGCCTACGGTGTCGACAGCGGGGAGGGGTGATGCTCGAGGGCGTGCTTGGGAGGATCGAAGAGCGCTGGTTGTCCACCGAGATTACAGAGTCCGTCTACAGCTCCGAGTGCAAGCGCACGGGCTCGGCGGACCCGGACCTCTGAGTCCTCCGAAGGTGCACCACCGCGACCCACAGCCGGGTGACCGTTTCCTCGTACATCCGAGCGGGGCGCTCCACGGCACGATCTGCGCAGGGGGCGCCAAGAACTCCGCGCTCAAGCTCATGGCAGCGTGTCTGCTGGCCGAGGGACGGCACGTGCTGTCGGGGGTGCCTCGCATCGTCGACGTCGAGATCATGGCCGAGCTGCTCTCGGCTATCGGCGTGCGCGTCGAGCGGCTCGAGGACCCCCACGACGGCGGACCGGGTGACCTGGTGATCGACACCCCGGCGAACCTGGTGGCCGAGGCTCCCTACGAGCTCGTCGAGAAGCTGCGTGCATCGATCGTCGTGCTCGGCCCCATGCTCGCCCGAAGCGGTTTCGCCCGAGTCTCATTACCGGGCGGTGACGACTTCGGCAACCGCCCTGTCGACATCCACTTGAACGCTCTGTCTGCCATGGGCGCGTCCTTCGAGACCGTGCACGGGTACATCGAGGGCACCGTGGCACCGAGTGCCGCGGGACGCGGCCGGCTCGTGGGTAGCCGGGTGGTCTTCGAGTATCCCAGCCACACCGCGACGGACAACATCCTCATGGCCGCGGTGCTGGCAAGAGGTAGGACGATCATCGAGAACGCTGCACGCGAGCCCGAGGTCGTCGACTTGGCTGAATTCCTGACCGAAATGGGGGCGCGCATCAAAGGCGCAGGCACCTCGCGCGTGGAGGTGGAAGGGGTGGAGGAGCTCGTTCCTGCGGCCCACCGCGTCATCGCCGACAGGGTGGTGGCAGCCACCTTGCTGGCAGCGGTCGGCCTGGCAGGAGGGGAAGTCGTCGTGGCCGACGCGCGTACGGAGCACATGGACATGCTCTTGCGCAAGTTGTCCACCATGGGACTGCAGGTTGCCCAGACCCCCGAAGGGTTGCGCGCGCTGTCCGACCGGCGGTTGCACAGCGTCGATGTGGCCACGTTGCCCTATCCAGGGGTCGCCACCGACTACAAACCTCTTCTGGTGACCATGCTCAGCGTGGCCGACGGCGTGGGCATCGTGACGGAGAACCTCTTTCAAGGACGGTTCCGCTATGTGGACGAGCTGCGGCGCATGGGAGCGGACATCCGCACGGAGGGGCATCACGCGGTGGTGCGTGGTGTCGAGCGCCTCTCGGGCGCACCCGTGCGCGCCTCGGACCTGCGCGCTGGAGCCGCGCTGGTGCTGGCAGGATTGGTGGCCGAGGGCGAGACCGTGGTGAGCGAGGCCCGCCACGTCGACCGGGGATACGAGGACCTCGCCGGCAAGCTGCGCTTGCTAGGCGCGGACGTGACGCGGATCTGATGGACCCCGAAGCGTTGTTCGCGGAGGCCGTGGCAGGCGGCCGGCGGGCCCTGGCGCATCTGCTGTCGGCGGTGGAGCAGGGTGGTGAGAAAGGCCGCGCTGTCGCCGCCCTCGCCTACCGCAGCAGCAGCGACGCCCATAGCGTCGGGATCACCGGCGCGCCCGGCGCGGGCAAATCGACGCTGGTGGACCGGCTGATCGACTCCGCGAGAGGCAGAGGGGTGCAACAGCTCGCCGTGCTGGCGGTTGACCCGTCCTCGCCCTTTACCGGCGGGGCCATCCTCGGCGACCGGGTGCGCATGCAGGGACATGCTCTCGACGAAGGGGTGTACATCCGGTCGATGGCTTCGCGTGGGCACCTCGGCGGCCTGGCGCTGGCCGTTCCGGAGGCGATCCGGGTTGCAGCCGCCGTGGGCATGACGCTCGTGCTGGTCGAGACTGTCGGAGTCGGCCAGGTGGAAGTGGACGTGGCCTCTGCAACCGACACCACTGTTGTGGTGGTCAACCCCAGATGGGGAGACGCCGTGCAGGCGAACAAGGCTGGGCTCCTCGAAGCGGCCGATATCTTCGTAATCAACAAGGCCGACTTGCCCGGCGCGCGCGCGACCCGCCGCGACCTAGAGCAGATGCTCGACCTCTCCCAGCCCTGTGGATGGCGCCCGCCGGTGCTCGAGACGGTGGCGATCAACGGCGAGGGAGTCGACCTGCTCTGGGAAGAGGTCGAGCGCCATCACGACTACCTCGAGAGCTCGGGCGAGCTCGCCCACCGGCATCGTGAACGCCTCGAGCGCGAGTTCCGCGCAGTGCTAGTCGCGAGGATCGAGCGTGAAGTCGACGTGTTCTGCTCGGACGGTAGGTTCTGCACCCTGGCGGAGGCAGTGGCGCAGCACCGGATCGATCCTTACGAGGCGGCCGAGCAGCTCGTTCAACAGGTGGGCGCGAGCCGAGCCGACTGATGGGCCTGGACCAGACGAAGGGAGAGGAATGCGAATCGGGATCTTGACCGGTGGGGGCGACTGCCCCGGGCTCAATGCGGCGATCCGCGCCGTGGTGCTCACGGCCCGGCTCACCCATGGCGACGATGTCGTCGGCTTCTTAGATGGTTGGAAGGGCGTACTCGAAAGCGATGCAAGACCCCTGGAGGTCGAGCACTGCCGGGACCTGCTTCCAGTGGGCGGGACCATCCTCGGCACCTCGCGGACGAACCCGTTCGCCGAAGAGGGCGGTGCCGACAAGGTCGTGGCGGTGGTGACCGAGCACGAGATCGACGCCCTCGTGGCGATCGGAGGGGAGGACACACTGGGGGTCGCCAACCGGCTCAGCGCCTACGGCGTGGGCATCGTGGGCGTGCCCAAGACGATCGACAACGACCTCTCGGGCACCGAGGTCACCTTTGGTTTCGACACAGCGGTCCAGACCGCCACCGATGCGATCGACCGCCTGCGCACGACGGCCGAGTCCCACCACCGCGTCATCGTCTGCGAGGTGATGGGACGCGACGCCGGCTGGATCGCCACGTACGCGGGAATGGCCGGGGGAGTAGCGGAGATTTTAGTGCCCGAGGTGCCCTTCGACCTCGGTGCAGTGTGTGCGCGACTCCTCCGGCGCCACCAAGGCGGTCAGTTCTCATCGATCGTCGTGGTGTCCGAAGGGGCGCTGCCTCACGAGGGAGAGGACCTCGACTCCGCGCGGCGCGCGGCGACCGGCGGGATCACCGATCAGTTCGGGCACGTGCGCCTCGGCGGAATCGGTACGTGGCTTGCGCACAAGATCGAGAAGCACACCGGCTTCGAGGCGCGGGTGACGACGCTCGGACACATCCAGCGCGGCGGCACACCCACCGCCTTCGACCGCGTGCTTGCGACTCGTTTCGGCATGGAGGCCGTGGGTGCCGTGCACGACGGGGACTTCGGCAAGATGGTCGCTCTTCACGGCGAGCGGATCGTCAGGGTGCCTCTGTCGGAGGCGGTCGCCAAGTCCAAGACCGTCGACCTCGACCTCTACAGCCGGGTGGCAGGGGTCTTCCTCGGCTGATCCGGCCCATCACCTCGCCCACGAGGGCACCGAGAAGGCGTGATCGAGCGCGCCGATAGCGTGGTGTGAGTGAGGGCGTACCTGGATCATGCGGCAACCACGCCGATGCGGCCAGAGGCCGTCGCCGCGATGTTGCCGTTTCTCACCGAGCGCTTCGGCAACCCGTCGGGAAGCCATTCGGTCGCGCGCACCGCGAGGATCGCGCTCGACGAGGCGCGTGACGCGGTGGCCCGTGATCTCGGGTGCGATCCGGGGGAGGTCGTCTTCACGTCGGGAGGGACCGAGTCTGACAACCTCGCCATCTCAGGTTCACATGCCGCCACGGGTGGCGCCGTCGTGTGCTCCGCCGTCGAGCATCATGCGGTGCTTCGTGCCTGCGAGTCCGTAGGAGGGACCGCTGTGGCGGTCGACACCTCGGGCAAGCTCGAGATCGATGCATTGGCCGACGCGTTACACCCCGGGGTGCGCCTGGTTTCGGTGATGCTGGTGAACAATGAGATTGGCACCATCCAGCCAATTGCGGAGGTGGCTGCCGTCGTGCAGGAGCGGGCCCCTGGTGCGATCTTCCACACCGATGCGGCAGCCGCTGTGGGATGGCTGGACCTGCCCGCCTGCGTCCGGCCGGCCGACCTCGTCTCGGTGAGTGCGCACAAGTTCGGGGGCCCCAAGGGCGTGGGCGCACTGGTGATCCGAGGCAACGTGCGGATCGAACCGCGCATGCTCGGCGGGGAGCAGGAACGGGGCCGGCGCGCCGGGACCCACGATGTGGCCGCCATCGTCGGGATGGCAGCGGCGCTGTCTGTTGCGACGGCCGAGCGGGACGAGCAGGTGGCGCGCACGAAGCGCCTTCGTGAGCGGCTGGCCGAAGGTGTTCTCGCGTCAGTAGAAGGCGCCTCCGAGAGCGCGGTGCAGCCTGGTTCGCGCTCTGTGAGCGACAGGGAGGGCAAGCTCGTCTCGAGCTTCCATGTTCGCTTCGACGGTGTCGACTCCGAGGAGCTGCTCTTCCTGCTTGACGAGGCCGGGATATGCGCGTCCGCCGGCGCGGCCTGTGCCAGCGGTGCCCTCGAGCCCAGTCACGTGCTTCTCGCCATGGGCTTTACTCCCGCAGAGGCACGTTCGGCGGTTCGGTTCTCCCTTGGCGCAACGACCACAGAATCCGAGATCGACCACACCCTCGACGTGCTTCCGAAGCTCGTCGAGCAGCTGCGCTCCTAGGATGCCGAGAGTCCTGGTTGCGATGTCGGGAGGGGTCGACTCCTCGGTCGCTGCCGCGCTCTTGAGCGAAGAAGGCCACGAAGTGGTGGGTGTCACCTTGAAGCTCTGGGGCGGCGACTCCGACAGCGGGTGCTGCTCGGTGGCCGACGTGGAGGACGCCCGGCGCGTGGCCGAGCAACTGGGCATCGTTCACCATGTCTTCAACTTCACCGACGCGTTCGAAGAAACGGTGGTGAGGCCCTACGTGGAGGACCACGTGGCGGGACGCACCCCCAACCCCTGCATCGAGTGCAACCGCCGGGTGAAGTTCGGCGCACTGCTCGGACGTGCCCGGCGACTGGGTTTCGATCTGCTGGCCACCGGCCACCACGCCCGCGTGGCGCAGTGGCCCACGGGGCGCCGGCTCTTGCGTGGCGCGGACCGCGCGAAGGACCAGTCCTACGTGCTGGCGATGCTCAAGAGCCGTGACCTCGAGCACCTGACCTTCCCCGTCGGCGCGTTGACCAAAGCCCAAGTGCGAGAGCATGCAGCGCGTCTTGGACTGCGCACAGCGGGCAAGCGCGACAGCCAGGACGTGTGCTTCATCCACTCACAGGTCGGACGCGAGAGATTCCTGGCATCGCGGATGGTCCTGCATCCTGGTGAGCTGGTCGACGCGCGGACCTCGACGGTCGTGGGCACCGTGCCGGCAGTGGAGTTGGTCACTGTTGGCCAACGACGGGGTTTGGGAATCGCCCGCGACGGCAAGCGGCTCTACGCGCTTTGCGTCGACGTGCGCGCACGACGCGTCGTGGTCGGCAGTATCGACGCCGCAGTTGCCAGCGAGGTCCACGTGGAGGCGCCCACGTGGGTGGAGCGTCCCCTGTGCCGTGGTGAGCGGGCTCTCGCCCAGACGAGCGCCCATGGCCAGCCAGCTCGATGCACGTGGGCGGGTGGCTTGCTGCGTTTCGACGAGCCGCAGAGGCTCGTCGCTCCGGGCCAGACGGTTGCCTTCTACGACGCTCGGTGTCCGGACGCGGTGATCGGGGCCGCTGTCGCCGCCTGACGCCGGCGCACCGCAGCTTGCAGGGTCCACATCGCCGTCGGCCGGTACGCTCCGGCTGATGGCCACGAGTGCGAGCCAGAGGGTCGAGGAGCTTCGCGCCGCGATCGCGTACCACGACCAGAAGTACTACGTCCAGGACTCCCCGGAGATCTCGGACGCCGATTACGACGCATTGGTTCGCGAGCTGCGTGCGATCGAGCAGGAGCATCCCGACCTTCTTGCTCTCGACTCGCCGACCCAGCGAGTCGGAGGTGCCCCGTCATTGCTCTTCGCCCCGGTCAGGCACCGGCTCCCGATGATGAGCCTCGACAATGCCTTCGACCTCGACGAGCTTCGGGCGTGGGTGGACCGCATCGCCAAGATCGACCCCGAGGTTCTCGGAGCCGAGTTCGCGTGCGAACTGAAGATCGACGGAATCGCCATGTCGCTCACCTACGAGAGTGGCGTCTTCGTGCGCGCGGCCACGCGTGGCGACGGGTTCACCGGTGAGGACGTCACTTCGAACGTGGCTACCGTCTCGGCGGTGCCCGAGCGACTCAGATGGCCCGGCCGAGAAGGCCGTGCGCCCGCGGTGATGGAGGTGCGCGGCGAGGTCTACATGCCCGTCTCGTCGTTCGAGCAGCTGAACCTCCGCCGGCTCGAGGCCGGCGAGAGGATCTTCGCCAATCCCCGGAACTCCGCTGCCGGCTCGCTGCGCCAGAAGGACGCCCGGATCACAGCCAGCAGGGACCTCTCGTTCTGGGCATACCAGATCGGTGCATGCGAAGGGGGCCCCGACCTGCACAGCCACAGCGAGGCGCTCGAGTTCCTGCGTGGCTGCGGATTTCCCGTCAATCCTGAGGTCCGCAGGGTCGAGGGGGTCGACGAGGTCTTCTCTTTCTGCTCCCGCTGGCAGGAGCATCGCCATGACCTCGACTACGAGATCGACGGAGTGGTGGTGAAGGTCGACGACCTTACGTTGCAGCAGCACCTGGGTACCACTTCGCGCGCGCCGCGATGGGCAGTTGCCTTCAAGTTCCCCCCGGAGGAGCGCAACACCAGGTTGACGCACATCATGGTCTCGATCGGGCGTACGGGACGGGCAACGCCCTTCGCCATGCTCGAGCCGGTGTTCGTGGGTGGGTCCACTGTGGCCGTGGCCACCTTGCACAACGAGGACCAGGTCCGCCTGAAGGACGTCCGTCCCGGCGACACGGTGGTGGTCCGCAAGGCGGGTGACGTCATCCCCGAGGTGGTCGGTCCCGTGCTTTCGGCTCGCCCTCGCGGGCTTCGCGCCTGGAAGTTCCCCACGAAGTGCCCGAGCTGTGGCGGGGAGCTCGTGCGCCTGCCCGGCGAGAGCGACACCTTCTGCACGAACCTCGAATGCCCCGCGCAACGCGTGCAGCGAATAGTGCACTTCGCCTCTCGCGGCGCGATGGACATCGAGGGGCTCGGGGAGAAGCGGGTGGTGCAACTGGTCGGAGCCGGGCTGCTCGCGGATCCCGGTGACATCTACGGGGTCGATCGCGCTCGGCTGGTCGAGCTCGAGCGCATGGGTGAGCAATCGGTCGACAACCTGCTTCGCGCCATCGAGTGGTCCAAGGACAGGCCTTTGAGCCGCCTGCTCGTGGGTCTCGGTGTCAGGCATCTGGGCCCGACGGGCTGCAGAGCGCTGGCGCGCGAATACCTGTCCCTCGAGCGGATCATGGGAGCCTCGGAGAACGAGCTCGCCGCCATCGAGGGCATAGGGCCCGTGATCGCCGACAGCATCGTCGAGTTTCTCTCGTCGCCGGGGAACCGCAACGTTGTCGAGAAACTGCGATCTTTCGGGGTGAACATGACCGAGCCGGGCGCTCTTGCGGCAGCCGGAGGTGCAGTGATCGGCACCGCAGGCGCGCAGAGGGCAGCCGCGCTCGCGCTGCAGCTCGCCCAGACGCTCGCCGGGCGTTCGGTCGTGGTGACGGGCATGCTCGACGGGTACTCGCGCGAGGAAGCCGAGGAGGCGATCGTGGCGCGCGGGGGCAGATCCCCCAGCAGCGTCTCGTCGAGGACGTGGGCGCTGGTCGTCGGCTCCGAGCCGGGCACGGCGAAGTTGCGCAAGGCCGAGGAGCTGCAGGTCGCCGTCGTAGACGGTTCGCGTTTCGACGAGTTACTCTCCACGGGCGAGCTGCCGGGCGACTGACGCCTGCCCGTCCTCCGATTGGTGCCCGTGTCTCGGTAGCCTGGGCGTGAACCCATGTCGACGATGACCGATTCAATCGGACGTGTCCTCGCGGGCCGTTACCGGATCGAGTCCGCCCTGGGCACCGGTGCGTCCGCTCATGTGTTCTGCGCGTGGGACGTCACGCTTCGGCGCCGGGTGGCGATCAAGCTCCTGCACCCTGCGCTGGCCGCCGACGGCGCGTTCTTGCGTCGGTTCCGTTCGGAGGCGCAGTCGGCGGCCGCACTCACCCATCCCCACGTGTTGTCCGTGTACGACTGGGGCGAGGACGGCAGAGGGCCGTTCCTGGTGCTCGAGTTCCTCGGCGGGGGCTCGTTGCGTGACCTTCTCGACGGGAGACGCCGTCTCAGCGTGGCGCAGGCCGTGGCAGTAGGGACCCAGGCTGCCGAGGGTCTCGCCTACGCGCACGGGCGAGGGTTCGTCCATCGTGACGTCAAGCCCGCCAACCTGCTTTTCGACGAGGAGGGTCGCCTTCGCATAGCGGACTTCGGCCTGGCACGGGCACTCGCCGAGGCCGCTCTCACCGAGCCCGCCGGGGCCACCGTGGGAACCGCGCGCTACGCCGCTCCGGAGCAAGCCGTGGGCAACCTCGTCGACGGCCGAGCGGATGTGTACGCGCTCGCGCTCGTGCTCTACGAGGCGGTGACCGGTGTGGTGCCGTTCACTGCCGACACCACGATCAGCACGCTCATGGCAAGGGTCGGAGCACGCCTGCCGGCTCACGACGCCCTGGGACCGCTTGGCCCGGTGCTCGAGCGAGCGGCGGCACCGGAGGTCGAGGACAGGCTCGATGCCTCCGGACTTGCCCGCCGGCTCTCCGAGCTGGCGAAGCGGCTGCCGGCACCCGAGCGCTTGCCGCTCGCCGGCTCAGCCTCGGCCGGCGAGCGAGGACGAGGATCTGCTGTGAGCGTCGCCCGCAAGGTCGACTCCGTCGACAGCACCGAGCACCCGGTGCGGGACTCCGAGAGCTCCGAGGTGATGGCGATGGCGTCGGCGGTGGGAGTGGCCACCGAGTCCCGAGGATCCTCTAGATCGGCGACCCAGGAATCGGATGCCGGGGCGAACGGCACCATGCCCGGACGGCGGCGGTTGCCGATCTCTGTGATCAAGGCGCTGATCGTGGCGCTCGTCGTGGCGCTCGTCGCCGCCGGGCTGGCCCTTGCCGCTGTCCAGACGAAATTCTTCACCCCGAGCCATCGTTTGCCGAACATCGTGGACCTGACCGTGAGGCAGGCCTCGGTGAAGCTGCGAGCCGACCACTTTCACCTGCAGGCAGCGAGGCGCCGTTCGTCTGTGACCGTGCCATTGGGTCGCATCATCCGCGAGATCCCCGCGGCGGGCACCTCTTTGAAGGAGGGAAGCGACGTGTCGGTGGTGGTGTCGTCGGGCCCGCCACCGGTGGCCGTGCCGTCGCTCGCCGGCCTGACCGGTGGCTGTGCCGCGGTGACCGCGGCACTCAGTGCCTCTCACCTCCGCGCTGATTGCACGTACCAGCACACGACCCAGGTGAACGACGGCGGCGTGATCGACTGGAACCCGAAGACGCGCGCTCCCGAGTTCTCGACGGTGACCGTGCTGATATCCCAAGGGCCGCCGATCGTGACGTACCCGTCGCTGTCGGGTATCACCACCTGCGACGGCGTGACGAGCGCGTTCACGGCGGCCGGGCTGAAGGCGAGCTGTTCAGTGCAGTACAGCCCCACGGTCCCCTCGGGAGGCGTAGTCTCCGAGACCCCGCCGAACCAGGCTCCAGAGGGTTCGACGGTCACAGTGGCGCTCTCGAAGGGGCCCGCGCCCGTGGCCGTCCCGCCCATCCCGGCCGACCACAAGCTGACCGACGAGATCAACGCGCTCCAGAGCGTCGGTCTCGTGGCAGGCAACGTGTGGGGTCCAGCGAGCGGGGAGGTCTTTCAGACCAATCCCAGCCCGGGTCAGATGGTCCTCCCGGGTACCTCGGTCAACATCTATACGCAGTGATGATCGGTGGCTGATCGGTGGCTGATTGTGAGCTGTGCGAGGCGGCCCGTTTCACCACGTGGTACCACGAGGACGAGGTCTGCTGGGTCGCCGATTGCGAGATCTGTGCCGTGCCCATGGTGGTCTGGCGCCACCATGGCTCAGCACCTCCAGAGGCCGACGTCGACCACATGATCTGTGAGCTCACGAAGGCTGCCGATGCGGTGCTCGGGGTCGGGCAGTGGTCGGTCGACTCGGTGATGCGCCAGATCCCCGACCACTTCCATGCGCACGCCCGTGACCCGAATTGGTGGGAGCGCCGGTTCGGCGGATTCGGTCGGAGGTAACCGAAGCCGGTCGGAGATGACCGCAGCCGCCGCGGTAACCGCAGCCGCCGCTTATTCGGTGATCTCGCGCAAGCGCTTTGCCACCTGTTGCGCGGACTCGTCTGGTGCGATGGTCTGAAATGCCATGAGCTTCGCCATGTCGCCTTCGACGCGGATCTTGCCGGTCATGAACGCCTGCATCGCCACCTGGGGATCTCCGTCGACGAGGAGGGCTTTGGCTGTGAGGTAGTCGAGGCTCACCTTCAGATCTGCGGGCTCGACGTGCCCCAGCTCGAGCTCGAGCGATCCGCCCGTCGAGTCCACGTGGGCGTCGATCGCACCCTCCCCGAACGGCACCTCGGTGATCACCAGGTTCATCTTCACCTGGTGGGCGACGGCAGCCTCAGGAGGATCGTATTCCTCATGGATCTTGCGAGCCTCGCTCACCCATTCGTCGCTGAGGAAGGCGTATGTGGCCATTGTCGATACGATCCCTTACCGCCGGCGGGTTCTGCTCTCGGCTGTCGCGGCGAGGCAACGCCGGACGGACAGCGCCACACCTCACGCTACCGCGAGCACGAGAGTGCCGTGTCCACGCCCGGGGCTTTCGATACCGAGGTGATTTCGCCGTAGCATGCCGGAGATGCCCACACCGATCATGCCCGGGGCCGAGCCGTTTGTGCGCGAGGGCGGACCGCGCGGAGTGCTCGTGCTCCACGGGTTCACCGGTAGCCCCCAATCGATGCGGCCACTCGCCGAAGCGCTCGCGGACGGCGGGTTCACCGTGGAGCTCCCGTTGCTCCCCGGCCACGGCACCTCGGTCGAGGACATGGTCCCCACCCGCTGGTCCGACTATGCCGAGGCGGCCGAAGCCGCCTTCGACGGCCTGCTCCAGCGCTGCGACCAGGTTGCGCTCGTGGGGCTCTCGATGGGGGGCACCTTGGCCTGCTGGCTCGCCGAGAGCCGTCGCGAGGTGAAGGGCGTCGCCGTGGTGAACCCCTTCATCGACCCTCCGGACGCGAGCTTTCGCGACATGCTGCGCGGGTTGCTCGACTCGGGGAGCGAGCTCGTCGGGGGAGTCGGCTCCGACATCGCCAAGGAGGGCGTCGTCGAGCTCGCCTATCAGCAGACGCCGGTTGCCGCGGCGCTCTCGTTCTTCGAAGGGGTCGACGAGGTCGCCTCGCAGCTGGCGAAGATCTCTTGCCCGGTGCTCCTTCTCTCTTCCAGGCAGGACCACGTGGTGCCATCTAGCTCGGGTGACCTGTTGGCCGCGAGCGTGTCGGGCCCGATCGAGCGGGTGTGGCTGGAGCACAGCTGCCACGTGGCGACCCTCGACCACGACGCGCGCCGGGTCGAAGCGCTCACTGTCGCGTTCGTGCGCAGGATCCTCGAGGTGAGGGTCGAGGACTTGGCGGGGAAGAGTCGATGACCGAGCCCGTTGCGGCGCGCCCGGAACGTCTCACCCGCGAGGACGCCGCCTACGTTGCGCGCCTTGCCCGCGTCGATCTCACAGAGGAGGAGCTGGATCTCTACGCCGGGCAGCTCGCCGCGGTACTGGACCACGCGGCGCAGGTCGCGGCGATCGCCACCTCCGGCGTGGAGCCGACGGCCCACACGCTGCCTTTGCGCAACGTACTGCGCGACGACGTTGTCCGTCCCTCGCTCGAGCGCGACGAGGTGCTCGCCCAGGCGCCTCGAGCAGAAGACGGCCGCTTCTGGGTGCCGAGGATCCTGGGAGAGGCCCCTTGAGCGCGTCGGAGCTCGCTGAGCGTGTGCGCAGGGGAGAGACGAGTGCAACGGATGTGCTCGAGCAGTACCTGGCAGCGATCGACGAGTGTGACAGCGAGCTGCACAGCTTCTTGACGGTGCTGGGCGATTCAGCGCGATCGGAGGCCCGGGAGATCGATCGCCGCTTGTCCGCTGGCGAGGACCCTGGGCCCCTCGCCGGCGTGCCCGTCGCGGTGAAGGACAACCTGTGCACTCGCGGGATGTCCACGACCTGCGGGTCACACATCTTGGAGGGCTGGCTCCCCCCGTATGACGCCACCGTGGTGGAGCGTCTACGTGCTGCCGGAGCCGTCGTCGTGGGGAAGACGAACCTCGACGAGTTCGCGATGGGCTCGTCCACGGAGAATTCCGCGTACGGACCCACACACAACCCGCACGACCCGCGTCGTGTCCCCGGTGGGTCGAGCGGTGGTTCGGCTGCCGCGGTGGCCGCCGGTCTCGTCCCGCTCGCTCTCGGATCGGACACGGGCGGCTCCATCCGCCAACCGGCCGCCTTCTGCGGCGTGGTGGGCCTGAAACCGACCTACGGCATGGTCTCACGCTATGGACTGGTGGCCTTTGCCAGCTCTTTGGACCAGGTTGGGCCGTTGGCGCGCACGGTCGCGGACGCGGCGATCCTCTTCGACGTCATAGGCGGGCACGATCCACGCGACTCCACCTCGTTGGAGAGGCCCAATCCGCTCGCACTGACGCGCCTCGAAGAAGGAGTGGACGGGATGCGGGTGGGTGTCGTCGCCGAGCTGCTCGACGGGGCAGACGCTTCGGTCGTTGGGCGCGTGCACGAGACGGCCGAGGTGCTCGCGGCGGCTGGCGCGAGCGTCGAGGAGTGCTCGGTCCCCGAGGTCAGCTACGCCCTGCCTGCGTACTACCTCCTGGCCCCAGCGGAGGCCTCGTCGAACCTGGCGCGATACGACGGCGTTCGTTACGGGCTTCGGGTGAACGCACCGAGCGCGGAGTCGATGAACGGTGCTACCAGGGCTGCAGGCTTCGGGTCCGAGGTGAAGCGCCGGATCATGCTCGGCACCTACGCGCTGTCGGCGGGTTACTACGACGCGTACTACGGCCAGGCGCAAAAAGTCCGCACTCTGATCATCCGTGCCTTCGCGCGTGTCTATGAGCGCGTGGACGTCCTGCTCGGCGCGACTACTCCCACCACGGCCTTCGAGCTGGGATCGAAGGTGGACGATCCGCTATCGATGTACCTCTCGGACGTTTGCACGGTCCCTACCAACCTTGCGGGGCACCCGGCGATCAGCGTGCCCTTCGGTGTCGACGATCTCGGCCTGCCGGTAGGGGTGCAGCTGTTGGCACCGGCGCTGGGGGAGATGTCAATGTTCCAGGCGGCTGCTGTGATCGAGAGCGCGGCACCGGCCGCGGTGCTGCCGCAGATCTGCGCGACCACGATCGGCGGGAGCCGGACCTCGGCCCGAGGCGAACGATGAGCACCAAGGGGTGGGGACCGGTCGTGGGGCTCGAGGTGCACTGCGAGCTCAAGACGGTCACGAAGCTGTTCTGCGGGTGCCGCAACGCCTTCGGTGACGAGCCGAACACCAACATATGTCCGGTCTGCCTGGGTCTTCCGGGATCCCTCCCGGTGTTGAACGTGAAGGCCGTGGAGATGGCGATGGCCATCGGCAACGCTCTTCACTGCGAGATCCGGCCCTCGCTGTTCCACCGGAAGAACTACTTCTACCCGGACATGCCGAAGGACTACCAGATAAGCCAGTACGACGAGCCCATCAACGTGAACGGGTGGCTCGAGCTGCCAGACGGGCAACGGGTCGGAATCGTGCGCGCCCACCTGGAGGAAGATACGGGCAAGACCTCGCACATGGGCGGGGGTGGCCGCATCCATGATGCAGACCATGCTCTTGTCGACTACAACCGCGCCGGGGTCCCTCTCGTCGAGATCGTTTCCGCGCCCGACATCTACTCGGCCGTGCAGGCCCGCCGATACGTGGAGGAGCTGCGGGCGATCCTCATGGCGATAAGGGCTTCGGACGGGCGCATGGAGGAGGGTTCGCTTCGAGTCGACGCCAACGTGTCGGTGCGCGCGGACAGAACCGATGAACTGGGCACCCGGTGCGAGATCAAGAACGTGAACTCCTTGCGCTCTCTCGCCAGGGCGATCGAGTACGAGACCGAGCGCCAGGTGGCGTTGCTCGAATCCGGCGAGCCCGTCCTCCAACAGACCCGTCACTGGGACGAGGAGGCCCAGAAGACCGTGGCGCTGCGGTCGAAGGAAGAGGCGTTCGACTACCGCTACTTCCCCGAGCCCGACCTGGTCCCTGTGGCCCCCGATCCCGAGTGGCAGCACGAGGTCGCGGTCTCTCTTCCCTCTATGCCCGCAGAGCGTCGGGTCAAGCTCACCGAGCTGCTCGGAGCGCGCGGGCCCACTGCCGCACAGGTCGACCAGATCGCCACGGTCGTGGCACTCGGGCTCGACATGCTCGTCGTGGAGGCGGTCTCCTCGGGCATCGACGCGCCCCTCGCCCTCGCCCGCACGGCCAACGAGGCTGCCGCCGACGCGGACCGGGCACGCGAGGTCGACCCTGCCGCCTACGCAGCCCTTCTGCGAATGGAGCAGGAAGGCAAGCTCACGCCCACTCAGGCCAAGGCCGTGCTCGCCGAGACTCTCGAGAGCGGGGGCCACCCGGCGGACATCGCCAGGCGCCAAGGCTTCGAGGCGCTCGGTGCCGACACGGTGGCAGCGGCTGTCGCCGAAGTGGTGTCTGCGCACCCCGGGGAGTGGGAGCGCTACTGCCAGGGCGAGGACAAGCTGGTCGGCTTCTTCACGGGTCTTGTGATGCAAGCGACCGACAAGAGGGCGAACGGCAAGGAGGTCGCCGCAGAGCTCTGCCGCTTGCGAGGCTGACCCCGGTTCCTTTTGCACGTTCTAACCTCTCGGGACATGGTTGAAGACCCCATTACCGCGGAGGTCACGGGCCCGCACGGGATGAAGATCCGTAGCTGGGAGGTGACCGACGGCGCCACCCGGGCACCGGCGCGCGCGATGCTGCGCGCGGTCGGGATGACCGACGAGGACTGGGACAAGCCTCAGGTGGCGGTGGCCTCCTCGTGGAACGAGGTCACCCCCTGCAACATGTCCTTGGATCGCCTGGCAAAGCGCGCCAAGGAGGGGGTCGCCGAATCGGGTGGATACCCGATCGAGTTCGTCACCATCGCCGTGTCCGACGGCATCTCGATGGGCCACGAGGGGATGCGCGCGTCGCTCGTGTCGCGCGAGGTGATTTGCGATTCGATCGAGACGATGATGCACGCCGAGCGCTTCGACGCGATGGTCACCCTCGCCGGCTGTGACAAGTCTCTACCGGGCATGCTCATGGCCGCCGCCCGTCTCGACCTCCCCTCGGTGTTCCTCTACGGAGGCACCATCCTCCCGGGCCACTCGGGGGACGAGGCCTTGGACATCGTGAGCGTTTTCGAGGCGGTGGGCGCGCATGCCATGGGAGCCCTGTCCGACGCGGAGCTCTCGCTGATCGAACACAACGCGTGTCCCAGCGTGGGCTCTTGCGCGGGGATGTTCACCGCTAACACCATGGCTTCCGTGGCGGAAGCGCTGGGCATGTCGCTTCCCGGTTCGGCGTCGCCCTCTGCCGTCGACGGGCGCCGGGACGGATTCGCCCAGGAGTCTGGTCGTGCCGTGGTGGAGCTGCTGCGCTCAGGGATCCGCCCGCGTCAGATCATGACGCGTGAGGCTTTCGAGAACGCGATCGTGGTCGTCATGGCTCTCGGCGGCTCCACCAACGCCGTGTTGCACCTGCTGGCCATCGCAAACGAGGCGCGCGTCGAGCTGTCTTTGGACGACTTCAACCGGATCGCTGCAAGGGTGCCTCACATCGCCGACACGAAACCGCACGGCCGCTACCACATGAGCGACATCGACCGGGTCGGGGGCATCCCGGTGGTCATGTCCGAGCTGCTCGATGCCGGGCTCCTCCACGGCGAGTGCCTGACCGTGAGCGGGAGAAGCGTCGCGGAGAACCTCGCCCTGATGGACTCACCTGCTCCGGACGGTGAGGTCATCCACCGGTTGTCGGACCCGATCCACGCCGAGGGCGGCATAGCCGTGCTCAGGGGATCGCTCGCTCCGAACGGCTCGGTGGTGAAGGTGGCGGGACTCGACGAAGAGCGCTTCGAGGGTACTGCGCGCGTCTTCGACGGTGAACGAGGCGCTCTCGAGGCCATCCTCGCGGGTGCCATCGAACCGGGCACGGTGGTCGTCATCCGCTACGAAGGCCCCAAGGGCGGGCCGGGCATGCGCGAGATGCTGGCGGTGACCGGCGCGATGACGGGGATCGGACGTGGAGCTGACTGCGCTCTGGTGACCGACGGGCGATTCTCGGGTGGCACGCATGGCCTTTGCGTGGGCCACGTGGCCCCCGAGGCGGTCGACGGCGGGCCCATAGCGTTCGTGGCCGACGGTGATCGCATCGTCATCGACGTTCCTGCCAAGCGCATCGACATACGACTCGACGACGCCGAGTTGTCGCGGCGTCGCCAGCTCTGGAAGCTCCCCGAGCCCCGCTACGCGACGGGAGTTCTCGCCAAGTACGCGCGCCTGGTCACCGGCGCGGAGCGCGGAGCCGTCACCGAACCCTGACTGTGTGGGGCTTCTATGCCGGAGGCTTCGTCTTCATGACCGCGAACACGGCACCACCCGGGTCGTTGAGCACGGCGAAGCGTCCGGGCGGGATGTCGGTCGCCGGGACCAATGTGGTCGCCCCGAGAACGGTGGCCTTCGAGACCGTGGCGTCACAGTCGTCCACGGCGAAGTACACGAGCCAGTGCGCAGGGACATCGGCCGGCACCATCTCGGGCATCTGCATCATTCCCGCCACGGGCCGGTCGCCGACCTTCCATTCGGTGTAGGTCATCGCGCTCATGTGCATGTCGTTCGGCTGCCAGCCGAACACGTCGGCGTAGAAGGACTTGGCCGTGGGTACGTCACGAGTGTCCAGCTCGTTCCAGCAGAAGGTCCCCGGCTCGTCGGCTAGCTCGGCCCCCTTGTGGTCCTTGGGCTGCCAGACGGCGAGTGCAGCGCCCGTGGGGTCGGCGAACACCGCCATTCGCCCGAGGTCCATCACGTCCGTGGGCTCTACGAACACTTTGGCCCCCGCCTTCTTGGCCATCTCGACGGTGGCATCGGCGTGGTCGACTCCGACGTAGGTGATCCACGCTGGAGGCTGGCCATCCATCATGATCGGGGCGCCGCCGGCCACCATCTTGCCGTGCTTGCGGAACACGACGTAGTGCCCGGTGTCGGGCCCCTGGTCGTCGGCTTCCCAGCCGAAGAGCTCGCAGTAGAAGGCGTTCGAGGCGGCCGGATCGCGCCTGGCCACGTCGACCCACGACGGGGTGCCGGGGGGGTGAGAGCTGATCTCGGGCATCTGCGTTCCTTCTGCTCTTCCTCCGTGCGCTCGCACGGTGGTTCTCGATGTGGCTTGCGCTGATCCCGCCGGAGGCTGCTCGTCCGCCCGGTTCTCTGTGCTTCAGAGGGCGCGAGCGTAGCGAGAACTTCCCCTCCTCGCTCGGCGCGCGCTCGACCGACATGTCGAACCGGCCCTTGCCTGACGACCGTCGGCGTGGCAGACTGTCGGGCGATGCGAAGGACCGCCACGATCCTCACTCTGGTAGTAGTGACGAAGCGCACGTAGCCGCGCCCACGGCTCCGTGCGCCTTGCGACCTCCCAGCCGGGAGGTCGTTTCAATTCCGAGTCCAATTCAAGAAAGGCGAACGACCAATGCGACTGACAGGGGCCCAGGCCTTGATCAAGAGTCTGGAGATGAAGGACGTGGAGGTCATCTTCGGCCTGCCCGGCGGGGCGATCCTCCCCGTCTACGACCCGATCCTCGATTCGCCGATCCGCCACATCCTGGTGCGCCACGAGCAGGGGGCGGGGCACATGGCAGAGGGTTACGCGCACGTGACCGGACGCCCGGGTGTGGCGATGGTCACCTCAGGGCCCGGAGCGACGAACATCGTCACCCCTCTCGCAGACGCCGCGATGGACTCGATACCGATCGTCGTGATCACCGGGCAGGTGGCTACCGGATCGATCGGCACCGACGCCTTTCAGGAATGCCCGATCACCGGTGTGACGATGGACGTCACGAAGCACAACTGGCTCGTCACCGACGCGCAGGACATCCCGAGGATCGTTGCCGAGGCCTTCGAGGTGGCGACCACGGGTCGGCCCGGGCCCGTGTTGGTCGATGTGCCGAAGGACGTGGCCAACGCGCAGATGAACTGGTATTGGCCATCGTCGGCGGCTGAGCTCGACCTTCCCGGCTACCATCCGGCGACCGAGGGTGATCCCCGTGAGGTGCGCGAGGCGGCCAAGCTGATCCTCCGTGCCAGCCGGCCGGTGATCTACGCGGGCGGCGGGATCCTGAAAGCGCATGCCGCGGACGAGCTCAAGGAGCTCGCGCAACGCACCGGGATCCCGGTCGTCACGACTTTGATGGCGCGCGGAGCCTTCCCCGACTCGCACCCGCTCGCCCTGGGCATGCCCGGGATGCACGGCAACTACACGGCGGTCACGGCCATTCAGCACGCAGACCTGCTCGTGGCCCTGGGGGCGCGCTTCGACGACCGGGTGACCGGGAAGGTCGACGCGTTTGCCCCGGAGGCGAAGGTCATCCACGTCGACGTGGACCCCGCGGAGCTGGGGAAGGTCCGCCAAGCGGAGGTCCAGATAGCAGGGGACGCACGCAGGGTGATCGCAGAGCTCCTCAAGTCGCTCGAAGCGCTCGGGCTCGCCGACCCGGCCAAGGAGGAAGCTGGCGCGGCCGCTTCTGACAGCCCAGCGTCGGTTCGTCCGGACCTCGGGCCCTGGATGGAGCAGATCCGGGCGTGGCAGAAGCAGTTCCCCCTCACCTACCGCCAGGAGGAGGGCGGGGCCTTGAAACCCCAGTACGTCGTCGAGACGCTTCGGGACATGACACCCGACGACACGATCCTGGTCTCCGGGGTGGGCCAGCACCAGATGTGGGCATCGCAGTATTGGCGCTTCGACTACCCCTACACCTGGGTCAATTCCGGTGGAGCTGGGACGATGGGATTCGCTGTGCCAGCCTCCATCGGGGCGAAGGTCGGTCGCCCGGGGAAGATGGTGTGGACGATCGACGGTGACGGTTGCTTCCAGATGACCGCCCAGGAGCTCGTCACTGCCTCGGCCGAGCGCATCCCGGTGAAAATCGCCATCTTGAACAACGCCTACCTCGGCATGGTTCGCCAATGGCAGGAGCTCTTCTACGAGGAGCGCTACTCCGAGGTGTACCTCTCGCCGGACCTGCCGGACTATGTGAAATGGGCCGAGGCGATGGGGGCGGTGGGGATCCGCGTGGAGAGCGCCGAGGAGGTCGCCCCCGCCATAGAGAAGGCGAACGGTGTCGACGACCGACCTGTGGTCGTGGACTTTCGTACCGACGCCTTCGAGAAGGTGTACCCGATGGTCCCCGCGGGAGCGTCGAACGACGACATCATCGTGGGGCCGACAGAAGGGGAGGGCGGCAGATGAAGGCGCCTGTGCGACACCACATCGTTTTTGCACGAGTAGAGAACAAAGCCGGGGTGTTGGCGCGTGTGGCAGGGTTGTTCAGCCGCCGCGGGTTCAACATCTACTCGTTGGCGGTCGCCCCCACTCACGACGAGCGTTTCAGTCGTATCACGATCGTGGTGGACGTGGAGTCCGCGCCCCTCGATCAGATCGTGCGCCAGCTCGACAAGTTGGTGAACGTGGTCGAGATAGCCGAGCTGGCTCCCGAAGAGGCGACCGAGCGCGAGCTGCTGCTCGCCACGGTGCATGCCACGCCGGCCGACAGGGGCCAGGTCATCGCGCTCGTCGGCGTGTTCGAGGGCACGATCGTGGACGTCGGGCTCGACGCGATGACCGTCTTGCTCGCCGGTCCACCGAGCAAGCTCGACGACTTCGAGGCGCTGATCCGGCCCTTCGGCATCACCGAGCTCCAGCGGACGGGCCGGGTGGCGCTGCCTAAGCTGACACGCCGGGCCGCTCGGCTACGCGCGGTGCGAGGCGGGGAGGACGACGAGGCGGGCTGAGTCCCGGCAACGGGCTGAGTCCCCGGCAACGGGCTGAGTCCCCGGCAACGGGCTGAGTCCCCGGCAACGAGAGAGGAAGCGCTGAGATGGCCAAGCTGTACTACGAGTCCGATGCAGACGCGACCCTGGTGCACCACCGCAAGGTGGCGATCATCGGCTACGGGTCCCAAGGTCACGCGCACGCGCTGAACCTGGCGGATTCAAAGGTGGACGTTCGTGTCGGGCTCCGTCCGGGATCCGCGTCGACGAAGAAGGCACAGTCCGCGGGATTGCGGGTGCTACCGGTTGCAGACGCGGCGAGCGAGGGCGATCTCGTCATGTTGCTGCTGCCGGACACCGAGCAGAAGGCCGTCTACGACGCCGAGATCGCGCCGGCACTGCACCCGGGTGATGCGTTGTTCTTCGCCCATGGATTCAACATCCGTTTCGGCCAGATCGTGCCGCCTCCGGGAGTCGACGTGGCCATGGTGGCTCCGAAGGGCCCCGGGCATCTGGTGCGGCGGACGTTCACCGAGGGCGCAGGTGTCCCGTCGCTCGTGGCGGTCTCCCAGGACGCCTCCGGCAAGGCGCACGACCTTGCGCTCTCGTACGCGCACGCGCTGGGCGCGACGCGAGCGGGAGTGCTCGACACGACGTTCGCCGAGGAGACCGAGACCGACCTCTTCGGCGAGCAAGTGGTGCTCTGTGGCGGTATGACCTCGCTGGTGCAGGCTGGTTTCGAGACCCTGGTGGAAGCGGGCTACCAGCCCGAGTCGGCCTACTTCGAGTGTCTGCACGAGCTGAAGCTCATCGTCGACCTCATGTACGAGCAGGGCATCGCCGGGATGCGGTACTCGATATCGGACACCGCAGAGTACGGGGACTTGACCAGAGGGCCGCGCGTCATCGACGAGCGCGTGCGCGAGACGATGCGTCGTGTCCTCGATGACATCCGTTCGGGAGCCTTTGCGCAAGAGTGGATCGCCGAGAACCGGTCAGGTCGCAAGCGCTTCAACGAGCTTCGCGCCGCGGGCGCCGCCCACCCGATCGAGAAGGTCGGAGCCCAGCTTCGGGCGATGATGCCGTTCGTCTCCGCAGGGCGCGAACGCGTCCAAGACGTTTCGGGTGGCTGATCACCCGAGCTTCGCCGCGCTGGCACTCGACGCGCTCTGCGACGCCGCGCTCGGGCGGGCGCGACAGCTCGGGACCAGCGACGCGGAGGTGCGCGTGGAGCACATCCGCTCCCAACTCGTGGTGCTGCGCGACGCGAAGGTGGAGACCACCGTCGACGACACCGAGCTCGCGGTGGGCTTGAGGGTGCTTCGGCGGGGATCGCAAGGCTTCGCAGCCACGGTCGAGCTCACCCCCGAGGCGTCTGCTGGTCTGGCAGACGAGGCCTGCGCGATCGCAGAGGCGACCTCCTCGGCGCTCGCGGTGCCAGTGGTGCTCGCAGAGGAGCCTGTTCACGGTGCTCGAGTGTGGAGCTCGGCGTACGAGGTCGATCCGGTGGAGGTGCCACTGGCGGACAAGGTGGCACTGCTCGAGGATTGGAGCAGGCGCTTGCTCGCAGCCCCAGGGGTCGACCACGCCGAGGCCGCGGTGCTCGCGGTGACGGAGGACAAGCATTTCGCCAACCTCGCTGGCACGGTCACCACCCAGCGCCGGGTGCGTGTGCGTCCGGTCTTCGAGGCGTTCGCGGTCGATTCGCAGACAGGCTCCTTCGAATCGATGCGGAGCCTCGCCCCGCCGACGGGGCGAGGCTGGGAGTACGCCACCGGCGACGGGTGGGCCTGGGACGACGAATTGGCTCGCGTTCCGGAGCTGCTGGCGGAGAAAATGCGCTCGCCGTCGGTCGAGGCCGGCACCTACGACCTCGTGATCGACCCGTCCAACCTGTGGCTAGCGATCCACGAGTCGGTCGGCCACGCCACCGAGCTGGACCGTGCGCTCGGCTACGAGGCCGCATACGCTGGTACCTCCTTCGCCACCTTCGACAAGCTGGGCAGCCTGCGCTATGGCTCACCGGTCATGCACGTGACGGGTGATCGGACGGTTCCTCACGGGCTGGCGACCGTCGCCTACGACGACGAGGGAGTCGAAGCCCAGTCCTTCGACATAGTGCGCGACGGGGTGCTCGTCGGCTATCAGCTCGACCGTCGCATGGCGGCGGAGAACGGGCTCGGGCGTTCCAACGGCTGCGCGTTCGCCGACTCACCGATGCACGTGCCGATCCAGCGGATGGCGAACGTGTCGCTCGAGCCTGTTGCGGGTGAGGGACCCCGCACCGAGGAACTCGTCTCGGCGGTCGGTCGCGGGATCTACGTGGTCGGGGACAAGAGCTGGTCCATAGACATGCAGCGCTACAACTTCCAGTTCACCGGCCAGCGCTTCTACCTGATCGAGAAGGGTCGCCTCGCGGGGCAGCTTCGCGACGTGGCCTACCAGGCGCGCACCACCGACTTCTGGGGATCCATGGAGGCGGTCGGCGGCAGCTCCACCTTTGTTCTCGGCGGGGCGTTCAACTGCGGAAAGGGCCAGCCCGGCCAGGTGGCGCCGGTGAGCCACGGTTGTCCGTCTGCGCTGTTTCGCTCCGTGCGAGTGTTGAACGCCCGGGCCGAGGCCAGGCTCTGAGCCATGGGACGACACGGGCGCCTCTCACCGGCCCAGGAGGTCGTCGAGCGCGCACTCTCGGCGTCGCGCGCGACAGAGGGCTGCATCGTCATCGTGTCCGACTCGAGCGAGGCCGACGTCCGCTTCGCGAGGAACACGACGACCACGAACGGTACGCGCAAGCAACGGAACATGAGTGTGGTCAGCTTCATGGGATCGGGTGACGGTGTCGCCGTGGGCGTCGCGAGCCGGAGCGGTGTCGGCGACGCGTCGGAGATCGACGAGCTCGTGTCGGTGAGCGAAGCCGACGCGAAGCGCGCATCCGCTGCCGAGGACGAAGCGCCTCTCGTCACGCCGGCTGAGGCTGATCCGAGTTTCACCCAGCCCGCGGTATCCACCGGCGCGTCGGTTCTCACCGAGGTCGTCGGTGGGTTGGCCGGCGCGTTCGAGCGTGCCCGGGCGGCGGGCCGGGTCCTCGCCGGGTTCGCCACCCATCAGGTCTCCACCGTCTACCTGGGCTCGTCGACCGGCCTGAGGCGACGTCACGTGCAACCGGGAGGCACCCTCGAGCTCGTGGCACGAAGCGACGACGGAACGAGCTCGGCCTGGGCCGGGGCAGCGACGGCGTGGTTCGACGACGTGGACCTCCTGGCACTGGAGGAGCGCCTGGTGCGCAGGCTCTCATGGGCGCAGAGGCGCATCGAGCTCCCCGCCGGGCGCTACGAGACGATCCTTCCTCCGGACGCGGTGGCGGACCTGGTCGTGATGCTTTCGGAGGCGATGTCGGGGCGCGACGCCGAGGACGGCAGGAGCGTCTTCTCGGCCCCGGGTGGCGCCACCAAGGTGGGTGAGTCCCTGTCGTCGCTACCGTTCGAGCTTCGCGGCGACCCGGGCGAGCCGGGGCTCGAGTGCGCGCCCTTCGTCATCACCCCCGCGTCTTCTGCCGACGTGTCGGTCTTCGACAACGGCGCGGAGATCGGGCGCACGACCTGGATCTCCGCCGGCCGCCTGGCCCGGCTCCAGTACCACCGCGCGGCAGCGGCGCGATCTGGGACCGATCCTGCGTACGCCGTGGACAATCTGACCTTGGAGCTCCTCGGCGCCGCCGCTTCGCTCGAAGAGCTCGTCTCACGAACCGATCGGGCGTTGCTGCTCACGTGCCTCTGGTACATACGCGAGGTCGACTCCCAGACGCTTCTTCTGACGGGGCTGACGCGCGACGGCGTCTACATGGTCGAGCACGGCGAGGTCACGGGCGCGGTGAACAACTTCCGGTTCAACGAGAGCCCGGTCGACGTGCTGGCGCGCACCGTCGAAGCATCGCGCAGCGAGCGCGCCTTCAGCCGCGAGTGGGGGGAATGGCTGTCCCGCACGGCGATGCCGGCGTTGCGGGTGGCAGACTTCAACATGAGCTCGGTGAGCCCCGCCACTTGAGCGGAGCCCGGCCCGGTCTCGGTCAGCTGGCGAGCGCGCCGACCACGTGGTTGATGCAGGCGCACAGGGCGGCGACGTCGTCCGGCTCGATGGCGGGGAACATCGCGATGCGCAACTGGTTGCGTCCGAGCTTCCTGTAGGGCTCGGTGTCCACGATCCCGTTCGCGCGTAGCACCTTCGCCACCTGGGCTGCGTCGACTTCGTCGACAAAGTCGATCGTCCCGACGACGTGGCTTCGCTGCGAGGGCTTGCCCACGAAAGGCGTAGCGAAGTCTGACTGCTCTGCCCAGGTGTAGAGGATCTCTGCCGAGCGGTCGCAGCGGCTCGCCGCCCACTCGAGCCCGCCGTTTCGGAGCATCCACTCGACCTGCTCGGTGAACATGAAGAGGGTGGCAAGCGCCGGCGTGTTGTAGGTCTGGTCGAGGTGGGAGTTGTCCAACGCGATCTTCAAGTCCAACGAGGCCGGGACGAAGCGTCGCGAGGACTTGATGCGCTCGACGCGTGCGATCGCGGCCGGCGACAGGAGCGCCGTCCACAGCCCGCCGTCGGAGGCGAAGCATTTCTGCGGAGCGAAGTAGTACGCGTCGAACTGCGCCGGGTCGACTCGAAGGCCGGCTGCGGCCGAGGTGGCGTCCACAGCCACTATGCCCTCACCGCCGGCGGCGGATGTGGCACCCGCGGGCCTGCGGATCTCCATGGCCACCCCGGTCGAGGTCTCGTTGTGGGTGAGCGCGTACAGGTCCACCTCTGTGCTCGGAACCGGCTCGGGATGGGTCCCCGGGGCCGAGGTGATCACCTCGGGGTCCTCCAGGTGCGACGCGGCCTTTGCCGCCGCGGCGAACCTCGAGGAGAACTCGCCGAAGCTCAGGTGCTGGCTGCGATTCTCGATCAGGCAGAACGTGGCCACGTCCCAGAAACAGGTGGTTCCGCCGTTGCCCAGGACGACCTCGTGGCCGTCTGGAAGGTCGAACAGCTCGCGCAGGCCCGCGCGCAGCCTTCCCACCACGGATCGGACCGGCGCCTGGCGGTGGCTGGTGCCGAGGTACGTAGGCGCGGCGGCGACCAAGGCGGCCACCTGATCAGGGCGGACCTTGGAAGGCCCGCTCCCGAAGCGCCCGTCGGATGGCTTCAAGGAGTCGGGGACCTTGATCCCAGGCGGGGCGGAGGGGTCTGTAGAGGTGTTGGAGGTACGGGGCCGGTTTCTCGGAGAGATAGTCACATGTGACAGCATGACAGCCATGGCGATATCCCCGGAAACCAAGGCTCATACGCACGCAGGTAGGTCGACCGAGGGAGCCCGGCGGGTCTCGGCCCGGGTGGCGGCGGTCGCCCCGTCTGCCACCCTGGCGGTCGATGCCAAGGCGAAGGCGCTTCAGGCCGAAGGTGAGGACGTGATCTCCTTCGGCGCCGGCGAGCCCGATTTCGCGACCCCTACTCACATCGTGGAAGCGGCGATAGCCGCGTGCAAAGACCCCGTGAACCACCACTACACGGCCACCCCCGGCCTGATCGAGCTTCGCGAGGCGATCGCGGCGAAGACCCGGAGCAGCTCGGGGTTCGCGGCCTCACCGTCGCAGGTCGTAGTCACCAACGGGGCGAAGCACGCGATCTACCAGACGTTCTGCGCGCTGGTCGATCCTGGTGACGAGGTTCTCGTCCCCGCTCCCTACTGGACCACCTATCCCGAGGTGGTCGCCCTGGCCGGGGGGGTGTCCGTAGAGGTGCCGACCGACGAGAAGAGCGGCTTCCACCTGAGCCTCGAGGCGCTCGAGGCGGCGCTCACGCCGTCGACGAAGATCCTCCTGTTCGTCTCCCCCAACAACCCGACCGGCGCCGTGCTGTCCCCCGAGGAGGTCGTTGCCATCGGGCGTTGGGCGGTGGAGCACGGCTTGTGGGTGGTCACCGACGAGATCTACGAACACCTCGTCTACGGCGGGCGGCGCTTCTCGTCGTTGCCCGCGCTCGTGCCGGATGCGGCCGAGCGCTGCGTCGTCATAAACGGAGTCGCCAAGACTTTCGCCATGACCGGTTGGCGGGTGGGCTGGCTGATAGGGCCGCCCGACGTTGCCAAGGCGGTGAACGCGCTCCAGTCACAGGCCACCTCCAACGTGTGCAACGTCGCGCAACAGGCAGCATTGGCCGCGCTCAGCGGTGACATGGGTCACGTGCACGCTATGCACGAGGTGTTCGACCGCCGCCGCCAGGTCATCCACCGCATGCTCAACGAGTGCAACGGTGTCACCTGCGCGGAGCCCGAAGGCGCCTTCTACGCGTTCCCGTCCGTGCAAGGCCTTCTCGGCCGACGCCTCGCCGGGCGCGAGGTGACGAGCTCGGCCGAGCTCGCGGAGGTGTCGATCGACGAGGCCAAGGTGGCGATCGTCCCCGGAGAGGCCTTCGGCGCGCCCGGGTACCTCAGGCTCTCCTATGCGTTGGGCGACGCGGCGATCGAGGAGGGCGTGAAGCGGCTTGCCGAGCTCTTCGCGACCGCCGAGTAGACGACAGGCAGGGCGGGCTCGAACGATGGCGAGGGTGCTGGTAACGGAGAAGCTTGCGAGCTCTGGTCTCGCGTTGTTGGCCGACGCCGGCCACGAGGTCGACGTGCAGCTCGGACTTTCGCCCGAGGCGCTGCTCGATGCGGTCCACGGAGCCCAGGCGTTGATAGTGCGTTCGGCCACGAAGGTCAACGCCTCGGTGCTGGAGGCGGGATCGGACCTCGAGGTGGTCGGCCGCGCGGGTATCGGCCTCGACAACGTGGACGTGGAGACGGCGACTCGGCGCGGCGTGATGGTCGTGAATGCCCCGCAGTCGAACATCCTCTCCGCCGCCGAGCACTCCATGGCTCTGTTGTTGGCGCAGGCGCGCAACGTCCCTCAGGCGCACGCGGCGCTCATGTCCGGGAAGTGGGAGCGCTCGAAATGGGAAGGAGTCGAGTTACACGGAAAGACGCTCGGGATCGTCGGCCTCGGGCAGATCGGGGCGCTCGTGGCACAGCGCGCTCTCTCGTTCGGTATGCACCTGTGCGCGTACGACCCCTACGTCTCTTCCGAGCGGGCGCGGCAGATGGGCGTGGAGCTCATGTCGCTCGAGGACCTGGTCGGAGTGGCTGACTTCCTCACCATCCACCTGCCGAAGACCTCCGAGACAGCGGGGTTGATAGGAAGCGAGCTGCTCGAGCGAGCCAAGCCCGGGCTTCGCATCGTGAACACGGCGCGCGGCGGGATCCTCGACGAGGATGCGCTCGCCTCGGCGATCCGAAGCGGTCGCGTGGGAGGTGCCGCCCTCGATGTGTTCTCGATCGAGCCCTGCACCGAATCGCCCTTGTTCGAGTTTGACAACGTCGTGGTCACACCGCACCTTGGGGCCTCGACGGTCGAGGCTCAGGACAAGGCCGGACTGACCATCGCCGAACAGGTGAACCTCGCGTTGGCGGGCGACTTCGTGCCTTTTGCCGTCAACGTGGCAGCCACCGAGGTCCCCGAGTCGGTGCGGCCGTTCCTGGGGCTGGCCGAGCAGCTGGGGCGCGCCTTCGCCTGCTTGAACGACGGAATGCCCGACGTCCTTGAGGTCGAGTACGCGGGTGCGCTCGCTCTGGCGGGAGTCGGCACGCAGATCCTCACGCTCGCCATCTTGAAGGGTGTGTTCGCCGCTGGGACGGAGGAGCCCGTGTCGTATGTGAACGCCCCGCACCTGGCGGCCGAGCGCGGCCTCGAGGTTCGCGAGGTGACCACGTCGGCCACCCGGGACTTCGTCAACCTGGTCACGCTGCGCTCGACTCGTCATTCCGTGGCCGGCACGCTGACGGGTCTGCGCTCGGTTCCTCGCATCACCATGGTCGACGACCACGCCGTCGAGATCCCGCCGGCCGAGCACATGCTCGTCGTCCGCAACGATGACAGGGCAGGGATGATCGGGATCGTCGGGAGCACACTCGGCGACGCGGGCGTGTCGATCTCGTCCATGGGCGTCGGACCGTCCGAGAGCGGCAACACGGCGCTGATGGTCCTCTCGACCGACCGGCCTGTCTCCGACGACGCTCTGGCAGCGCTCGCCACAGCGGACGGGATCTTGGACGTCCACCGCATCACCTGCTCCTGACCCGTGATGTCGGCCTCGTCATAACTGCGTTGGTGAGCAGTATTAGCGTTGTGCAATCGACAGCGAGCCCGGCACCGGCGTGCGAGACGACCGACAGGAGTCGGCTCTAGTCGATGCGGCACGTTGCGGTGACACGGACGCGCTGGAGGAGCTCCTTCTAGCCCACTACGACCGGGTCCATGCCCTGTGCCGGCGCATGCTCGCAGACGCCGACGACGCCGACGACGCGACCCAAGAGACCCTTCTGTCGGCGGTGCGTTCACTGTCGCGCTTCGACGGCCGCAGCAGCTTCGGGACGTGGATCTACCGGATCGCCACCAATGCCTGCATCGACGAGTGTCGCCGCCGGCGTAGGCGGCCGCTCGTCGGGCTCGACCGCGAAGGAACGGGCGACGGACCGGCCCCAGGGTCGGATGGTGCCTTCGGCACGATCACCGAGGACCCGTCGGAGGTCGCCGTGAGGCGGGTCGACGTCGACGCCGCGCTCTCGACGCTGCCCCTGGAGTTCCGGACAGCGGTGGTGCTGCGCGACCTGTGCGACCTCGCTTACGAGGAGATAGCACGCGTTCTCGAGGTTCCCGTGGGCACGGTGCGCTCGCGCATCGCCCGTGGCCGGGCCGCTCTCGCCGACCTCCTCGAAGTGCCCTGGAACCCGCCCGAGCCCCAGAGCGTCAAAACACAACTGGGAACCGAAGAGATCACCACGTGACTGATCCAGGACCTTGCCCATGACCGAACTGCACCTGAGCGACGAGCGACTGTCGGCGTACCTCGACGAGGTGGACGACGTTGCCCCCCCCGGCGCGCCCGAGCTGCAACCTCACCTCGCGCAGTGTGCCAGGTGCAACGACCGGCTTGCCGCTTTGCGATCGGCCGGCCGCCTGGTTGGCGCGCCAGTGGTTCGCGTCACACCGGAGGTGAGAGCGCAAGCTGTCGCCGCTGCTGTGCGCGCCGCGCGCGAGGTTGAACAAGCGCGCAAGATCCGTTGGTACAGGCGGCCGCAGGTCCTGGTGGGCGCGGCCGCGGCCGCGGCCGTGGTCGTGCTGGGCCTCGGTGTGGCAGTGCCCTTGACCCTCTCTGGCCAGAGCTCTCCGAGCTCGACCGCCGCTTCGCGCATTCGCAATTCTCAGGAGCACCACGGCTCGGCCGGCCTCTCGCCCGCGGCCAAGGGGCCCGCTGCCGGGTCGATTGGGTCGACTGCGTCGACGGCTGCCGCGGTGGAGGACCTCGGCCAGGTGAGCTCGATGAAGCAGGTGCTGTCGCGGCTGTCTGAGGTCCTGACCCCGAGTTTCTCCCAGGCGCTGGCGGGCTCGTCGTACAACGACGCGGTGACCTCGAGATACGCGGGATGCGTGGCGACCACCCGCGCGGCCGCGCGCGCAGGCGACTACGGACCGGGGATCGTGGCGAGCGCGACGTACCAGGGGCGGGCGTCGTTCGTGATGGAATTCTGGCCGACGGCCTCCACGCCGCAAGCTGGGAAGACCGTGGTCGCGGTGACGACGACGAACGGTTGCAAGCTGCTGGCGCGGACCACGACTTGAATTAGGTGGGTTCGCTGCTGCGATCGGGCGCAGGAGGCACGGGCGGCCACGAGTCGTAGCTGGCCGTGCGAGTGCCGTTGCTCGCGCCGGGCTCTCCCTGAAGACGAGCCATGAGAGCGCGTGTGACGGCTACGAGGACGCACACGATGCAAGCGAGGAACAGCAGCTGCATGAGCTTGCGAAGTAGCTTGAGCATGTCGCCCAGCGTAGAGGACGCGCTTGCGCGCACTCTGCGCTCAGGCCGGTGTCATACCCGGTCGCCTGCGGCGCAGCACCTTCGTGACGATCAACCACCCGAGCCCGGCGAGCACCAGTAGCGGAAGCGCCCATCCTCCGGCGACGGCCAGGCCGTCCAAGACGACCAATGTGTTGTGGCCGGCGTAGTGCCACGCCGCCCTCGCTGCGTTTGCGTGCGAGAGGGGCTGGGGACCCACCGGCACCGGCGCACCCGGAGCAGTCAGATCCACGGTCACCGTTGCGAACGCCACGGAGCCTTGAAGCACTGTCTGCTGGGACTCGAGTTGTTGTAGCTGCTGCTGGACCGGTGCCAACTGTCCTTCGATCTGCAAGAAGGTGCTGATGTCGGTGGTCTGAGACAGCTTGCTCTGGAGGAGGTTCACCTCCTGTTGGAGAACCGAGATGGTTGCAGCGTTCTCTGCGACTTGACCGGTGACGTCCTGACCGCTCACTTGCTGCGCGTTCACCTTCCCCAGCGTCGCGAGCCGGGCAAGGACATCGTCGAAGTGGGTGGCCGGCACCCGAACGACGAGGAGGCCTACGACCGGAGCAGATCGTGCGGTACCTCCCGACATCGACGAGCTGTCCACGTACCCGCCGTCGGTGGTGGCGAGGCTGGCGATCTTCGACATCTGTGTAGCGAGCACCCCTCTGCCCACGCGTAGGTCCACGGTGGCGGTGCGCACGACGTCCGGGCCGATCGGCTGAACCGGAGTTGCGGTGACCGAGGTGCCCGCGGAGGAGCCTGCGTGCACCGAGGAACCGGAAGAGGCAACAGGTGAGGACGATCTGACCACCCCGTTGGAGGCAATGCCAGCCCTCGAGACCTGCGAAGAGCTTCGGGCCGTCGTCGTCCCCAACAGCACGCGTCCCCCCGCCATAGCGCCGACGAGGACGACGGCGCTCACCGCGGCGATGCGCAACCTTCTCCTTGTACGGTCTGCGAGCCTGCGCCTCATCGCTGCCTCCTGGGTTCCTTCGTCGTCCTCAGCACCATGGTTGGACGAGGCGGGTGGCTACGAAGTTCCCCGAGACCTCGCAGGGCCAAGCCAAGCAAGCTTGACCTGGAGCCTCTCGTTTGACACGATTGAACCGATGCGTGAACGCCTGTTCGTCGAGGGCCTGCTTCTTACTTGACGGCGAACGCGTCATCGCGTTCGCCGTCAGACCCCCTGAGCCGAGAGGCCAGGGGGTTTTTCATTGGCCCGAAGACTGGTCCGAGGACACGACGGATGGCAGGGCGAGAATGGCAAATGCAAGGAACGAGAGGACAGGGACACCAATGAGCGGGCACTCGAGCAGCACACCGGCCGGGACAGGGACAACAGCAGGGACCGGAGCAGGTCCCCCGGGGCACCTCGTGGTATTCGACACGACCCTGCGTGACGGGGAGCAGTCACCCGGTGTCTCGCTCGACGCCACCGAGAAGCTGGAGATAGCCGAGCAGCTCGCGCGTGCGGGCGTTGACTACGTCGAAGCCGGCTTTCCCGTTGCCAGCCAGGGGGACTTCGAGGCCGTGCAGGCCATCGCACGCTCAGTGGGAAACGCGTTCGACACTCCGGCTATCTGTGGCCTGTCGCGCACCCAGCTCTCCGATGTCGACCGTTGCTGGGACGCCGTGCGTGATGCGAATCGCGCGCGCATCCACGTGTTCATCTCCACCAGCCCACAGCACATGGAGCACATGTTGAAGATGACCCCGGCGCAGGTGCTGGCCGAGACGCGCGCTGGAGTCTCCAGGGCGCGCGAGCACACCACAGATGTCGAATTCAGCCCGCAGGACGCCACGCGCACCCCCTTCGACTTCATGCTCGAGGTGCTCGCGGCGGCGGTGGAGTCCGGCGCGACCACCCTCAACATCCCCGACACTGTCGGTTATGGCATCCCCTGGGACTTCGGAGCCTTGATCCGGCACATCCGCAGCGAGGTAGCGGGTGACTACGTCCTGTCCACTCATTGTCACAACGACCTTGGCATGGCCACGGCCAACACCCTCGCCGGGGTGCAGGCCGGGGCCCGGCAGGTGGAGGTGTGCGTGAACGGTCTCGGCGAGCGGGCTGGCAACGCGGCGCTGGAAGAGGTCGTCATGGCGATCCGTGTCCGCCCCGACCAGTTCCCCGGGCTCACCACGAGCGTGCGTTCAGAAGAGCTGGCGCGCGCCTCGCGCCTCGTATCGAAGCTCACCGGCTATCCCGTGCAGTTCAACAAGGCGGTCGTGGGGCGCAACGCCTTCACCCACGAGTCGGGTATCCACCAACACGGCGTGCTCGCCGACCGTTCTACGTACGAGATCATCGATGCTGCCAGTGTGGGCCAGGTGGGACGGCAGATAGTGCTCGGCAAGCACTCCGGCCGCCATGCGTTCTCCAACTCCCTGGAAAAGATGGGCATAAAGATCCAGGGCGAGGCGCTGAACCGGGCTTTCACCCGGTTCAAGGAGCTGGCGGACCGCAAGATGGAGATCTCCGAAGCCGACATCGAGGCGATCGTCATCGAAGAGCTCGGCCAGGACCTCGTCGAGGACTTTCAGCTGGAGGCGCTCGAGGTGTCGGGTGGCACCGTCGGGATGCCCCAAGCGAAGGTGGTGGTGAGCCGCGCGGGCGACAAGGTCGAAGCCACGTCTACGGGCAACGGCATGATCGACGCGGCCAGCGCTGCCATCCGCAAGGCCACGGCGGTCGAGTCCCAGCTCGTCGGATTCAACGTGTCCTCGGTCACCGGTGGGGTCGACGCGTTGGGTGACGTGGTCGTCCAGCTCGAGGCCGACGGGCTCGAGGTGTCGGGCCGCGGCGTGTCCACGGATGTGGTGGAGGCCTCGGCGCGCGCTTATCTAGCCGCGGTGAACCGCCTATTGCGGATCAGGGCACGAAACCAAGAGCGCCGGATCGGCACCGGCTTCTGAGCTGCCGGCCTCGGTCTGCCGTCCCCGGCGGAGCCTCGCCACGAGCGCATTGGCGCGGCGTATCAGAAACATGCCCGAGCCGACGGCATCCAGGTGGGGCGTGCCTGCTCGTAACGGGAGATCGCCCGCTCGTGGCGCAGCGTGAGCTCTATGTCGTCCCAGCCGTTCAGCAGTCTGTCCCGGGTGAACTCGTCGAGCGGGAACGCCCCCGAGAGCCCTGCTCCAGGCGCCTCGATCGTGCCCCGCGCGACGTCGATCGTGAGCTCGAGAGACGGATCGTGGATCACAGCGTCCATCAGCGCCCGCCCGAGAGAAGGCTCCACCTGCACCGGCAGGAGCCCTTGCTTGGTGCAGTTGATGCGGAAGATGTCCCCGAAGCGCGGCGAGACGACCGCCTCGAATCCGTAGTCCATGAGCGCCCACACCGCGTGCTCGCGTGAGGAGCCCGTGCCGAAGTTCGGGCCCGCCACGAGGATCGTCGCCCCGGCGTGCTCGGGGCGGTTCAGCACGAAGTCACGCCCGTCCCGCCATTCAGAGAACAGGCCTGCGCCGAACCCGGTGCGCTCGACGCGTTTCAACCAGTCCGAGGGGATGATCTGGTCGGTGTCGACATCGGAGCGGTCGAGCGGCACCGCCCTTCCGCTCACGATCCGCACCGGCTTCATGGGAGCTCGTCGGGGGAGGCGAAGTGACCGACGACAGCGGTCGCCGCTGCGACTGCCGGGGAGACGAGGTGCGTGCGGCCCCCGCGACCCTGGCGACCCTCGAAGTTCCGGTTGGAGGTCGACGCGCAACGCTCGCCGACAGAGAGCTTGTCCGGGTTCATCGCGAGGCACATCGAACAACCAGGCTCGCGCCACTCGAAGCCCGCGGCCACGAAAACCTTGTCCAGTCCCTCGGCCTCGGCCTGTGCCTTTACCCGGTGCGAGCCGGGCACCACGAGCGCCCTCAGCCCCTCGCTCACGTGACGTCCTTCGAGGACCTTGGCGGCCTCGCGCAGGTCCTCGATCCGAGAGTTCGTGCACGAGCCGATGAAGACGGTGTTCACTGCCACGTCGCGCAACGCGGTGCCAGGCAGGAGACCCATGTACTGAAGCGCACGCGCCGCCGCCTCTCGCGCGGCGGGCTCGGCGAGCTCGTCGGGATCGGGGACCGAGCCTCCTATGGGGACCACCTGGGCGGGGTTCGTTCCCCAGGTGACGTGCGGCGCAAGAGATGATGCATCGATCCACACGGTGGAGTCGAAGGCGGCGCCGTCGTCGGTCACCAACCCGCGCCAATCGCTCAATGCCTCCTCCCAGCGCGCTCCGCTCGGCGCGTGCAGACGCCCCTCGATGTAGGCGAAGGTCGTGTCGTCGGGGGCGATCATCCCCGCGCGCGCTCCTGCCTCTATCGACATGTTGCAGACGGTCATGCGGCCTTCCATCGACAGCGAACGGATCGTGGACCCGCGGTACTCGATCACTCGACCGATGCCACCGCCGGTCCCGATCTTCCCGATGATTGCCAGGACCACGTCCTTCGCCGACACCCATGCCGGCAGCGCACCGTCGACCTCGATCGCCATGGTGGTCGGCCGCGGCTGGGAGAGGGTCTGGGTGGCCAGCACGTGCTCCACCTCCGAGGTGCCGATCCCGAAGGCGAGCGCCCCGAAAGCGCCGTGGGTCGAAGTGTGGCTGTCGCCGCAGACGACGGTCATCCCCGGGAGGGTGAGCCCTAGCTCAGGACCGATGACATGGACGATTCCCTGGTTGGAGTGTCCCATCGGGTAGCAGGTGATGCCGAAGGTGGCGCAGTTCGCTGCGAGCACCGCGAGCTGCTTGGCGGAGACGGGGTCGGCCATGGGTCGGTCGAGGCCCGTGGTCGGCACGTTGTGGTCGGCCGTCGCCACGGTGAGCTCGGGGTGGCGAACCGTGCGCTCCGCCATTCGTAGTCCGTCGAAGGCTTGGGGGGAGGTGACCTCGTGGACGAGGTGGAGGTCCACGAAGAGCAGATCGGGCTCTGCCTCGGTGCGCCTGACGACATGGCGCTCCCACACCTTCTCGCTCAAAGTGCGAGGTCGTGCCTGTCGGTCTGCCAGGATCACGAACGTCCGATCTGGACGATCTCGACGCGCAGCGTCCCGCCGGGAGCCTGGTACTCGACGATCTCGCCGGGTGCCTTCCCTAGGAGAGCCTGGCCTAGTGGGGAACCGGGCGAGACCACGTTCAGCTCTTCGTGACGCTCTTCGATGGATCCGACGAGGAAGCGTTCGACCTCGTCGTCTCCCTCGTAGCGGATTGCCACGATCGATCCTGCCGACACCGTGCCGGAAGGCGAGGCGGCCCCTACGTCCTCGACGATCGTGGCCTTCGCCAGGGTCGCCTGGATCCGGCGGATCCGCGATTCCATCGCACCTTGGGAGTCCTTGGCGGCGTGGTAGTCCGCGTTCTCGGAGAGGTCCCCGAGTGCCCGGGCGGCCTCGATGGCGCGAGCGATCTCCACTCGGCCCCTGGTTGTCAGGTCCTCCAACTCGGCCTGGAGCCGCTCGTAGGTGGCCCGTGTGAGATGCGTCGCCTCCTCTGTCACCTGGGCGAGGTTACCGGCTGGCGAGAAGCCACCTGTTGGCCGGCCGAACGGACCGAGGAGCGCCGAGACGGCCGAAAGAGCGCAGGCGGTTGACGACCTGGTCATGGTGGGGGAAACTGGTTTCTGAGTGAGACGTACGACCGCAGCCGTAATCATCATCGAATAGGCGCGCACACCCGTGCGCGCCTGGCAGACCGTCCACGCACGTGGGCGGTTTTTCAATTGGGGGAACGGGATGTGAGCAGGTGAGCCAGAGCAGAAGACATCGTGTTGCCGTCATAGGCGGCGACGGCATCGGCCCCGAGGTGGTCGCCGAGGCGTTGAAGGTCGCCGCCGCTGCCGGTGTGACCATCGAGGAGAAGCAGTATGAGCTCGGCGCTGCCCACTACCTGCGCACGGGCGAGGTGCTCCCCGACCATGTGCTCGAGGAGCTGCGTGGCTTCGACGCGATCTTGCTCGGGGCCGTGGGCCCTGAAGTGGGTACGACCGAGGTGCCCCCGGGGCTCTTGGAGCGGGGCCTGCTGTTGCGGCTGCGGTTCGAGCTCGACCTGTACGTGAACCTGCGACCGTTCGTGAGCACACCCCGGACGCGCACGGCGGCTGGCCTTCCCGCTTCGGACTGCGATTTCGTGATCGTGCGCGAGAACACCGAAGGCGCCTATGCGGGTGAGGGTGGGTTCCTGAGGAAGGGCACCGCCGCGGAGGTGGCCACCCAGGGGTCCGTCAACACGCGCATGGGGGTAGAGCGTTGCGTGCGCTACGCCTTCGAGCTGGCGTCGCGCAGGCCTCGGCACCATCTCACGCTCGTTCACAAGACGAACGTGCTCACCTTCGCCGGCGACCTGTGGCAGCGCACGGTTGACGAGATCGCGGCGGACTACCTGGGAGTCGAGCGCGATTACAACCACGTCGATGCTGCGTGCATCTACATGGTCGAGCAGCCCGATCGTTACGACGTGATAGTCACCGACAACCTCTTCGGTGACATCCTCTCCGACCTCGCCGGTGCTGTCTCGGGGGGCATCGGTTTCGCAGCTTCTGCCAACTTGAACCCGGCCAGCACCGGCCCGTCGCTCTTCGAGCCTGTCCACGGCGCGGCGCACGACATCGCAGGCACGGGAAGGGCCAACCCTCTCGCGGCCATCCGCTCCGTGACGCTGATGCTCGAGCATCTCGGCGAGACCGGCGCCTCACAGCGGGTATCGAAAGCGGTATCCGCGTACTTGACCGAGCATGCCGAAGACGCGGCAAGCACCCCGTTCCCGTCCACCGTCGCCATCGGCGACGCGATCGCAGAGAGGCTCTGAGAAGTGCCCATCAATCCAACCGACAAGATCTGGTTCGACGGCGAGCTCGTCGACTGGGACCGGGCTCGGGTACACGTGCTCGTGCACTCGCTCCACTACGGCTCGGGAGTATTCGAGGGCATCCGCGCCTACCCGACGAGCTCAGGTGTGGCCGTGTTCAGGCTGACAGACCACATCCGCCGCCTGCTCGCCTCGGCCAGAGTGTTCATGATCGACGTGCCCTACGACCTCGCGGAGCTCGTCGCGGCCACGAAGCAGGTGGTGGCGGTGAACGGGCTCTCCGAGGGCTGTTACATAAGGCCGGTCGTCTTCCTCGGGTACGGGGAGATGGGTCTCAACCCGTTGCCGTGCCCGGTGCAGGTGGCGATTGCGGCATACCCGTGGGGCACGTACCTGGGTGAGGAGGGCCTTGCCGAAGGAATCCGGTTGAAGGTGTCCTCCTGGCAGCGCCACGACCCCAACGCTGTGCCCACCGCGGCCAAGGGGACGGGAATGTACGTGAACTCCTCGCTGGCGAAGGTCGAGGCACTGAAAGCCGGCTACGACGAGGCGGTGCTGCTTGCTCCGGACGGGCGGGTGTCGGAGTGCACGGGCGAGAACCTGTTCGTGGTGAAAGGGAGGCGCATACTCACCCCTCCGCTCTCGGAGTCCGGGGCCCTCCATGGCATTACCCAGGACTCGGTGATGACGATCGCAACCGATTTGGGGTACGAGGTGGGCTTCGAGGGGCTGGTGCGTACCGACCTGTACCTGGCCGACGAGGCGTTCCTGTCCGGGACGGCGGCAGAGGTGGTGCCGATCCGCGAGGTGGACGACCGTCCGGTCGGTGACGGTCGCCCCGGCCCGATCACCAAGCAGATCCAGCAGATGTACTTTGCAGCAGTTCGTGGGGAGATCGACCGTTACAAGAATTGGGTAGAGCATGTCGAATGACCGGCTGCAGAGCCAGGTCCACGCTCGTGGCCGCGGTCTGCTCCCGTCCGGTGTCCCCGAGGCGGTCGAGATCTTCGACACCACGCTGCGCGACGGCTCACAGCAGGAGGGGATTTCTCTCACTGTCGACGACAAGCTGCGGGTGGCGGAGCAGCTCGACCATCTGGGGGTCGCCTACATAGAGGGGGGGTGGCCCGGCGCCAACCCCAAGGACGAGGAGTTCTTCGCGCGCGCACCCACCGAGCTTCGACTGTCGACGGCGACCCTCGTGGCATTCGGCTCCACGCGCCGAGCGAAAGTGCGCGCGGAGGACGACGAGGTGCTTCGTCAGTTGGTGAAGGCGAACACCGAGACGGTGTGCATCGTGGCCAAGGCCTCCGAGCTACACGTCAAGGAAGCCCTTCGCACGACGCTCGAGGAGGCACTCGCGATGGCCTCGGACTCGGTGCGCTTCCTGCGCGAGCACGGGCTTCGAGTCTTCTTCGACGCCGAGCACTTCTTCGACGGATATCGCGAGAACCCCGAGTTCACCATTCGCGCCCTTCGCGCAGCGCAAGAGGCCGGCGCCGAGACCCTGGTGCTGTGTGACACGAACGGTGGAAGCTTGCCCCACGAGGTGGAGCAGGCCGTGGCGTCGGTTGTTTCGCAGTTCGACTGCAAGATTGGGGTGCACTTCCACAACGACTCGGGTTGTGCGGTCGCCAACTCGATCGCAGCGGTCCGAGCCGGAGCGACCCACGTGCAGGGCTGCGTGAACGGCTACGGCGAACGAACGGGGAACGCCGACCTGTCAGCGGTGATCGGGGATCTCAGCCTCAAGCTGGGAGTGCACACGATCCCTCCCGAGCGCCTCGAGCGGCTCACCCCGGTGTCGCACCACATAGCAGAGCTGGTGAACATCGCCCCGAACCCGCAGCAGCCTTATGTGGGCGCGGCGGCGTTCGCGCACAAGGCCGGTCTTCATGCGAGCGCGATCGCGCGCCGGCGTGACACCTACGAGCATGTCGCTCCGGACTCGGTGGGCAATGGCACTCGCTTCGTGGTGTCGGAGATGGCGGGGCGCTCGACCCTTGCGCTCAAGGCGACCGAGCTCGGCCTCGAGCTGGACTCGAACGCGATGGAAGAAGTGCTCGACACCCTGAAGACGCTCGAGCACCACGGGTACCACTTCGCAGTGGCAGACGGCTCGCTCGAGCTGCTGCTTCGTCGGGCGACGGGGTGGAAGCCGGACTTCTTCGAGCTCGAGTCGTTCCGGGTCATCTCCGACTGTGATGTCGTAACGAACGACGACGCTTCGAAGAGCAGCTCCTCCGCCTCGGACCGGCTCGTTCCCGACGCCGCTTCCCGCTTCGACGACCCGACGCGGCACACGACCGAAGCGACCGTGAGGGTCGTGGTGGGCGGCACGAGGGTCCTGTCCACGGCCCAGGGCAACGGGCCGGTGAACGCGCTGGACTCGGCCTTGCGCAGAGCGATCGATTCCCATTTCCCCGCGCTGGAGAGGATCCACCTCACCGACTACCGGGTACGGGTGCTCGACAGCACCCGGGCCACCGCGGCAGTGACCAGGGTGCTCATCGACACGACCGACGGCGAACGGACGTGGACGACGATCGGGGTGTCGGAGAACATAATCGAGGCTTCCTGGCAGGCGCTGTTCGACTCGATCGTCTACGGCCTATCGCTGTACCACCCGTCATGACTCAACCCAACTACGTCCCGATCGCCGAGGCGGCGAAGGTCCGTCCCGCATACAGCCTGCAGACCCCGGTCCGTCGGCACGTGAGACGCGTCGGGCAGTTGAGCTCACCGGAGCCGCGGCTGGGTCCCGGGCTCGGCGTCCCGGGTCCCGACCAGGGGTACGCGTTGCTCGTCGCCGAAGAGCTGTTCTCCGAGCAGCTCCGACTCTCGCCGGGCGTAGGTGCCGAGGACGCCCGGCGCGGTTGCGCGGCGGTGGCGTGCGCCAGAGCCGCGCGCATTGGACGCGCGCCTAGCGGCAAGGACGTGGAGTTCGCGCTGGTGCTCTTCGGCTTCTCGGATGACGCGCCGGCCGACCTGATCGAATGGCGGACGCCGCTGTTCCAGGGCGCCGCCCACGACTACCCTGCCCAGCGGCAGATCGTCGACTCGGTACCCGCCGAGACGCTGCGGCTCACGCCGGACGAGGTGCGGGCGCGTTTAGCCGACTGGCGCAGCCTGGTTATCACCACTCTTCCACCCACCCCGGTTGTGTGATCGTCGGAAACCCAGGTCAGCGATCGCGGCAGGCCGCCCGCACAACCGACATTCGTCCTGAAGGCTCCGCAGGGTCCGGCAACGCGGGTGACAGCCCGCTGTATTCACCTTCGCCGTCGAGCTCGTGCTCAAAGAGGTCGGTTTCGCCTTCGCCCTCGTCGGCCTCAGAGGCGACGAGGGGCAGACCGAGCATCTTGCCGCGCGCCTCACCTCCGCCGCGACGGCGGCAGCCACCGCCTCGGTCAGGTCGAATTACCGGGCCACCCCGATGCGCCATTAACTTGCCGATTGCCATGAACATCGCTTTTCGCAGACCCCGATGACGCCTGAAGGTGGGTCCGAAGCCGAGGACTCGGTCGCTCGCGGTGGTCCTGACGAGGTCAGTCCTGTCTCTGCGGTCGCGGGCTCCGGAACCTCCGACAGCGGAGCCTCTGGTCCGGGCATCTCGGACTTCGGCATCTCATCGGGCGTGCCTGCGCGTGCGGGCGGTGTCGAGGCCGAGCCGCGCCCGTACGATCCGCGCTTCGATCTCGCCACTGTCATGCGTCGCATCACGAGCGCGATGGTGGGTGCCAACCTCACCGAGACCGACATCCACGACGCGGCCGTCAAGTTGGCAGGTGTGGCCGACGACCTCGAGCATCGAGCCGGACCCGGGCGGCGTCGCAGGTCTCAGCCCGACCCTGCCGGGCATCCGCAGGAGTTCTTCCCGACGAGCCCCGTGATCGGCTTCGCCAACCCGGTCTCACCCCCGGTGGTGGTCGAGAGCGTCGAGGGGGGACTCGCCGGCTTGGCTTGGTTCGACTACCAGTACGAGGGCCCGCCCGCCTGCGTCCATGGCGGGGTCATTGCGATGGTGTTCGACGAGATCCTCGGCGCTGCGATCATTGCAGCAGGGTGCCCCGGTATGACGGGCACGCTCACGATCCGTTACCGCAAACCGACTCCGCTTCGCACGCCCTTGCGACTCGAAGCCCGTTGCACGGACCACCAGGGGCGCAAGGTTCATGCCCGCGGTGCCATATATCACGAGGACTTGCTCACTGCAGAGGCCGAGGGTGTGTTCATCCAGCTCGTGCCCGAACGCTTCATAGACATGGTCTCGCAGATAGCCCCGGCTGCAGACGTACTCGAGCAGGTGCTCGACGATGCCAGGGGTCTCGGGCTGGTTCCCATGTCGCACCCTCAGGGCTAGTTCCGCCCTGAGGGCCTCTGGACCCGGGGGCGGTGAGCTTTCAGTCGCAGGTGACGCCGTGGCAACCTGGTGGTGGCCCATGCTTATCGAGCAACGAAGAACCACCACCCTGCGGCGCCGCAGTCGTCCTCGGACGATCGCCGGCTCAGTGGGCGGGCTCGTGCTACTCCTCGCGCTCCTCACCACGGTGGTCAGCTGCGGGGGCTCGAGCCCTGCGGCGAAGAGAACCACGCATCCTGCTCAGGCGGTCAGTGGATCGGGTCGGCCGCGGAGCTCCTCGTCGTCAGGTGGCGCCAAGGCTCGGACGTTCCTCGGCCCGAACGGTGTCGAGTCGACCGCTGTCATCGCTGAGAACCGGCGTCCCGGCACGACTGCGTGGGAGATCTCCGCCAGCGGTGGGAGCGGGTACATCGAGGGGTTCGCGGACATGAACTATGCGAGCGTCGGTGAGAACGTCGGTCTGTACGTGTCCACCACCGCTCCCAGTTTTGATGTCGTGGCATATCGAATGGGTTGGTACCACGGAGCGGGCGCTCGTAAGGTCTGGAGCTCGCCTGTGGTCACGGGCCACGTCCAGCCGCCGTGCCCACTTAGTCCAGGTACGAACATGGTTAGTTGCGACAACTGGTCGCGCTCTCTCACCGTCCCGATCAGCACTGCCTTCGTGTCGGGCGACTATCTCCTCAAGCTGATCGGGAGCGCCGGTCAGCAGAGCTATGTGCCCCTCACGATCTGGGACCCGTCGAGTCACGCGACCTACCTGGTCATGGCCCGTTCCTTCACAGAGCAGGCCTGGAACACCTACGGGGGCTACTCCTTCTATCAGGGTCGAGGGCCGTGTCCCCCAGGGTCCAACGTCTATCCGGTGTGCAACCGCGCTCGGGTGGTCTCGTTCGATCGGCCCTTCTTGGAAGGCAACGGCGCTTCGGACTTCTTGTCGAACGAGTATCCGCTCGTCCGGTTCGCCGAGGAGAACGGCCTCGACGTCACCTACTGCACCGACCTCACGGTGCAGGAGAACCCGGCTACTGTCCTTCAACATCGGGTCTTGCTCTCGCTGGGCCACGACGAGGCCTGGTCCTATGCCGAGCGTGAGGCGGCGCAGACTGCACTGGCCAAGGGCGTGAACATGATCTTCTTTGGCGCGGCCTCCGTGCTACGCCACGTGCGCCTCCAAGCTTCACCTTTGGGCCAAGACCGAGAGGAAGTCGACTATCGGGACTCCGCCCAAGACCCGCTGAACGGGAAGGGTGATCCGATGGAGGTCACCGGGAACACTTGGAGCTCACCTCCCAGCAGTTGGCCCGAGAGTGGCTTCGTCGGCGAGATATACGCCGGCTACCTCGAGCCCGGGGTCATGCCGACACCGTTCGTGGTCTGGGACGCTTCAGCATGGATCTTCAAGGGGACAGGGTTGCACGACGGCTCCTCGGTGCCGGATGTGATCGTGTCCGACATCGACCACATCGACCCCTCGCAGGAGATGCCACACGACCTCGAGGTCCTTGGCCATTCACCGGTTCCGTTGAAGGAGGCATATACGAACCAGGGCAAGTGGGGTCAGTACACCTACTCGGACATGACCTACTACACCGACCCGACGAGCAAGGGCGGGGTGTTCGATAGCGGCAACAACAACTGGATCTTTTCGCTCGAGCCTTGTCCGGGCGGCGGCGCGCAATGCCCGGAAGGTCTAATTGCACGAATGACAGGCAACCTTCTATGGCTGTTCGGTCAGGGGCCCGCGGGTGCCATCTCGCCGTCTGTCGCGAACTGGCAAACGGTCACCCCTGCCGGTTCGTGAGCTCAGGTGCCGGAGCTCAGGTGCCGGAGCTCGGAACCGGTACGGGCTCGATGATCTGAGGCCCGTCGTTTCGGGGACTGTTCACCGCCTTGTCGATGGCGTGCTTGAGAAGCGTTCCTCGCGAAGCCGGGTCCAACAGAGCCGACAGGACCTCAGGTTCGTGCTGGTCGGGGTCCAACCAGGCGTCGAGCTCGGAGCGCTCGAGGATCACAGGCATGCGGTCGTGCACTTCCACCATGTCGGGTCCCGCTTCGGTGGTGATGATCGTGCAGGTGCGTAGCAGGGTCTCGGGGTCGGGCTCCTTCGAGCGCGTCTTGTCCCACCAGATGTCGTAGAGACCGGCGAATGTGATGGGTCTTCCGTCGGCACGGTGGAAGTAGAACGGCACCTTGCCCTTCGGATGCTCGGGGTCGGGGACCTGCCACTCGTAGAACCCGTCGACCACGACCAGGCAGCGTCGCTGGCGGAACGGGGTGCGGTAGGCGGAGCTCTTCGTCAGCGTCTCGGCCTTGGCATTTATCATCTTGTACCCGATCCGGCGGTCCCTGGTCCAGTGAGGGAGGAGCCCCCACCGATAGATGTCCAGCCGGCGCCGTAGCTCCCCGCCGGACACTGACCGTCCCTGCTCTGCGGTCTCGGTTCCCCTGGTCTCTTCCTCGGTCCCGGGTGACTTTCCCTCGGTGACGACGGGAAGGCCTCTGGTCGGGGGTACGTTCCAGCTCGGCCGGCCCTCGGGATCGACCCCGGCTGCCAGCGCCACCTCGAGCAGCCGAGCCAGCTGCGACGGCGGCGTGTGGATGTCGACGCGCCCGCACATCTTCCCGAGCATACGTTGAGGTGCGCGTCCACCGACCAATGGGCGACGGCACTTTGGCCCGATCGGGTCATGGCCCCTGCCAGTCTCCACTCGACCGCATCAGCCGCTCGGCGCGCGCTAGGACTTTCCCGATCGGGTGAGGACCACCTCCCACGTTCGCACGGCCGGCTGGCACTCGGAACTGGCGTGAAGACCGACTGGGACGGTTTCGTTCAGCTCTCACGTTCGGTGCAGCCGGAGGAATGGCGCCGTGCCCTGGAATTGGTCAGAGGCCGTCCATTCGAAGGGGTTCGCGCACCCGATTGGGCACTGCTCGAAGGGATCACGGCAACGATCGAAGCCGTTGTCGTCGACCTTTCGTGCAGGTACGCAGAACTGTGCCTTTCGAACAACCACCCGGCCGAAGCCGAGTGGGCAGCACGCCAAGGACTACGAGTTAGCGCCTACGACGAGCGGCTCTATCGCGTGCTCATGCGAGCGGCTGACGTGGCCGGGAACCCCGCGGGTGTGGAATCGGTGATGTCAGAGCTCACCCACCTTGTCGCCGACGACGTCGAGCCGTTCGACGCGGTCCATCCAGAGACGCTCGAGCTCTATAGGGCGCTTTCGCGCCGGCCACTGGCACCTCGGGTTCGCTGACTCGGGTCTGTTGACCACATCCAGTCGACATCGGGCGCTCGATAGCCTGGACCAACCGACCATGTAGGCCTTCCCGACTCCTGCATGAGGCCGTCGATCGTCATGTCGAGGTCGAAGGGCTCGGCGTAGCCGCGGGGCATCGTCTCGCCGTCGATCGCGAGGCCTGCCTGACGATGCTGCTCTTCGAGATCTGCGCCTGATGCCCTCATGCGAGGCGCCACGGCGGGAACCTCGGTCCCGTCAGGTCTCCATACGCGAACCTGACCCGAGTCCCTCGTCTCGAGACGGTACCCACCTTCGTGGACGAGCCGATGGTGGAAGCGGCATATCGAGACAAGGTTGCTCGGGGTCGTGCGGCCCCCATTCGACCAGAAGACGACATGGTGGACATCGACGAAACGACGCTTGGTGCAGCCGGGCCAGCGACACCCCTCGTCTCTGGCGAGCACAGCACGGCGCATCTGCCTCGGGATCGACCTTGTCTTTCCCTCTGCTTCCACGCGGCCGTCCATCCGATAGATCAGCGGCGAGATCCCAGCATCACAGGCCAGGCGCCTGGCCGTGTGGGAAGACACGGCTCCTATGCCTTCAATGGACGAGCAGCCTTCTGCTCCGGGGTCCTCGAGGACCCTCTCGTCCACATGCAGGAGCACGTTGACGTGCGGCTTGTCACCACCGCTTCGCAGCCCGTTCTCCAGTACCGATCGGCAAGCCTCCACCAGCGCATCTGCCGTGGCCAGCTCCCATTCGTCACCTGGCCCCTCGCCCACCAAGGTGAGAGGCCCGCTTCCCTCGGGGAGGGGGATTCCCCTCACCGAGTCGTTGACGTCGCGTTCGTCCAAAGACGTTTCCGCGGAAACGCCTGAACCCGCGCTCTGTGCGTGCTCTGGGACTTCGCAGGGCTTCTCTTCGGGATCTTCCGTGAACGTTTCCGCGGAAACGTTCTCTACGGCGGGAATGTTCTCTGTGGCGGGAGCTTCCGGCGTAGGTGGGGGAGTCGCGGGTTCCGACTGCTGCTTCAACTCCCGCTCTCGGTCAGCCCGAAGAGCTTCGCGGGCGGCCTCTATGGCGCCGAGCACGACTGCCCCGTCCTCGGGGGAGAGCCGCGCCTGGATCACGACCATGCCATCGTCATCGGTGTAGGAGCGGACATAGCGCCGCCTGTAGTTGGCGAGGGCCGTCTTGCCTTCCTCCGCGTCGACACGGCGATAGGAACGTACGATCAGCTCCAGTTGCGAGGCCGTCGCACATCGGGCTAGGTCGACGAGCATCTTCTCGATCCGCGGAGTGGCAACGCGTGTGATTGCCCGGGCCTTCGAGTACGAGATCTCGCCGGAGGCGAAGGCACATCGAACCAGCGGAAGACTTGCCAGCGCACGCCCGACCCGGACCTGCTCTCTCGCTGTCGCAAGGCTGGTGCCGCATCGCCAGTTCAGCCAGTGTGCACAGGACCGACAATGGCCGCCGTCGGCCCACAAGTCGCGCCGATCGAGCTCGGCAACCAGGAGCACGTAGCGACACTCCGCCGCCGCTATGTGCGCTGCCTGGGTGCTCACCTGCTCTATCAGCTCCTGGTCGGAGAGCTGGCCACCACGTGTCGCAACGGGGGCCGATTCGGGGGTCTGAGCTGGATCTGGATCGGTGTCGAACATGTGTTCGATACTACGACCCGCCTGTTATATCGACTCCGTGGGTCTGACCGCTGTCCGCGGTTGGGCACAGACGGAGAGACACCTTTCGTCGTGAGGCTCAACTGATTCGCCATGAGGCTCAACAGGCCAGCCGTACCCGATCTTGACGGGGCGCAGAGTGGCCGTGAGCTCTGGAACTTGGCGGTGCGCACCGTCGTCCAATCCGTCGTGAGAAGGGTCGAGGTGGGCGAGGGGGACCGTGTGGGGCGACCGAGAAGGTGGCAGCGACGAGAAGGTGACAGCGACGAGAAGGTGACAGCGATAGGAGAGGACATGAACGACAAGATCTGGATCGTGGCCGGTGTAGCCGGAATCGTGGTGGCGCTGGCCACGGGAGGGACCGCCCTGGCACTCGCTGGATCCGGCAGTTCTGCCACGTCGACGATCTCTGATGGTGCGGCTTGCAACGGTTCTGCGCCGAAGCTCACGGTTCAGGGCACCGGTATGGCGAGCGGCACCCCGAACCTGCTCACGATATCGGTCGGCATCGACGTCACCGACCCGAACGCCCAAGCTTCTCTGGCCGACGACAACTCGAAGGCCTCCGCCGTGACTGCCGCGTTGAAACAGGGCGGGGTCCTCGACAAAGACGTGCAGACCTCGAACCTACAGTTGGAGCCTCGCTATAGCAGCAAAGGTGCAATCACCGGCTACGAGGTGACCGATACCCTCACGGCCGAGCTCAGGGACTTCTCCAGTGCCGGGTCGATTATCGATGCAGTGGCAGGCGCTGCTGGAGATGCGGTGCGTATCAATTCGCTCACGTTCTCGATGGCGGACTCACGCGGGATCGAGGACCAGGCCCGCACCGACGCGGTCCACCAGGCCGTCAGCCACGCCCGGTCCATGGCTCAGGCGGCGGGGGAGTGGCTCGGTCCCGTGTGCTCGCTCAGCGACAACTCGCCGGTCGGGTCCCTATCGCCAGACGAGACGTTCGGTCTCAGCGCTGCCAGCAGTGCGGCGGTGCCGGTCGAACCGGGGACCCAACAAGCCTCCGCTCAGGTGACGATGGTCTACGCGCTCGAACGCTCTCGCGCTGGATCGTGAGACGGGCGGTGACGAAGCGTCAGGTGCGTGCCTCGAGGATCATGCCGCAGTCAGCTACGGCTGTGATCAGCTTGCAGCGATGTCGCGACCGCCGAAGTGCGGTTTACGCGATTGGATGGGGGTCCGCGGCGAGACTGCAGCCCGAGCTCGCGGGCTCACGACGTCTTCAGTGCGTCTTATGACTTGGACTACAGCGGTCGAGTCCTCGGCCTTCTCGTCGGCCACAAGGAAGCGCACGAACGCCCGATCGCTCTGGCTCAGCGTCCCGAGAACGTCCGAGAACGCATCCGCGGGTAGTACGGCGTGCAGGCGGCGGACGACCTGACGTAGCAGGACGCGCTCGTGTTCGGCGACCCGAAGACGCGTCGCCAGCCTTTCCAGGTCCTTCGCCAGGTCCCTTCCCACCTCGACAGCGGGTCTTGCCACGGACGGGTCGTTGCTGCTCCTGGCCCGAGCCATGGCATGTCCACCGTTGCCGGCGAGCCCCTGGGGAGGAGCCGATTGGGCGCCCTCGGCGGGGGGGTGGGCGGCCCGCCAAGCGGTGAGGGCCTGGTCGAGATCTTGACGCAGCCGAGGAACGAGCACCGCCACGTTCGGATCGGTCCAGTCCGCCAGATCAGCGATACGCCTCGCTAGGTCGCGCACCGCTTCAGGGTCGATGTGCTCGGCCGAGCGGGACACGGCACGTCCACTCGCAATGTGCACCAGCCGCCACCGCGTCGTCACCGGTCGGCCGACGAGCGCTAGGCCTGGGACGCCGCTCGGTGCACATTCGGCTTCCACGATTTTCCCTGCGCTGACCACCCGCAGCGTCATCGGCTCTTGCATCTTCATGCTCTGCACCTCGGCACGAGCCGGCTCTCTTCGAGCGCCGCGTTACCTCTTGTGGCGACGATGAGCACCGGGCACTTCGGCTGGACCGGGGCAGGCATAGGCGACGATTTAGCGGGTGGTGCTGATGCGGCCCTCCGACGCCGACGCACCCACCCGGGGCCACACGCCCACCCCTGGGGGACGCCTGATTTCTACTTCTTCGATTCCTCCTTCGCACGGCGCCGCAAGGCATCCAGGTGCTGGTGGGCTGCGTTCCTGCTCAGCGGGGCTGGACCGTGGGGACATGATCTGTCTGGCCAACAGAGGGCGACGAGAAATGGAACAGGTTTCGCTGCGGCGTGCCCCGAGTAGTGTGCTCCCCTGTGCCCGAGAGCACCATTCGAAAGACAGTGCGCCAGACGCGCGGCACTACGCCCACCTTGACCCCGGCGCAGCAGGTCCGGCGGCGCCGGGTCGTGGACGCCGCCATGGAGCTCGGGGTCGAGGGCGGGTACGAAGCGGTGCAAATGAGAGACGTGGCGGCGCGCGCTCACGTGGCGATGGGCACGGTGTACCGCTACTTCGCCGCCAAGGACCATCTGCTCTCCGCGGCGCTGCTGCAATGGGTGGAGCAGCTCGACACACGCCTGGCCCAGGTTCCGGTGGAGGGGAGCAGCGCCTCCCAGCGGGTCCTCGACGTGCTCGAGCAGGCGCTTCGGGTCATGGCTCGACGGCCGAAGTTCGTGGCGGCCGCCTTCATCTCGCTCGCCTCGCCCGACCCGGCAGCAGTGGAGTGCCAGCGGCAGATAGTGGCGCTCATGGACGAGATCGTCGCTCGGGCGATCGGTGAGCTTCAGCCTCTGGACCAGGCCGAGCGCACCCGGCTGATCGGATATATCTGGTTCTCCTCGCTGGTCGGCTGGGTGAAAGGGTGGCTCGACATGGCCCGTGTCCGGCAGGAGCTGAACGTGGCTGTGCACCTGTTGTTGCCTGATGGGTCAGGTATCTCTTTGTCTCAGTGAAGTCAGATCCTCTCTCCAACTTCATCTCGATCAACGGTCTGCGCGAAACTAATGTCCGCCATGGCGCCACGCCGCTGCACACCCGAAGAAGCTGCACACCTCGTCCATACCCGTGACACGATCGCCTCCGGCCTCGGCCCGGGAATCCCCCCCGCTTTTTTCACCGCTCTCGGCGAACGCGACGACTGGGAGGAGCTCATCATCGGCGGCGCACTGCTCCTCGACTACTACAAGGTGTTGACCAAGCCCGGCGTCTCTTTCCGCAGCGGGTTCTTCGGTCCGGCAGAACGCATCCTGTCTGCTGAGGGGTACAACGTCGACCTCGTGCCAGGCGGGTTCCGGCAGTTCGGACCCATCCTCAGCATGTTCCCGCCGAGGATCATGGCTGCACAGGCGGCTCCTGCTGACTCAGCTGGGAACTTGAACCTCTCTTTGCACCTCGGGGCGACGTACGACGAGCTGTTGGCCGCCGGGCGTGATCCCGAGCGGCTGCTGTTCATAGAGGTGAACCCGCACCTGCCGCGGACGCGGAGCTTGCCGCCCTACGACAACACGTTGCCGCTCGACATCGTCGATGTGCTCATCGAGGCGACCGACGAGCCCTTTACGCTCGAGGAATCGGTTCCCGACGAAATCGACACGATGATCGCAACCAATGCCCTCATGTTCGTCACGGATGGGGCAACTCTGCAGACAGGCATTGGCGGCGTGCCCTCGATGGTGGCGACGCGTCTGGCAGAGGGTTCCGGAGGAGATTACGGGATCCACAGCGAGATGTTCACGAACGGCTTGATGCGCCTCCATCAGGCCGGCAAGGTAACCAACGCCAAGGGGCTTTTCGACGGGGTGTCCGTGGTCACCTTCGCGCTAGGATCAGCCGAGCTGTACCGCTGGCTCGACGACAATCCCGAAGTCGTCTTCCTCCCCGTCGAAGCCGTGAACGAACCGTCAACCATCGCTCGCAACCGCAAGCTGGTCTCGGTGAACGGTGCACTTGCCGTCGACCTGTACGGACAGGTCGTCGCGGACTGTATTGACGGCGAGCAGATCTCAGGCGTAGGTGGCCACGAGGACTTTCTTGCCGCGGCAGACGTCAACTTGGATCACAATTCCCTGGTCTGCCTGCGCTCGACGGTGACGATCGGGGGCGAGCTGCGGTCGCGCATCATGGGTCAGCTCCCCGCGGGCACGGTAGTGTCCACACCGAGGCACCACACGAGCGTGGTGGTGACCGAGTACGGGGCGGCGAAGGTGACCGGCATGACCGTGAAGGAGCGGGCGCGTGCCCTCGCCCAGATTGCCCACCCCGACTTCCGCGAAGAGCTGTGCGCGCAGGCCGAGACCCTCGGCCCGTGTTGCTGATGGACTGTCTAGTCCGGCCGAGTGGGGACATCGACAGACGCCGCGGTCAACTCGGAGCTGTGCTGATATAGACTTGCACGCGCAACTGAAACTGCACGCGCAACTGAAACTGCAACTGAAGCCCAGTACCGGGAAGACGCAATGAAGATCAATAGCCCCGAGGCATACTTCGAGAGCCTGCGTGACCTCAAGCGCGAGGTGTTCGTGCTCGGGGAGCGCTGCGACAACACGGTGGATCACCCGCTCCTGAGACCCTCGGCCAACGCTGTCGCAGAGTCTTACAACATCGGCGACGAGCCCGAGGCACCTCAACTCCTCTTTACCAAGTCACACCTCACGGGCAACGAGATCAGCCGCTTCACGCACATCCACCAGAGCGTCGAGGACCTCGTCGACAAGGTCCTCCTGCTGAGGATGCTTGGGCGCAGGACCGCGACGTGTTTTCAGCGCTGCGTGGGGATGGACGGTTTCAATGCTCTGTACTCGGTGACCTACGAGTGCGACCAGGCGCACGGCACTTCCTACCATGACCGGTTCAAGACTTACCTCGAGTGGGTGCAGGACATGAACATCGTGGTCGAAGGCGCGATGACCGATGTGAAGGGCGACAGGAGTCTGCGCCCGGGCGATCAGCCCGACCCGGATGCGTACGTGCACATCGTGGACAGGACGCCTGCGGGCATCGTCGTCCGTGGCGCGAAGGCGCACCAGACCGGAGCGCTCAACTCGCACGAGATCCTCGTGATGCCGACGATGTCGATGGTCGAGGGCGAAGAAGACTACGCGGTCTCCTTTGCGATCCCGGCAGACTCGAGGGGCATCACCTTCGTCCTGGGACGTCAGCCCTCAGACACGCGCAAGCTAGAAGGAGGCCTTCTCGACGTCGGCAACCCCGGCTACGGCAGCCAGGAGGCGCTTGTCATATTCGATGAGGTGTTCGTTCCGAACGATCGCATCTTCATGTGCGGAGAGACCGACCAGAGCGGCAAACTCGTCGAGCGTTTCGCTTCGTTCCACCGACAGAGCTACGGCGGCTGCAAGGTCGGTGTCGGGGACGTTCTGATAGGCGCGGCCCAGCTCGCGGCAGAGTCCAACGGCGCGCAGAAGGCGAGCCATGTCCGCGACAAGATCACCGAGATGATCCACCTGAACGAGACGCTGTTCTGCTGCGGCGTTGCCTGTAGCTCACGTGGGTGCGCAACGGCCGCGGGGAACTACGAGGTGGACGCGTTGCTCGCAAACATCTGCAAGCTGAACGTCACACGCTTCCCGTTCGAGATTGCGCGCCTGGTGCAGGACATCGCGGGCGGACTCATCGTGACGATGCCGTCGCAGAAGGACTTCGACAACCCAGAGATCGGACCGTACCTCGAGAAGTACCTCAAGGGAAGAGAAGATGTGTCGACCCTCGACCGCGTCAAGATCATGAAGTTCGTCGAGAACATGACTGTGGGGTGCGGGGCCGCGGCTTATCTCACGGAGAGCGTTCACGGTGCAGGCTCACCGCAGGCGCAACGAATCACGATCTCAAGGCTCGCGAACCTGAACGAGAAGAAAGAGCTCGCAAGGCGGATCTCGCGGATCAGTTGACGAGAGCCGAGTCGACTGAGAGGCGATGGTGGAGTTGACGAACCTCTCGGCCTTTGCCACAGGACGGCGTCCTGCTTCTGCTGCCGGCGTCGCGCCGCGCGTCGAAGTCCGCGGGCTGACCAAGCATTTTGGCAGTGTCGTCGCCGTAGACGACCTGACCTTCAGTGTCGAGCCAGGGATGGTGACGGGGTTCCTCGGTCCCAACGGCGCCGGCAAGACCACGACGTTCCGGATGCTGCTGGGCCTGGTCTCGCCCACATCGGGCAGAGCGCTCGTCAACGGGGTCGCCTACCGTGACCTGCCGGACCCCACGCGCACCGTCGGTGCGGTCCTCGAGGCCTCGGGCTTCCACCCGGCACGGACTGCTCGCAACCACCTGCGCAGCGTCGCCGCAGTCGCGGGTATCGACTTTGCACGCGTCGATGAGGTCCTCGAGCTGGTGGGACTGGGTGCTGACGCCAAGCGGACCGTGGGGGGCTACTCACTCGGCATGCGCCAGAGGCTCGAGCTGGCCCGGGCGTTGCTGGGCGATCCCGAGGTGTTGATACTCGACGAACCGGCGAACGGGCTCGACCCACAGGGCATCGCCTGGATCCGGGGCTTCCTGCGTTGGTTCGCTTCTTCGGGCAGGGTCGTGTTCGTGTCGTCACACCTGCTTGCCGAGGCGGCCCAGACCGTGGACGACGTGGTCATCCTGGCGAACGGCCGCCTGGTCGGGCACGGTCCGCTGCAGCAGCTTCTCCAGGGGGTGACTACCACCGTGCGGGTGCGCACTCCGGATGCGGCGCGCCTCATGTCGGTGCTCCAAGCACGAGGGCCGGAGGCGGGCAGGGTGCGACTCGAAGGTCGCGACACAGTTGTGGCCGACGGCACCAAGCCCGAGGTGGTCGGACCCGTCATAGCCGAGAACCGGATCGTCGTCTACGAGATGACCTCCACTGGCGAGTCACTGGAACAGCTGTTCTTCCAGATGACCGAGGGGGGGCAGATGGGCGGCCACCCGATAGGCCAAACCTTTGGATCGGTCGGCGCCGAGGGATACACGCCTCTGCCGTCGCAAGAGGGGTCGAATGAGGGGGAGTCTTCGTGATCCGGCTGCTTCGCGCCGAGGTCTTGAAGCTCCGCACGATCTGGTCGACGTGGATGATCCTCATCATCACGATGGTCCTGACGGGAGGCCTGGGCGTCGTCGTCGGTCTCGCCCCGCACCGCCACGCTGTAGAGGCTTTGCTCTACCCGGCAAGGGGGACCTCGAGGTGGTTCGACCTCGTGCTCTCCACGATGACCGTGTCCGTCGACCTGGCGCTGGTACTCGGGATCATCTGCGTCACGGGCGAGTATCGGCACAAGACGGTGACCTCCATGCTTCTGTGTGAGCCCAAGCGCGGAAAGATGGTGGTGGCGAAGCTGCTCTCGTCGGCCGGGGGCGGGGTGGCGGTCGGAGTCGCGGGAGGCGTCACGGGCCTCGTTCTCGGATTCGGGCTCGTAGCCGGCGGGTTCGGTGACAGCGGACGGATGCTGACCGAGTACCGGCACGTCTTCCCGGGCGTTCTAGCCGCCTGTGTCCTGTACGGCATCTACGGTCTCGGCCTCGGCGCGCTCTTGAAGAACCAGGTGGTCGCGCTCGTCGTGGGCCTGGGGGTGATAGCCGTCGTAGAGCCGATCCTCGATGGCGTCGTGCCCGCTGTCGGGCGCTGGCTGCCGGGTCAGGCGGCCGAGGCGCTCGAGTCAGTGGCGGCGAGCGCCAACAGCCGTGGCGGCGGCGGGATCTTCTCGAACACCACCCATCTGATCACCTGGTGGGAGGGGGCCCTGGTGCTCCTCGCCTACGGGGTGGTGCTCGCCGTCGCGGGGACCCTCACCACCTTGCGTGCCGACGTCACATGACGATGTGCATGTGCGGAGACTCGCCGTGCCACCGCCGGAAACTAGGTCATCGCTAGAGTTGAAAGATCCTTCCACGCGTCCTTGTTCCGCCGAAGTTCGTCGAGGACGAGTAATCGCCCCCATGGGACCAGAGCGACAGGACTAGGGACTGTCGTGACCGACTTCGAGCAGCGTCGACCGCGAGTTCGTTTCGCGCCGTCGCCCACCGGGTACTTCCACGTCGGAAGCGCGCGAACCGCCCTTTACAACTGGCTCTTCGCGCGCAGCACCGGAGGCACGTTCATCCTACGGATCGAGGACACCGACATCGAGCGCAACCGCGAGGAGTGGACGATAGGCATCCTCGCCGCGCTCGAGTGGCTCGACATGGCTCCCGACGAGGGTCCATACCACCAGTCAGAGCGTTCAGAGCGGTATGCCGAGGCGATCGACACGTTGTGGGATGCGGGGATTCTCTACGCGTGTGACTGCACGCGTGGAGAGCTCGAGGCTCGCACGAAGGACAACCCCACCCCCGGGTACGACGGCTTTTGCCGCGAAAGAGGACTTGGGCGCGCCGACGGCGCCTTGCGATTGCGCGTGCCCGACGAGGGAACCACGACCGTGACGGACACCGTGCGGGGCGAGGTCACCTTTCCCAACATCTCCATCGAGGACTTCGTGGTGGTGAAGTCGACCGGCGCACCCCTCTTCGTGCTGGCCAACGTCGTCGACGACATCGACATGGGCATCACACATGTCATCCGGGGCGAGGACCTCCTGCCATCGACGCCGAAGGGGTTGCTGTTGTGGGAGGAGCTGGTGCGCGCAGGATTCGGCGCCGGTGACCGCAAAGCAGCGCCGGTGCCCACGTTCGCCCATCTTCCGATGCTGGTGAACGAGCGGCGCCAGAAACTGTCCAAGCGCCGCGACCCCGTCGCGGTCGAGTCCTATCGCGAAGAGGGCTACCTCCCTGCCGCCATGCGCAATTACCTCGCTCTGCTCGGGTGGAGCCATCCCGAGGGCCGTGAGATCCTGAGTGTCGAGGAGATGGTGGACGCCTTCCGGCTCGAGGCGGTGAACCATGCACCAGCCTTCTTCGACGTGGACAAGCTGCGCTGGATGAACGGTGAGTACCTGCGGGCGATGCCGTTGGACGAGTTCGTAGCGGCGAGCCGGCCGTGGATCACACCTGCTCGTGCCCCATGGCCCGCCGAGCGCTTCGACGAAGGTGTCTTCCGGCACATGGGCCCTCTCGTCCAAGAGCGTGTAACGCTGCTCGGCGAAGTGCCCGGCATGGTCGACTTCCTCTTCTTGGAGCAGCCTGAGGTCGACGCTCAGTCCTGGGCGGTTGTCGCTGCTGACGAGGCGACCCCCGCGATCTTGGACGCCGCGCTCGCCGCCTACCGCGAATGTGCCTGGGAGGCTGGCGTTCTGCACGCGGTGACCCGTGAGTTGGGCGAGTCGGTGGGCCGCAAGCTCAACCGGGCTCAGGCTCCGATCAGAGTGGCCGTTACCGGCAGGAGGGTGGGTCCACCGCTCTTCGAGTCGATGGCTGTGCTCGGGCGCGAGGCCGTGCTCGAGCGGATCGCCGCGGCGCGCGGACGTCTCGGACCGCCAGATGCTGCTGAGACCGGCTGACTGCCAAGGCGGTTAGGCGATGCGGATCGTGGCAAGAATGTGGCGGTATGTCTGGCGGGCTTTCGTCATCACCGTCGTGTTGTTCGCCGGCTACGTCGCGGTGACAGCGGTCCAGGTGTGGCTCACCTCTCGTCATTCCGACGCGCGACCGGCCCAGGCGGTGGTGGTGATGGGCGCCGCCCAGTACGATGGCGTCCCGTCGCCCGATCTCGTGGCGCGCCTGGCCGATGCGCAGAGCCTGTTGCAGCGCCATCTGGCCGCGCTAGTCGTGGTGACGGGCTACAAGGAACCTGGGGACCGATATACAGAGGCGTACGCTTCGGACACCTGGCTCGTCGATCATGGGTTGGCTGCCGACGAGATCATCGAGGTCGGCGGTAGCGACTCGTGGGCGAACCTCTCCGAAGCCGCGGACGCGCTGCACCAGCGTGGGCTCGACAAGGTGCTCATCGTCACCGACGGTTTCCACGAGGACCGCTGTCTGGCCATCGCCACCGACGTGGGCCTCCAGGCATGGCCGGTCCCGGTTGACGACTCACCCATCTCGGGATGGTCGGTGGTGCCTTACTTCGCCAAGGAGACGCTGGGGGTCGCGGTGGGACGCGTGGTGGGCTACTCCCGTCTGCACGACCTGCATTCATAGGCCCCTGGGCCCAGTCGGGTAGCTTTGTGTCTCACCCGTTCGGGGGTGGTGTAATCGGCAACACGACAGGTTCTGGCCCTGTTATTGGGGGTTCGAGTCCTCCCCCCCGAGCTAATGTTCAACTGACGGACCTCGTTGAAACCGGGGTCGTCTTTTGCCTGAGTCGCTCATAAGGAGTCTGGCCCCCGAGCGAGCCGTGTGGGCGATGGTAGTTGTAGAAGTTCTCCCACTCCTGGAG